>Ga0114951_10004242_pt1 | contig 14150 bp, 10 predicted proteins | sample AM7aDNAmetaG_FD_88677 | JGI IMG/M metagenome (GOLD analysis project Ga0114951, IMG submission 88677) | Freshwater microbial communities from Finland to study Microbial Dark Matter (Phase II) - AM7a DNA metaG | ecosystem: Environmental > Aquatic > Freshwater > Lake | place: Finland: Lake Alinen...
CTCTTTGGGGATGTAGATGGTGCTGCCTGGTTTAATGTTTGGATAACGATGGAAGAAAAATGTTTTTGTATTGTCGGAACTTCCATCGGGATAAGTTACATAGATGCTTCCTTTGGCAGGCGATTCGGCCCACCCACCGGCATTTTTAACGTAGTACTTAATTCCTTTGTTAGGGATATACGTAGTGGCAAAGGGTTTCTGCACCTGACCAAAAATATTAACCGTCTGTGGTTCTTTAGGAATATTTAATGAATCACCCGGTTCAAGAATCATATCGAGACGACTGCCGGGGCCACTCAAAATTTTCTGTAAATCAATTCCAACCGGAACTGAATCTTTCTTATATAACTTGGCTGCGTCAACATAAGCATCAGGAGTCAGACCGCCCGACCAGCGGATCAGATCGCTGATCCGATTTTTCCTACTCTTGATTCCATAAAATCCTGCATAGAGCACCTCTCCGGTAATGGCCACACTTCCCTGATCCCTGAATCCCTGAGCCTTTCGCACAGAAACCACATCAAAAGGCCGAAGAATAAACCGGGAATCATCGTCTCCCGGTTTCAGGTCGCGGGGAACACTTACGGTAAAAACATGACCCAATGAATCACTCAATATGGCCGCTTCGTCATTGGTCAGGCGCCTGGAAATTTCTATCACATTAACATCCGCATTTTCTTTAAATCCCTCGGCCAGGTATACCAAATCTTGTACGGTCATCCGGTCATAATATGATTTTTTGCCGGGCTTGTTAACCTCCCCCTGAATCTCCACATAATACTCCTCACGCAATTCCTTTACATTTTTTATAGAAACTGAATCTTCCCGATGGAGTTCGATATTGTCAGTTCCGGCCACCACTTTCGACACGTTAAAAGCCAAAGCCAGCGTATCGTTATTCTCTTTTAAACGAAACACCTGCCCCCTATTCAGATAAGCATCCTCGGTAAGGCCTTCTGCCTTTCCAATCAATTCGCGGAGGGTAAGTCCCGGTGTAAGTTCATAGCTACCCGGACGGGATATTGCTCCTCCGATTTTAACCCGGTTTGCATATCGTTCCAATATGGGCCCTGCAGTAACTGAATCGCCACCCTGCAAAATATATTGTGCAAACAAATCCGTCTGAATATCCTTGACCTCCATTTCAGTGGCCGCCCTGCGATGAACAAATACCCTCGATTTAAATGCTTTATCCGTAAACCCACCCGTAAAACTGATCAGGTTCGCTAATGATTCCTGAGCTTTCATCTCAAACACGCCGGTGCGGATAAACTCACCACCCACCATTACCCTTTTCTCATACGTCGGAATAAACACGATATCCTGATCGCGCAACGGAATATTGTCGGAAGCGTCGGCATTCACCAAAAAATTGTAGATATCAATGTTCTTCAACACTTTCCCTTTCCTTATCAGCCGTATATTCCGGAAAGAACCATTTTTATTTGGACCACCTGACATATACAGGGCATTAAACAAAGTTGCCGTGGCAGGAAGGGTAAATGTACCCGGGGTTACCACATCGCCCACAATAGTTACCGTGATACTGCGCAATCCTCCCAAGTTAATTATTGCAAATGTATTTGGATTGGCTCCGCCCAAACCGTTATGGATACTCATGAGTCGTTTCCTGATAAGCGATTCAGCAGCATCGAATGTCAATCCATTCACAAATACCGGACCAATCTGAGGAATCTGGATTGCACCGTTATTATCCACCTTCGACTGATATACCGCCTCCGATGCCCCCCATACATTAATAATCAGTTCATCACCTATGCCAACCACATATTCACGTGGTACCTGAATATTTACACTGGGCTCAAAAGTTATATTCTCATTATTAAACAGATCGAACCCAAAAATCTTTGGCTCTAAGGCTGTGGAATCTTTCAGCTTCTTATCCTTGTCCTTATCTAAATTTTTCTTCTTCTTTGAAAACACATCCTCCTTAAGTTTGGAACCCGATCCCTTTAGCATTTTTGTTGAATCGCTTTCCTTGTCCTTTTCCTTCTTCAGATTCATATCCACCAACCGGCCCATCAGCTCCTTGATCTGTGTTTCCGAAGCCCCACGCAAACGAGCCATTTGGGCCGCCTCCTCCATGGTCATGCCCATCTTATTTACCTCATTCAGCAATTGCTTAACCTGAACATCAGTAAGGTCTTTCACCTGGACAGTGGAGAGCTGCTGAGCCCAAAGGACGGCAGGCGTACTTATTGTTCCAAGGGCAAGGAGGAGAAATAATATAAGTCGGTATTTCATGGTATTCTTTTTATTTCAGAGTTTCAAGGTTTCAAAGTTTCAGAGTTCTTCACCTGATGCCCGAAACCTTATACCCGAAACCTTATTTTAGCATGTTTACAATGGAGATCACTGTGATAGTTAGGGTTGCAGCGGTGCTGCCAATGGCAAGCCACATTTGCGCAAGATCCATGCGAATTATATGCTCGGGTTTCTTTGGCACCACAATCTGTGATCCTGGTTTAACTTTAGGATAAAAAATGAAAACAAAATTTTTGGTCATGTCTGAACTACCGTCTGGATAGGTTACATATAGGTGCCTTTTATCAGGTGTGGCTCCCCATCCCCCTGAGTTCTTAATGTAATATTTCACCGGTTTTCCTGGCACATATACTTTCGCAAAAGGATTCTGTACCTGACCAATAACATTCACCGTTTCAGGTTTCTTGGGTATTGTGAGAGAATCTCCCGGAGTGAGTAGCAGATCGTTAAGCGTGCCCGGGTTGATAATTATTTTTCTCAAATCCAGGCCTACCTTACCGGCATCCACTTTTGAGAATGTAGCCCCTTCCAAATAGGCATCAGGAGTTAATCCACCCGACCAGGTCAGCAAATCGCTTAGACGGTTCTTTTTATTCTGAATAGCATAATATCCGGCATAAACCACTTCACCGCCAATATAAACGCGTCCTTGATCAACATAACCTGGAGCCTTTCTGATATATAAATGATCGTATGGACTCAGTTTAAATGAAGAACTTTTATCGTTAGGATTAAGAATACGAGGAAGCGGAACCGTAAAAACATCTACCAACTTTTCTGTCCAGGATGCAGCCTCTTTATAAGTAAGCCTTCGTGATACCTGAACATAATTACTATCAGCATCTTCTGTAAATCCACCTGCAAGGTATACTGCATCGAGAACAGACATATTCTCCTTAAATTCGAAGGAACCTCCCAGCCGGACCCTGCCATCAACAGTAATGGTAGGCTTATCTTTTAATTGGAAATTTGATTTTATCAGAATCGAGTCTTTGGGTTGCAATAAAACGTCGTTCTTCCCTGCCAATACGTCTTTTATGTTAAAAGATATCTGCCTCAACGAATAATCAGAGTTCTGGCGTGTTATTTGTCCCATTTCGACCATAGCATCGGGCACAATACTGTCAGCTTTTATTATAAGCTCCGAAACTGTCATCTTTTCTTTCCACTCATACTCGCCTGGTCGGAACACTGATCCAGTAATGCTAACTCTATTCTCTAAGGTATTTCGAACCTTTTGTGATACCACCAAATCTCCATTAGTGAGATTTGTTGAAGCAAGAGTTGTGCCGGGAACGTCAAAAATTTTCATGCCGTCCTGGGTTTTGCGATAAACCTTAAGATTAAGAAGATAAGATTCATCTGTGAATCCCCCGGCAAATGCGACCAGCCTGTCAAGATTTTCATTGTCTTTCAATTCAAAAGTTGCATTCCGCTTAAATTCTCCTTTTACTACAACAGTTTTTGCAGCCACTGGAACAAAAATTACATCATCGTTTTTTAGAACGACATTATCCTTCTGGTCGCCATTTAAAAGAAAATCATACATGTCGACGGTTTGTATCAGCACATTATCGCGGTATATTTTAATATTCCGGAATGATCCTATTTTATTGGGACCACCCGAAAGGTATAGGGCATTGAAAACTGTTCCAGTAGCAGGCAATGTATAGGTTCCTGGCATAACAACCTCACCCACAAGGTTGACTTTAATGGAACGCAACCGACCCATGTTGATCTGAGCAAACGTATTCGGTTGTGCACCGCCCATTCCAGCATAAATGGATATTAATCGTTGCTTAATTAATCTTGTAACTTCATCGAATGTTTTTCCGGCAATATAAACCGGCCCAACTTGAGGAATAGAAATCTGTCCGTTTTTATCCACAGTTAGCTGATAATCCTGTACCGAATTGCCCCAAATATTGATTATCAGCTCATCACCAATGTTTACTTCATATTTTTTAGGAGTCTGAATATTCAAGGAGGGCTCGAATGTGAGATTCTTACTATTAAACAGATAAGAGCCAAAAATACCTGAATCAGATGAAGTGCTAATTACAGTTTTCTGCTTTTCTGCAGCTTTTCGCTCTTCCGCCTTATCGAGCGAATCCTTAATTAGGTATAGATTATTGGGTTCACCCCGGTAAATTGTATCGTTGCACTTCTTCTGGCTTGTGCCCTCCATACGTTTAACCATCTCCTGTATTTGGGCTTCGCTGGCACCACGTTTGCGCGCCTCGGTTGCAGCTTGCTGGGGTGTTAGTCCCGAACTTCCCAACGCCTTCTTTGCTTGATTAATTTGATCAGCACTCAACGACTGAACATTGACATTATTCAAATTTTGTGCCCTATTAGGAATGACGCTAAGGAAACAGAAAAAAATACAGAAAAGAAATAAAAATCTGACTTTCATAACGGGGTATTTAGGATAAAAAAATAAAACTGATACAAATTACACATGGATTGGTACAAATAATCAAATTATTTAGGAAGTTAAATTAAACTTTCTAATTCCATTGGCTTTTCGGGCAATCCTCTTAGAATCTTATAAGGTAACTGACTCTTAGTGAAAATAATCACCCAAATAGTAAGAAAAATAAGTTTAAAATCCACCCACATAGACTTGTTTTTAGAGTACCAACCTTCCAAGGTAGCTTTATAAGGGCTAAGCATCTGTCTATAGGTTTGTTCATGATCGAGCTTGCTGTTTGCAAATATTTCCTTTTCCTCTCGGAAAATAATTGCACCAACACCTGTCAACCCAGGGGTCAGTTGCTTAATTACAGCCTGCTGCTCAAGTGTATAATAACTAAAATGTGTCGGCGTTAAAGGTCTGGGTCCCACTATAGACATTTCACCTTTAAGAACATTCAATAGTTGTGGAATTTCATTAATCTTTGTTTTTCGTAAAAACCTTCCAAATGGAAAAACCCTGGGATCTTTCTTGAGAGAAATTTCTCCCGTTCCGATATTTGGACTATTTTTTAGCATTGTTGAAAACTTGATTATTTTGAATTGGGTTCCATTCCTGCCCATTCTCGGTTGTGAATAGAAAATATAATGCTCTCCGGTAAGTTTAAGGATAATGATTATTGGAATCATAAAAGGAATTAAAACCAAAATTGCCAGGCAACTAACAATAAAATCAATTTTTCGCTTCATAAGTACTGTGATTAAGAACACTTACTGTTAATAATGCTTTCTAAGGTATGCTTTAACCCTTCTCTCGAAGACATGGGTAAATGAACTACACCAATAGCAGACTTCAACTTTTGGTTTGAAACCACATACGAATCGGTCAGCTTTTTCATACGCTCATTATTGAGTGGAAGACCTATTGCATCGCCAACTTTAACAGCGGCTTGGACAATCCATTTCGGGATTCGCCAGATTATTGCCTTACGGTTCATAGATTCAGATATCAATTCAATAAGTTCGTTAGTAGATAACGGCTCATCATCAGCAACCTGATAAATACCTGATTCTATATTCTTTTCAATAAGCTCATTAATGATAAATAATAAATTGTCGATTGAAGTAAAGGAACGTAAGTTTTCAAAAGCTCCAAGTGGCCAGGGAAATCTTCTTTTTACGAAACCATATAATAAATTAAGGTTACCTTTGTTACCGGAACCGTGGATCATACAAGGTCGAAGGATATAAACATGTTTTCCTTTGGGGATAGGTCTTGATAGGATGTATTTTTCGGCAGCTAACTTCGACTGTCCATGTGGTGTTAAAGGATTTGGTTCATCATTTTCGGTAAGAATATTTCCAACTACCTTGTCCGCTACAGCTTTAACCGAACTAAAAAAGATAAATTTTTTAGCAGATGAGAGTACAAAATAATCGAAAATTTGTTGAGTGAGCCCCAGATTAATATTGAAATAATCCTCTTGTTTGGATAGATTATTTGTATCATGAGCCTTTCCTGCTAAATGAATTATCGTATTAATCTCTTTGATTGCTCCTAAATTCTGCCAATTATAGTGTTCATTAACCGTATTTGCTGAAATTAGATCTAACCCAATAAGATAATAATCCGCAAAATATTTTGTCAAATTTGACCCGACAAATCCAGTATAACCGGTAATTAATATCTTTTTACTCATCCTGTTTCTTTGAAGACGAGTTACTTTAAAATCAGTTTTCTCAAAGCATCAACCACCCGCTGCCTTTCATCATCAGTAATGTTAGAACTTGATGGTAAGCATAATCCGATATCGAATAAATGTTCCGAAGTACCATTAACATATGCGGGGCAATCTTCAAACACTGGCTGCAAATGCATCGGCTTCCATAATGGTCGGCTCTCAACATTAACGCTTTCAAAATAAAGACGGAGATCCTCTCGTGTAATACCTCCAGTTAATGACGGATCGAGCAGAATTATAGTTAACCAGTGGTTGGAATAGAAATCCGCTGACGGCTCCTCAAAAAAGGAAATACCTGCTACATCCGCAAGGGACATTTTATAAAAACGAAAATTATCCCGGCGTTTTTGTATCCGTTGTTGCAATACTTCCATTTGCCCTCGGCCAATACCTGCGCTGATATTGCTCATGCGATAGTTGTAACCAATATGCGAGTGCTGGTAATGCGGAGTTGGATCTCTAGCCTGAGTTGCAAGAAAGGTAGCCTTACGGCAATATTCAGGGTTATTTGAAATAAGTGCTCCCCCGCCAGAAGTAGTAATAATCTTATTGCCATTAAAGCTCAGAATACCAATTTCACCAAACGTGCCACATGCCTTCCCTTGGTAAATTGAACCTAATGCTTCTGCAGCATCTTCAACTACCGGTATACCATAAAAATTTGCGATTGCCATGATCTTGTCCATGCGGGCAGGCATGCCATAAAGATGTACAGCAATAATAACTTTTGGCTTCTTCCCCTTCTTTATCCTATCTTGAATAGCCATTTCTAACAAATCAGGATCCATGTTCCAACTATCAAACTCCGAATCGATGAACACAGGATTAGCTTTCTGATAAACTATTGGATTTGCTGAAGCAGAAAAAGTAAAAGAAGAACATAAAACTTCATCACCCGGTTTTACATCCAGAATGATCAATGCAAGATGTATTGCTGAGGTACCAGTTACTAAGCAGGAACAAGCATTTACCCCAAGAAATTTACGAATATCATCCTCAAAACCAATTACATTAGGGCCAAGAGGAAATACATGATTATTGCGGAAGGCTTCATCAATGTACTTCATCTCATTCCCACTCATATGCGGGGAAGAGAGCCAGATTTTTTCATTTCTAATTGTCATAATATATCGCTAAACCTTAGATAAAGTTAATTCGTATTACTAAAAATTCACAATAAATTACTCGCATTCTAAATTGCCTGGAATTTAAAACTTAAAATACTCACTTTTAGGTATTGAAGCAAATAATCTAAATTCAAAATTTATTCTTGGAACAATAACCTTGATACCAGTAATAAATAAAATCATTAAATCGAGTGAAAAGGTTTTGTTTTCAAAATACCATTTCTCCAACTGACCCTTATAAGGAAAAATTCGACTTTTATAAAATTCCTCGGGTCCCACAGATGCTTCAGTCACAATCTTCTCTTCATCCCTGAAAACAATAGAAGAAATCCCCGTAATACCAGGTTTCAGATTTAAAATAATATCTTTGACATCATCCGAGTACCATGAAAATCCTTCCGTGAGTAAAGGTCTTGGACCAACAAAACTCATATTCCCTATTAAAACATTAAAAAGTTGAGGAAGTTCATTAAGCTTTGTGATTCGCAGAAATTTGCCAATTTTACTAACTCTGGGATCGTTTCGTAAAGTAATAGTTCCACCAGGTAAATCTTTAGAATTCCTCAACATAGAAGAGAATTTTATTATCCGAAACATCTTGTTTTTATAGCCAACTCTTTCTTGAGCAAAAAAAACATCTCCCTTATTGAAAAATAATAGAACTAAAATAATAACAATTATTATTGAAGAAAATAGTAATATTAAAAAACAAGAAAAAAATAAATCGAATATACGTTTAAAAAATAAATACATAAACAAAATTCTCTTCCATTTAAAAATAAAGTGATCAAGGGATAAGGCAATAAATCAGAATTGTATCCCTTTTTTTTCTAAGCTACTTTTAATCATCATAAAACTAGTTAATTTTACTGCTTCCTCGTCAGAGAGTCGAACATTAAAAGCTTCCTCTAACGATATAATAAGGAACATCTGCTGAACTGAATCCCAGTTAATTATTGTCTCTTTCGATGAATTCTCATCAACATGTCCGATTTCAACTTCAAACACATTAGCCATTATTTGCAAAAGTTTCCCGTAGTTGTCCATTATAAGTTAATCTAAAATAATTTCATTGAAATAATTATCAAAAGAAACAAGCTGTTCGATTCTCGATATAATAAAATATCGACAATTCTCATCGGAAGAGATTTCACTAAAACCGTTAGAAACATAAAAATCCGCAACCAACAAGTTCTTTTTTGTCGGAATATATGAACTAAAAATGTTTTTACAATCCCTTTCGATACATCTCTCAATACCCTTTCTCAAAAACACTCTTTCTACACCTCTTCCGATAACCCTACAGCTTAACAAAAATGTATCAATCCTTGCTTCATTCGGTATCGTATAATCTAATATTTGAACTCCAACAATACCCATATCACCAAATTTATCTTTCAATTTGAGCAACAAAACATCATAATTATCAGAATGCATGAAGGATCTGATCTCATCATCAGAATATCGAGTGGTTGTTAAGTTAAATTGATTTGTTCTCTGAGTTAGCTGAGAAACCCTTGACAAAGAAAATTCATCTACGGACTTAATGACAATTTTCATTTCTAAGGACTTATAAAATGCATCTAAATCTGAGAAAGAGTTTTGGAATTTCTTTCTCTCCACCTCAACCCGGTACAAATCACCCCTAATCTTATCCTCATCGGTATATTGAATTTTATCAAAACAGCCACAATTCGAGATTGTTTCAGCATAATTAAATACTTCCAGAGGAAGATGGATAACAGTAACTCTCGGAAGAGTCTCTTTTACAAAATTGCATTCAAATTCACTATCATCAACAAAAACAATACTGTCTATTCCAATATTCAGATCCATTGAGATATTTTGGATATTCTCTGCTTTATTATTCCAGTTAGCATAGATACATGCAAAATGTTTTCTTTTTAGCAACATTTCCGGATGGTTATCTAATACTTCTAAGACATCAGATTCGTTGTTTTTACTATTGATAGCCAAAATTATGCCCTTATTATACAAATTCAGTATTTGCCTTTGAAAATCCAGGTACATATTACCAGGATAAGACTTTCCAATTCTAATATTGGCCAAACCATCTTCACCAATTACACCGCCCCATAAAGTATTATCACAGTCAACAACCAAGCACTTTTTTGTTTTTCCATAAAGAGAATTAACAATTTTAAACTGTTCAATTGCTAATCCCTTTGCAGCTTCAATAGTAAAGGGAGCCCGACCAATATACCAATATCTTTTATCAAGATAATTTTCACACCCTAGTCTTTCCCTTATAATGTTTAAATCGATAAAATAAATGTCTTTAAACGATTTTGACAATTCGATAATTTCAATGTTAATCTGATTAATAAGGGCTCTTTGTCCATTTCCATTTTGAATTTCATAAATATCAAACGCAGGACTAGTCGGTAATTCGAATAAGTGAAAAATAACTTTTGAATGAATATTTGCTTGGTTTGCCTCAAAAAATCGATGAACATATGCCAATAGATATTCCTTTTCATTATTAATTTCGTTCGGCGTCAATTCCAAAAATCTTTGAAATAGGTTAGGAGACACTAATTCAATATTTAAAAAAACGATCAGAATGTCAGGTTGAAATTTTGAAATTGATGAATCCAAATCTAAAACTTCTTGCATAACAATGTCATAAGCCCCTTGCACGATGTCCGCTTGTATACTCTCCTTCAGTAAAAGATACTTAAGAAGTGGAATATAATTATCAACCGTAATATTTCCTAATATTCCGAATTTTATAACACTACCAACCAATTTCCCACCATTAATTCTAACTTTTGAAATAATCTCATTGTATGTGAGATTGTCATAATAAATATTCAAATCATTCATCTTCAGTGAAATTTAAAATATCCGTCTTGCGGGGTTACCAGAATAAACCCCCGGTTCTATAATATCCTTGAGCACAGATGAGAGCGGAGCTAAAGTGGAATTTGCTACAATGGTTTTTTTTTGTAGAACGAAAGCTCCCGATCCAATTTCGCAACATTCACCAATATTGACATTTCCTGCCACGATTGAATTAACAAAGCAAGTACAATAGTCTCCAATGTTTGAATCATGCCCTATTGATGTACCTGTGTTCAACACAACTCCTTCGCCAATATGAATATCTACAGTTACACAACAATTATTGCAGAGTATACTTCCATTACCGATGGTTACAGATTCATGAATTCTAATGTTTGGATCAATTAAAGTAGCTAACGTGACATTTGGATACTTTAAGACCTCTTCATAAACACTTTTTCTTCTAGAACTTCTGCCAATAGCACAAATAACATAGATTTCTCTTTTATATCTTCTCAACCATTGATTCTCACCCAAGACTGGATACCCATAAATTTTTTCTCCAAATAATTTCCTATTTTCCGCTAGCTCCAAAAAACCTAAAATATTCCATTCCCGACTCGTAGTATTAATCTTCTCAATTAACCAAGCAACTTCTTTTCCAAATCCACCTGCCCCTATAATAACAATATTTTTCATCATATAAAAAATATTTAAAGATCAAAATGCTTTAAAATTATAGCACATGAATTAGTAACTGTATAATTATTAAGAAGAAAACCAAAACCATTTTCACCCATAACTTTAATAAAATCTTTATCGGCTACAAATTTTCCTACATTTTCCATAATTCCTTTTAAATCTCCAAATTCAGACCAAAGACCAAAACCATTTTCCGTGATTATTTGTCTTAAATCGGTAACAATATCTGTGGCAGCCAGAATTGGCAACTTAAACTCAAGGTATGATAATAATCTAGATGGAAAGTTAGGAATTGAAAATCTCCTGTCCAAAAAAACCATTCCTACATCACAGGCCTGCAGCATTTGATCAAAATCCTCTTTTTCTAAATAAGATATTAGTTTAGAATTATTTGGCTTAAAGGTTTCAAACCAATCATGAATTTTCTTAAACTCAGTTCCAGATCCAACTATAACAAAATAAACAGATTGATTGTTGAGGTATGCGCCCAAAACAGCAATTAAGAACTCAACCCCTTGAGGCTTGCCAAGATTACCACCATAAATAAAAACAGTTGCAGAAATAGGAATGCTCAATCGCTTTCGTATTTCGCATCTCATATTTAATGAAATATAATTTTTTGATGGTTCAATACTATTTGGATTTACTTCAACAATATTGGGATTAATTCCAGGATTATTTTCTATCAGATATTTAACATTGCCGATTGTCATGCATCCGATATAGTCAGAAATTTTGTAAAGATTCTGTTCTCTAATCCTAAAATACCGGTGCAAAAGCCCATTCTTTCTTATTAAACCAAGATCAACAGCATTCTGAGGAAAAATATCTTTTAATAACAGATAGGTTTTTGCGTTATTTTTCTTTTTTATGTAGCCTAAAACTTTGGTAAAGTTTATTGGAGGAGTTGAGTAAATCACAAGATCAAACATAATCCTAAAAAAATATTTCTTTATTTGGGCAAGAAATATATTCTCCAATAATGTTATTGAAAGTCCCTTTTCAAATAAATTTGTTTTTTGTATATTTAAAGTTCTAACCTTTAATAGATTAATCCCTTCCAGCTGTTCTAATGAGGTTGATTGCTTCGATCTACGCTCACATGGACAAACGATAAATACATTATGACCCTCAGCATGAAATTTGCGTAGTAAATCCGTGTATATATTTCTATCATTTATACTACGTATATTAAGTAATGTCAAAAAAAGAATATTCATTTAAACTCTTTCAAAATAAGTATCCGGATCACTAGCATCAAAATGCTCAGTGATCCAAAAGATCGTATATAAATCGTCCTCACCGATATTGGTAATATTATGTGTAAACCAAATAGGAATATCAACAAAGCCGGGATCTCTTCCATCTAGTTCAAAAGAAAGAACTTGATCGGTACCGACCCTTCTGACATCTATTCTTGCTCTTCCCTTTACAACCGCAAACCGCTCGGACTTGCGTGTATGAAAGTGATTTCCTCTTGTTATGCCAGAAAACGTAGTTGACAGAGAAACCTGCCCACCACTGTTATGTTTTAGAATTTCAAAGAACGAACCTCTTAAATCCTTATTAGAGTAAAGTTTAAATGGGTAAAAGGTAGAATGATCAATATAACAAAGAAAAGTGTTAAATAAGTTTCGATTAAATTCGGTTTCCAGAGCCGGAATTTCTCCACTACCCATGTACATGATTTGATACCTTTTGATAAGGGATAATAACTCCGAAACAGCTATTTGCGAGGTAAATGGTACTTTTAAACAGTCAATCTTTGTTTTAATAGCCAGGTCCTTATTTACATCTTCAATCTTATTTAACACATAATTGATTAACTCTCCAACATAAATAAGTTGCAAGCTTCCATCGAACTCAATCCTTGGTATCATCTCATGAGTCAATTGGTAGCAAAAGGTTGCCACAACAGAATTATAATTTGGTTTTCCAAACGGCCCATATACATTAGGAATGATCAATCCCGTGAAACTTGCATCATTGCGATTTGCCCATTCTTCAAATAACGCCCTTCCTTCTTTCTTAGATTGGCCATACAAATTATCACTAAGCTCTTGAGTACTTGAAGAAAATACGATGTGTGGTAAAGAACTAGTTGCTTCACAGGCATCAATAAGTAGTTTTATTAGACCTATGTTAATCTGATACATAGTTTCTAAATCGCTATGACGATTCACCGCTGCTAAGTGAACAATTACATCGCAACTCTTAACAAATGAAAACAAATCGTCCCGATTCATGAAAAACTCATCCTCAAAAGGAACTCTTTCAAACTTATCACTAAATAAGTTTAAGGAATTCGAAAGATGTGTGCCGATGAATCCAGATTGACCAGTTATGCCAACTCGTATCATAACAAAAGACTAAAATTACTAATCCGGGTATTGATCCAAATCTTCTCCAAGAATTTCCTTTCGTATTAAAGGAAGTTTGAACAATAATTCTTTGATTTCCTCTATTGTTAAACGATTTGTATTATGAGAGTTATATTCATTTATAGAAGATACCTCTAATTTACCTTGGGTAAAAAACTTGTCATAGTTAAGATCCCGTATATCAGCAGGGATTCGAAAAAAATCACCTATATCGATGGCTTTAGCCATCTCCTCTCGATTCACCAAAGTTTCATATAATTTTTCACCATGTCTTGTTCCAATGACGCGAACTTGTTGTTGAGATTTATACATTTCAACAAGAGCTTGTGAAAGATCTCCCATTGTAGCGCCTGATGCCTTCTGAACGAAAATATCTCCATTATTTCCATGTTCAAAAGCGTAGAGAACTAATTCAACAGCGTTTTCAAGTGTCATCATAAATCTTGTCATATTCGGATCCGTCACTGTAATATCTCTATTTCCTTTAATTTGGTTAACAAATAGAGGTATCACTGACCCCCTGGAAGCCATTACATTTCCATACCTCGTCCCACAAAAGATAGTATTACTATCGTCGCCCAAAGATCTTGCTTTAGCTATCATAACTTTTTCCATCATAGCCTTCGATATACCCATTGCGTTGATAGGATACACAGCCTTATCTGTACTAAGGACAATCAAACGCTTAATAC
>Ga0114951_10004244_pt1 | contig 14147 bp, 11 predicted proteins | sample AM7aDNAmetaG_FD_88677 | JGI IMG/M metagenome (GOLD analysis project Ga0114951, IMG submission 88677) | Freshwater microbial communities from Finland to study Microbial Dark Matter (Phase II) - AM7a DNA metaG | ecosystem: Environmental > Aquatic > Freshwater > Lake | place: Finland: Lake Alinen...
ATTAGGCTGCGGCCAGAAGGCAACAGCATGCCGTTCGTCTCAACCCGAAACTCGGCGAACAAGTCGAGCACGCGGGACGGGACGGGCCACGCCAGCGACAAGAAGGCACGGACCTCGGCGATGGCGTAATAGCTGACGAGGACCGTGTTGTCGGTGAAGTTGATAGGACAGGGATTTCCCTGCGGCTCCCAGACCCCAACGACCTCACCTGTCCGGAAATTCTGGAAGACAACGCAGTGAACGGCATAGTCCGCTGCGCCGGCGTCTTGGAATTCAGTGTCGCAAAACCAAAGATCAAGATTGGGTGGGCAGCTCATAGCCTTATCTCTTCTTCCGTGGCGGAGTTCAGTGCGTGGAGTGCGGCTCCGTCGCCCCCCGTTTTCGTCCTCTGTGTGGACGGCGGCCGAGGCTCGGCTAGCAGGATTCTGAGCTGCTTCTTGCCGTTGCCGATCACTTGAAGCAGCCCGGCGGCTTGCATGCGGTGGAGGGCCTTGCGGATTGTCTCAGCGGATTCCGGAAATCCCCACTGCCGCAGCATGGCATGACGGATCGTGACGTCCTCGTTGGTTTGCAACGAACGCTGCATCCAGAAATACAGCCAGAGTCGGGAGCCAAGGGGGAGTGCCTCGGGAACACAGCGCCATGGAATGTGGACGAAGGCGTCATCCATCCACCATCCTTTGGCGGCCAGTTTCTGCCAGCTGTCCCGGGAATAGACAGCCTTCTCCCCGTTGCCGAGGTCAATCTCGACGGCTTCGCCGTGATGGTAGGTGGGGGATCCCGAAGGTAGTGTGTTAATCTTCACAGAAGCGTAATAAGGGATAAAAGTAATATAAGAACCATCCGCTGCCATGGAGGATGTCGCACCCCATATTGGGTGGAGGCATCCTCCATATTGGGGCCTAGCGCTCACCTCCCAGCAGCGAGTTCAGGCGGTCATCGCCAGATTGCGTGACGGTTTCCCCCCGGAGATCCCTAATGATAGGGTGGTCCATAGTGGTTACCACGCGTCCCTTGAACGCAATCCGCAGCAACTGGGCAACGTCGAGCTCGGGCCAATGCGGCTCGACGCCGTCGCTGGGGCGTGCTTTGATCTCGTAACCTCCCATCTCCCTGTTCGACGCGATCCGCACCCAGTCGGTGCGGGCAGTGACCGCCGCTGCCAAGGCGCTTTCGGCCCACGAGCTCAGCGCACCGTCCACCCCCAGAGTAATCGGCCACAAAGTGAGGACATTGTTGCGGGACATCACGGGCACGAGCAGCTTGCGCGTGATAGCCTTTTCTTCGAGCTCGACGAGGGATTCCCAAACGGGGCGGGACAAGAAATAGAGGTCGTTGGTCCGATCATCCTCCAGCAAAAAGGCTCTATACCAAAACTCCTTTTTCGGGTGCGACCTGAACCAGCTCGTTTTCTGCGGCCTCGCGACCCGAATAATTTCCAGCAACTTACGTCCGCCCTCAAACGTCTCCACGTTTTGGTCCACGCGAGCCTCTTGGAAGATCGCCAGTTCGTTGGCGACGGTTTGGGGGATAGGTTCTCGGGCTGGCGTGCCGCCTTCCGTGGGTGGTTCTTCCAGGGTGGCCGCAGGATTTTGGTTGGTTATATTTTCAGCGTTGCCGCCTAATTCCGATGATGTTATAGTTTTCATATCTTATTGGTTTCTGCATCCGGTCTCGTTAACGCGGGGCCGGAAATTTTTTTAGAGCTTTGCCTGTTGACAGCCGCAGTGAGATGTTCGCACCTCCCTCTTCCTCGACACGGTGCTAGCGCTCAAAGACCCCCCCCCGTTGAATTCGAGCATCTCATTGCGTGGGATGCGGAGCCGCCGGCGGCGTTGGTGATTTGCATTTCGCGCGCGGATTTTCCGCGAGATGATTTTGTGTATTTTTTCATAGAATTTTAATTAGATACGTCGGTGTTGTTTGTCGTATCGGCCAAAAAACGGTTGAGTTCCGTCAGCGAATAAAGTGGGCGGCGCAAGGCTCTTGATGGATGAATCAGGCCGCGTGCGGCAAGTCGGTCGAGGCTGTTGGGCGAGATTCCGAGCGCCCGCGCGGCTTCAACGCGCGAGAATCCGAGTTTGATATAGCGTGTGTTATCTGCTGGTGAATGTTGTGATCCTATGTTCATTCCGACTGAACATGACAGGTTCAAACGACGGGTGCGAAGCGGATGGAAATTAAGATTTTAATTTGCCAAAACGCCGACTTTTCGGCTCGGACGACGACCGCAGTTGAGATTTTGGTCAACGTGGTGAATTACTTTCACTTCCTCTCGGACGGCGACAAGCCGTTTCGCTTCCGCAACCAGTTTGCGTAACGTCTCACGCTTGTTTTTTTTCTCGCCTTCAGATGTGCTGCCGCTATTCAAATAAAATTGAGCGATGCGATCATCTGTTTCGGATGGGGTTTTTTTGACGAGATCAGCAAGGCTCTCAATGAGGTGAACGCGTTTAATTTTAGTTGGTTGCCCTCGATTTTGCCTGACTTTGTCCGCTGGGATTTTTCCTTTGTGGTCTATGCACCATTCAGCGTCCTTTGCCAAACGAACGGCCAGCGACTTTATTTTCTTGAGCGCATCACGACTGAATCCCCGGCTGGCCAGTGACCGGGTCATTTCAAGACGTGAATCTATGCGTGAAATATGGAAGTAGTCATCCACCAGGCTCTTGAAGCCCTTGTGTTCTAATTCAATTTTAACACGATCAGATGAAAGCGTGGAGGTATCGGTCTGCCAGCGCCAGTCCTGTTGGCATATGATTTTAAAAAACATCGTTCGCTCCTCTGTTGCTGTTGCCAATGATTTCCATACATGGGGCGGAAATTCTGGCAGATACAATTTATGTTTGGATGAAATATACCATCGCAGCTGATATCCACAATCATCAGGGGTGGAAGAAACCGTTTTCCAAAAGTTGATATCAGCCCAGAGCATTTCAAGTTCTGTGAAAATACGATCGGATATCAATGGCAGGCCGACCGATTCTGAAGGGGTGGTTGACTTCAGGGCAAGCAAGTCGCGCACCTCGTCATCAGCGTAGGCAACCGCGGTTTCTTTTTTTGCTGGTTGTTCCTGCTCGGCGTCTCGAATCCAATCGACGAGCCTGCGTTTAACCGGAGATGCTGCACTGGGTTGTGGCATGCTGCTGAGCTTCTTCGAGCGTTGGTTTTTGCTGGGTGCTGTCACCTAAACCCTAAAGTAGGGTGTTCGAGGTTTTTATGGGAGTATAAAAAGTAATAGCTGGTCGATTGGAGCGGGCAGGGGAACCGATTGCCGATCAGGTCGGGATTGTCGCGCTGCTCAACGGTCGCGCAGAAGGCATCCATGTCGAGATGGGCGATGACTCAGAACATGACGGCGGGAGATTAACAAACGGCCCCTTCAGGGCAAAGACTCGCACCACCGATCAGCCTCCCTGTCCACACTTGCCGGTTGACTTGTTCGCCATTCGCGAATAGCGTATTGCATGGTCGCTCGGTCGCTTGATGTGGTCGTCTTGTTAAAGCTGCTTCTGGAAAGCGGACGGAAGTCCTATGCCCAGCTCTCGAAGGAGTTGGGCATCAGCGCGTCGGAAATCCATGCGGCAGTGCGGCGCGGGATCGCCGCCGGTTTGATTTCTGCAGAATCGAAGCTGCCGCTCAGGCAGCCGCTGGAGAACTATCTGCTGCACGGCGTCCGATACGCTTTCCCCGCCAAGCCGGGTGCGTTGGCGCGCGGAATGCCCACCGGATATGCCGCGCCGCCGCTCGCCGAGCACATGCAGTCGGATGACTTGCCGCCGGTCTGGGCTGATCCTGAAGGCAGCGTCCGAGGCGTGGCCGTGGAACCGCTGCACCCGTCGGTATGCGCCGCTGCCAAAGCCGACCCCGCCCTTTACGAACTGTTGGCCTTGGTAGACACACTGCGCGTTGGCCGGGCCAGAGAGCGGAAGCTGGCCGAATCCGAACTAAAACGTCGCTTGCAACATGCCCACATCGATTGAAGCCATACGGATTGTATCCAGCCGGATGGAACCACTGGGACTCTCCTTCACGTTCATTGGCGGAGCCGTGCTGGGACTGCTGGTCGATGACGCCGAACTGTCCCAAGTGCGCAGCACGAAGGATGTCGATGTCGTCGTTGAAATTTTGACCTATTGGGAATATGCCACCTTGGAAGCAAGATTGCGAAAAGCTGGATTCAAGCACGACACGTCGGCTGGCGCACCCATCTGCCGCTGGATGGTGGACGGCTGTCTGGTGGATGTTTTGCCCAAAGACTCGGCGGCCTTGGGCATGAATTCCAAATGGTTCCCGGAAGTATTGCGCGAAGCACAGCTCCGAGATGTTGGCCATGGCTGCAAGGCCAGCATCATCACCCCTGCGCTGTTTCTGGCGACCAAGCTCGAAGCCTTCAAGGATCGCGGCCACGGGGACTACCTGTTGAGCCGGGACTTGGGAGACATCATTACGCTGGTAGACGGGCGGGCTTCCATCATCGATGACATCAGCAGTTCATTGCCGTCAATTCGCGCTTCCATCAGTGAGGGCATTTCTGAGCTGTTAAAAGACCCTTACTTTCGTGAGGCCGTCCCTGAACACCTTCCTGTCATTCAGGGATCGAGACAGCGGCTGCCGCTATTGATGAATCGACTGGAGACGATTGCCCATTCTGGCAAACCGTAGATTGCGAGCACCGACAATCACCGGCTTCTCCCGTAAAGTCGTCAATGTCCAGTGACGCACCGCTGGGGGCAGCACCGCCTGACGCAGAAAGTTGGCGCAGTAAGTTTTCAATCTCATCGAAGCAATGAAAGTCCAACACTTAAACAAATAGTTTAACTGGGCCCTGACGAAGAGGGCATAGATTTGCCTGAGATGGGTCATGGTCAGCTGTAGGGAGAAAAAACGGGCAAGGTGTTCTAAAGCCAGGCTTCACGGCACTGCCAGTCTTCGCCGGAATTTTCGTCAATGAGTTTAATCAGCCTCCGAATCACTTCGCGCGAATCGTTTTGCTTGGGCTGATATAAACCACGCCGCCATGAGTCTGCCCGCTGGCAAGCCGTGACCGGATAAAGCGCGGAACCGTGTTCACGTCGCGCGTCACCAGTGTGGTTTTTTCATCGTCGAGAATTTCCAAGAGCGTATCATCTTGCAGCCCGTCCAAGTCTCTTTCATGCACGCTGGAAATTTTGCACTTTGGCTGCTTTCGTCGGATTGCCGCCGCCATGTCTTGCGGAAAATGCTCGTCGAGAATGAGAATCATGCCAGCCAATCCGCACTGCGCGATTCCGCCAGTTGCATGGCTGCTTGAATTTCATCGGCATAACTTTCCGCATAGCGCAGCGCCATTTTTACGAGCGCGGCGGGTCGGTTCATGTGCTTTGCCGCCGCCGCCACGTCGCCGGAGTCGTCTTTCACCAGGTCAACGATCAGCCACACCGGCCAGCGAGTGCCGGCCAGATAGGCCACGCGGCCAGGATGACCGTCGCGGAAATCAATCGCCGGAAACCGGCTGCGGCGCGTGCCTTCAGAAACATAATTCGCCGCCACGGTGGACGGTGCCAAGCCCTTGAGTATAGCGTCCGCGTCCAGATCATTCTTTGCGTCCCTAGTGATGCGGAGTGACAAAGGGACTTCTTTGGTTGATGTTGCCATACGTTGTAATCATTCGCACACAATACGCCCCCCGCGCGAGGAATAATTTGCGGAGTTTCTGCGGAATGAAAAATCCATCCCTGACCCGCCGCCATGCCCAAAATACCCCTTTTTGACGTGAAAACCGGAAGTGCGGCTCCCGCATTTGGCTTATGACACGTCCTGATCTGCCCTCCGCTGGTCTCCCCAGCCTCCCCAAAACAAAAACCCGCGCCGGTGAACCGGAGATGCTGCACTGGGTTGTGGCTTGTTGCTGAGCTTCTTCGCCCGTTGATTTTCGCTTCCTGCTGTCACCTTAACCCAAAAGTAGGGTGTTATGGGAGTATAAAAATTACTAGCTGGTCGATTGGAGAGGGCAGGGGAACCGATTGCCAAAATGTCCGTTTGCTTCTAACACGCTTCTATACTGTTAGAAGCAAACCGGGTGATCGCAGGTGAGAACAGGTGATGGCAATCAGAATAAACAAGCAGCAAAACAAAGGAAAAGTGATGGTGTGTGACTGAGGGGGATTCGAGGGGAAACTGCCATATCTTGTTGCGAACGAGACGCTCTACCAACTGAGCTAAGACCCCGGCCAAAATTTTCAAGCTGCAAAAAACATCACGGCGACGTGATTTTGTCAGCGACAAACCAGATTCTACCGGGGAAATGTTAGTTTGTTTTCAACCCGTGTGGCAAGACCAAAAGATGTTCTCGTTTTTAATTACAATGTATCTTGGAGTGAGTGAGATGGACAAAGAGCAGGGGAAAGCATAAGCTCGAACCAGCCAGTGACGAACAATTCAGAACACTCCATGTGGATTAGACAAGTGAACCCCATTACGCCGACAGCTTCGCTGTTGCTTCGTAACGTGTTCCTGTATCACGTCGGCAGCTATCGAAGAGCGGCGCTTAAGTCTCGCGGGCCAGGTAACGGACGGCTATTTGCCAAGCGTTGGGATAATTCGAGGAGGGCAGGCCTATGACAGATCAAACGAGCGGATCAGTCACAGCCGAGCCGCGCGCAGTTTTTTTGAGGTGGCTACTGGTGATCGTCGTAATGGCGAATTTTTTCTTCATCGGCCTGGCGGCCTTCTCGCTGCGCCAAAGCTGGCTGCGTCACGAGGAACGTGCCGTGATTACGACGCAAAACCTTTCACGCGTTTTTGCGGGAAACATCGATGACGCCATTGGCAAGATCGATCTCAGCGTGCTTACGGTGGCCGACGAAGTCGAGAAGCTGCTTGCTGATGATGGCGGCATTGATGCGCAAGCCCTGGAAAAATTTATTGCCCGCTCCAAAGGCCGCCTCCTGAACATGGATGGACTGTGTGTGTTTAATGCCCAAGGGGGAAATGTTTATGGCACCGGTGTAAATCCGGGCGGGCGGGCCAGTGTTGCCGAGCGTTCCTGCTATCTCCGCCTGCGCAGCGAACCGAAGGCGGGTCTGGTCATTTCCAAGCCGATGCGGGAGGGGAGCAGCCAGAAGTGGTCAATCATTTTCGCGCGGCGGCTCAATCAACCGGATGGTTCGTTCGCCGGTCTGGTTTACAAGACGCTGACACTGGCTCAATTGGTCAAGACATTCTCCAGTGTGGATGTCGGTAAACATGGGGCGCTGGCTCTGCGCGACGAAGAACTGACTCTGATGGCGCGTTATCCGGAGCCGGAAAACTTTGACAGTTTGGTCGGAACAAAGAATGCCTCCCCCGAATTCCAGAAGGCACTTCAGATGCAAAAGGAAGCCGGCGTTTTCACTACCACGGCCTTCGATAACATCCGCCGAACCTACGCCTACTGCAAAGTCACCTCTTATCCCCTTTACGCCATCGCCGGACTGTCCACTAAAGACTATCTGGCTGCATGGTGGAGCGAAGCCGAATTTGATTTGGTGCTGACGGCAATCTTCTCTTTCGGCTCGTTCCTGTCGGCAGGGCTGGTCTTCCGTTATTGGCTGCGTATAACCAATACGGGCCAATTGCTGTCCCGGCAGAAAGAGGCGCTGACCAACGAGCGGGCGCTCTTGCGCACCTTGGTGGATCACCTGCCGGTGAGCGTCTATCTCAAGGACAGCGCCACGCGTAAAACTTTGGCGAACCCAGTCGATCTTCGCAACCTCGGCGTCACCTCCGAGGAGGAAGCCATCGGCAAATTGGATTCTGACTTCTTCCCGCCCGAGCAGGCGGCTGGTTTTTATGCGGACGACCAGCATGTCATAAATACCGGTCTGCCTGTGCTCAATCGCGAGGAGAAAATAACGAGACCCGACGGTTCCACTCGCTGGATTCTGACCTCGAAAGTTCCCCTCACTGACTCTGCCGGCAATGTCACTGGTCTGGCCGGCATTGGCCTCGACATCACCGAGCGCAAGCAGTTGGACGCGGCGCTGCGGGAAAGTGAGGATCGACTGCGGTTTGCCTTGGATGAGATTGAAACCGGCGCTTGGGAAATAGACTTGGTTGACCACTCCGCCTACCGGTCTTTGAAACATGATCAAATCTTCGGCTACGAAACAATGTTACCAAAGTGGACCTATGAGATGTTTTTGGAACACATCGTGCCGGAGGATCGCGCGATGGTGGATCAGAAATTTCATCAGGCCATGGAAACCAAAGGCGATTGGCATTTTGAGTGCCGGATCATCCGGCGCGACGGAGAGCAGCGCTGGATTCTGGCTAGTGGCCGGCATCGTTTAGATTCCGCCGGCCAGTCCCGCCGGGTTGCCGGCATTGTGCAGGACATCACCGAGCGTAAACTGTTGGAAGAGCAACTGCGCCGGTCGCAAAGATTGGAGGCGGTCGGCCAGCTCGCCGGCGGTGTGGCTCACGATTTCAACAACATTCTGGCAGTGATTCAACTACAGGCGAGCCTGCTGAAGATGGCGGAGGGTCTTTCTGATGAACATCGGGGACATGCCAGGGACATTGAGCAGGCTTCCGAGCGGGCGGCCAAGCTTACCCGGCAACTGCTTCAATTCAGCCGCAAAGAAGCCCTGCGCCAACGTAACCTCGATTTGAGCGAAGTTGTCGGCAGTATCTTCAAAATGCTCGAACGCGTTCTCGGCGGGCAAATCCAGGTGCAGTTCAAGTTTTCGCCGCTGCCCTTATTGATCCATGCCGACGAGGGCATGTTGGAACAGGTGCTGATGAATTTGACGGTGAATGCCCGCGATGCCATGCCGCAGGGCGGCCAACTTGTCATCGAAACCACCGCCGTTGAGTTTGATGCCGTCACGGCGAAGCAAGCGGCCCAAGCCCGGACGGGGGCGTTTGCCTGCCTGAGCGTCACCGACACCGGCTGCGGTATTCCGCCGGAGGTTTTGCCTAAAATATTTGAACCTTTTTTCACCACCAAGGAAGTGGGAAAAGGCAGCGGTCTTGGTTTGTCAGCGGTTTTCGGCATCATTCAAGAGCATCGTGGCTGGATCAATGTATATAGCGAGGTTGGCAAAGGAACGACTTTCCGGATTTATCTGCCCCGCCTTGACCAATCTGCGGACAAGAAAACCGTTGCGTCGCCGCCGGCAGCCATTCGTGCTGGCAACGAAATAATTTTGCTGGTGGAGGATGATGCCGATGTGCGGGACTCCCTGCGCCGCACCTTATCGCGTCTCGGCTATCATGTGCTCGAGGCGGCTACCGGCGCGGAAGCATTGCAAGTCTGGAAACACCACCGCGCTGAAATCCGTTTATTGCTGACGGACTTGATGATGCCCGGCGGGATGAATGGTCTGGATCTGGCCAGACAGCTATTGGAGCAAAATCCAAAATTGAAAGTGGTATATGCCAGCGGTTACAGTGCGGGAATCACCAGCCATGACAAAGATTTACTGCTGCAAGAGGGCGTCAACTTTATTGCCAAGCCGTTTGACTCGCAGAAGCTCGCTCAAATTCTAAGGAATTGTCTGGATCAAAACTGACTTTGGTGATTGGCAACAGCCTGGCACAAGAACCAATCTGGTTAAACCGCCTAGTCTTTTGTTTTGGTAAAAATTATAACCAAGTTGATTTTGATGGGTTGCCACACGCCGACAAATTCATTTCCACTTTTATTTTTAGATGCATGGTGTAGCTTCCTGCCCGCGACATGATTCTCGTTTTGGACAACTACGATTCGTTCACCTACAACCTCGTGCAATACCTGGGCGAGCTGGGCGTGGACTTGCAGGTGCGGCGCAACGACGAGATTTTAATCGAGCAAATCCGCGCGTTAAAGCCGGAGCGCATTCTGGTCTCGCCCGGACCGTGCTCGCCGCGCGAAGCGGGTTTGTCCAACGAGGTGATTCGCACTTTTGCTGGCGAGGGGATTCCGATTTTTGGCGTCTGCCTTGGCCATCAATGTATTGGGCACACCTTCGGCGCGGAAGTCGTGGTGAATTACCGCATGATGCACGGCAAAGTTTCGCCGATCAAACACAACGGCAAAGATTTGTTTGCGGGCATGCCAAATCCGTTTCTCGCGACGCGCTACCACTCGCTGGTCATCAAGCGCGACACGCTGCCGGACGTGCTGGAAATCAACGCCGAGAGCGACGAGGGCGAAATCATGGGCGTGAAACATCGGACGCTGCCGATCTGGGGCGTGCAGTTCCATCCTGAAAGCATTTTGACCGAGAGCGGCCGCACGATTTTGAAAAACTTTCTCAAACTGAAATAACTCATGGACATTTTTTTGCTCAAATCCAAGATCCATCGCGCCACCGTCACTGGCGGCGATTTGAATTATGAAGGCAGCCTGACCATTTCCGCCGACCTCATGGAACAATGTGGCCTGCAGGAATATGAAAAAATTCTCTGCGGCAACATGGCCAATGGTGAACGTTTTGAAACCTACGCCATCAAGGGCAAGCGCGGCGCGGGCGAAATCATCATGAACGGCGCAGTGGCGCACCTCGGCAAGAAAGGCGACGTGCTGACCATCATGAATTTTTGTTCCGTCAGCCAGAAAAAAGCGAAGAAATGGAAGCCGCGCGTCATCGTCCTCGGCAAGGGAAACAAAATTGTCACCACGCGGGGGATTTGAATTAATTCCAAACAAAAAAACGCGCCGATTTTCATCGGCGCGTTTTACGTTGCAAATTTCGCTTAATAATTCTTGGCCGCTTCCGCCCAGTTCACCACGCTCCAAAACGCCTTCAGGTAATCCGCGCGCTTGTTTTGGTATTTCAAATAGTAGGCGTGTTCCCATACGTCGCAGCCGATGACGGGCTTGCCTTCGCAGCCGGCGATGGCCTTGCCCATGGGCGGGTTGTCCTGATTCGCGGTGGAAACAATTTCCAGTTTTCCATTGTTGGTGACGAGCCAGACCCAGCCGCTGCCGAAACGGCCAATGCCGGCGGCCTCAAACTTGGCCTTGAACTCGTCGAAGCTGCCAAACGTGGCCTTGATGTCGTCCGCCAGTTTGCCGGTGGGCGCGCCGCCCGCGTTCGGCCCGAGAATTTTCCAGAAGAAGGAGTGGTTGGCGTGGCCGCCGCCGTTGTTGCGCACGGGGCCGCGGATATTTTCGGGCACGGAGGCGAGGTCTTTTAACAGGTCGCAGAGGGACTTGGCTTCGAGCGCGGCGTTGCCGGCGATGGCCTTGTTGAGGTTGTCCACATAAGCCTTGTGATGGCGGTCGTGATGGATCTCCATCGTCAACGCGTCAAAGTGGGGTTCGAGGGCGGCCTTGTCGTAAGGCAGCGGGGGTAGTTCAAATGCCATAGTTTTACTTTTTTTGTTGTGGTTAAACCAACCTGTGGTGGTCAAGTTGCGTTATTAATCAGAGAAAATCAAGTGCAGATATAAGTAAACTTGTTCAGCTTCAATCTAATTCTAATTTTGCTTGCTATAAAATCATATAATTTCCGCTCAAGATAGCTATTGACGAATTCCATTTTTGGCGTAATTTTCGGCATAATAGTGGTAGAAGCACGGATTTAAGCGCAATTGAATCCTCGGTTCCTCACCAATTAGTTGCGCTACAATTACTGTTGTGCACAACATATTGTGGTTTTTTCTTTACAACAATCGCCAGCTTTGGTTGGCTAGACCCAGTAAGTTTATGTATCTGAAAAATCTCACGGTTTTTGGTTTCAAGTCCTTCGCGGACAAGACGGCGCTGAACTTTCAGCCCGGCGTCACCGCCATTGTCGGGCCAAATGGCTGCGGCAAGTCCAACGTCTCGGACGCCATCCGCTGGGTGCTTGGCGAGCAATCGGCCAAGGCGTTGCGCGGCGGCGAAATGGCGGACGTGATCTTCAACGGCACCGACGGTCGCAAGCCGATGGGCATGGGCGAAGTGTCGCTGACGCTCGGCGGCGTCGGCGAAGAAAGTTTGCGCGCGGCGGGTGTGGAAGTTTCCTACGACGAAGTGACGCTTACACGCCGAATTTTCCGCGACGGCGGCAGCGAATATTTTTTGAATCGCACGCCGTGCCGGTTGAAAGACATTCAGCAACTTTTCATGGGCACGGGCATCGGGCGCACCAGTTACAGCATTCTCGCGCAAGGTCACATCACGCAGATTCTCTCCAGCAAGCCGGAAGACCGGCGGATGATTTTTGAGGAGGCCGCCGGCATCACCAAATTCAAGTCGCAGAAAAAAGAATCGCTCCGCAAGTTGGAATATACCGAGCAGAATCTTCTGCGCATCGCCGACACGATCAAGGAAGTGAAGCGGCAAATCGGCTCGCTCCAGCGCCAGGCCGGCAAGGCGCGGCGCTACAAACAAATTTCTCAAGAACTGCAGCACCTCGACACGCAGCTTGCGCGGCATCAATTTGACGTGCTGCAAGGTGAAATTTCCGAACGGCAAACAACCGTGGAAAATCTGCGCAACGAAATTGAAACCGGCTCGAATGACATCCTGCGTTTTGAAAATGAAATTTCCAAACTGCGCGAACTGCTTTCCGATCTGGAACATCAAGTCGCGGCGCAGCAGCAGCGCGGATTGGAACTGAAGGCGGGCATTGACCGCAACGAAAGCCGCATCCAGTTCAACGAGGAACGGCTGCGCGAAATCGAATCGCAGAACGCCAAGGCACTGGCCGAAATCACGCAGGCTGAGGAACGCTGCCATACTGCGTCGAGCGAACTGCTTTCCGTGACGGAACGGCTTGGCGTCGCCGAGGCCGCGCTGGAACAGCATCGCGAAAGCTTGCAGGCAAAACGCGAAAGTTTGCAGAAGATTGAAAATGATTTGCGCGAGCGGCAGGAACAATTGCGCCAGGCGCAGTCGGTCGCGTTCTCCGCCGCGCAGGATTTATCGCGCCTCCGCAACGAAATTACGGCGCTCGATTTGCAGAAGCAGGGCAATGTTGTCCGGCTTGAAAAACTTTCTGCCGAGAAAATCCAGCTCGAAGTCGAGCGCACCGGACTGGAATCGCGCTTGCAGGAATTCACGGCCAGCGTCGAAGTGGAGAAGCTGAACGTCGCCACCACGCGCGGCTCGGTCGAACAACGGCAAAACCGCCTGCGCGAGTTGCAGACGGAATTGCAGACGGCGTCCACCGAGCAGGACAAGTTTTTGCACCAGCAATCCGACAAGCGTTCGCGCCTGACGGTTTTGGAACAGCTCGAAGGCTCGCACGAAGGTTTTGATGCCGGCGCGGTGGCCGCGCTGCGCCAGTCGCGTTCGGTCATCGGCTCGCTGGCGGATCGGATTCGCGTGCCGGATCAGTTTGTCACCGCCGTGGAAAATGCGCTTGGCCACAATTTGCAACTCGTCCTCACGGAGCAGCCGTCGTCCGCGCAGGAAATTCTCGCCGACTTGAACACCAACAAGTCCGGTCGGGCGAGTGTCGCGGCGCTCGCCATCCAGCAATACCAGGATGAAAAGCAGCTTTCGTTTGTCGGCGAGATGGCCCCGGGCGAAAAGAGCGAGGCGGCGCAGGCCGGCCTGCAGAACGGCCAGATCGTCCACGCGATGAGCGTCATTTCCGCCGAGCCGCAGGTGGAAGGGCTTTTGAAATCGCTGCTCGGCCGCACGTTCATCGCGTCCGATCTTGGCACCGCCACGGCGCAAATCCAGAATGGTCACGCGGGCTGCGACTTCGTCACGCTCGGCGGCGAACTCTTGAATCGTCACGGTATTTACACCGGCGGTTACTTGAACAAGGGCAGCAATGGCAAGGCGCCCAGCTCGATTCTCGGCCGGAAAAACCAGATCACCGAATTGCAGGCCGAACTGGCCGAGTTGCAGAAGCTCGTCGAGGATGCGAGCCGCAAACGCGGCGAATTGCTGAGCGAGCAGACGGAACTTCAATCCAGTTTGCAACAGGCGCAGACGGAATTGCGCGTGCAGGAAGTCGCCATCGCCACGCGCGAAGGCGAGTTCAAGGCGCTGCAAAATTCCAACCGGCTGCTGCACCAAAAAATTGAGACCGTGATGTTCGAGGTGCAAAGTCTGGCCGCGCAGGAAGCGGAAGGTTTGCAGAAACGTGAGGCGCTCACCGCCCGCTTGAATGAACTTGAAGCGCGCGAACGCAACGGGCAGGAACAAGTTGCCGCGCTCACCGCCGATTTGGAAAATCTCCGCCAGCAGCGCGACGCGG
>Ga0114951_10004245_pt1 | contig 14135 bp, 14 predicted proteins | sample AM7aDNAmetaG_FD_88677 | JGI IMG/M metagenome (GOLD analysis project Ga0114951, IMG submission 88677) | Freshwater microbial communities from Finland to study Microbial Dark Matter (Phase II) - AM7a DNA metaG | ecosystem: Environmental > Aquatic > Freshwater > Lake | place: Finland: Lake Alinen...
GCAATTATGTCTAAAATAAATAAAAAAAACACTCAATAATTAGAAAAAATCATACCCTGACAAATGCTTTTTATAAAAATATCTTGCCAACAGAAAAATATGCTTATTTTGCAAAGCTCTCTCTACTTTGCTAAGTTTTGCAATTTCTTCATCGGTGCCGACTACCTGATTTCACGTTACAGAGGTTCAAATAATGCTTCAGTAAACATGGATGAGATCATGATCACCGGAGGACTTGGGTTTCAGATCAATACAAAAAAAACAACTAAAAACTAAAAACAATTATTTCAGGTACTTGTCCAGCCATTTAAAAAACTCCCTTTGCCATAGGACACTATTCTGCGGTTTCATGACAAAGTGGCTTTCTTCGGGGAAGAAAAGAAAACGGCTTGGTATTCCAAGTAACTGAGCTGCATTGAAGGCCTGCATGCTTTCTGTATAGGGTATGCGAAAATCATACCCGCCGCTGATAACAAGAATGGGCGTATCCCATTTCCCGACAAAAAGATGGGGTGAAAAATCATAACTTTTAGGTCTGGGATTCTGCCAGTATGCCCCACCCAGGTCATGACCAGGGAACCAGTATTCCTCGGTAGTCCCATACCAGCTTTCAAAGTTAAACATGCCGCAGTGCGCAATAAATGCCTTGAATCGTTTACTATGATGCCCGGCCAGCCAGTAAACCGAATACCCGCCATAACTGGCTCCCACAGCACCTAAACGTGTGCTGTCAATATATGGTTTCTTTTTAATGGAATCTACTGCACTCAGGTAATCATTCATATTTTGTCCCCCGTAGTCGAGGCTGATCTGATCATTCCATTCCTGTCCAAAAGTGGGCAACCCCCTTCGGTTCGGGGCAATAATAACATAGTCGTTGGCAGCCATGATCTGAAAATTCCAGCGGTATGAAAAAAACTGGCTTACTGCGCTTTGAGGTCCTCCTTCGCAAAATAAAATAGCCGGATATTTCCTCGTGCTGTCGAAACCCGGAGGAAGGATAACCCATACCAGCATTTGTTTATTATCCGTGGTTTTTACCCAGCAATCCTTTACAGTTGCTTTAGCCACCTTATCCCATAAGTCTTTATTGGTGAAGCTGATCTGTTTTTCAGAACCTCGTTTCTTATCCATGGCATAGATCTCAGTGGGCATCGACATCGACATTTTCAAACCGATCAGGTTTTTCTGATTCATCACAAAAGCTGTATAATCGTGCCATCCTTTAGTGATCTGCCTGATTTTTCTTGTGTTAACATCCATGCAATAAAGCTGGTAAGTAGCATTTATACCACTGATAAAATAAAGAGTTTTGCCGTCTTTTTCCCAAAGGAAGTTGGATGAGCTCTGGTCGAAGGAGGCCGAAAGGTCATCATATTTAGAAGTGACAAAATCGTAAAGCATGATGCGCTTTTTATCAGACTCAAACCCCGGAGTTTTCATACTGCTCCAGACGATACTCTTCCCGTCAGGAGAAAAAACAGGATCCTGATCGTAACCTTCCATACCTTCTGATATATTCTTAACTCCATGGCTGATCATGTCAAGGATATAAATATCGGAGTTTGTGCTCAGGGCTTCAGCTTTCCCTGTCAGTTTCCTGCAGGTAAAAGCAAGCTTGCTGCCATCAGGGCTCCATGCAATCTCTTCCATCCCTCCATATGGAGTTAATGGCGAACTGAAACGCTCATTTTCCATTATATCTACAATGCCTGTAAGTTTACTTTCCGAGTAATCGGCAATAAAAATATGGCTGTAGGTATAATCATTCCAACTGTCCCAGTGCCTGTACATCAGATCGTCAATAATACGCACATTGGCTTTGGGAAGATCCGGATAAAGCTCTGCAGGTGTTTTATCGAGTTTTACCTGTTTAATAAAAACGATATGTTTCATATCCGGGGAATAGGCAAACCCGTTCACACCATCGCTAATATCGGAGACTTTCATTTTTGCACTTCCATCCGGGTTCATTTCCCAAATTTGTGAAGAACCGGATTCGGAACTGATATAGCCTATTTTCTTTCCGTCAGGGCGCCAGATGGCATTGAATTCCCCGGTTGGTGTGTCAGTGAGCCTGACAGGTGCCCCTCCTTCAGAGGAGATTAAATAAAGATCGCTGTTGCCTTTGTTAGCATTCAGGTCATAACGTGTAACCGGATAAACCAGCCATTTGCCATCAGGGGAGACCTGAACATCTCCTACCCTGCCCAATTTCCACAATAATTCAGGTGTCACACGTTCCTGGGCTGTTGCTTGTATAGCAAGGGTGAATAAAGTCAACATCAATAAATATCTTTTCATATTACAAAATTTAAAATAAAATTCTTAATTACTATTAAAATAGAACCACATTCACACTTGTTTGCCAAATTACATAAAAAATATATTCATCACTTAAATTATATTTTGGAAATTTTGCATTGTGATAGTTAATCATTCCAAAATCAAACAAGTTATCAGCATCAACTTAAATATTATCTTCCTTTAGCTTTATCTGCCGCTGAATCTCTTCATACATTTTTTTATTAATCGGATAGAACGCCAGTACGATTACCCCAATAAGATAAAAGATAAGGGTAAACGGCCCTATCAGTAAGCGGATGCCAAGGATAGCTTTTGGCGATTGTTCACTTTTAAAAAGGATATCAGATGCTTTATAGTTTATTCTGTCCCTGTTTTTCAATGAGGTCTTTTTATCAATGATGATATTATTGACCTTTACATCTTTATTTCCCTGGATAGGTGTGATGTAAAACATGCTTTTATTTCTTGAATCACGTTCAAGGAGTGCAACAGATTTAGACTGCTCTTTGCCGGGAAAAACCGATAAACTATTGTTATCATAGACGAGAACCGCCGACTGATTAATTGCTGTGGTCGTATTTTTTTGAATGATGGCACCAGGATCGGCTATATAGCCAAACCATCCGAGGATCAATCCTACACAAAGATTTGCAAATGCCTGTCCAAGTTTGATAGTAAATACCCATAGCGAATAGTAAATTCCTTCGCGTCGTACACCGCTTTTCAGGTAATCATACTCAATTGTATCGGGTACCATAGCCCAGGGCATAACGTAGTGGGCAGAGAAACCCAGGCCTGTCAGCAGCATCAGCAAATAGATCATTTGTATTGAAAGTTTATGCCCGCAAAGGAAAATAGTCAAAATGGTACAGCAAATTATGATTATCCCTATGATATAGGTTTTACTTTTACCAATATACTTTGAAACTTTTACACAAACAGGTATAAAAATCATGGATGTAACCAACATAATAACAAGGGCAAGAGTCATGTTGGCTTCCTTAAAGAGTACATATTTGAAATAATAGATCATTGATGCCTGTACAATGGTAACCCCGGCAATGTTCACCGACCAGGGGATAAGAATAGTAAGGAAGGGCTTGTTTCTAAAGGCATCAAGGTATTGCCTGAATACACTTTCTTTATTCCTGCTGATATCAACATGAGGTTCTTTAACAGTAATCACCGGAATCAGGGCGGTTATAAGAATAACCAGTCCAAAAACCAGTCCCATAACCATATAACCTGTTGTTTTGTTGCTGAACCCATTGATGAGAGGAAGTGCCAGACCTGCTCCTGTAAGTGTTCCGACAACTGCAAAAGTCATACGGTAACCGTTTAAGGTAGTTTTTTCGTGAAAATTTTTGGTAAGCTCCGGTGTTAGTGCATTATAAGGGATATTAACACAGGCATAAAAGATACATGCCAGGGAATATACTACGGCTGCCCATATAAACAGACCCTGCTGTGAAGCTATACCCGGATTCCGGAAAAGGAAGAATATAGCAACAAATAATGGGAAGGAAGCAAACAGCATCCATGAGCGTCTCCGTCCCCAGCGGGAATTGGTTCTGTCCGACAATGTCCCTATTACAGGATCAAAAAAAGCATCACAAATCCTGCCTATCATCAAAGCTATGCCGGCATATGCTGCAGATAGCCCAACTTCGTCGGTCAGATAATTCATTAACCAGAAGCCGATGATAGTGAAGAAAAGGTTGCCACCCCAGTCGCCAATTCCATAACCGACTTTAGTTTTAAAAGTTAGTTTTCCCGGTTGCTCCATAGTATCGAGATGATTTTGTTTTTAGATTAAAGGTGATAAAATTAAGATATTATTCCTTTTTTTTGCATTTAATTTTACAAGCAAGCCTCCTCAATAATCAAATTTATTAGTAATATTGCATTGGTTTACGACATGAATAGTTTTTCATAACATTTGATTATGGCTTCAGATAATTTAATAAAATTAAGTTTCAACTATAAAATATGGTTGGAGACCAATGATCATGTCAGTGTACTGGGTGATGGGAAATGGCTTTTGCTCAAAGCCATCCGTGACACAGGTTCGTTAAAGGCTGCAGTTGATAAGCTGGGGTTCACTTACCGCAGGACATGGAATGATCTGAAAAGGATTGAGAAGAAACTGGGGTTTCCGATTTTATGTAAAATCAGGGGTGGAAAAGACGGCGGAATGACGAGCCTGACAGATGAAGGCCTGAAAATTGTCGACTTATTTGAGAGGTTCCACGCTGCCTTCGACAGCAAGTTTAAAAAGGAACTGGAAAAGATCATCTCATCTCAGCAATCATAGTGAAGCTTATCATTGGCATAGACGATACAGACAACCTGGAAAGCAGGGGAACCGGCCATATGGCAAGGCAGTTAAGCTTTAACATGATGGACATGGGTTTTGGAAAGACAAAGTATATTGTCAGGCACCAGTTGCTTGTTGACCCCCGTATACCTTATACTTCTCATAACAGTTCGGCGGCCATTGTTTTCGATCATTACAAAGATGATACAGATGATCTGATAGCAACGTGCCGTGAATATCTGAAATATTCCGCCGCATCGGGCTCAGATGCAGGTCTTTGCATTGCCCGGTTTGACCAGATCTCTGATAAAATCTGTAAGTGGGGTGATTCTGCAAAAACAACTGTGCTTACTGAGGAATATGCCTATCAGCTTGCGCAGGATGATGGCATATATCTGGAAGGCCTTACAGGCGAGAAAACCGGAGTGATAGGTTCTTTGGCTGCTGTTGGATTGTGTAAGAAAGGAAATGACGGCAGGATACTCTGGATCGAAGGGTTAAGAGAGCTGGAACCCGGTATTTATAAAGCCAGAGACCTTAAAAAGATCGTATCGATAGATAAAATTATAAATAAAAGAGGCAAGACCATTCCGGAAAACGAGGAAATTCTGCTGGGAGAATGGAACAGGCCGATATTGATGAACAATAAAATTACATTAATCGTAGAGGAGGATAATAATTATGGAACAGGTCAGTGGAAAGTTGTTTCAAAGGAGTATATCAAAAGTATTACCGAATAGAATCGTTGCAGATTTTCTTGAAGTAACCTTTCTAATATTGATTGGCATGCTTGCTATTACGATACACTCTAAACTCAGAATTCCGATGGGCATACCAGGAAAACACGGAATCATTTTCATGTTCCTGCTGATCACGGGGAAAATGGCTTCACGCTTTTCATTTGCGGCAAGTATTAGCAGCCTGGGTGCATCCGCTCTGCTTTATTTTAACATCCTTGGGTTTTCTGATCCTTTCCTGCCTGCCATATACCTCTTTATAGGATTCTCACTCGACCTGATGTTTCTTATTTACGGCAAAAGTGAAAAATCAGATTACCTGATCGCTGTTTTCTGCGGACTGAGCTATATGTTCATTCCGCTGATAAGACTATTCCTCAATACGATCACTCATTTCCCATATTTATCATTGCTCGGCAATATATTCGCAACATTATTCATGCATGTTGTATTCGGATTTATTGGTGGCCTGTTGGGTGTTAAATTAATAAGGGCTGCAAACAAAAAAGTTTCCTGATAAAATCATGAAATTTAAATCATTCATTTTGCGTGGCCTTCGAGTGGCTATAATTTTCATAACGAACATTAATAACTTTCCCGTAAAAAAAAGGATATCCGGTCTGTTTATTATTTTCTGTTTTTTGTTTTTATCGTGCAAAAAGGATGATCTGACTCCACCGACAATACGGTTCATCGCGGAAAGGGATTGTACCTATATGGACCAGACAGAACCCATTGGCAGCCAATTAAAAACAGCTATTATTGCAGAGGCAGGAGGAGCTGCGATCACGAATTTTGTGATCACGCTGAAAACAGGCAATGGTACAGAAACTGCCCTGGATTCGGGTTTGTACTCCAAGGGACTGACCTATACCAAAACATTTACTTATGAATCATCGGATTATGAAACATGGACTTATAAGGTCACCGATAAAAACGGGAAAACGGCTTCAGTTTCTTTTACTCTGACTAAAGACACTTCTTCAACTTATGGATCAATTATCTATTACCCATCCATCATATTAGGCTGTCAGGATGACACCATCTACGGCAACTTCATGGGATTGCCCGACGGGCACGTCTATTCCTATGATTCAGCAAGCAGCGCCCAGCAACAGATTTACCTTGCCGCGTACTATGGAAATATATTGAATCCTCCTCTAAACTTTACGTTTTCATCGCCTGGAGAGACAGACATCCCTACTTTTTATCCTGAAATCAGCAGCTGGACCATTCCAAAAAATGAGATCAGGTTCAAAGCCGATTCTCTTTCTATCAGTCCTGCCATGTTTGATGCTTCTACCAACGACAGTATCATCATCAGCAATTACACAAGCGCCACGACAGGTAAAAGAAAATTCAAGAATGCATTGCCCGGTTATGTAATTCCCTTTCAGATCACTGCTGGTGCCCTGTCAGGTAAAAAAGGACTGATCAAAGTTATAGCTATTAACGGTGCTGTAGCCGGGCATATTGAGTTTGCAATGAAAATCCAGCGATAGTATGAGTACTTCTATAAATAAGAAAGTATTGTTTGAAGCAGGAATAGTGTTTCTTTTTCTTTTCATTTCCGGACAGCTATTCCCGGCAACTATCAACGGGACCATTACAGACAGTTTAACAGGCAAGCCCCTTGCCGGTGCTTTTATTCGCATCGCGGAAATACAAAAAACAGCTGTAAGCGATTTAAACGGCAAATTCAGCCTGAATCTCGCTGAGGGAGGGACTTTTTCTATAGAAGTAAGTTTTCTGGGATACCATCCTAAAACATTAACTCTTAAGGTTGAAAAGCAGGAATTCAGGTATCTGGAGGTCTCCCTTGTTCCAAAAACGATCATTATGGAACAGATAATTGTTACAACAACAAAAACGGAAAGAAGTCCGGATGATGTTCCGGCCAGGGTTAACGTAATTGAAAGCCGGAAAATAGATCTGATGCCTGTCAATAATGTAGATGATATTTTACGATGTGATGCCGGCCTTAATATTGACCGCAAATCGGGAATGTTCTCAAAAAATTCAAGCATTACCATGCGGGGCATGAATGGCAGTTACAGAACCATGGTTCTTGTTGACGGTATACCGCTGAATAAAGCTGACGGGAAAGGAATCAACTGGAATGGCATGAATACGTTGTTCATCGACAGGATTGAGATATCCAAAGGACCATTATCAGCTCTTTACGGAGGCAACGCCATGGGAGGGGTAATCAATGTGATCAGCAGGATACCGGTCAAACCTCTTGAATGTATTGCAAAAGTATTTTACGGTTCCTATTATTCCTGCGGGAGTGCAGTATCCCTGGGCGGTACTGAAGTAAAAAAGGATAAAGGAGTATACTGGGGAATAAACGGTTTCTACAGAAAAGGTGACGGATATATTGCTGTGGCTGATACTGCCCGCGACACAACTGATGTTAAGATGCATGTTTGGGAGTATAATGCCGGAGCCAAATTGGGATATAGATTCAATAAGAACAACCGCGTTGAGGCGAATTACAACTTTTATGACGATAAACGCGGTGACGGGATCAGGATATATGATCCTGAAGGAGGTTACTTTAAATACACTACCCATAATGTCAGCTTTAAATACTGCAGAGAAAAAGCGCTGACGAACATGGATATGGCAGTTTATTATCTTGAAGAAGATTATTTCAATCAGAAGGAAAATATAAAAAAAGATGTTGTCCCACCCTATGCCATTACAAAGTATACCTTGTATCATACCACCACAAAGCGGAGGGATTTCGGCTTCTGGTACAATATTACCCATACATTTATCAAGCGGCACACGGTGACAGCAGGGACTGATTTAAAGCTGGGAAGTGTATCCGGATCTGATATTTATCACACATCAAGTGATACCATATCAAACACAGGAAGTATATTATCAGGAGCTTTGTTTTTACAGGATGAGGGAGTTTTTTTCCGGAACAGACTCAGGGTAATAGCAGGACTGCGTTTGGATATCATTTCTTTCTATAACGGTTCGTTCAGCATTAAATCGCCGACTTCAGTCACATCCTTTATGACTGCTTTACCCGGGAACTTCGATAAACAGCTGTGGATTTCATTAAGCCCTAAACTGGGATTAATATACTCCTTTAAACCCGAGTTGAAAATATATCTTTCATACTCGCGGGGGTTCAGGGCACCCATACTGGATGACATAAGCAGAAACGGTAATATTAACAAAGGAATAAAGCTTGCTAACCCTTTGCTTAAACCAGAGAAGCTGGATAATATTGAATGCGGGATGAACATCGAATTGTTTAAACGGCTGAAGATTGAGCCGACGGTTTATTTCTCGGTGGGGCACGACTTTCAGTACTTCGTAGGTACCGGTGATACTATTGAAGGAGGGAACAAACCAAAACCTGTTCTAAAGCGAGAGAACGTTGGCACAGTTCATATTTTCGGTGTTGAATTCAACGGACTTTATGAGATCATTGACGGGCTGTTTCTGAATGTAAATTATGCACATTGCCATTCTGTGATTTACAAATATAGCCTGAAAACATATTCAGATAAAGACCTGACCGGGAAGTACCTGATGGAAACACCTCCGAATCAATTGTATACATCGATCTTGTGGCGCAATAAAATCGTTAACGTGATGGTTAGTTTTAATTTCGTTGACAAGGTTTGGGTGGATGACGAGAACACAACTCAGGACGGAAGTTACTATACCCTCGATGCCAAACTTTCCAGGATATTCTTTGATAAACTGCTAATTTCATTCGGCTGCCAGAATATTTTAGGCCGTGAATACCTGGATTCAAAAGGTGTACTGGGTATGGGAAGGTATTTTATCGGAGAGATCGGGGTGAAATTTTGAATTGCAATCACAAGCAAACCTTATATCCTTAAATAACCATATTACCCTTATACTTTTTACTGGCTTTTATTCTGGTCTTTTAGCATATCGCTCAAAGGCGACTGTATATAATCGCCGGGAACTGCAAAGTCAGAATCTGACAACAGTTTTTTCTCTATCGAAACCGTTTCTCTTGTTTGGGAATTGTCGGCATCGAACGACTTCAGGGCAAAGCCCTTATTTAACAGGGCAATATATTCAGGTGAGCTCTGGTAAGCCAGATCCGAACGACTGTTAGTCAGCTGCTTCATAAATTTTGCAAAAGCAGTGTAGTCAAAATCTGAAGAGATATTGATTTTTTCAGATATCCACATATCCACTTTCTTGAAATTATTGACCCAGACTTCATATTTTTGAGCAGGATAGCCGGCTATTGTTATCTTTTCACTGATTTTTCTGACCTGTGTGGTAACTTTGACAGTATCATTGCCTTCTCCAGATATAAATTTATCAAGTGCTTCATTGTACATTCTTTCCGCAAAATCCCTCTTAGTTTCCGGTAAGGTTTTTATCTCTTCGGCAATTCTGGTTTTCATCATTTCAACAATGCCATTTTTATAATCCTTCGTCGTTCCTTTCCAGTATTTTTTATTGGCATTATCCATCATAGTCAGTTCCGAAGTATTCATATCATATATCATGGTATACTCTGAAACACTTTTCATTTTATTATTCTGAATATAAAGTGTCTCCTGTTTTTCTTTGCCATCGGAACCTTTTGTAGTGGTTATGATCACCCAGCCGGCATTTGAGATTAACGGAGAAATGAACAGGATGATATACAGAGTAAAAAGATTTATTATTTTCATTATGGTAAAGAATTGAAATACAAAATTACAACTAACATGCCTTATTCTGCAAATGTTTCAAAATTATCTTCTTCGGTGCGGTATATTATAGAGTGTAATTGATTCAGGGCATTGGGAATAATTGCACCCCACCTGGTTTTAAAAAGAATACGGCATAAATAAACAGCATTTTGCCTGGTATGATAAGTGTTTTTGGAATATAAAAGGATAAAGTCTTTCATATCCTGATAAATGTCAGCTATATTTTCAGAAAGACTTGCTTTAACCATACTATCTTCACCATTGCTGTCCTGCCCTGAAATAAAATATTCATCACGATCACCAAGTAACAAACGAAAGCGGTCAAATATTGCTTCCCATTGTTCTTCATTGATATATTTCTCGGAAGCAGTTTCATCTTCCGGTTCATTATCAGGCATAAGACTTCCCTTCAGATACAGTAAAGGCAGTACCCTGTGATAATACATGCAAGTTTCCATCAAATCGTATTTTCCTGCAGATTCGGTAAAAAGGCAAAACTCATTGGCTACAGTCAACATGTCAAGAATGTGTTTCAATTGAACTTCGCCGGATTCTTTGTCAGACATAAATGAAGAATTAAATTTGAATTTCGCTGAGACATTTTATGATCACAGAGCAGGCTTCCCGTATCTCACTTTCAGTAATAATCAGAGGCGGAGCAATTCTAAGAGATCTGTCGTTAAAAAGAAACCAGTCAAGGATAAGTCCGTTTACAAGACAGGCAGTGATTAAAGACTTCACTTTACCTGCGTCTCCCAGATCAACGGCAATCAGTAAACCGGAGCAACGCACTTCCCTGATCAGTGGGTGGACTAAAAGCTGACGGAACAGTTTTTCTTTCCGGGTAACCGTTTCTGCCAGTTTTTCGTTTTCAATAACCGCAATATTTGCGACAGCAGCAGCACAACATACAGGATGTCCTCCAAAGGTAGTTATATGACCTAGAGCCGGTTGCGACATGAATGAAGACATGATCTCTTCTGAAGCAACAAAAGCACCAACAGGCATTCCACCTCCCATACCTTTTGCCAGTATGATAATGTCGGGAATTACACCAAATTTCTCCATGGCAAACATTTTCCCTGTCCGGCCAAAACCGGTCTGAACCTCATCAAATATTAAGAGGGTGCCTGTTTCGTTGCATTTTTCTCTTAATGCATTTAAAAACCCTTCTTCGGGAACGATCACCCCTGCCTCACCCTGCACTGGTTCGACGATAACACAGGCGACGGTTTTATCAATATTTTTTAAATCATCGGAATGATTGAATTTCAGGAACCGAATACCGGGTAGCAATGGTCTGAACGCCCGTTTAAAATCTTCATTGCCCATCACACTCAGCGAACCTTGTGTTGAGCCGTGATAGGCATTTATAAAAGCTGCAATTTCTGTTCTTCCTGTGAATTTTTTAGCCAGTTTTAAGGCGCCTTCAACTGCTTCACTTCCTGAATTAACCAGATAAACGGAATTAAGATTTGCGGGTAATATTCCAGCAAGCTTTGTGGCAAGTTTCACCTGGGGAGAAAGAATATACTCGCCATAAACCATAAGGTGCATATATTTGTCGAGCTGCCGGCGAACAGCTTCAGTAACTTCAGGGTGCCTGTGTCCTGTATTGCTCACAGAAATACCTGAGATCATGTCGATGTATTTTCTTCCGTCGCTGCTATAAAGGTAAAGTCCTTCAGCTTTAACTATTTCAAGCGCTAAAGGATCGGGTGAAGTTTGCGCAAGATGTTTAAAAAAAAGTTGTCTTTCTGTAAGCATTACTGTATGGTTTTCCATGAAGTCATGATATAAAAACCGCCAGCCATACACACACCGGATCAGTGCTTGTTGATTTCACCCTGTGACGCGTATGTGCCGGAATCATTAAATAGTCGCCCTCACCCATTTCCAGGGTCTGATCGTTCTCAAACTCCAGTGAGGCAAATCCTTTTAATAGAACGACCCATTCATCCTCCTCCTGATCATACCAAAAACCTGCCGGACTTGATTTTCCGTTGGAGAAGATACGTTCAGCCCTGATACTTTTTTTGCTGAATATTGTATCAAAGACTTCTTTGCTGTTTTCCTCCAAAACCGGAGAGTAAAGATTTTTTATATGAAATGATTTTCGCATATTCATACTTTATCAATAATAGTCCTCCATTTTACCTTTACCCTGCCTGATAATTGCAGGTTCATCCCCGGTATAATCGATCACCGTGGAGGCTTCATTGTCACCATAACCCCCATCAACTACAATATCTACCGTGTTTTGGTATTTCTCATAAATCAATTCAGGATCAGTAGTATATTCTATTACATCATCTTCATCATGCACAGAAGTCGAGATAATCGGGTGCCCGAGTTCAAAAACTATCTGACGTGCAATGCTGTTATCGGGGATACGAATACCAACTGTCTTTTTTTTGCCTAACACCGGGTCCGGAACTTTATTGTTGGCAAGTAAAATAAAAGTGAACGGACCGGGAAGAAGCCTTTTCATCATTTTAAATGCCTGATTGCTGATAGGTTTGCAATAATCGGATAAATTGCTGAGATCATGACAAATGAATGAGAATCTGGCTTTCTCCATCTTTATTCCTTTGATGCATGCTATACGCTCGATGGCTTTAGGTTTGAAAATGTCACATCCGAGTCCATAAACGGTGTCTGTAGGATAAATAATAGTTCCGCTGTTCCTCAGACATTCGACAACGGTTTGTATCTGTTTCAGACTCGGGTTTTCGGGATGTATTTTTATGATCATCCGGAACTAACGTTTTTTATAATGCCAGTGACGAAAGTGATGACAAGCTGCATTCACAGGCGTGGTCATCAGGCTGCCAATCTGCCACACAGGATATGTTCGCCTGTATATTTCCATATTACCTTCCATGACCGAAATGTCTGAATATTCGGGTACACGATAAATAAGCGCCTCGTTTTTCACATTTAAAGTCTTGGCCTTTTCTAAATATATGCCGATTTCTGCCAGTATGTGCCTGCGGTTAAGATTTAAAAATATTCCGGGTGTATCTCCCTGATTTTGCCTTGTGATTCCGTTACTCGCCGTAAAATGACAAATGTCATAATGCATGATACTGTCGTTATCACCAGGCGTGATTTTAAAACGATATACGAGATTTTTCTCGAGAGTGATACCTGTAAATAGCTTCATGTATTCACTTTCCATATTTTCGAGCTGGGTAAACATGTATTCCAGCGACTCCTTCTGATAATTCACCTCTCCGGTCCCTGCAATGAGATTGTATTTATTTTCCCTTAGTTTAATGATATAATCGGCAGTTTCTTTTGCCTTCTGTTCGATAGATTTTTCTATCATCGACGATTTTACGATTTTCTTTTCGACGAACTGAGTGTCCTGCTTAACTGTCTCAATGATGGTATCAACCTTCATAAACAAATTAGCATCGGCATAGTATCTGAAAATATCAGGGTATTTTGATTCGGTCTTATTGTTATTGATGAAAGTTGAAAAGTCTGTGGAGTCACTTAGTCCATCCACTTTTTCATTAATGATGCGATGTACAAAACCCAGCCTGCGCAGCATTTTCAGGCTTCGGAATAATTTATGAGGGTTATCAATGAAATAAATCTGCTTTTCATCATCCGTTTCTGATGGGGTGACTTTGATGCCGCTTATCTTATACTGGGTCGAGTTTTCTGTAATGACATTATTCAGTCCCAGATATTTATTTGCGAGACCTGCATAAGGGCCTTTCAGTTGTTCGGTTTTGGCTAAGGAAATTTCTATGATAAATTCTGTTTTCGGTAAAATATAAAATGTCCCCTTGTTTTTTGATGGTATGACATCTTTTGTCAGGTGAATCACTTTAGAAGTCACACAGGAAGTCAGGAGGATAATACTTAAAACTATATAAATCAGTTTTTTCATTGGTTAATAAATTAATAAATATACTACCTCAATGTTTCAACAAACTTACATAAAAATCAAATAATTTATACACACACGATATAAAAATCAAGTCCGATACCGTACAATAATCGAGCTCGAAGCTCAATGTAATTTAATGTTTAATTTAAATTTAATTATTA
>Ga0114951_10004246_pt1 | contig 14135 bp, 14 predicted proteins | sample AM7aDNAmetaG_FD_88677 | JGI IMG/M metagenome (GOLD analysis project Ga0114951, IMG submission 88677) | Freshwater microbial communities from Finland to study Microbial Dark Matter (Phase II) - AM7a DNA metaG | ecosystem: Environmental > Aquatic > Freshwater > Lake | place: Finland: Lake Alinen...
TCTTTTGTCGCATCCTCAATTACCGGCAGTCCGAAAAAGAATTCCGTATCACCGACACTTTTCGGAGCAACGACTTTATTCTTAAAATCATCCCGTATCCTGATCATTAGCTCAGGATGAACAGTTATGGATGCGGGATTTTTGACGGTACGAAATCCCAAAAAAATAGCAGCCAGAACCTTTTCACGAAAAAAATCACCGCCCACCTCATACTTGGTATCCATTTTCTTTCCTGTTTTAGTTTCACAAATATACCTGATTTACGACTAAAACCGCCGCACTTTGTCGAGGGCAACGGTTGCCACCCATTGCTGTCGATCATGCACAGAGCGGAACGGTCAAACAGGGCAAAGCATATTTTTTATTGGACTTATAACTTATCGATCATTTATACATTCATCACCTTCATACTCTCCTATCCAAACTGGCTGATGACGCGGATGGCGATTTTCTGACCTAGTTTTATTGTAATCGGGTGTGACGTGAAGCCGTAGAGGCGGCCGAAGGCTTCGTCGTCGATTTAGATTTTCAGGGTCTTTTCGGCGTTGCGTCTGGTTTTGGTGCGGGCGAGGTCGCTGAGCCTTTTTTTCCATTGGCTGAATTCGTCCTGGCTGCCACCGCAGAAGAAGAGCTGTTTGACGACGAAGTTGCTGCCGTCGTAGTCGTCGTCTACCATCCAGTAGGCAATATCGGCCACACTGCGGGCTTTGACTTCGTCCTTGATGGGATCGTAAATATCGAGGCCACAGATTTCAACACGGATAGGCATGCAAAAATCAGTACGACGTACTATGAAATGACACCATCCCATAAAACCGGACCATTATAGAGGTAGTTCCTGAAAAAATTCCCGGAACTCATGAAGGGCTGTCGTACTGAGATCTGAAAACACCCCCCTGAATACAAAGCTGCTTCCCGTCAACGATAGCTTCCGCTACTTTTTTTCGGGCAGTTTCGAGAATACGACCAAAGGTGGGACGGGATACATTCATCTGCATTGCTGCATCCGCTTGGTACAAGCACTCCTTGTCTGCCAGCCTTATGGCTTCCAGCTCGTCAATCGTCAACAGAACACTTTTCAAATTTTCGGCGTTTATACCCCCTGGTTTGAAACAGGTAACTTTAGGCAGATACTGAATGCTCCGGCAGTGTTGAGGTCTGCCAACCCTTTTATTTTTCATCGGTTACATTCAATATTTCATGAATTTACCGAGTAACCGTTTTTACGACAAATTCAGGCGGCTCCAGGATATGTCTTTTTACAGTGCAGAGATTGGCCACACTGATAACAGCATCTTTGTATTTTTCAGGAAAACTCGGCGGCAGTTCGATAGCAATCTCGATTTTTCCTATACCTCTACCTGATTCCTTGGAAAAATGAGACTGAACAATCCGGATGTCATCTGTCGGGATACCTCTGTTCTGACAAAAGGATAAAACAAAAACGCCTGCACAGGTTCCTATTGATGCAAGAAACAAAGAAAAAGGCTCAGGGGCAGAATCTTCACCTCCAGTATAAGAGGACTGATCGGTATGAATTGTAAAACCATTAAAATCGGCATCAACCTTTTTCCCGCCACCGAATGTTACGATCATTTCGCTTTTCATGGTATAATCAATGACAATAGTTGCTATAAAATTTATAACAATATTATAAACATACGCTCATAATAAAGCAAGGTCAAATAATTAATTTTTTTACAATTTTGAAAAAGAGGAGGTTAGACGGCCTAATCCATGATTACAAGCATATCTAAAGCACATTCGTAGTATCAGCCCAAAAAATGGGAAAACAGAAACTGCAGTGCACTCTTTTTCGTCATTGACAAGTGGACGGTTATGCATTCTAACTATTGCAATCATTTATTCTTAACTTGTCGTGCCTTGGTTGTGTAGAAATTCTTTGGTACAATGATTAACCAACATTCATATCCTTCTATAGAAAAAATGATTTATTCACGACACTCCGAAGCTTACTATGACACTCTATCATCTGCCAGATTCAGCTATTGAACAGTTTCTTGAAGAGGACATTCCTTATGGCGACCTGACCACTTCGCTCCTCGGTATCGGGACAAAACAGGGAATCATAAACTTTACCAGCAGGCAGCGCACTGTTCTCTGCTGCACTGAAGAGGCTTGCCGTGTACTTGAAAAATGCGGGGCATCGATTATCTCCACTTTGCCGAGCGGAACGGTAGTTGAAAATGGAATCACCTTCCTTTCAGCAACAGGAACGGCTGCAAGTCTGCATGCAGGATGGAAGGTTGCCCTGAACCTGCTTGAGTATGCATCGGGTATTGCAACCCGCACCAATAACATAGTAAGCCTCGCAAAAGCAATCAATCCCGACATTTCCGTGGTGAGTACCCGCAAGTCCTTTCCGGGAACAAAGAAAATTGCCATCAAAGCCATCATGGCCGGTGGCGCACTGCCTCACCGCCTCGGACTTTCGGAAACTATACTCATATTCCGACAGCATACCGCATTTCTTGGAGGACTTGAAAACTTTCTTGAAACGCTTGCCTTGCTGAAAAAGCGTGCTCCTGAAAATAAAATCATTGTTGAGGCAGATACGGCAGAAGAAGCACTAAAGATTGCCGCTGCCGGGGCTGATGTCGTGCAGGTTGATAAAATGGCCATCGAAGAACTCTCAAGACTCGCCATTGAAATACACAGCGATTTCCCCAGCGTTAAAATTTCAGCCGCTGGAGGCATAAACGCCGAAAATACAATGATTTATGCTGAAACCGGCGTGGATATACTGGTACTTTCATCGGTTTACTTCGGCAAACCTTCGGATATCAAAGCAACGATAACCGAAGTATAAACTTTCGTTTCAGCAGCCTTTTCTTTCACAGATTTCGCGCTCCCCTTCCCCGCCCCCTGAACCCCCGGCCTGTACCCATAGCCGGGTGCCTGCCGGATCGTTGATGTTCTGCAATGCGCCGCTGTTATGGAGTGTAAGCTCTTCTATTCGTGCGTTGTCAAGAAAAGATGAGAGAGAGTTGTTTCCCTCAATATGCCGGAGAATGAGTCTGTTGCGTGATTTTGGCTCATAACAGGCACAGAGTGGTTCGATACGGCCCGATTGAGAATTCCTGAAGGCGGTTGCAAAACGCATCGGATTGCGCTGGGAGCAGAGTTGCTCGACAATAGCCTCATCAAGAAAAGGCAGATCACAGGCAGCTACAACCCACGCCGCATCTGGTCTGGCTTGCTGGGCAGAGAGGAGCCCGCCCATAGGCCCGATGCCGAGGTACGTGTCGGTGATAAGCGGAATCCCGAAATTGTGGTATGCTCCCACTTGTTCTTCCCTGCATGAAATAAACACGTTACTGCACTGCTGTTGAAGAAGCGAAGCCGTATGCACCAGTTGATTGTCGGCGTGATAGGCAATAAGCGCTTTATCGCTGCCCATGCGTGAACTCCGTCCTCCAGCTAATACCAGACCATAAAGCGGATGCTCTTGTAATGAATGATCAAGCACAAATGACTCAATAAATGACGCAATATCACTCACGCTGTCGCGTTGCAGTGTCGGAATTCCGAATGACGCATAGGAAGCGGGATCATCAGGGACAACCAGAGCGATAACATTGGCAAGAGTTCCATTGCTTACAAGCTCAACTATCCGGCGTTCTGCATCCACTACAAGCAGTTTTGGCAATGGCAGCTCTTTGAGCCCTTCAACAAGAAGCAGATCTGCATCAGCAAAGACATGGCGCTCAAGCAGTTGAGACGTTGGGCTATACCTGGTGACAACCGCTTTTTTTTCGGGGTCAGAAATCATGACTGTTGCAGCACCTGCCTCGCGAACCGTCCAGGAGTCCTTGCCTTCGCGGTCAATAGCAAACCGATGGCAGCCATGCTTGTAATACGCTATAGACAATTTTGCGGAAAGATGGCGTACAACTCCTGCTATAAGGGTTGTTTTTCCTGAACCGGAATAACCGCAGAAGGCTATTTCAAAAGGGTGAAAAAGCATAGCTTTTATGATAGCATCGCCCAGGGCAGCATCGTACAGGTCACAAACGATCCCGCAGAAAGAGGCTCGGAAGAAGGTTCTGCTTCAACAAGACAGTTAGAGCCTGATACTGACGTTATCATGTGGGATTCAACTTTTGGAGATATTCTGCACAGAATCCTGCCCCCATCAGACCACACTTTTCCTGAAAGAAAACGGTGCCGCTTTTTATCTGTCGGAAATGGTTCGGTCAGAATTGCCTGAAAGGAAGAAACTTCAATTTTTTCCTGCAGAATATTAAAAGCAGGAATGCAATACTCAACAAAACAAACCAGGGCAGAAACAGGGTTACCGGGTAAGGAAAAAACAGCTTTTCCTTCCAGAGTTGCACCAAAATAAAGGGGTTTGCCGGGCTTTTGTGCAACATTCCAGAACTTTTTTACGACACCAAGTGCTGAAAGCTCCTGCTGAACAAAGTCATACTCTCCGGTAGAAATACCTCCTGCCGTTATAAGTACATCACATTCAGACAGCGCAAGCTCGAGCACTTTGCGTAACATTTTTTTTTCATCGGGAGCATGACTGATCCCGACTGGCTCAAGTGCAAGCGAACGGCAGGCAGCTTCAAGCATAAAACGATTGCTGTTATAGATCTGCGCTCCAGACACCTCTTCTCCGGGCATGAGAACTTCATCGCCAACGGTAACAATTGAAATTCTTGGCTTTTTCTGTACGACAACCGAGGCATAGCCGAAAGAGGCAAGGACGGCAATTTCAGAAGGAGTAATCAACTCCCCTTTGCCAAGAAGCACGTTACCTTCAGTTACTTCTTCTGCATAGTAACGAACGTTGGCTCCATATTTCGGAGCACGGAATACATCAACATGATCAGTACCGAAACCACTGGTCTGCTCAAATGCTACAACAGTATCGGCTCCTTCAGGAATCGGAGCTCCCGTCATGATTTCTGCACAACATCCTGAAGAAACCGGCAATATGGAGAGGGTGCCTGCAGGAATTGTCTGTGTAACATGCAACCGTACCGGAGAATCTTCAGTGGCATTACAAATATCATCCCACATGAGAGCAAAACCATCCATAGCCGCATTCGTAAAACGCGGCATTGAAAAAGGTGCCGTTATTTCCTGGGCAAGCACTCTTCCCTGAACTTCACCAAGTAACAACTCTTCGGTACCCAGAGGTAAAAGCGACTGTCTGATAAGATTATGCGCTTCCTGAACCGTGATCATCATGAGTGCCCCTCTCCTTTTATCATGGCAAAAGCGTGAAATATTGCAGGAACAAGTATTTCGAGCGCATCGCTTACCGCTCCTGAACTTCCTGGCAAACAAATCACCACCGAGGATCCCACCATACCGGCCGCAAGCCTTGAAAGCATGGCGGTTTTGATTTTTCCCTGTCCCCAATTGAAGAGCGCCTGCTCAATTCCCGGCAATTTACGGGAAAATCTGGGAAGCAGTGCATCAACAGTTACATCACGTGGCCCAAGGCCTGTTCCTCCTGTCGTAATAATGAGTTCCACACCACTGGCAGTCCATTCATCAATAACCGACAAAATCTCATCCTGATTGTCGGCAATGACCCTAACTTCCCCAACTGGACACCCTGAGGCCTCAAACCCTTCGCGCAGCAATTTGCCCGACCGATCTTCCGCACGACCTGAAGAGACTGAGTCCGACAACACAAGAATTGATGTTTTTGGCCGGTAGCCATCCGGGTCATAAGATTTCCCGCCCGTTTTCTTTTCCAGGGTTATTGATCCGATCTCCATGGATTTGTCCACCGCTTTGCACATGTCATAGATGGTCAGTGCGGCAATCGACACCGCAGTCAAGGCTTCCATCTCAACCCCGGTTGACTCTTTTGTTTTAACCGTTGAAACTATGGCAACGCGATCTTTCTGAACATCAAAAACAATATCGGCCCAGGAAAGATTGAGCTGGTGGCAAAGAGGAATTAGATGTGCAGTATTTTTGGCTGCCATGATACCGGCAAGCTTGGCCGTAGTCAGAACATTGCCTTTCGGAAGTGCCGCATGAGAAAGCAGCTCAATGGTTTCCGGCTGCATCATGATATATCCGGATGCGCTGGCCGTCCTGAGCGTACCGGGCTTTCCGGAAACATCGACCATGGTAATGTTTCCGCTCGTATCAAGGTGTGTAAATCCCATCTTTTATAGCTCCCTGTAGTTCAGAAATTATCCTCTTTTTCCATAGATGGGGCTCTGTAAATCTTCTCTCTAACTTTTTAATCAAACCGGGGCTTGACTCCCTTGATATCATGAAAAGAGACAACGCCAAGCAAATTATCACTTTCATCAGTGATGGGGATCGCCCTGAAAGAATAACGGAAAAACATGTCAACAGCGTCATGCAACGTATCATCTGGATTCAGTGTAATGAGACTGTCCGTCATAATATCGCCAAGTGTCTGCTCAGGCTCAGCAGCAATCAACTCCCTGATATCGACAACTCCCTGTAGAATGTTGTCAGCGTTCACAACATACACATACATTATGACATCCATATCTCCGGCAACTTCCCGATAATTACCGATAACATCCTTGACAATCGTATCAACTGGGCGCCTGATAACCCGCTGAGTGGAATAGAGCATGATATTTTCATCATTTTGCTCTATGAGCTGCTGTACCCTTTGTTTGCTTTCGCTATCGACATACTCAATAATTTCATCAGCTTCAGAGGCTGGCAAAGCTGAGAGTATTCCGGCAACCTGCGCCGGGCTCATCTCATTGATCAATTCAGCGGCCTTTTCTTTTTCCATTGACCTGATCAATTCGCGCAGTACCCTTGGTTCGACTTCTTCGAGTGTATCTGAAGCAAGTTCAGGTTCAAGCTCGTTAAAAACCGCTATACGCTGATTACCCTCGAGTTCTTCGAGGATATCAGCAAGATCGACCGGATGGATATCGTTAATATTTTCCTTGAGTACATTGAGTTTGACATTGCCTTCAAAACTTCCAATGGTATCCGGCAATGGTTGAACGTAAAGCCAGGAAATACTTGAGCCCTCTTTTTGCCGGGCAAGGTAGTTGGCCAGCTTTTTAAAGCCCATGCGGCGAAGAATACGAAAACGGTTAAAATCAACCTCGCTGACAAACAGTCTCTCGTTCTGGAATATCAATTTTACATCATAAACCACCTCAACCTCATGACCATCCATATCAAGAATTTTCTTGTCAAGAATATAGTCTTTGAGGAAAATATGGTTGTCGAGCGGGTTAAGGTCATATCCTTCTGTGGTAGTCAGGTCCGAAACGATCTCGGTATTTGATATCAGGGTAATTTTATCCCAGGGAATCAACAGGCGGGGGTCGCCATAAGGCCGATGAACAAGCAAATGGGTTACTTCCGGAATTTTACCCGCATTCTCCTGTATGACGAGATCCTTTAGCTTGCCAATTGAGTTCGACTTCAGATAGATTCGTCGTCCGACAATCTCACTCAGAAAAAATTCACGATCAAGTACTGTTACCATTGCTTTTTCCGTTTTATACACCCTTGATAACTGTAATGAATTTATAGATCATAAGCACTACCAGCAGAAAGAGGTAGACCCGGAGAACCGCCAGGGAAAACTTTACTCCTCGCGACATTTCGACAGTTGGTTTGGCATAACGCTGGTTAATCTCACGGATCTTGCTGAAAAACTGATTGATCGTCCTCATTGTCAGTTATTGGAAAATGTTGGGAAAAAGTGCACTGACGCCATACATCGTCGATAGTATGATAATTGCGCCAACGATAACACTGCTGACAATATTCTGGACTCGTGTATTGGCATACTCCCCCATGGTCTTTTTATCGTTAAGCAACAGAATCAGAAACACCAGTGCTGCGGGCAAAAGCGTAACCGCAACAACCTGGACAAAAAGGGTGATAAGGACAAGCGGAGCGCCCGGTATCAAGGGAACAACACCGGCAGTTGCAAGTGTAAAGATAAAAGAGATATAGAACCATGGAGCTTCTTTTACCTTGGTGTTGAGTGAATGTGCCCATCCAAAGATCTCTCCGAATGCCCATGAACTTGCAAGCGATATGCAGATTGCTCCGAGCAGACCGGCATCAAACAAGCCTATGGCCATGAAGGCACCGATATAGTGGTTTGTTTTCATCAACAGCCTGGCAGCAGTGGCTGCATCATCGATTGGCGCCCCGTTAAGAAGCGTTCCAGTGACAATGACAATGAAAACCGCAATAGCAACGGTAATAATAGAACCTATAAAAGTATCAATTTTGCCCATTTTGATATCTTTTTCAAGCAACCCTTTATCGACGACTGAGCTTTGCTGAAAAAAGAGCATCCATGGAGCAATGGTCGTACCAATATTGGCCATCAAGAGAAAAAAGAGCTCATTGGTGAGACCGCCGGGTAGATTGGGAATCAATCCGTGACCTGCAATATCGGAAAGCGAGGGGTTAACCATGAATGCTGCAGGAATATAGATCAGGTTTATCAGACAAAATCCCAGAGCTATTTTTTCCCAAGTCCAGTATCGGCCATTCAGCACAATAATGCTCATGAGCATGACCACAAGAATTACGGTCAACCATGCAGGAACGCCGAAAATACTTAATGCTGCGGTCATACCTACAAATTCCGTAACCAGTGTCAGCCAGTCCACAATCATAAGATCAAGGAGCGAAAACCACCCCCAGAAAGCGCCGAAACTCTCAAAAATGGCCTCGGCATGTCCACGCTTCGTAACAGCCCCTAACCTCACGGTCATCTCTTGAACATAATAGGCTACAGGAATAAGCAGAAGCAAAAACCATATCAGGTGGTAACCATATTTTGCTCCTGTAGCGGCATAAGTAGTAATGCCACCGGCATCATTGTCGGCAATCATCACGACAAGGCCAGGACCTGCAATAACAAGATAAAGGCGAACCGCTTTCCAGACTTTTTTAAACCGGTAGTAGAGAAGGGAAAAAAAATCCATTTTCGTCGAGTTGGACGTTGACGAGACCCGGCATTGCAATTGAGAGAGAGGAGAGGCATATCACTCACAGAGAGTCGTTCAGACTTACCTGTCAATCTGGCGCAAATTTACAATTCTTTGGTAACTTTACAAAGTGAAATATCTTGCATCAAGTGCGCCATTTATACATCATGATGCGTATAAATATGCATTTTTTCATTTAATGAGTAAATACACAAAATCAACAACGTCCCCTTATTTAGCCGCTTGATTTTTTTATTATATTCGGGTAGTTATAAATAATTTTAGACCAAATTTTTATGGTACCTGGAGCGGGAAGAAAACCTGACTGGCTGAAAATCAGGATGGCTTCTGGCGCATCGTTTGCTGCTACGCGGCAGTTGCTTAGCCGCCATAGTCTGCATACGGTCTGCCGTTCAGCGATGTGTCCCAATCTTCAGGAGTGCTGGTCGCTTGGTACGGCAACTTTTCTGCTGCTTGGTAATATCTGTACTCGAACGTGCAGATTTTGCGCTGTCAGCAAGGCGGCAACCCCTCCGGCTCTTGATCCTGATGAACCTCAAAACATAGCACTTGCGGTTCACTCAATGCGGCTGAAGCATGCTGTACTGACCAGTGTCACCCGTGATGATCTTGATGACGGTGGTGCCAGACAGTGGGTAGAGACGATACTGGCAATCCGCAGGATGACTCCTTCGGTAAGTATTGAATGTCTTATTCCGGATTTTCAGGGGAATGAAACTGCGCTTGATCAGCTCATGGCCGCAACGCCTGAGGTGCTTAACCATAATATTGAAACCGTCCCCTCCTTGTACTCCAGGGTACGACCACAGGCAAGTTACAGAGCGTCACTGAAGCTTTTGCTGCGGGCAAAAGAGCGGCATGGACTGGCAACGAAATCCGGCTTGATGGTGGGTATGGGTGAAACTACCAAAGAGGTTACGGCCTCCCTGCGCGACCTCGCTATCCATGGATGCGATATGGTAACCATCGGCCAATATCTGCAACCATCTCCTGAACATCTGCCGGTCGAACGCTATATCACGCCAGAGGAGTTTGAACAGTACAGAATCATCGCTGAAGCTACAGGTTTCCGCCATGTACAGTCCGCTCCTTTTGTCAGAAGCTCCTATCACGCAGAAGACTTTGCACAGAAATCTGAGACACTTCCCTAAACACATAATCCTTTCAAAATCATGTCGGTACCAATGATGATCTATGCTTACTGGGCTTTTGCCTTTCTTGTTGGCATTATCTTTTTCAGGAAAGATATCATGACCTTCAACCGGGAATTTGACTCCAGAAGAATTGCGCTGATCGTAGCCTCTGTTGTGGTCGTTGCCCTCAATGCCTGGGTCTACTCACACTCGACGACTGACGGCGGACGTGCGCTTGACCTCCTGACGGTTCTGGTTTTCAGTATCGGCAATGGCATTGCTGAAACATTCATGTTTTATGCAGTTTTTCGTCTTGGAACAACTCTTGCCGGTCGTATGACACAGAATCCCTGGATACTCTTTTTTACCGGCTTCATCTGCTTTATGGTTTACAGTGGCCTGATCCATGGACTCTTCTGGATCAATATACTTCCCGAACATGTGGTTCAGACCAGTCCCTACAAGCCCTTTTTCATGCCTGTCCAGATGCTGATTGCCTCAAGCTGGGCTCTGAGCTTTTTCTGGTACCGCGATATCAGAACGGTCATCCTGCTGCACGCGCTGGTCGATCTTACGATGGTTTGCAATGTTCGATTCACAATGTTTTGACGCCAGAGCTTAATTTTACTGCTAATGGGGCAACCACAAGGGTTGCTCCTTCAATCCCCCAAATTTCATCGGCTTTGCTTCAAATGCCTGTAATGTGTTCGTCTTCCTTAGTTCATACCTGACAGTTGCACTCATTTCTTGAATATCCAGTAGGTGCGTGTCTCTCCGTCTTTTGTATAGCAAGCAGGGCTCAGCGAAAAACGATCCTTCGCATCGAGCTTATCGTTTATCATGTAATAGATATCCGAAAGCACCTGCCGAGAGGTCGCAAAGTAGAAATGCCCGTAATAGCTGTTATCCAGGTTGGTGACATCGACCGTATCAATGCCGTGATGAACTAGCGGATATCCGTCCACCCCGCCGAGCCTCACGTATCCGTTGACATTTTTCGAAAGCTGCATCAACCTGTCATTCCGGGAGACGTAGAGCGTCACCATAGCTCCGGAGCTGGTCAGAACAGGGGCGAAATCCCGTTCAAAAATTGTAGCGTCGACATCGGGCGCAGCCATGATGATCAACCTAAAACGGTCTCTGAGTTCGGCTGCTTCTGCCATCAACCCTGCGAAAGCGTTGACGGTCTCGCGGTTCCCCATGCTGTGTGCAAGAATGCAAATGCTTTTAGGCGGGGCTTGCTTTGCAAGCTCTTTCAGGAAGGCTTTCAGGTTTTTCGATGACCAGTCGGTATTGTTCTGGTCCCCCGAATATCCCAAAACCGAGCCGTTTGTCGGCCAACTGAAAAAGATAGCGCTCCCCCTAAAATTGAGGTCGCTCGCAACCTGTGCCATTGTCACCGCCGCATTTTCGAAGGTTGTGTCAAAACCGTGGACGTAAAGCAAAATATCCTTGGCGGCACCCCGTTTTTCCTTTCCGAAAAGTTCTGTCAGGAGCTCCCTTTCGGTCATCCGCAGTTTGTGCTGTCGGAGCACGAAACATTTCAGGCTGTCACCTGCCAGATCATCTTTCTGCAATTGCCCTATGGCGTGGCCCAGCGGCAGGGAAAGTTGCAGGTATCCGTACGTCATGGAAGAGCGCCTGTTACCATAGAGCTTTCCATGCGCGACGTCCCCAATGAAATCGCGGTCAGTCGCGTAGTACTCCTCGACCGTGGCCGGGCAGATATTGCTTTCGATCGTCTGTGTCGTTGCGCATCCGGAAACAAGAAACAGGGCTATAAAGGCCACCAGCCTGGATATCCGGGAGTATTTCATCGTGATGAAGTTTCGGGTTCCCTGCCTTGCAAATTCTTGTAACGCTTGCGGATACCGAGCGTTTCGATGCGGGAATAGAGGGTATTGGGGTGGATACTGAGGAGCTGGGCAGCGCCACCTTCACCACTGACGCGGCCGCCGGAACGGTCGAGGGCTTCGAGGATGAACTTCCGCTCCATGACTTTTATCTCCTCTTCAAAATCGGTCATCGACATCAACCCTGCCGTTGATGCTGCAGGCTTTGCTATTTCTTTGCGGGAAGTCAGAATTGATGAGAAATCGAGCGTTTCGGCTTCCGACATGATCACTGCCTGCTCAATGTAGTGGGAGAGCTCACGGATGTTGCCTTTCCAGTCAAGAGATGCCAGCTCCCTCATGTCGCTGTCGCGGATGGTTCGGAGCGGACGGCCGAATTCGCGGGCAAACTTTTCGGCGAAATGCAGAGCGAGCACAGGTATATCGTCGCGCCTCTCCCTGAGCGGAGGCAGAAAAAGGGGAAACGCGTTTAACCTGAAAAAAAGGTCTTCGCGGAAGCGCCCGGCCTCCACCTCCTTTTCGAGGTTGCGGTTGGTGGCGGCGATCACCCTGACGTCGACGGTGATGACTCTCCGGCCGCCGAGGCGTTCGAGCTCTCGCTCCTGCAGGACGCGGAGCATCTTGGCTTGGAGTTCGAGCGGAAGTTCGCCAATCTCGTCCAGGAAAATCGTGCCTCCGTCGGCGACCTCGAACTTGCCGATCCGGCGTTCGGTTGCCCCGGTGAAGCTGCCTTTCTCATGGCCGAACAGCTCGGACTCGATGAGTGAAGCTGGCAGCACCGCACAGTTGACCTTCACCAGCACCCTTTCCTTCCTTGGCGAAATGGAGTGGATCGCCCGGGCAAAAAGCTCCTTGCCCGTGCCGGTCTCACCCTGGATGAGCACCGTCGCGTTGGTTGGGGCAACCTTGCCAACTCTGTCCAGTACAGCGGCAAGCGGGGCGCTGCTGCCGATTATCTCCTCGAAGTTGTGCGTCGCACGGATCTCTTCAACCAGGTAAGTGCGTTCGCCTTCAAGTTTGCGGCGAAGCCGGTCGATTTCGTCGAATGCAAGGTAGTTCTGCAGTGCGAGGGCGAGTTGCGGGACGATCAGCCTGACGGTGGAAAGATCGGCTTCCTCGAACACGCTGTCTGTGCCCGCGATAAAGAAGCCTGCGCGGCTTCCGTGAAGGTCCCAGAGCTGGGCGCTGATAATCGAGTTGATCCCGAAATGCTCCCTTACCAGAGCGACCAGGCTGAGCTCTCTGCAGAGCTGCCCGAAGCTGTCGCCAGAATAGACGCCCGGCCTCGAAATCAGCTCTCCGCTTTCACGGGCAAAGATTTCGACATCGAAATCGATAAGGGCCTGCGGGGAAAAAGGAACAAACCCCTGGCCGGGCTCCCGCATGAAATTGTCGAAGATACGGTACTTTCCGTCCTGCCCAAGAGCCCTGATGCCTATAAATGTGCATGGCACGAGCTTGCTGATCTGCTCACAAACGGCGAGCATCATCTTTCTGTGATCCTTGATGGTCAGAAGCGCGTTGTTGACCGCGAGCTGCATGGCGGTCTCGACCTCGCGCTTGCGCAACTCTTCGTAGGCCAATGCATTGCTGACGGCGACTGCGATGGAGGAACAGACCCCGGCAAGCAGTTCCTTATCGCTTTCGCACCACTCCTGTTCGACTTTCGACAAGAAGTTCAGGAAACCGATCACCTTTCCTCCGGTACGGAGGGGAGAGAGCACCATCTGGCGCATGCCGAGTTCGTGAAGCATTCGGAACATTTGCAACCCAGGATCGTCTGAGCCCGGATGGTCCCTGTCTAAGCTTATCGTCGTAACTGCTTTATCATCAAGGAAATACTCGAGCCACGTTCCTACGATAAATCGCTTCTGGTGCCGGTAGCGCTTGGGAATTTCGAACCGGAGCATTTCAAAAAAAACATTGACGTAACGGCGATCCTTGTCGATGGTGACAATCGCGGCAGAATCGAACTCGAAAATGATCCGGAGCTTGTCAGCCAATGCCCTGAAAAGCTCCTGCGGATCGCGGATGGTGCCTATCGCGTCGTTGATGTACTGCATGAGCTGACGCGATTCCGATAATGGGTGTGTTATCATGTCACAATTTCCGAATTATTCGGAACACAAAAAAACAAAAATTCGGAATTTTTAGGAATCGTTTGCAATAGAGAA
>Ga0114951_10004249_pt1 | contig 14132 bp, 11 predicted proteins | sample AM7aDNAmetaG_FD_88677 | JGI IMG/M metagenome (GOLD analysis project Ga0114951, IMG submission 88677) | Freshwater microbial communities from Finland to study Microbial Dark Matter (Phase II) - AM7a DNA metaG | ecosystem: Environmental > Aquatic > Freshwater > Lake | place: Finland: Lake Alinen...
GCAAATGGCTTCGTTTTACAATCTTGGCTTAAAGTAAGCAGCAGCTGTTCATCAGTTCGTGAAACGTGTCGCGGGGGATTTATGTGTCGTACTGACTGCGGCACAGGAATCCCCCGCTTTATATTTTTTAAAAGGGCTTGCTATGAAAAACAGAAAGTTTGAAGAGCTGGTTACCTCTGGAAATTCAAAAATTGTATTTTTAATTATGGACGGACTCGGCGGGGTTGAGAATGACGAGCAGAGCGGCACTGAGCTGCAAGTTGCACAAAAACCGAATCTCGACGGGCTGGCGGCAAAAGCCATTTGCGGGCTTCTAGACCCCATATCACCGGGCATAACGCCGGGCAGCGGGCCGGCTCACTTTGGTTTATTCGGGTATGATCCCGTAGAATACAATATCGGCCGCGGCGTTCTGGAAGCAGCCGGCATTGATTTCCCCTTTACCGATGATGATGTGGTGGCGCGAATCAATTTCTGCACGGTCGGATCTGACGGCAAAATTACCGATCGCCGTGCAGGACGGCTGGCAACAGATGACAATATCCGCGTTTGTGAAAAACTCCAAAAACAGATCAATAAGCATGCTCAGCTCTCGGATATACTTATACGACCGGTAAAAGAACACCGCGCGGTTGTCGCCTTCAGGGGCAAGGGCTTATTCGGGGATCTGGAAGACACGGATCCGCAAAAAACCGGTGAGCTGCCGCTTGCGCCCAAAGCTTTGAATGAGCAGTCTAAGTCGATTGTGCCCATTGTGGCCGATTTCATACAACAGGCCGCTGCTATACTTAATGATGAGCCCAGGGCCAATATGCTGCTCTTGCGCGGATTTGCAAAATATCGCCGTTTTCCCACCATGCTTGATCGTTTCAAACTAAAATCTCTGGCCATAGCCACTTACCCTATGTATAAAGGTATTGCGCGGCTGCTTGGCATGGATGTGCTTGAAGGCATAACAGCAATAAAGGATGAGTTTAAAGCGCTTGAGGAAAATTTCTCAAAATACGATTTCTTTTTCCTGCATATCAAGCCTACTGATTCCCGCGGTGAAGACGGAGATTTTGCCGCGAAGGTCAAGGTGATTGAAGAGGTCGACACCTTCATCCCCGGGCTTTTGAAACTTAATCCGGATGTGCTGGTTGTGACCGGCGATCATTCTACCCCTGCCCTGCTCAAAAGTCACAGCTGGCACCCGGTGCCGGTACTGCTGTCATCTCAATTCTGCAGAAAGGACAAAGTCGCAATTTTTGATGAGCTAAACTGCATCACCGGCGGCCTTGGCCGCATGGAATCAGTATATCTAATGCAGGTTGCTCTTGCCAATGCAGACCGGCTTGCAAAATTCGGTGCCTGATAAAACAGTTAAAGTAAAGATATGAATGTTCAGGAAAAAATTCTAAAGCTTCGCTCACAGCTGCAGTATCATAATTACCGGTATTATGTGCTTGATGATCCGGAAATCAGCGATACGCAGTATGACATGCTCCTGCGTGAGCTTGAACAGCTTGAAACAGAGCATCCTGAGCTTATCACGTCCGACTCCCCTACGCAGCGCGTCGGCGCGCAGCCATTAGAAGCATTCGGCGCAGTCGATCATGCAGTTCCTATGCTGAGCCTTGCTAATGCAATGGATGAAGAGGAGGTTCTTGATTTCGACTCCCGCGTCAGGCGTTTGCTTGAAACTGATGGCGATATTGACTATGTTGTTGAACCAAAGCTCGACGGGCTTGCCGTTGAGCTTATCTACATCAATGGGAAATTGACAGTCGGATCGACCCGCGGCGACGGCAGAACTGGAGAAGACATTACCCATAATCTGAGAACCATAAAAGCTATCCCTCTCGTACTTATACCTGAAGCTAACTATGGAAAACCACGCCGGCTGGAAGTTCGCGGTGAGGTTTTTATGAATAAAAAAGATTTTGCTGAGCTCAATCGGCTTCGGCAGGATAACGGTGAACCTCCCTTTGCCAATCCCCGCAATTCCGCTGCAGGATCCGTTCGGCAGCTTGACCCCCGCATAACAGCCAGTCGTTGTCTTGATGTCATTTTTTACAGCATAGGAATTGCAGAGGAAATGCAAATTCAGTCACAGACAGAGCTGCTTGCACAACTAAAATCCTGTGGCCTTAAAACCAGCCAACTGGTCAAAACCTGCTCCAATATCCAGGAAGCACTTGCTGCATGCGCTGATTTTGAAGCTCAGCGTAACGATTTACCATACGAAATTGATGGCGCTGTCATCAAGGTAAACAGTTTTGAGCTACAGTCGCGTCTGGGTGAAGTTTCACGCAGCCCTCGCTGGGCTATTGCATTTAAATTTAAACCCCAGCAGGCATTCACCATTATCAGTGATATCATTGTGCAGGTTGGCAGAACCGGTGTTCTTACCCCGGTAGCAGTACTTGAGCCCGTACGTCTATCTGGTGTTGAAATTCAGCGTGCAACACTTCACAATCAGGATGAAATCCAGCGAAAAGATATCCGCATTGGCGATACCGTTGTTGTACAAAGGGCGGGCGATGTCATTCCGGAAATTGTAAAATCGGTTTCATCGAAACGTACTGGCAACGAGAAATTATTTATCATGCCTGATTTTTGTCCGGAATGTGGACAAAAAGTTATGCGTATTAAGGGCGAATCTGCATGCCGCTGTACCAACGCAGCCTGCCCTGCCATACTCAAAGGCAGCCTTGCTCATTTTTCATCACGCAGAGCCATGAATATAGATGGGCTAGGTGATGCACTGATTGCTCAGCTTGTTGAAAAGCAGCTTGTTCGCACTGTTGCTGACCTTTATACTCTATCTTTTGAAACATGGCTCATCCTTGACCGAATGGCAAAAAAATCTGCTGAAAATATCATAAAAGCTTTAGAAATAAGCAAGCAGGCGGGACTTGAAAAATTGCTTTTTGCTTTAGGTATACGGCATGTTGGAGAACAGACTGCGCAACTCCTGGCGCGTCATTTTGGCAGCGTAAAACGACTCTCCGATGCTTCACATGATCAGCTCCAAAACATACATGAGATAGGGCCTGAAGTTTCTGACAGTATTGTAGAGTTTTTCAGCAGTGAAGAAAACCTCCGGCTTTTGAAAAGGCTTGAAGATGCCGGTGTCGTGATGGAACCGAAGCAGTCAGCGATACTCGACTCCGTGTATACAGGCAAAGTTTTTGTTTTCACTGGAGCGCTAAATCGTATCACCAGACCCCAAGCTGAGGATATGGTCAGGCAGCGGGGAGGCAAAGCATCATCAAGCGTTTCAGCAAAAACTGATTATGTTGTTGCAGGCCTTGATGCGGGTTCAAAACTTGAAAAAGCAAAAAAGCTGGGCGTTACGATTCTCAGCGAAGATGCATTTCTACAAATGATTGAAGGCAAGCTTTAGATTTCAGGACTATTTACGGTACAGCTCAACCCTGTTCCTGCCAGCAGTTTTTGCGGCGTACAGAGCCTCATCGGCAAAGCGTATTATATCAGTATGCGTTTTAGGGTCATTGACAGGGAAAGAAGCGACGCCCAGGCTTACCGTTACCTTGATACTGTTTCCATCAAACTGAAAATCGGTTTCATCAACACTGCTTCTCACCCGCTCACTGAATTTTGCAGCATTCTCAATTGATGTATGCGGCAAAATCAGAGCGAATTCTTCCCCTCCGTAGCGAGCAGCTATGTCTACATCTCTTATATTGGCTAAAATTATTTCGGCGAGTTTCTGTAATATAGCATCGCCGGCCTGATGCCCATAGGTATCATTTATTTTTTTAAAAAAATCTATATCCATGAATACGCAGCTTACCGACAAGCCATACCTTTTGCACCGATTAAACTCCTCAACCATTCGATCATGAAAATACCGGTGATTATACAAATTAGTCAGTCCGTCTTTTTTGACCAATTCTTCAAGCAATTTATTTTTTTCCTGCAAATCATCCCACAGAATTTTCATTTTGACCTGAGTCGCCACTCGAGCCTGCAGTTCTTCATGGTCGAATGGTTTTTGCACATAATCTGCAGCTCCCAGTTCAAGCCCTTTTACCTTATCGATAATTTCAGCCCTGCTGGTCAGTATGATTATTGGAATATCTTTAGTTTCTGCGTCAGCCTTTAAACAGCGGCAAACTTCATAACCATCTATTTCAGGCATCATCACATCAAGAAGAATAACATGCGGCTTAAACGACTTGGCAAAAGCAATGCCATCAGAACCATTGTTTGCCGTTTGAACACTGTGGCCTTTCTTGGCAAGCAGCAATGATGCCAAGCGTATTATGACCGCATTGTCGTCTATTACTAGAACTTTTCCAAACTGCTCAGACATAAGTCAAGGAAGTCCTTCTATCGTATAAAAACCATATTATAAAACATTGATAAGTTTATAGTTTCTCTTTCCAATTCGCAGCTGCTCGGCATAATCCAGCTGCACTTCCCAGTCAACAGAAGGATACAGTGCGCGAAATTTATCCTGAAACGGTTCATAGTTCTTTTTCAGTGCTGAACAGCTATTGCCATATTGGGAATTGACAAGATCTGCTGACGCCTGGTCAATGGCCACAGGGTCGGTAGATGCAAGGATTCCGATATCGGGCACAATACATTGATCGGCATGGCCATAGCAGTCACATTGCGGGCTGATATCCGTAAGGAAATTAACAAAAAGCATTTTATGTTTTTTATTTTGGGTCACACCGAGAGCATATTCAATCATTTTTTCTTGAAAAAGATGGCTGTTTTCGTCCCAGTTGATTTTAACAGCGCCCTGCGGACAAATGGTTATACATTTGGCACAACCAATACATAAACAGTTATTGATGAAAGCCTTTTTAGTAGTGATAGCTATCGCTTGCACAGGGCAGGCGGCAATGCAACGGCCACAGCCGGTGCATTCTTTCTTTTCGATGGCAGGGCAGACATCGGTATGCTGTTTCATTTTTCCCTCGCGCGACGCGCACCCCATACCGAGATTTTTAAGTGCGCCTCCAAAACCGGACAATTCATGGCCTTTAAAATGCGACACACAGACCAGGGCATCGGCATGTATTATAGCTGACCCAATCAGCACCTCATGAAAGTGCTTCGCTTTTACAGGAACCCTGACCTCCTCTGCGCCACGAAGTCCATCGGCAATTATAACGGGAGCAGCCATAGCTGTAAAATTAAAACCGTGAACCAGTGCGATGGCCACATGAGACACTGCTTCACTGCGTTCACCTCGATAGAGCGTATTTGTATCTGTTAAAAAGGGTTTGTTGCCGAGGGCTGAAATTGAATTGAGAATATCTCGAATAAAGATGGGACGGATAAAAGCTGAGTTGCCTTTTTCTCCAAAATGCACTTTAACCGCTACAAGATTATTTTTGCGTATTACAGAAGCAATGCCTGCCTGGTCCAGCAAGGCATGTATTTTGTCGGACATATTGCGTGAAGAATTGGCTCGCAGATCTGCAAAATAAATTTTTGCATTCATCCCGATTTAATCCCAGTGCTGCTTTGGATTGTTCCCAAGACCTCTTAGATAGAATTTATAATTAAAACTTACATCGGATTTTCTGCCGCCGCTTGCGCCACGGTTTTCAATTGATAACCGGCTGCCCCAGCATTGCGAAAAGTAATCGATCCCAATCTCCGAATTAAGCTTGTCTGAAATGTCGTTATAGCGCATGTTGAAAAAACCATAGAGTGACGGGAGGATTTTTAGCTTGCCTCGGGCCCGGTAGCCCTTGAAGCGTTCCCATTCATTTTCATAGACATAGCCAATATCAAAAGACTCATCAAGGTGATTTGACCACTCAAACAATGCCTTGTAGTACCGAAGCCTGTCATCAGAGTGATCATATGCCGCCTTTGTGCGAAAATAAACATCACGGGTTAGGTTCACCCGGAGATCTGCAAAAATATCAGAATAGCTTTTATCGGGGTCACCTTCAATATACTCGGAATAGCTTTTACCGGAGTAGCTAGCAGTATACAACCCTCCTTTGGGATGAATAATGTTATAGGATTGTCCGATCAGAAAATATCCGAGTTCGTCCTCCTCATATTCCCCTGCTGGCGTGTTGAAAAGTCCGGCAAAACGATTTTTGAGATAATAGCCTGCGCGGTGCACTCTGTAGAAATTTACAGGCATATCAAACTCAGGAGCATCTTCCTGGTCATCACTGGCGGTATACTGATAAAAAAGTGTCGGCGAAATTGTATGGCGTATTTTTTGAACGGTTTTGCCGTCAATGGAAAAGACGCGGACAAAATCGGCTGCCAGTTTTGAATCAATAGTCGGAAAAACTGCTGAATCGTTGTTCCCGTTATTGTTCGATATCCCCTGGTATGATACGCCGCGCACTCCTACTTCCGTATCAAACTTCAGCCATCCATCATGATTGAGCGGTAGGGAAATTTTTGGATACACATCAAATCTATTACCCTTGGCGCCATCATAGCTGTAAAAATAATCATATGCCGTATCAAACTGGTAAAAGAACGGTGAGGTTGAGAGCGGCAGCTTCATTGTTCCAAAAGTCAACGAAGGCAGAGGTTGCGAAACCATATGATCGCTTTCGGTCAGGTTTTTATAGTATGAGGTATTGAAAACCAAATTACACCAATCCCAGTTCTTGTTGAAAAAAATTAGCGATTCGTCATAAGGCATGGAACTGATGTTTGTTTTATCATCTATTTCAGTTTTTGACCGGTGTACCTCACTTCTATAATCACCATAAAACTGACGGTCAGTTACATATGAACCCTGCGCCTTGACATACGCATCCTGGTTAAAATAGTGTTCACCCTCAAAATTAAGATAGCCACGCTGGCGCTTCCGATCCTTGGTGTCGTTATATTCATCGTTAAAATAGCTGCTGCTCTCATCAGCGAAATACCCATAGACTTTACCCCAGGTATCCTCCTTAAGCTTGAATCGGTACTCAAGCCCCGTGCCAATGCCTTTTTTTGAGGCTGCATCAAGCCATATGGTCGAATCGGTATTTTCAGAAATCGCCCAGAAAAAGGAATTATTGAGTTCGACACCCTTACTGCTGGATTGGCCTATCTCAGGAAACAAAAAACCAGATTGACGTGATGTCTTGATAGGGAATACGGCAAAGGGAAGGTAAGCAACAGGTATCTTTTTTATTCTAAATGTGCCGTTTTCGACCGTTGCATAGCCGTCAATAGTAACATTTATTTTTTTGGCATCAATGCGCCATGGAGGTGATTCGGTATCGCACGTCGTCACAGTCCCCTGTTTGATTTCATAGGTATTTACACCAAGCTTTTTAATGTCCTTACCGGTTATGTGAAGATTTTCCTGCTTTACAAAAAGATTTGCGTTTTCAACAGTCCCCATCTGAGTGTCAAGATTAATGTTGAAAGCGTCGCAGGAAAGCACATCGCCGTTCTCGTTCAGCTCGACCTTTCCTTTGGCTTCAGTATCTTTTGTATCAATATTAATTTTTACATAATCAGCTTTCAGCAGCCTGCTGCCCTGCTCGATTTCAACATTGCCTCTGGCAATCAGATTTTCACCATTCTTATCATAGCTCAATTTTACGGCTTTTATATTGATAGGAAGGGCTTTGTCCTCAGACTTTTCAGGGCCGAACAATTTTGTGGCGGCACAGACGCCCGTTGCTGAAATAAATAAAAAAATAATTGCTGCAATTAAACTTAACGCTGATTTTTTCATTTTTTTTCCAATGGTCACAGGGGTATCCGGCCTGATGAGCAGGCCGTATTTTTTAAAATTGTTTCTCTGAGTTCACCAACCAAAAAAAGTGATCCTGTAATGCACACGATATCCTTGTCACCGGCAAGGCTGCGTGCCTTACTGTATGCATCTTTTGATTTTTCAATCCAAAATACCCTTTTCTTTGAAGAAAAGCTAATGAATTTTTCAAAAAATTCCATGCCGGCGGCGCGCTCTAATCTCGGCCTGCACACTATAATTGCATAGGCATCATGAGTCAAGATTTTAAGCATTTTATCGATAGCTTTGTCTTGCATGGCTCCAAGGATAAAAATCTGTTTTTCATACTGAAAGTTTGTTGAAATTGCTTTTTTAAGCATCCTCCAGCCCTGTGGATTATGGGCACCATCGGCAACAACTGTGGGCTTGGAACAGAGTTGTTCTAAACGCCCCGGCCAATGGGCGGCCTGAATGCCTTTTTCCATAGAGCGCGCATCAATTCGGTAGCCGTAATTGCGCATTAAAAGTGCACCCGCTAGAGCCAGCGCTGCATTTTGAAATTGATGATCTCCCTGCAACCCGGATTGGAGAGTCGGCAGTGTTACGCCAAGCCCTTTAAAACTGAAATTTCCCGGCTGGCGTTTTCTGATCGTGAAATCTCTGCCGGAGACAAGCAAGGTTGATCCCTCATCAAGGCAGCGGTTCATGAAAACATCCTTCGCAGTGCTGCTGCGCACACCGCTCACCAGGGGAACCCCCGGCTTAATTATTCCGGCTTTTTCCCCGGCAATATCTCTGAGCTTTTTTCCAAGATATTGTTCATGCTCCATACTGATTGAAGTTATAATCGATACACGCGGAGTAATAACATTGGTGGCATCCCATCTACCCCCCATGCCTGTTTCTATAATTACCGGATCGGCATGACGGAGTCTAAAATAATGAAAGGCCATGGCCGTAGTAAATTCAAAAAAAGTAATGGTTGTTAAAGCATTTCTTTTGCAAATTTTCTTTATTTCCGAGACAAGCTCTGTAACGACAGCTTGTGGTATGCAATCATCATTAATTCTGATGCGTTCAGTAAAATCAGTAAGATGCGGGGATGTATAAAGCCCGGCTGCATATCCCGCATGTGCAAAAATAGACTGCAGAAAAGCACAGGTTGATCCTTTACCATTGGTGCCGGCAACGTGAATACAATGCAGTGACTTGTGCGGATTACCCAGCAGAGACAAAAGCCTTGAAATATTCTCAAGCCCAAGCTTTATACCAAATCTCTGCAGGTCGAACAAATAGTCAATTGATTGCTTATAAGCCATATACAATGTTTTTGAATGATAAATTAAATTCTATCAATAAAAGAACCTGTTTCTGTTTAAACAACTTAGATTGTCCAGAAAAAAAATATGCACATACGCCCCGGCAGATTATTCCAAGCACAGAAAAAAATTTGAATATATCCTTTGTTTGCCATCAACTTCATAACATTTATCAGCGATTGGCGGGATTGATCTAACAGATTGGTTCTTCATACAATTACTCCAGCAATAATTAAAATCTGTTCATACAGTCTGCCACAAGAAAAAAAGTTTTAAAAGAAAAATAGAAAAAATGGGTTTGTGGCCTCCGTATAATCATGTATAAGCCATAAAGATTGATTTCAAAAAAAGTCCATCAACTACCATTGCAAATTAGCTACAGCAACTTCTCATAGTACCGAAGAAGACTTTTGCGACGGCGCGAGGAAATGGACAAAAAGCTGTTTAATTTTAAAATCAGGATATTGCGTATGGTTCCATTTCTTGACAAAAAACAAGCTATGCAGTAATTTAATAGAAAGTCTCCGGAGACATACATCCTGTGTATTATTGCAGGTTGTCTGACCGATAGGGTAAAAGATGGCAATGGCTGCACCTCCCGGGATTGGGCAGGAGACGGGTATGATAGCTTTATTTTATTCTGCATTCAGGCCCGGTACTCCGAAACTTATATAGTGCCGGTTTTTTTATGCCTAAACTAATTGATACCTATAACCGCCATATAAATTACCTCCGTATTTCAGTCACTGACCGCTGCAATTTGCGCTGCATGTACTGCATGCCCAAAGAAGGTCTGTCACTCATTGGCCACAGCGAAGTGCTCAGCTATGAGGAAATGATCAGGGTGGCAAAAAGCGCTGCGCTCACAGGCATAACTAAAATCAGAATTACCGGCGGAGAACCTTTGGTGCGCAAAGGTATTAATGATTTTGTCAGTGAACTGAACCGAACGCCAGGCATAACCGAACTCAGTATTACCACCAACGGTATCCTGCTTGAAGCCTGTGCCGAATCGCTTTACCGCTCAGGTATAAAAAGAATAAACATAAGCCTTGATACCCTTGATCCTGAAAAATACAAAAAAATCACGCGTGGGGGTGACATAAATGCAGTTATTGCCGGCATACGCAAGGCACGTGAAGTCGGCTTTAGTCCAATCAAAATAAATGTGGTTGCAATGCGCGCTGTCAACGATGATGAAGCTGTTGATTTTGCCCGACTCACCATTGACCGTCCAGTTCATATCCGTTTTATTGAATTCATGCCCGTTGCCGGTCAAACAACATGGCAGCAGGCACAATTCATTTCAAGCTTGGAATTACAGGAAAAAATCAGTGCTCTTGGAAAACTTATCCCTCTTGATATGGACAAAAACGCAGGCCCTGCAAGCATGTTTCAGCTGGAGGGCGCGCAGGGCAAACTGGGCTTCATTAATGCCTTGAGCAACCACTTTTGCGCGACCTGTAACCGGCTTCGGCTCACAGCCGACGGCAAACTGCGCCCCTGTCTTTTTTCCGACAATGAAATCGACCTCAAACCACTGCTTCGCGGCGGGTGCACCGATAAAGAACTCACGGAAGTCATAGATAAAGCAATTCTTTCAAAACCACGGCAGCACACCATGCTTGAACCAACCTACAAAAAATGCTGCAGAAATATGTCGGCTATCGGAGGCTGAATACAACTTGTATGACGCACTGTGTCTCCGGTCAAAAAATAATTACAATTTCCGGACTTTATTCAGGCATTGGCAAAACACTGCTGTCTGAATGCATTGTGGCAATCGTCCCCGCTATGGCAGCCATAAAAATCACCATAAACGATTTTCGGACAGAAATATCCGAAGATGATTCGACAATAATGGTTGAGGGCAAGGACACATGGAGGCTTAAAACCAGTGGCGCAGGAAAGGTGATCTGGATTCAGTCAACAGAAGCCAATTTGCACACTGTGCTTCCTGAAGCGCTCATTCGTACGGCAGGCTTTGCCAGAATACTTATTGAGGGAAATAGCGTCCTGCAACATATAAAGCCTGATATTGGAATTTTTTTGTGTGATGAAAAAATCCTGAATGCAAACGCATTAAAACCAAGCAGACTTGAAGCGCTTAAAATGGCGGATGTTGTAATAAATAATATTCGAACAAATACGATGAAAACAAATGGCGAAGTTGAAAAAAAAATCAGGAAAATCAAAACGATCGCTCCCGTGATTCCCCTGAATCTTTCAAGCAAAACAGAAACAGCTGCCTATATTAAAAATTTACTTTCAAGCAGCGGCTTTATTGCATAGCCATCAAAGCGCTTTTGTCAATTTGGTTTTTAGCACTTCCTTAGTTTGACTACCGACAATCTGTTCAATTATTTCACCATTCTTGAAAAGAATCAGCGTGGGGATGCTGCGAATGCCATAGCGTTCTGCGATCATTTGATTCTGATCAACATTTACTTTTCCTACCTTCGCCTTACCACTGAACTCAGTTGCAAGTTCATCAATAGTCGGTGAAAGCATACGGCATGGTCCGCACCATTCTGCCCAAAAATCAACAAGTACAGGCAATTTTGACTGGAGAACTTCAGTATCAAAATTCGCTTCAGTTAAGGTTATTTCGCTGCTCATAAAGGTCTCCTTGATAAGGATTGAATTTTGTAATTTTGTAGCATGGATATAGTGCTTAATCAAGGGTGAAAATCGAATATAAAGTCACGGAACCTGTCTCATATAAACTTATTTGTCATTACGGCTTGTCCGGCATCCTTTCGCCTCAATACAACAGATTAAAGACAAGTTGAAATGGCGGACTGAACACTTCGCAAAGGATCTTTAGTCTCCCTGTTTTCCAGGGCATTGTACTGAGCTTGTGCATTTTTTTATGTGTACAATCAGTGCCTGCAAGCCCAGCAGGTAACTTTGTTCTCTAAATCCTGAAATAACGCCCAGAACCACACCTGAAATATATGACATCTTCCTGAAGTCTTCCCTGCTGTAAATATTGGAAAGATGTACTTCAACGGCCGGTATGCCAGCCGCGCTTAGCGCATCGCGAAGGGCAATGCTCGTGTGCGTATAGGCGCCGGGATTTATCAAAATGCCGTCAAAGGCTCCGATGGCTTTATGAATCATGTCTACCAGCTCGCCTTCCGAATTTGACTGTAAAAAACTTATTTCAAGATGTTCTTTTTGTGCGGCATCATTCAGCAGGTCATTAATTGTTTCAAGCGTCATGCTGCCGTAATGATGAGGCTCACGCATGCCAAGGAGATTTAAATTAGGGCCATGTATCACCAGTATTTTCATAATGTATACCCTTATAAGACTTCTATTTATTCAACATAAGCTCACAGAGCTGCTGAGCTGTTATTTCCCTCAAGAAAACCTCACCGATTTTTTTTAAAAAAACCATTTTTATAGTATCTACAGCCTTTTTTTTGTCTTTTAAAATTGCTGCAACATAGTCTGTTGCCGAAAAAAGAGGCAGCGTGGTGGGAAGACCTGCCAGTTGCAGCAGCGCGATTATACGATCCGCATCGCTTTTGCAGCAAAACCCCATTTTTAACGACAACTGTGCAATTGCTGCCATGCCAATTGCTACAGCTTCACCATGAGTGTAAGTTTCGTATCGGGTCAGCGTTTCAATAGCATGACCGATTGTATGCCCAAAATTAAGAAAAGCCCTGATCCCCTGCTCTGTTTCATCCTCTGAAGTGATTGTGGCTTTAATTCGGCAGCATATAGTAATAATGTGTTGCAGGACAGTCATATCGACGCTTGCAATTTTCTCAACGTTCTTTTCAAGATACTCAAAAAATAATGCATCATGTATGATAGCTGTTTTTATCACCTCGGCAGTGCCAGACTGCAATTCCCTAACATTAAGGGTTCTGAGCACCTGAGGGTCAATTAGAACCATCCGGGGCTGATGAAAAGCACCGACAAGGTTTTTCCCTTCTGTGAGGTTAACGCCGGTCTTGCCGCCGACACTGCTGTCAACCTGCGCAAGCAGCGTTGTGGGTACCTGTATGAAGTCAATACCACGCATAAAGGTAGCGGCTGCAAATCCGGCCATATCGCCGATGACGCCCCCACCAAGGGCTATGAGCAGTGATTTACGGTCAAGCGCTGCTGTGAGCATTTTCGAATAAATATGCTGAATCTGGTCAAGGGTTTTAAATTGCTCACCATCAGGCAGTTCTATGATGGAGGGCATGAATCCGGAAGCATTCAGTGCTGTCGCTAGCCGGTCAGCATATAACGGTGCAATAGTGGTATTGGTAATAATGACAGTATTGCGTTTTCCAAGCAGGCTATCAATAGAAGCGCCTGCTTGATCAAGCAACTGCTCTTCAATAAAAATTTTATAGCTCCTCAGGCCAAGATCGACTGTTATTGTGTCCATAATTTTAAAACAAATTAATATGTGAAGTATATGACTTGTAATTTTTTGTTATTTCACGCATGCTGTCTCCACCGAATTTTTCAAGAAATATTTTTGCCAGCTCGATGGCCACCATAGCCTCGCCAATGACAGCAGCAGAGGGAACACGGCAGATGTCTGAACGCTCAACAGCTGCTTTAACGGGTTTTTTCGTTATAATATCTACCGAATGCAGGGGGTTATACAGGGTTGCAATAGGCTTCATGGCTGCACGGATTATAAGAGGCTCGCCATTTGATATGCCGCCCTCGATACCGCCGGCATTATTTGTTTTTCTAAAAAACCCCCTGCTTTTAGAATGAAAAATTTCATCATGAACATGAGACCCGCTTACGCGGGCGGATTCGAATCCAAGGCCTATTTCAACGCCCTTAATCGCCTGTATACTCATTACAGCCTGCGCAAGCCTGCCATCGAGCCGTGTGTCCCACTGCGAGTAACTTCCAAGCCCTACGGGCAGCCCGGTAGCTACAACCTCAAAAACACCCCCTACAGAGTCTCCTTTTTCTCTGCACGTATCAATCAATTCTTTGATTTCTTTTTCTATTTTAATACAGGCGCAGCGAAGATCGGATTTTTCAGCCAGGGCGATTCTTTTTTGCAGATCAATGTCTGAACAGGGTATAGAGATTCCGCCGATCTGCGTCACATAGCTGCATATTTGTATGCCAAAAACTTTAAGAAAAGCGCGGCAGAC
>Ga0114951_10004250_pt1 | contig 14132 bp, 14 predicted proteins | sample AM7aDNAmetaG_FD_88677 | JGI IMG/M metagenome (GOLD analysis project Ga0114951, IMG submission 88677) | Freshwater microbial communities from Finland to study Microbial Dark Matter (Phase II) - AM7a DNA metaG | ecosystem: Environmental > Aquatic > Freshwater > Lake | place: Finland: Lake Alinen...
ACCCTTGAAACACTTATCACACCGTTACCTGCAAATCTCTGGTAAAATATGCCTTATGGTTATTTCCCAGCAACAAAAATACCCCATCAACTGCTTATTCCTCTACGAATCTGACTCCAACCTGATCAAAGTGCCGGTTGTAGGATCAGATCTCATCGATCTTTTTTATCTCATGATCACCTGATGAAGGTAAATTATTGGAGTGCACGGTAAGCTGTGGTGTATGGAATATGTGATTACGATGCATAGTCGACGTTACCGGTCGAATGATAATCTGGATCTTAAAAAAAACTACAGGGAGGTCATCAACCACAAACCTGACACCGTATACATCTGCGGGGAAGTATGCACACAAACCAGTTATTACACGGGTACCTGGTCGTCGGAGCGTAAGGAGGTTCCAGAAGAGGAAAAACGGTACCGAATGGGAATTTGGTGCGATGGAAATCAACGCGAATTCACGTCATTAGGTGATGTTCTGCTGTTCAGGAAGGCAGTGTCACCGTCCTTCTGAATTACTGATAATGTCGGTGTGATTATGCGTGATATTTTATATGATTTTTGATCGGGGCTGTCACACTACTCAATAAAGATGGAGTCAATAAACCCCCCAAGAAATATTGTTCGATTTTCTACATATTTCGATATTTTGGACATTTCATTCTATAACTTCCTGTGAGATTACTGTTCCACATTAAAAAAAATGAAACTCATCAGAAACATTTCACGTGATAGGTGATATGTTCACATTACTGATAATTCCATTGAAATAGCGGTCGCTATTGAGGCCTTCACCAATATGCAGGTCGTAACTCCCTGATGATAAATCTCCACCTAGGTATTGTACTGCCGGTGGTGTACCATTCACTGAAAGTAAAATATTTCCTGTTATAGCGCTATAAGATGCAACAACATGGTACCATATGCCCTGCTGGAGAGGGGTTCCTCCGTTTGATTGCACGTCGTTTCTATCTCCGTTTGAGTTTGTAACGGCAAACTCAAACAAACTGTTGTCTGAGCTGTGCTGGAGAGCATATTGCATATTATCGTCATCATCTCCTTTTGTGACAATATTTGCCCAGTGATTCCCAATACCCGGGTTGATGGCCCACTGCACCCAGGTATCCACCTGGATTCCGGTCGCAGGTGCTAGTTCCGGAGAATTCGGTATTGAAACGTAGTCGGTCCCATTAAAGAAAAGGCCCACATCTCCTGGATTTGGCCCCGCGACCCACGGGAGTATCGTAGCATCGTGAAACGTAGGTGTGTAGGGATACGGAATACTCTGGTTTACGAAAAAGTCCGGCCATGAATACACTCTGGCCGGTGGCGTCGGCATAGTTCCCCCAACATTTTTCGTATAGATAATGACATCGTCAGTCCGGTCAACGACATCGAATCTCTAATCCACACTTGGGAGTCCAATGCCATTCTGCGCAATTGTCTCATTTTTTGTAACCCACAGGCTCTCATGCGCACCAACTATCTTGTCATACACGAACAGTGTTTCACCCGGTTTCCATGTCTCCGGTCCGTCAATTGGGTCCGGGAGGGCGATAACAGTACCAAATGTGGAGTTTGTGAACTGAAAATCAACAGGCATGCCTCCGTTTGTCGATGAGCTGTGGTTCAGGTACGCCGCATCACCGTTCATATGGAAAACCGAGAGGTACCAGTTATCAGGCGAGACATTTTTCTCTTCAGCCTGGACAGCGATATAGGCCGATTTTTGAAAAAAGACGACAAAACCAAACACGATGCTTCCAATAATTGCCGCAAGGGCAATTACCAGAATCACCATCATCGTGACACTAATCGTTTCAGATATACCATCATCGGACCGAGGGTAAGGTGCGCGTTGCCTCATATAAAATATTACTAATATGAATGGCAATATATAAATCATATCATTGGTTATTAATCGGGTTAACAATGCAACATTCATGAAAATTTTCATCACCCCTCTGGATTGGAAATTGTTCATGCGATGGATGTCAATTTATGGTACTGGTGATTACCAGTATTGTTGGTTAATGATGATCGAGCCTGCCAAATCCGGGAAGAATCCGGCCTTTTTATCAGCAAATAGAGGGCCCTAAAAGAAGATTCCATACGATAGAACGGGGATTACTTTTTCGGAGGCTGTATAGCCCGATAAATCGGGCGCAAACCGCACCAATTCTTCTTTAACCTGTAAATAAGGGAGTATTTAAAAAAACGATAATCTATGGTTATTTTGTGACGAACAGGGGCTGGATTGGCGATATTAGTCCGAAAATAACAGCAACATTATGATGAACATGAAAATGGTCCTTTGCCCTCCGTTGCAGGCGATGGGGCATCATTCACCCGTACCTCTACCCCCGTTGAATATTCTGTTGTTTACATATCTCAATGTCCATCGTAATGCCGGACCGCATTCCTTATACCCACATTAATCTGTGGGGCATCCGGATAAAATAAAATGCGGATGATACACATCATAAGTCAGGTGAACCGGAAAAAGAAAAAGGATACTATGAAAGATCGAAAAGTTCAATCGTCGTCATCATTATCATCATCCTTCGGAACATATTTCGGATGGAAATAACGCCAGAGAAGACCCCCCAGTGCAATGATAATCAGGATGATACCGATAACAAGCCATAGCGGTATGAACCCGACATTCTGCGAGACATTGATCACGGGTTGAGCAACCGTGTGGTATACAGTGGGGACTGACGTCACGACTGAACTCCTGTCTGCACCACTAACATACGACCCATTACCCGCAACAACGGCGGCCACGGGCACGGTCACGGTTGCAAAGAGAAAGAGGATGATCAATACCTGGTAAACGTGAACCTTCATTACAACTCATTTACTGGTATGGTGTATAATTTTATCTCTTCGTTCAATTGGGATGAGTACATAATGATTACCTGAATGAAGTGATCACAGGATACAAAGCACAGCAATAATTATACGCCAATGGTTGCTACTACATATTAGGATAGGGCATGAAACAGGCAATTGATAATTCTACAAAGGGTGTTTCCGATCTCATCAGTACCATCCTTATGGTTATCCTGGTAATTGGGCTTGCCGCAGTAATCACGGCATTTCTTATGCCGGGTTTTATACAGAAGTCCGTGTATATTGCAAGTGAAGTAAAAGCAATACCCATCACATATACAGGAGGTAGTAGTAGCAGATCGGTGGAGGTGTTAGGACTCCTTTCAAAGGCAGGTGATCCGTTCTACATCATTGGACAGCCGCCGTCGTACAAGAGCGGCACCCCTGTTTCGGTGCGGGTGCTAGGTCCGGATGGTGTAAACCATACCTGGTCTGAAATTACTCTTCCCTCTGAGAACCTTTATGGAACTCAGATATACATTTACCCCCCCAATTACGCAGATCCTCTTAAATGTGATCTCTGTATGAGCTATATAAGGCCTGAACCAAAAAATCTTTCGACCATGGACCAAGGCAAGTGGACGATCCAGTTCGTCGATGAAAATGCGCACATCCTTGTCATGTCGAATTCAGACGGCGTAATAACAAACGGGTCTACTACATCCAAGCCAAGTGCGGGAAGATACCCGGGAGATCTGTATAATAATCATTGCCTGCCACTCTCTGTCGTCGCTTCAAATCTGGACCAATATAAGGTAAATCCGAATATGAACAATATGAAGTACCAGACCTTCAATGGGACCCAGTATGCATTTGTCGAATATGACTCCTTAAAAAACCCAGAACTGAGTTATAATGGTGATATGGCGATATCCATGTGGTACAACCCCACCACGAATCTTTCCTACAATCCATCCGGCGACGGTTGGCACCAACTCATCGGGAAAGGGCAGACTATTAGTGCCGGGAGTGGTCTTGCAAATGAAAATGACAATTACCAAGTAATGCAGCTCGGAAATCAATTATTATTTGAATGGAATGATGCAACAACCGGTGAGCATTACCAGGCGGTTACCCCCCCAACCATCCTGGCAAACCAGTGGAATTATCTGACGGTGACTGTGCAAAATGGCCATTTGAACATTTATAATAATGGTGAGCCATTGCTTCTTACATATAACCACAATAATGTGCCATATGCTACCCCGATTGTAGCCCCGCCGAATGGCGTGAATCTCAGGACCAATGACAATAGCATGTATATCGGGAATCAATACCAAAGTAATTACCAATATTCTTATGTGGGAGATATTGGCAGTATGGCCCTGTACAACTGGGCACTGACTCCAGATGAAATTAAGAATAATTACAATTATTTTAATGCATAAACCCCATTTTTTTAACAGCAAGACCATTAGATTATTGAGTCATTAGCCAAATTACGGGGAATTTTTTTTAAATTTCCAGAAAAAATTGTGAACCTGTAAGATTTTTGTATACCACTCCTTTTTTCCGGATTCTTTCAAGGGTGCCAGTCGTCAAGGAAAGAAACGGGTAAGTTCCGTACCATCACGCAACAATACATGCGAATGCACCGTCTTTGACAGCACTTTCTGATTAGGCTTGGGATCTTTCCCGTGAGAGAACGACAAACCTAATCTCTGATAAAAAAATTCCCGCCATCAATTGAAGGGCCGTAACAAACGTGAAATTTTAATGAATACAGCATCCGCGATACGTGTGTAACCCGACCAGGCCATCTTTTTTGGAACTTTTACGTTGCATACCCATAGAATAGAAACAAATTCAATAAGTAGAATTAATCCCGTTCTGCTGTTGTCATTTTTAGAATAAAACCTGTCGACCATCCATACTTAGACATAACACATAAAAGTTTGTTCGTGACCGGGCACCATCATAGTGGTTCGAATACCGATGGAAAAATGGTGAAAAAAAGAACGTTCAATGCATTGATTAAATTTGAAAAGTTCTATCTCTTCAATATTCCCATCGGCATCAGTGTCCGGGTTTACCCACCCAATAGTTGATCGGTGCAACAACCGTCGAAGTTTCCATAACTATTCGTTACTCAATATTTTCTTTCTTACCGGCTTCAATAACAAACACGACCATCACATCATGCCAGATGATAAAGGAAGCACGGTACCCCCCTGCACGGATACGATAACCCGCAATATCCTTATGCCCACCTTTGATCCTGACTACATCATGATGTCCGTAAATGTCGGTTGGAAAAGATATGAGTGCGGTTTCTATTTTAAGACGGGCGAACTGAGGTATCTTCTTATAACTTTTCTCCGCCTTTTGTGAGAGTTTAACCTGGTACCCCATTCTTCCTCGACAATTCAACGATTTTGTCATCTCCAAGATCGTTCATAATTTCTTCAAGAGATTTTGTCTGCCCTGTTTTAATATCCTCCAAACCCTCCTGGAGTGCTTGCAATTCTTCATCGGTCATGGGCTCATTGTCATACGCAAGATGAGACAGGCGACCTATTACATCATCATAACTCTCCTTCGGATGAATTTTCAGGTCATCAAGAACTGCGTTTGTCCCGAGGGATATCCTCACCGTCGTCCCTTGTTGCATATACAAATATATAATTATGTATACATAAAAATGTAGCCGATACTCCACTGCCGTCAGGTTAATTTGAAAAACATGCTTATAGCCCTGATATGAACAATAAAATTCACAAAAGTACCAAGTTTTATGCTAAGCCCACACTTGGTCTAAAATAAATCAACCGGAACTTCAGATTTACATCACCATACGCAGATGGGGTGACAAACATCAGGAACATCAATCACAATGTTTGATTATTATTGACGTTTTCTTCAAATATCAACATATTTCCATTACGTTATGATAATTTTTCAAAACATTTATGGTACGTTGCAGCGACAGTTTCGGTTCAGAGTGCCCAAACAAGATTACCTGTTTAGGATCGCCTGGCAACTTTGACAAGGGGGGGCGTGGCCTTACCCTGACAGGAATCAACAAGCACGGTACCAGGATCCTGGGACAATAAACTCGGGGAAGAGTGATTACAAACTCGGGGATGTGGGAATCAGGGCATATAACAGGGGATGTGACAACGATAAAAAAAGAAAAGTGAAGGGGAAAAGATGCAAACGCGTAGTCGGCGAGGGAGTGATAACGGTTGGGTACTCATATTTATCACCTATAGGTGCATAGTAAAGATACAATGCAGGCAGCCACCTCGATATATATTAGGGAAGATCTGAAAGATCAGCTGAACTCCTTAAAACGGCATTCCAGGGAATCCTATAATGATGTCATCGAACGCCTGGTCCATCTTGCAATTGATGATGAGTTATTGAGCGAAGACGCCATAAACGGTCTCGAAGAAGCTGTTTCTGAAATACGGCGTGGACAGCTCATCCCCGAATCAGTAATGATGAAGAAATACGGGGTTGAATGAGTCCATATACGGTACAGTATACACCTCGTGCTGATCGGGATCTTGAAAAACTTCCCCCTGAAATTGCTCATGCTGTTGTACATTCTATCCACGCGATGAAGGAAGATCCATATCGCTTCATCAAAAAGATGAAATCTTCCAGTTCAGCGCATCCGATATACTCATTGAGGGTGAAGAAGGATATACGCGTCCTGCTTTCAATTCATGATGATGTAGTCATCATCCATGTTCTCGAAATCGAACACCGAAAACGTTCATACCGGGATTTCTAACGATACTATCCAGGGTAGCGATAATGTACATAGTAAAAACAAAGGCCAGTAAAAAGTTCAAATGAACAGCAGTGAAGGCAATTCGTCGATCTACTTACAATCTGAATCATTCTGGAGTCAACTCTGCAATATGAAGGTGTTCAACAAAAAAAAATCGGAATCCTGTATCACTGCAATGGAATGCCTAATGATGGCATTTTTTCACCGGTTACATAAAGAAATTGAAGATCACCAGTGAAATTATCAACATGATCGCGGCATGTTTAATTCCTGCGTTTATTGACCCTTCTCCCATCAGCCCGGCAATAAGGCCGGAAAACAGCGCCTGGACCAGGCAACCGTGGTACATCAGGCGGGATATCGTAATAAGTGAAGACGTATTGAACCCCGCAAATGCACCGGTCTGTGGAAGACCTTTCGTATTGATATTACCGAGGACCGGCATAAACTGGGTAGTGATCACGGCTACAACGAATACGAATACAATAAACGCAAGGTAAATGACCGCCGTATAAATAAACATCTCAGACATGCGTTCCTTTTTGAGGGTCTCAGACATGCGTGCATCACTCCCCGCAATAGTCAGAATATCCCCAATTGAACCACTCATCTGGGTTGCCTTGGTAATAAGAGTGATCGTGCGTGCGATCATCGGCGTCGAGACCCGCTGTTCAAACCGCATCAGGGCATCAGTAAAATTAGCGCCCCAGTCCATGTCCCGCTTGATCCGCTTGATCTCATACGACAGAAGACCAAGGTTGGTGTTGACCATGATGGAGATCGCCTGTGATATCGTCAGGCCCACCTGGTTAATCCCAGCCATCCTGTCAAGAAAATCAGGGATCGCCCCTTCAATACCCTGGATACTACGTCGCCAGAGCTCATAAAAAATACCAAACGGGATCAAAACGATAAGCATCGCGATCACGACATGGTCGTCTATCATGTCGATAAACTTTTCAAAACCCGCGGGAGGGAGACTCATGTAGACGGTGATGATGTATAATGCTGCGATCGGAACCGTAACAACAAGGGTAAGCTTGTAATTCATCACGAATGCCCGTGCAGGGTCCCGGATAAATTTCTTCACATTTCGTATCCGGTCGTATTGAAGAAGTTTTTGAAAGAGTATCGCCTCTCCCGACTTCTTTTTAATGCGGACCTCTGAATATTCTGAAAGTTCCTGTACCCGCGTATACCGTTCCACAAACTCAGTCTTGAGTGAGATCATATCGATAAAAAGGATAAATACCAGGGAGCCAATGGGGAGCAGCAGGTAAATTACCAGGGCCATCTGGGTCACGGCTGCACCTCCCATCATCCCCATCACGACCATGATAATGATCAGAAACAGGGGCCCGGCGACAAAGAGGGTGACATAGGACTCTGAGATCAGTGAGAGAAACTCGAGAAATTCTTTCTGCTCGAACCGTGCTTCTTCCTGGTACAGCCTCACACGACCCGCAAGGAAACCTGTCAGGTCTCCGCCGGTCTCGATAATTGAGATCATATCCTCGAGGAATTGTTTCATCTTCCTTGAAGGTGTCGTTTCCATCAGGTGACGGAGTGCCGTTACCACATCCATCCCAAAGAAATCTGCGTCCCGGATCACCTGCCGGAACTCTAAGGCGACCTCTCCATACACCGGGGCGTTATCTGAAATTGAGCGGAAAATTACCAGGAGCTGCCCGCCACCTTTCCTCATCGCATACATATAGGCGACAGCATTATGCAGGGTCAAGTTAATCTTGGTCGCCCGGTTGCTCTTTTGCATTGCGGGAAATTTCATCGCAACAACATAGATCAGGATGGTTCCGATGACAAATGAGACAAGCGCCCCAAGGATAGAAATAACACTGTTTGGAAGCGCCAAAATTATAGAGTTGGGCAACGTGATTTTGTATACATTGTAAAAACCAAAGTACCCTGACGTCGTGTTCATTATCAGTGTGAACGATACAAAAAAACCAAATATCGCAAATACAACACCGCAGATGAGCGAGGCAACCAGTCCATATCCGGTATAGCGTTCCGGGGTCAGCGCCATCCGTGCTGAAATCAGGTCATTATTCAGGCGCAGGTATTTATCTGAGCCACGGGGCATCAGGCGGTGAACAAGCGATCCTGTGATCATACCTCTCGCTCCAGGAAGCTCTTTAAATCTTTTATCCCTTCGATGACCCCTGCCGGGTTAATGTAGTAGTCCTGGAACAACTTCGATACCAGGATATAATTGAGGATTCCCTGTTCCTTCATCGCGGTGAGGATAATTTTCCGGACCCTGATCTCATCCTCGAACTGCTCGCGACTCCACCCACGTTTCTGCGTAATATCTGCGTAGACCTGGGAGCGGCCACTGTAATTGAATACATCGGTCACCGGGTCGTAGGTAAAGACCGTGTTGACGCGGAGACTTCCGGTGATCGGGTCGGCACCGGCAATTTCGACAATTTCCTGGACACGTCGTATCCGTTCCTGCCCACGGTAGACCAGTGCCTGGACACTGATCACATTCAGTGCCTGCAACATGTTCCGCGGGACATTCAACGGTTCACTTTCAAGACGGTGAATGGCTGCATCAACATTGCCGGCGTGAAGAGTGGAGAACGTGGTATGACCGGTGTTCATCGCCTGGAACAATGTCTGTGCCTCGACCCCTCGCACTTCACCAACAAGGATGTACTCAGGCCGCTGTCTCATCGCCGCCCTGAGAAGGTCAAACATTGAGATCATGCTCGCCCCTTCAGCGATTGAATCTCTCGTGACGGATGCGATCCAGTTCTCGTGGTAGAGGGTAATCTCCCGGGTGTCTTCGATACTGACAACCTTTGCCATCGGCGGGATAAACAGCGACGCTGCATTCAGCGAGGTAGTTTTGCCGGATGCAGTGCCACCGATGAACAGGAGGCTCTTGTTATTCTCAATCGCCATCCAGAAATACACGAGCTGCTCTTCATTGAAGGTGCCATTGATCAGTAATTCAATCGGGGAAAATGGCTCTTCCCGGAACTTTCGTATCGTAAATGAAGTCCCCCGTGTCGTGACTTCCTTACCGAATGTCAACTGAAGCCTTGACCCCTCGGGCAGGGTGGCATCGATAATCGGGGCCCCTGTTGAGATATGTTTTCCAGACCGCTGGGCGAGCGTAATCGCAAGTGAATCGAGGACTTCCGCTTTGAAGGTAATATTCGTCTTGATGTTCCTGAATTTCCGGTGGTAGAGGAACAGTGGGATCATCGTCCCGTCGCACGAAATATCCTCGATATACGGGTCTCTCATCAGGGCATCGATCCTTCCCCAGCCAAGGAAGTTTCGGACAAGGTAATATTGTAGTTTAAACAGGGTTGTCGGGTCAGGTTTGATGCCATATTCCTGGAATAAATCATTCATCTTGCCGAGGAGGAGCTCACGTTTGTCCTGGACAATTTCCGTATCATTAAGAATTAAGATATTTCGAAGGTCAGCATGTATACGCTCGATCAATTCGTACTGAAATTCTGATAACACCGGCTCAAACAGGAGATATTCATTCTGGTTGGTCATCTCATTCAGTGCGACAACGACCAGGGATACCCCGACATTACTCCAGTAGTGGTAAATTTCACGGTAGCCTTCGGGAAGAGCTGGTTCAACGAGCGGGCCATCCATGACCGGGTCATACTGAAGAATAGGTTTTTTTTCTATTTTCCCCTTGTCGGGTTTCTTTTTTTTCCCAGGCGTGTCTGTTTCACCTGCTGCTTCTTCCTCATGGAATAATCGTTTCAGCGGGTCCAGGTTGGATTCCTTTGGTCGCAGATAGAGTTCCATTTCATCAGGTAGTAATTCAGGGACAGATTGTGATGCTCCTCCGACATCAATCTCCATCGGTACTTTGGAGGCGGTTTTCGCCCCATTGCCTGATTGTGCCCTTTTCTCTGTATCTCTGACTTCTTCCTCATGAAATACCCGTTTTATGGGGTCCAGCGTAGATTGCTTTTTTCGTTGGATAAGGTCCATTTCATCAGGAAGCAAATCAGGAACGGCTGGTGAAACATTTTTTCCAGTGCTAGTTAGCGGCACTTCCGGGACTGTTTTTGCCCGTTTATCTGGTTGTGCTCTTTTTTCATTATCAAGACGGACCAGATCGGAGATTGCATCAGTCGTGAAAGGGTCTTTACCGCTTGCCTGGGGAGCCTGCACCGTCGATCTGGTCTTAATACCGGGCTTCTTTTTTTTCTTTTTCCCTTTTTTCCCAATGATAAGAATGGTAAGACGGTCAAGGAAAGATACGGGTTTAAGAACCTTTTTTGTGCCTATGCCCTTACCGGGGGTTTCCGTTTTCCTGTCAGCTGGTGTAGGGACCTGTGGTGAAACATGGATGTCAGCCAGCAGTGAAGATACTCTGGCAGGGGGTGTTGTCCCGGTATCCGGTTGAGCCTTTTCTCCTTTTTGGCGATGAAAGATGCCCGAGATGGTATCGATCATGGATGGCCTTTTCCTGCCAGTAGGGGATTTCTCTTTCCCTGTTGCTGATTTTACTGTGACGCTGGTGCCCGCATGAGGGGCAATATCATCAGATCGGGATGTACGGCTTGTTTTCGTTTTTTTCTTTTTCCCTTTTTTTCCCGTGACAAGATTGGTAAATTGATCAAGAAAAGAAATTGGTTTACGGGCGTTTTTTGAGACAATGGGTGAATCAGGCCTTTCCTGTTTCTGTTTACCAGAAATAGGGGTCGGCGGAAGAGAAGTTGATTTTGGGACAGCATCCGCTTTCTTTTTTGAACTGCCACCGCGATGAAATAAATTTTTAACTGTATCGAGTCCCGGGATCTTCACCCAATCACTCCTGTCCCCTGAAAGCTCTTACTTTTTATTTACTAGGGGAGGAATCGGTATAAAAGTGTTTGTACGGTCATATACTATCAGGAAAGCGAAAAAAATGAGGATTACATTTCATAGTGACAAAGAACGTGTGATATGAGCAAATTCATACACTACAAAATATACAAAAGACCAAAAAAAAAAATTCCATGATACCCAAATAAATTCCGGTTCATGAGACAAAAGTTCCGTCGGAGGTCCTGGGAACAGTCCGACAGATGTTGTTTTCCGGCCCCTTCTGGAAAACATTAACAATGCCCGGAGGATATAGTGTAATTATTCTCATGGTACCGGCAGAAATCCACGATCTTTCAACAAAAAAGATGCCTACCGGCATCACATCACTTGACCCGATGATGGAGGGGGGTGTCCCTCCCGGTTCATTGATCCTCTTTCTGTCCGAAATCGGCGCAGGGAGTCACGAGTTCATCTATAGTTCAATTCTTTCATTATCCTCGAAGAAAGGTAAAATTCCTGTATCTGACTCATTCATCATGCCTTCAGTGATCCGGTATGTGACCTTCACAAAAATGAGTGATGATATCAAACGCGAGATGAAACTCTCGTTTAACGAGGACCTGCTTGCAGGTATGAACGATATTCAGTTTGAAGACTTATCTCAGCTCTATTTTGACAACAGTGTTGTCCCGCTTGACTGGTATAGTAAGGCCGACTTGGTCACCCGGATACAGAACCGCAACAACCGTGAAATTCTGTCACAACTTTCTGCCGTCTTCGATCCCGGGGTAAAAGATAACCTGGTTGTCCTTGATTCACTTACCGACCTTGCCGTCCAATATGCGGGCACACCCCGGTGGGGGGACCTGATGGCTTATTTACGTGGTCTTCAGCGGATTGCGAAACACCTGAACACCACGATTTACCTGCCCCTGGCCCGGGGGATCCTCGATATTAAGAATGAACGGGAAATCACTGATATTGCAGATGCCGTGATCCTTTTCAACTGGGAAGAGAGCTCGTCTGCACGAAGGCAGAGGGTGATGTATTTTGAAAAATTCCGGGGTCTTATGCCGCATCTTGAAGAAAAAGACCTGGTAAAATTCTCAGTACGGATCTCATCCGCCGTAGGTTTTGAAGTCAGTAACATCAGGGTGATCATATGACCGGGGAGCGTGTAAAAGTGGGCATCGAAGGACTGGACCAGATGATGGAGGGGGGTCTGGTACCTCGCAGCATCACGGCAATTATCGGTTCATACGGTACTGGAAAGACTTCATTTGCACTCCAGTTCTTATGGTCAGGGGTCCTGCTCGGTGAACATACGATCTACATCAGCCTCGAAGAACGGGAAGATCGGATCTTTGAATATATGTCCCAAAAAGGCTGGGACTACAAGCAATATATCAATAAATTCATCACGGTATTGAAACTTGATCCCCTGGATTTCAACCTGGCCATTAACCAGATTAAAAATGAGCTTCCCGACCTGATCAGGACACTCGGGGCTACGAGAGTCGTAATCGACCCAATATCCCTCTTTGAAGACCTTTTTGAGAGCTCTTCTTCGAGAAGGCAGGAGATGTTCCGGTTCGTTGAAGTACTCCATGACCAGCACTGCACGGTTGTGATGACGAGCGAGACCGACCGGGACAACCCTTATGCAAGCCGTCACGGCTTAGTCGAGTACCTGTGTGACACGGTCATTATCCTGCGCTACGTCAGGCCGAATGACTTAACCGAAGTTCACCTGGCACTTGAAGTGGTAAAAATGCGTATGTCTGGTCATTCAAGGGAAATTAAGCCATATGAAATCTTCCAGGACCAGATCCGTGTCCATAGCGAGGCAAATGTATTCTAAAGAACCTTTTTTTTTCATCTGATCGACCGGACCCGTCCGCGCCGGATGAAAAAAATTTGCCCCGGACGATTCACCGGTAAGGGATGATTCCCGGCCCGGGGCTCTTTGCTGTCGACCTGCGGACCATGGACATTTTTTAAACCCTTGATATCCGGATAAATCCGGGTTATGAAAATTTACCAAAAGGGCATTCAAAGTGAATACAACGAAGGATCAACATTTCGCATGCGAACCGTTCCAGGGATTCAGTGTCAGACCACATGGCTATTTAGTGACCCCGTAACGTAAACAGACGGGATAGGCTTTGACACCCGATCACTATCTTTTTTACAGGTGCAGATGAGATTTCATAGGTGAATATGGGAATAACGGCCAGGTATCCTGGGAGCCGTTAGTCCGTACCGGAATGTACCAGACAGGAATTGATCAGGCACTCGTTCAGAAGTTGGTGCAGGCGACAAAAAACGCGATCATGCAGGCACAGATTTACCTGCCGCCGGATGTAAAGTGGGCGATTTCACATGCACTGGAACGTGAGACCAGTCCCGTTGCAAAAGGTGAACTTAAAAATATCCTGGATAACGTTTTGCGTGCAGAAGAACTGGGACTCCCGATATGCCAGGACACCGGTGTGCCGGTCATATATATTACGCTTCCACCGGAGGTTCCGTATTGTCAGGCACTGTTTGATGCCATCCGGGAAGGTGTCCGGATAGCGACGAAAGAAGTCCCACTTCGTCCGAACGTGGTTGACCCAATCAGCCGGGAAAATACGAATGATAATACTGGTGTCGGAATGCCGTTCATCCATGTACGCCC
>Ga0114951_10004252_pt1 | contig 14126 bp, 10 predicted proteins | sample AM7aDNAmetaG_FD_88677 | JGI IMG/M metagenome (GOLD analysis project Ga0114951, IMG submission 88677) | Freshwater microbial communities from Finland to study Microbial Dark Matter (Phase II) - AM7a DNA metaG | ecosystem: Environmental > Aquatic > Freshwater > Lake | place: Finland: Lake Alinen...
CCGATGCCGCAATCTCCCGAGCGCAGGGTGATGCCGAATCGCAGGTGATTCGCGCGAAGGCAGAATCTGAGTCGCTCGGTTTGATCGCCAGTGCGTTGAAAGACAACCCGAATCTGTTGACGTATCGCTACATCGAAAAACTGGCGCCAACGATCAATACAATATTCCTGCCAAGCAATCAGCCGTTCCTGCTTGATCCCAAGTCGTTTACAGTGCCGCCAACCGTTGGGCCAATCACGCCCACAGTAACGCTGCCGTCGATTACCGCGACGACGCCGATTACAAAGTAGCCATTAGCAGTTTAGAGAATCCTTGCGAAAGCCACTGGCTTTCGCAAGGATTGGCAGACTTAAGACTCTTTTGTTGAATCTTCCTTAACGTCGCCGCGCATCTGCGATAGCTGCGCTTCAAGTTCAACACGGCGCGCATTTGATGCGCGGCGGCCTTCCTCCAGAATCGCGTCCACTTCTTTCCTTATCCCCATCCTGAGTGTCTCACCCGACTTTGGCGTGAGAAGTAGAACCGCTGCTGCGCCTGCAAGCGCACCCAGCAAAGCGCCTCCCAGAAAATTGACTATCTTATTCATGTGTATAGCCCCCTTAGGTTATGCCTGTCTCCTGAAGTCTTTACAATCCGATAAAATGAATTATAAACTTGGTGTAAAGAAGCGCAACCGTTGTGTTTCATCGAACAGTGGAACAGGCGGCGCCGACTCTTATGCCAGGATGTTTGAGGAGTAATACACGAGCACAATGAGTATCAAGCGTTTGGAAAAACTTCAACAGTTGCAGCAAGCAGCCGGAATTGACTATGTGGCGCTTGTCCCTGGGGCGAACCTGCTCTATTTCACTGGCGTGCACTACCATTTAAGCGAGCGCCCGATCATTGCAATCTTCCCCGCCCGCGCGGGTGAACAACCTGCATTGGTGGTCCCTCGATTTGAGGCCGGGAAAGCGTTGCATGGCCCGGTGAAGATTGACTGGCGCGTCTACACTTATATGGATGGGCAGAACCCGCAGGACCTGGCAGATCAGGCCGTTAATGATCTTGGCCTTGATCACACGGTTATTGGCGTGGAACCCACGCAAATGCGCGTGCTTGAATCCGGGCTGCTCAGCCATCATGCTCCCGCGGCGCGCCTGGTTTCTGCCGCGGATATCCTCAAACAGATGCGCATGACTAAGGATGCGGACGAGCTGGATCGCATGCGCCGCGCGGCGAAGGCGCCCGAGCGCGTGCTGGCTGAAGCCGTCAAGCGCATCAAGCCCGGCATGACCGAACGCGAGGTCGCGGGTATCTTCATGAGCGTTTCTTTTGAGCAGAATCCGCAGGAACCTGTGTCGGCGCCGCTCGTGCAGACTGGCCTGAGCGCTGCCGATCCGCATGCGTTTGCAGGCGGGCGCGCCGTCCAGCCCGGCGACCTGATGGTGATTGACTTTGGCGCCGTCGTTGAGGACTATGGATCGGATATCACGCGCACCATTGCAATTGGCGAGCCTTCTGCCGAGATGAAGCACATCTATGAAGTGGTCAAGGCGGCGAACGCCGCAGGGCGCGCAGCAGTGCGACCGGGTATCCTGGCTGAAGACATCGATAAGGCCGCGCGCGCGGTTATCGACCAGGCGGGTTACGGGCAGTATTTCACACACCGGACTGGTCATGGGCTTGGGCTTGAAGGCCATGAGTCCCCGTACATGGTGCAGGGCGATAAGACCGTGCTCGAAGTGGGAATGACGTTTACGGTTGAGCCGGGCATTTATATTGAGGGCAAGGGCGGCGTCCGTATCGAAGACGACATGGTTGTGACAGCCGATGGCGGCGAGAGCCTGACAACATTTTCTCGTGATCTGATCATCGCGTGAAGACTGATCTGTTGATCCTATGGTCGTGGGAGTACGACGCTGACTTCCTTGGCATTCTGCAAGCTGCGTGCGCGACGCGCGGTTTGTCCGTGCAGGTGCTTGGGCCGAAGGATCTGGCCGGTCTGCCAGATGAGCTATACAGCGGACGAGTCGATACGGGCGTGATCATCGATCGCGCGTGGGACTGGGGCGGCGAGTATGCGCGCCACTGCGATGCGGTGCGCCAGAAGGGGCTGCTGCTGCTCAACGATTATGATCTTGTGCGACGCGCGTGGAACAAGCCAACGATGCATTACGAGATCATCGCACATGGCTTGAGTGCGCCGCACATGATCGTGCTGCCCGCCTGCGAGTCGCGCCCTGAGGTTGAACCGGTTGATTTGCCGAAGCTGGGCAAGAGCTTTTCCATCAAAGGAGCGCATGGCGGCGGCAGCGGCGTGTTGGCCCCCGCTGGTTCATGGGAGGAAGTTTTGTCGAAACGTCAGGAATGGGCGACTGACGAAACGATTCTGCAGACGTGGGTCGAACCGCAGATGATCGGCAAGCGGCGCGCGTGGTTCCGCATCTTCTATGCGTGCGGCGCAACATTTCCGTGCTGGGCGGATGATCTGACACATGAACAGACGCCGGTAACGCCAACTGAGGAGAACCTTTATCAACTGCAGATTCTGCGCGGTATGACGCAGCAGATCGCGGGTTTGTGCCAGTTAAATGTGTTTTCCACTGAAATTGCGCTTGATGAGCGCCATGTCTGGCAGGTGGTGGACTACGTCAATGAGCCTTGCGACTATCGTTTGAAGTCCAGGGCGGCCAACGGTGTGCCGGATGGCGTGGTCAAGGACATTGCGCAACGCATTACGGGTTGGGTGGCGCGGCGAGTGTGAAATGTGTCGCAATATTGGCGCATTTAACGCGCACAAAATATAAGATTGGATTTATACTGAAAAGGTTGTACTATCAATCCGCATACGCTTTGACATGACTCCTGTGGTCAGCTAGAATAAGCGTCTGCGAATACTATCAAGAATGTAACATTTACAGGAGAGTCCCCGTGAGTAACGAAGTAATTATTGAACCGCAGGTTAACGACAGCATCCAGGAGAATGCTGCTGTCGAACCGGCGATCACCCTTGATTCCCTGCGACCGCGCATGGGTTTCAAAGGTAAGGTGTCGCGCGTCGATCTCGGCGGCGCGTGGGTTAATCTCGGCCTTGAGGCTGAAGGATATATACATATCTCGCGCATCGTGAGCGCGACTCAGAACCCGGTGACGCGAGTCGCCGATGTGATGAGCCTCGGCGACGAGATCGAAGCGTGGGTTGTTGCCGTCAATCCAACGTTGAAGCGCATTGACCTGACCATGGTGCGCCCGGCCACATACGACTGGACGGCGCTGCGCGTGAACATGAAAGTGATCAGCGCGCGCGTGGTCGCCCTCGAAAGCTTTGGCGCGTTTGTGGATATCGATGGCCCGAAGCACGGTTTGATCCCGTTCAACCTGATGCCCAAGGGTCAGCGTCCGAAGGTTGGCGACGTGCTGGACGCCGTATGGGTGATTGAAGTGAGTGAGGATAAGCGGCGCATCGGTCTGACGATGATTGAACCGCCCCAGCTTCCCTGGGAGAATGTCCATCGCGGCGATGTGTTCAAGGGCGTTGTCATCCGTGTGGAACGCAAAGGCGCGTTTATCGATATCGGCGCCGAGCGCGAGGGGCTTATTCGCTCAACGTCGTTTGGCTCCGGCTTCGTCAATGTGAGTGACTTTGTCACTGTTGGCGAACAGATATCGGTAAAGGTCATCAAGGTGGATGCGCCGAAGAAGCAGATTGACCTGTCTATGGAAGGTCTCGATCCGGACGACTTCATGCTTTCATCGGGCCCCGAAGAAGAGCTCAGCCCGATGGCAGCCGCACTGCAGAAAGCAACGCGCGGCCGCGGCGGCAGATGGAATGAGGCTGCCAAGGGTGGCAGGAAGGGCCGCGAGCAGGAAGATATCCTGGCGCGCACGATGCAACAACTTTCACGAAATCAATAGCGCGTGTGATTGACGGATAGCGCCTGGTTGCGCGATCTGTTAAAGAACTCGAACTTCGTTCCACGGACTGGATTTCGGAGCGCGAGCGAGGCGGGATTTAGGCCAATCCTGCCTCGTTTCTTTTCTATTGGGTACAATCTATCCCTATGGAATACACCGAAGTTGAACGCGACCGCCTCGCGAAACTGGAAAAAATCAAGGCGTCCGGCATCGACCCGTATCCCCCGCGACAACAATTTCACGCTTTGCGCATTCTGGCGCAAGACGCTATCGACCGAGTGGGAAAGTGGCAGGCACAATTGCCGGCGCAAAGCGACGAGGAGCGCCAGAAGACGCTTCATCAAGGCGATTCGACCGTCTGCGCCCTCATGGGACGCGTGGTAGCTCGTCGCATCATGGGCAAGGCCAGCTTTGCGCAAATTGAAGATGGCAGTGGGCGCATCCAGATCTATGCCCGCATCGGCGAAGACTCGATTGACGCGGCGTCTTTCCAACGCTTTAAGGATCTCGACCTGGGTGATTTCATCGAGGCGCGTGGCGCATTGTTCGTCACACGCACCGGCGAACCGACCTTGCGCGTGACCGACTGGGAGTTGTTGAGCAAATCGATCAGCCCATTGCCGATCGCCAAGGAAGAGAAACAGCCTGACGGGTCGATGAAGCGCTATGGCGCTTTTTCCGATCCTGAATTGCGTTACCGGCAACGCTATGCTGATCTTGCCGTCAATCCCGAAGTGCGTGAGGTATTTCGCGCGCGCGCAAAGATCATCAAGGCCTTGCGTGAGTTCATGGACATGAACGACTTCCTCGAAGTGGAAACGCCCGTGCTGCAACCTCTGTATGGCGGGGCAGCCGCGCGGCCGTTCATTACGCACCACAACCAACTCGATCAGGATTTGTATCTGCGCATCTCGTTTGAACTTTACCTGAAGCGGTTACTCGTAGGCGGTTTCGAACGGGTGTATGAGATCGGGCGCGACTTCCGCAATGAAGGCGTGAGCTTCAAGCATAACCCGGAGTTTACACAACTTGAGTTCTACATGGCGTACGCGGATTTCAACACCATAATGGCGTTGACCGAGCAGATGATCCAGCACGCGGCGAGGCAGGTGCTGCCCAATGGCATTACGCAATTTCGCGGCCATACGATCAATCTGTTGCAGCCGTGGAAGCGTATTACCATGCGCGATGCGATCCTTGAGTATACCGACATTGATTACACGCAGTATCCGGACGCCGTCTCGCTTGAGAAGGCAATCAGGTCTGCTGGATTGAATGTCGGGGCTGTGAAAACGCGCGGCAAGTTGATTGATGGCCTGGTCGGCGATTACGTCGAGAAGAACCTGGTTGAGCCCACGTTTTTATACGATTACCCGCGCGATATCTCTCCATTGGCCAAGAGCAAGTTTGGCGATCCTACGACAGTGGAACGATTTGAAGGGTTCATCGGCGGGGTGGAGTTGTTAAACGCCTTCAGCGAGCTGAATGACCCGCTTGACCAGGAACAGCGCTTTGTTGAGGAAGGGATCGGCGCGAAGCTGGGCGATGTTGAAGCGAACCCGCTGGACGAGGACTATCTGCGCGCGATGCGCTATGGGATGCCGCCCAATGGCGGTTTCGGCATGGGCATTGACCGCCTGACGATGGTGTTCACAAACAACGACTCGATTCGCGATGTAATCCTGTTCCCCCACTTGAGAAAGGACGACTAGCGGGCTGTCAGAAAAAGCAAACAGGCGTTGGTGTCACACCAACGCCTGTTTTTATTCGACTATTTCCTACTTCGCGTATTCGACGGCGCGTATCTCGCGAACAACCGTGACCTTGATCTGCCCAGGGTATTCCATCGACTCTTCGATGCGTTTGGCGATGTCGCGGCTGAGCTGGATGCAGGCCAGATCGTCTAACTGCTCTGGTCTGACGATGATGCGCACTTCGCGTCCGGCCTGAACCGCGTACGACTCGGACACGCCGGGGAACTGGCGGGCGGTGTCTTCAAGCTGGCGCACGCGCTTGACGTAGTTCTCAAGCGACTCGCGGCGGGCGCCAGGGCGGGAGCCGCTGATCGCGTCGGAGATTTCAACAATCACCGCCTCGATAGTATCCTGCGGCACGTCGTGATGATGCGATTCGACGCAGTGGATGATCTTCGGGCTGATGCTCTGGCGCTTCAGCAGTTCGACGCCGAGTTGCACGTGCGTTCCCTCGTTCTCGCGGTCAAGCGCCTTGCCGATGTCGTGCAGGAAAGCGCCGGCTCTGCATATCTTGACGTCGGCCTTCAACTCAGATGCGAGCAGGCCGGCGATGCGCGCTGACTCAACGGCATGGAAGAGCTGGTTCTGGCCGTAGCTGGTGCGGTACTTCAACCGCCCCATCGTCTTGATAATATCGACGGGCAGGTTGGGAACGCCAGCCTCCACGGTGGCGCGTTCGCCTTCGTCCCACATAATACGCTCGACTTCGCGCTTGGCATCTTCCAGCGTTTTCTCGATGCGCTGCGGGTGGATGCGCCCGTCGCGCACAAGCGTCTCGAGGCTGCGGCGCGCAATCTCGCGTCGCACCGGATCAAAGCACGAGATCGTCACCGCGTCGGGGGTGTCATCGACGATTACGTCCACGCCGGCCGCCTGCTCAAATGCCTGGATGTTGCGCCCGTTGCGCCCGATGATGCGGCCCTTGACATCCTCATTGGGCAATTCCACCGCGCTGACTGTCTTTTCAGCCACGGTGTCAGTCGCAACGCGCTGGATGGTTTCGAGCACGATCGAACGAGCGCGCATCTCGGCGGTTTCCCGGGTCTGCGCCTCGGTCTCGCGGATGACTCGCGCCATGTCATTGCGGCTTTCCTCGCGCACAGCGTTCAGCAACTCGGTGCGCCCTTCGTCGCGCGTCATGGCCGCGATGCGCTCGAGCGCGGTCACGCGGTCTTTCTGCAGTTTCTCAACATCGGTCGCCAGCTTATCGAGTTGCTGCTGGCGGGTGTTGGCGCGTTTCTCGCGCTGTTCCAGTTTGTCGCGCTGCGAATCCACCTCGGCGCGACGGCGCACCTGACGTTCCTCTTCGCGCTGCACTTCCAACCGGCGTTCCTTGGTTTCACGCTCGGAGGAGTCGCGCAGCTTTTGAATCTCGTCCTTGTTTTGCACGAGCAGTTCGCGCGCCCGGGCTTGCGCCTCGGTAAGGGTGCGATCCGCTTCGGCGCGCAATACTGCGCCTTCGTCATGGGATTGGCGGCGACCGATCCGAAAGGCGATGACGCCTGCCGCAATCGCGGCAGCAATCCCCAGGATCGCCTCAATTATCATTATTATTGGTTCCATACTCGTTTTCTATTCTCGTAATCACGTCTTCTATTATGTCGTAACTAAATCCGTGCCGCGCCAGGTACTCGCTCAACTTGCGCCTGCGCTCATTCGCAGTCTCCAGTTTCGCTACTTTTGGCCAGCGCCGGAGCGCCAGTTCATAACCAGCGGCTTCGTCACTCACGTTTTCAGTCGAAGATTCGATAACAGCGTCACTGACGCCCTTCTTTCGCAGTTCCCAGGCAATCATCCGTTTGCTGCGCGGGCTGGAACCGAGTCTGCTCTCCACCCACGCTTTACTGAACGCTTCATCATCCAGTAACCCGCTCTCGCGCAGGCTGGCGATGACTTGCGCGATGGCGTCCTCATCGACGCCGGCGCGCTGTAAGCGCAGCTTGACCTCGGAAACGGAGCGCGGTCGATAGATGATCAGCCCCAATGCCCGCTGCTTTGCCTTCTCAAGCGTGTCAGCTTCCCGCAACTCTACGATCTCATCATCGCTTAGTCGCTGGCCGATTTTCAGCCATAACGCATGGATCAGGGCTAAACCGAAGGCAAACTCGCCATCGAGGTAGACACTGACGCGGTCTTTAGACTTTTCCTGCGCCTTTAGGGCTGTGATCGTTCCTGACATCCGAAAAACAAAACACGGCTGCAACCAGATTCGCGTTGTTTTACCGGCGAATCATTACAGCCGTAAAAGAGGCCACTTATCGAAATTGCAGCGCTCAAGTCCTGCCTGAATCGCTCAGCCAGCCTTGTCGCTCACTCGTGCGCATCGGATCACCCGACGCCAGATATTTCCTGCCGCTCAGTCGCAAACAACGCTATATAAAAAACCTTTAATGATTATAAACAGTTTTTCGGGCTCATGCCGACTTGGTCACTAGAAAAACCAGTTCAGTTGCGAACTCAAGGCGCTCATAGGTCCACGGGCGCTCCCGCACCAGTTCCATGAAGTGTGTTTCATACGTTGCCGACATGCCTTTTGAGCGCCCACCCAGGCTATGCACCGGGAAGGAAATTAACAGATGATCGGCATTGATGCGATCCAGCAGCTGCGTGCCGGCGCGTTTGTCCACCTGCTCCAGACATGGGATGGCTTTGAGCAGGATTGCCAGGTCCACTTTATGTTCAATCAGCGGATCGTTCAGCACGTTGCCGGCGCGGGTGTGACTGGCGCAGCCGCACAGCACAATGAACTCCTGCAGGAATGACGTCAAGTCTTCATAAATGTCGATGGCGTCATAAGCGGCATGGGTTGCAAGCGGCATCCATGGGAGCGCCAGCGGGTTGAACCCGCACGCGATGTCAAGGACGCTGTGAATGCGTGGGAGCAGTCCAAAGACGGTTGTGTAGAGTTGTTCGAGCACCGGGAGGCGTTCATGTGTTGAGGCATGGCTGGACATCATCTGAGAGCAAATCGGGCGCAGCGCAGCCACCCCGCCAGTTTGAACCGCTGCCCGCATCTCGGTCAACAGCGTCTCATAACGCGGCGGCTTCTCCAGGTAAGCGCCGCCCACCTGGTGGAGCTTGTTGCGCGTGGCTTTCACAGCCTCCTTGTAGCTATTGCGCCGGGACAGTTCCACTGCGCCAATGCTGCGGATGAAATCTGGCGCAACGTGCCGGTACTTCACACTCGCCTTGACTTCTGCCGACAGGTCATCCAACTCGCTCATATGGCCTGTCTGGCAACATTGGCTTGATGCAGTTTGTCCATGAGTTGCGCCATAAACCGCAGGTTGTGGATGGTGGCAAGCCGGAAATACAGGCTATCGTTCACCTTATAAAGATGGTGCAGGTAGCCCAGCGAATAGCGCGAACAACACAGGCAATCGCACCATGGGCTGACGGGGTGGTGATTCTTAATGTGCTTATCGTCGCCAACGTACACGTAGCCGAACCAGTCGTCCAGCAGCGCCAATAGTTGCGCGGGATCTGAGTTGAATCCATACAGCCGGCCATGTCTGGCGTCACGGGTGGGCATGGCGCTGTCGAAGATTTCATAGCCCATGCGCGCGCACTCGACGATGCTGGGCGGATGGCCGATCCCAAGCGCATGCATCGGGTATTGCGCCGGGATGATCTCGCGCGTGTAAGCGACGATGTCGCTGAGCAGGTTGCCTTGTTTGTCGATTGGCCAACCGCCGTAGCCATATCCATCGAACCCGATTTCCAGTAAGGCGTCGGCGCACTGCTTGCGCAAGTCCTTGATGGCGCCACCCTGAACCACGGCGAACAAGAGCGGGCGCTGCCCGCCGGCGAATTCCTTCTGTTCCACCTGGTGTTCGAATTCTTCCTTGCATCGCTTTGCCCAGGCAATTGTGCGGCTGACCGATGTCTGTTGCACATCGGCCGGGTCATCGGCATTGGTGCAGTCGTCGAGGCAGATCACGATGTCGGCGCCATAGCTGATTTGCAGTTGGACTGTTTTCTCAGGCGTCAGGTGTAGTTTCTTGTCCGATCCCTCCGGGCGGAAGATGATGCCCTGGTTGTTCAGGCTGCCGTTTTTGGGATTCTCGCGAATCAGTGAGTAAGCCTGGAATCCTCCTGAGTCGGTGACGATGGGGTGGGGCCAGCCCGACATGCGGTGCAATCCGCCCAGCGCCTGTACGGTCGTCGAGCCTGGGCGTTGCATCAGGTGGAAGGTGTTCATCACGACGGCCTGTGTCCCGCAGCGCTCCAGATCGGCGCTGTCCACTGAACGGACCACGCCCAGTGTTGCATCTGGCAGGAATGCCGGGATGGGCAGATCGCCATTCATCAAGTGCAATGTCTCAATCATCGTTGCCATCCTCGTTGTCGCTGGGTGGTTCATCCTCTGTCGCCCCTTTGCGCCGCCGGCTGTCGACGCCGGCGATGACGACGGTGTATTCGCCTTTCAAGTCAACCCCGCGAACGCCGTCGAGAAGCTCAGTAAGCGCGCCCCGATCCACTTTCTCAAACATCTTCGTGAGGTCGTTCGCCAGTGCGGCGCGGCGATCGCCATAGACCGCGATGGCATCCGTTAGAAACTCCTCAAGCCGGTAGGGAGATTCATAGAATATCAGTGTGTGAGGGCTGTCGCGGTCGATTTCCATGAAATGCTTGCGCGCGACCGTTTTGCGCGGGGCAAACCCGCGGAACGTAAACGAGTGCAGTGGCAGGCCTGAGAGCACCAGGGCCATGATGAGCGCGCTGGCGCCCGGGATCATCGTCACGGCGATGCCGGCCTCGATGACGTGGCGCACCAGCGTGAAACCGGGATCGGATACGCCTGGTGTGCCGGCGCTGGTTACCAGCGCCACCGATTGCCCTTGCTGCATCAGTGAAAGCAGCTTGCGCCCGGCTGACTGTTCGTTGTGTTCGTGAAACGATATCTGTGGTTTGGTGATTTCGAAGTGTTTCAGCATCAAGCCGGTTTTGCGCGTGTCCTCACTCGCGACGATGTCCACCGCGCGCAGTGTCTCAAGCGCGCGGAGCGAAATATCACCGAGGTTGCCGATAGGTGTGGCTACTAGAAAAAGTGTCATATCACGTGTTTTGCATTACAATCTTGTAGTCATGTCGTTGTACGGACTCATAGCCCCCATTCTACGCACACCTGACTTTCAGTTACTACTGAACGGCGTGCGCAAGCAATCCGCAGACGTAAGCCGGGGGCTTGGCCTCTTGCGCGCGGTGCGTCCGCTGTTGATTACTGCCCTGCAGAAAGAATTGCGCTGTCCAATAGTCTATCTGACATCCACTGTCGAGGGCTCGCGGACATCATTTGACGCTTTGCGCGCGCTCGCTCTGACCGGTAACGAAGCCGCTGCGCCATTTTCCTCCATCCTGCGCCTGGTTGAACCCAATACGGCTTTTTATGATACGGTGGCGCCAGTGATTGATGTCACCGTGCAACGCAGCGTGGTGCTGGCTACACTGCATCTGAGTTCGCAGCAGGAAGGCGACCGGGCTGAATATCCGCTGATCATCAGCAGCCCGCGCGCCTTGATGCATCCTTCGCTGCCGCTGGCGCCGTTTAAGTCTGCCACGCGCATGTTGCGCCGTGACCAGATGATCGCGCTGGAACCGACCCTGGCGAGTTGGGTTGCCGGCGGATACGAGAACGAGAGCGTCGTTGAGCGCATCGGGGCATTCAGCCGGCGCGGCGGCATCATCGATGTGTGGCCGCCTGCGCACCCGTTGCCGGTGCGGATTGAGCTGTTTGGCAACCAGATAGATTCCATCCGTCAGTTTGACCCCGGCACACAACGCAGCGGCGAGATGCTCGAACGCGTGATCATCACACCATTTGAGAGTGCCGCTGGCATGCAGGATGTGCGGGTTTACGCGACGGTTCTTGATTACCTCGGGCCGGATGGGTTGCTGGTCGTCGACGACGAAATGGAGTTGCATGATGCATGGGTAGCGCTGGAAGTCAAGGCCGAGCGTGATCGTGAGACAAGGATCCCGCTCGAAGAGGATGCGGACGCGAGTGCCCCCACGGATGAGGCTGTGACAAAACGCTTCGGCAAAACGCCGGCGCGAGCCAGTGACGCGTCTGTGCCGTACGTGACATGGGAGGCGTATACGGCGATTCGCAGGCGTCTATCCCGCGCGTTGATTCTGGGGCAGGCTGATCAAGCAACGGCTGCGACGCGCCATCCACTGGCTGCGCATTTCAGCATGCCGCAGCATTTCGCCGGCCAACTTTCGCCGGTGATGGAGTACCTGCACACAAGCGTAGCGCAAGCAAATACGGCGCGAGCGGCTGGCGCGCATGGTGAACACGCGACTATCGCCGCGACCGTTGTGCTGTCGCGGCAGGCGGCGCGGTTAGCCGAGATGTGGTCTGAGCGCAATAGCGCCATCGCACCGCAGACGGCGCTTGATGAGCCGACCGCGGGCGCGTTGACGTTCGTCAATGGCGCGCTCCCCGAGGGTTTTGTGTTCTCGCAGGGCCGTGATGCGCAGTACGAGAACAGCCCGATGAATTCGGACGCCCCGTTGGCCGATCTTACCCTCCTCACCGACGCAGAGCTCTTTGGCTATGTGCGCCCGGACACATGGCAGTACGGCAAGAGCCGTAAACCTGCGCCTGAACGCTACTTCGCTGACTGGAAGCCTGGCGATGTCGTTGTGCACGAAGACTACGGCATCGGCATCTTTCGCGGTTTGGCGCGACTGACAGTGAACACGGGCACGCCGACCGAACCAGCCGAAGGCGAACGCGAGTACATCCTGCTGGAGTATGCCGACGCCGACAGGCGTTATGTGCCTTTACACCAGCTTGACCGTATCTCGCGCTATGTGGGCAGCGATGACTCCCGCCCGGTGCTGAGCAAACTCGGCACGACCGAATGGGCGCAGACGAAGCAGAAGGCGCGCGGCGCGGCGGCACAGGTTGCCCGCGACATGCTGACGCTGTACGCCGCTCGCGAGATGGCAAAGGGTGTGGCGTTCGGCAAGGACTCCGCATGGCAGGGCGAGCTCGAAGCCAGCTTTCCATATGTGGAGACCGAAGACCAGCTCCGCGCCATCCAGGATGTGAAACAGGACCTCGAACAGATCAAGCCGATGGATCGGCTGGTGTGCGGCGACGTCGGTTTTGGCAAGACTGAAGTGGCGTTGCGCGCCGCGTTCAAGGCTGTCATGGAGCACACGCAAGTCGCGGTGCTCGTTCCCACAACCGTTCTTGCGCAGCAGCACTGGTTGACCTTTACACGGCGCATGGCCCCATATCCGATCAAGATTGAGATGTTGTCGCGTTTCCGCACTGCGGCGGAGAAACGCAAGGCGATTGAGGGATTGCGCGATGGGACCGTCGATATTGTCATCGGCACACATGGGCTGCTAGCCGGCAGCATCCAGTTTGCCAACCTCGGCCTGTTGATCATCGACGAGGAGCAGCGCTTTGGCGTGACAGCCAAGGAAAAGCTCAAGCAGATGCGCACCAATGTGCATGTCATGACGTTGACGGCGACCCCAATCCCGCGCACGCTCTATTTCTCGCTGAGCGGCATCCGCGATGTCAGCCGGATCGAAACGCCGCCTGCCGAGCGTTTGCCAATTATCAGCTATGTGGGCGGGTTTGATGACCTGGTCGTGAAGCAGGCTATTCAGCGCGAACTCGACAGGGAAGGCCAGATCTTCTTTGTGCACAATCGCATTAATACGATCCACCTTCTTGAGGCGAAGCTGCGCCGGCTTGTGCCCGAGGCATCGATGGCGGTTGCGCACGGGCAGATGGAAGATCGCGCATTGGCGCGCATCATGAATGAGTTCGCCGATGGCAAGACCAACATCCTGTTGAGCACGAACATCGTCGAGAGCGGGCTCGATATCCCCAATGCCAACACCATCATTATTGACCGCGCTGATCACTTCGGGTTGGCAGACCTGTATCAGTTGCGCGGGCGAGTGGGGCGGTCGACCACACAGGCATACGCCTATTTTCTGTATGACCGCCGCAGGCAGATGACGCCCGATGCGCGGGAGAGGTTGGAGACATTGCGCGAGGCTGCGGGCATCGGCGCGGGTTACATGATCGCGATGCGCGACCTGGAATTGCGCGGCGCCGGCGATATCCTGGGCCCACGCCAGAGCGGTCAAGTCGCGAGTATTGGCCTTGACCTGTACACTCGTCTGCTATCGCGCGAAGTGACCGTCCTGCGCGCTTTGCGCGATGGCGTCGCACCGCCGGAGCCGGAGGCGGCGCCTGTCACGATCGATCTGCCGTTGACGGTTGGGTTGCCGCAAAACTATATTGGCGATCAGCCATTGCGCCTGCAGATGTACCGGCGCGTCGCCAGCCTCGACACCGAGGAGAAAATCCGTCTGTTCGAGGAAGAGCTGGAGGATCGCTTCGGTAAACTGCCGCAACCCGCATTGAACCTGACTTACCAGGCGCGCCTGAAGTGCTGGGCAATCCTGTTCGGGGTGCAATCGATCACCAGTGAGGGCAAC
>Ga0114951_10004253_pt1 | contig 14119 bp, 5 predicted proteins | sample AM7aDNAmetaG_FD_88677 | JGI IMG/M metagenome (GOLD analysis project Ga0114951, IMG submission 88677) | Freshwater microbial communities from Finland to study Microbial Dark Matter (Phase II) - AM7a DNA metaG | ecosystem: Environmental > Aquatic > Freshwater > Lake | place: Finland: Lake Alinen...
ACCGGATAATTGTACCATGAACCTGCATAGACTTTTAATACCGGGTTAATTGGATCCAAAAAATAATTCACTTTGAAATAGGCTGTCGCATTATCAAGATTTGATAGAGCTGCATCAGTCATCAAAATATATGTATTCCCTTTTTTCTCGTATAATGTATCCAATCCGGCATATTCAATTGCCTCGTTCATGCTGGTAAACAAATCGGGACGTGAGCGAATAAATTCTAATACTGTTTTATTCATTTTTGGATTCAGAGGTTGATGTACATAGGTGACATCTTGCTGTAAATCCAGTCCCGCAAGTGTACAGCTGGTTATTGTGCTCAATACCAGCATTATTACGAAAATATATTTTAGTGAGTGTGTCATATTGATCTTATTTAAATTGATTATTCTGAATATGGTGGATTCTGATTACCTCTCAATTTATAGTTCGTCTGAAAAGCAGCTGTTACAATAGGGGAAAGAATCCTTCCCTGATTTGCTCCGATGAAATCTACTGAACCAAGCCTGTTATGCATGACCGGATCCATTATTTTATGAAAGTAATCATAGCTAATGGTATCAGTACTGGCACGAATCAGATCGAACCATCGTTTTCCTTCTCCAAAAAATTCAATGCGTCTTTCTTTCATAATGCAGTCTATTACACCACTTTGGGTATTTGGACTTGGGAAATCGGTTAATACAGCAGTCACATTGTATCCCACCCGGCTTCGTACAATATTAACTACATCCAATGCTTTTTGCATGGAAACATTATCCCCTTTTCTGGCGAATATTTCGGCTTTCATCAATTCAATATCGGCATACCGATAAATTGGCGTTTTGGCCGTACAGTACGATGAAGATTCAAACGCAAAGCCACCAGTCTTGCCACTACCATCGATACGTGCCAGTGCCGGATTCCACGCATAATACTTACCACATTTAGTAGCTCCTGCATTGTTAGAGCTATATAATGCCGCGGTACTATACGTAATTGTATCAAAGCACATGGCTTTACGACCATCGCCTACCCTGCTGTATAAATCATTCATCAATTCCGGGCTGAAAGGATACGCACTCGTATTAGAACTGCTGCCCAACTTGCCTCCAAGCCCATTGGCAACATTATTTTTAGTATAATCATAAAACAACGAAAAAATAGATTCTTTGGAGTTTTCGGGAGTTGTGAATATTGTCTTCCAATCGCTTTTATTGGTAATCCAGCCATAATACCCTAAATTTTCAAAACTTGTAATATCATTTGCAGCACTGTTATAATCGCGAAACCACATATTAACATCAGCTCTTAAAGCCCAGGCTGCACCTATAGAAAATGAATAAGTACGATTCGATTTTGAAATGTACAAAATACAGCTATCAATATCGTTCAAAATTTTAGTTTTACAGGAATCTAACGATTGGCGTGAAAAATAAATATCGGTAGATAGTTTTGTAATCGGCTCTGAAGGTAATATTGGCATTCTGCCCCACACGCGCACTCCATAAAAATACATCAAAGCCCGAATACCGTAACATTGCCCCATATAATCGTTAAAATATGTTTTCCCTGAGATTGCTGAATTATTTGTGATTAGAATTTTGTTTTTTATCATCTCCGGAAAATATTTCAACCCATAATTGCAACTTGTAATTGTATTGTAAAGATTATCCCAACTAACGGTGTTGGTTAAGAGCGTACTGCTGGCCGATAATGAATTGGTGTATAAAAGATTTGTCAAACTGTTTCCGGTGGTGAAAAACTGGATCAAAACATTGTCTGAACGTCCTTCGCCCCAGTCGATAGAATTATTTTGCAAAGTTCTCAACATGCTATCATAAATCCCAGCCATCCATGCATCTGCATCTGAACTCGATTTCCAAAATCCATTCGGATCAACGGTTGATATAGGCGTTTTATCCAAAAAATCATCACACGAAGTAACTGTAATGAAAGTTACAAAGCTTAGTACAAGTGATATTTTAGTTAGTATTTTCATGGTTTAATTATTTTTAAATGGTTCAACTGATTAAAGTTTTATATTAATTCCAAAACCAAATTCTCGTTTAAAGGGGTATCTTCCGGTATCTTTTCCGGGAGTCAACACAGAATTCTGGGCTACATTAGGATCGTATCCGCTATAATTTGTCCATATAGCCAGATTAGAAGCATAACAATAGACATCCAACGAAGTTAAATACAGTTTTTTAATCCATTTTGTATTGAATGAATAGCCAAATTTTACATTTTGTAAACGGATAAAAGAGCCATCTTCCAGATAGTAACTGCTGTTGCTTCGCATGTTGTCGGCTGCTGCATTCATCAACGTATTCATGGGAGTTTCCTGACCTGGATATTTCCATGTATTCATAACAGCAAAGGGTGTTGGAGTAGAGGTGCTTGTACTTGTCTGATTGTTTCGTACTCTGGCAAATTCATTGTATATCATATTTCCGAAAGTGCCAACAAACATGAAACTCAGGTTAAATTTTTTATAAGTCAAATCGTTGCTCCAGGCACCGTTCCATTTTGGCTGCCCACTACCGAGAATTTGCCGATCATTACTGCTCACATCGCCATCTATATTTCCATTTTTATCAGCAACTTCAGCCCAAATTATATCACCACCCATACTCACTACTCCATTCGTAGTTTTCTTGCTTATTGTACCTGTATATGCAGTACCATCAGGTAAAGTATAGTCCATAAAAAGCGGTTGCAGATTCTTTCCAACGAGAACATTACCCTGGTCATCTTTCTGAAATACAGGAGTTAGGTGCGTTTTAAAGTCCGAAGTCCAGGCATTCGATTCGTTATATGCGTACACACCTAAATACTTGTATCCAAAGAATGTACCAGCCGGAAATCCTTTGCCAACCCACCATATATCATTGGCAAAATCGACACCGGCTAAATCGGTTATCATATTGTTGTTTTTAGAATAATTGATATTGGTATTCCAGGTAAAATCTTTTGTCTTTATTGGCACGGCTTTAATTGAAAGCTCAAGTCCGTTATTTTGAATTGCCCCAACATTCATCCATGTATTTGCCGAACCTATTTCCAATGGCATAGGCATACTATAAAGCAAGTTGGTGGTATTTTTGATATAATAATCACCTACAAAACTAATTCTACCATTTAAAAAGGTCAAATCTAATCCAAAATCTTTCTGATCGGTCTGTTCCCACTTGAGATCAGGATTGGCCAAATTGTTACTGATTGCCAATCCGGAAACCGAATTATAGGCATACCCACCGACTAAATATTGTAATTGGGATGCATAGTTTCCAATGCGTTCATTGCCGGTTATACCCCATCCAACTCTCAATTTAGCATCATCCAATGCTGGTTTTGCCCAGCTAAAGAAACTTTCATCTGAGAAACGCCAACCGGCTGACAATGAAGGGAATGTACCCCAGCGATTATTGGCACCAAAACGGGAAGACCCATCTCTACGAACCGTTCCACTTATCAGATACCTTCCTTTGTAATCATATCGACCACGAAAAAAGAAACCTGCCATCGAATGTTCTTCAGCATAAGAATTTGTACCTGAACCAATGAATTGATTAATCGAATTGGCAGTTGTAACTGCTTCAGTGGCATAACCCTTCCCCTCGAATCCGATATTGTAAGTATTCCAATACTCAACGGTTGTACCCAATACCGCTTCTATATTGTGTATTTTATTAATCGACTTTTTAAAAGTTAAGTATGCATTGCCTGCCAGATTATAGTTCAATCCCATATTTTCTCTTCCGTATGCATAAGGTGGTAATGCAGTACTCAAAACTGCCGGAGTGAAATACTTATTTTGTAACACATCAAATTTTCCTGAACCATCAATATGTAAAACAAAATCACTATTCAGATTAAAATCAAAAGATTGTAAAAGCGCAAGATTATATGCTCCCTGATTGTTTTGGATTAAATTTGCCTGAGCCATTGGGTTCAATTGTCCGGCCATATTATAGGCATAAGACCCATCGGGATAATTTAAAATAAACTCTGCCGGGCGCTTTAAAGCCATCTGTAATGTCGTTCCTTCGTCCACAACATTTCGTGATGTATTCCCCAAATTTAAGCGGGTACTCATGCTCCATTTTTGACTCGGTTTGTAATCAATATTGAATCGAGCAGTAATACGGTTCAACCAGGAGTTGAGTATAATTCCTTGTTCGCTATACATTTGCACACTGCTGAAATACTTCAACTCTTTCGTTCCACCAGAAATTGTCAAGTCCAATTGATTGCGAACCGCCGTACGCGTCAACAAATCCTGATAATCGTTATCCGAATTCTTACTTAATGAAAGTGAATCGAGAGCTGTCCACTGCACTCCATATTTTGTGAGGTTTTGCCATATTCTCCGATTAAAAGCATTTGACTGAGGAAGTTTATGTGCGAGGTTAGAATAACTATTCAAATACCGAACATCAAATTTCGGCTTGTTTTCGGTTCCCAATTTAGTTGTAACTATAATTACGCCGTTTGCCGAACGTGAACCGTAAATGGAAGCTGATGCAGCATCTTTCAAAATCTCAATAGATTTAATATCATTCGGATTTATTGAAGAAATATCATCCATGGTCATTCCATCCACTATGTACAAGGGATTTACTCCTCCATCCGACAACGTTGAAACACCCCTGATGCGAATAGAAGCAGGTTCACCCGGAGCACCCGAAGCCGTATTGATTTGAACTCCGGCTGCAGCACCTTGTAAGGCATCGTAAATATTTACAGGCATTCGTTTCTCAATCAAATCATTACTAACTGAAACTACCGACCCAAGAATATCCCGCTTCTTTACAGAACCATAACCGGCTTTCACTTCTACATTACCCAATGTTGTTGAGGATTCTTCGAGCTTTACATTTAGAACAGCATTTTTAACGACTTCTTCAACCGGTATGTAACCTAAATAACTAAACACAAGCACATCGCCTTTTTCCAGTTTAATAGAATATTGACCTTTCAAATCAGTAACAGTTCCAAATCTTTTACCCTTAATTTTTACATTTACTGCAATTATTGGAGTCTCATCCTTAGCATCGGTCACAATACCTGATACGTTGAAAGCTTGACCTTTTTCCTGTGCGCTTACACTAAAAATACTGCTTGAAAATAATATCAAAGCACAAACACCAACAATGTTGAAAAATTGGAATGAAAACAGCTTGTCAAATATGATTTTGATTTTTTTCATAAATTATAGAATTAAAAGTTAACCGATGTGTAATCTGTTGTTTGTAAAAGTACGCCATAAACAATTGATAACACGATAAATATGTTCAATTCATTTGATACTATTGTTCATTGAAGAAAATTTATTTTTTTCACAAAACCCTGAAAATATTTTAGTTTGGAATTGTCGCTTTCAGGGTCGTTAAGTCTCCGTTTTGATGAATAAACCGCAGAATATAAAGCCCATTTGGCAAATTTGTATTCAATCGATTTACATCCCGTGCTTCTGATATTTTTGAACCCTGCAAATTGTAAACCTGAATCGTTCCGGTTTCCGAAGTCATAATAGTATTGTTTGAAACTGAAATACGGATTGAATTTATTGGATTATCCAAACCCGTCAAAGTATCTTTTTTTACTACATCCGCCCAATTGTCACTAAAACGAAGTCCGGCAATTGTGCCCGTTGGTGTGGCGCGAAAGCCTATAGATTGAATTTTCGTGAGGATTGCGGCGGCTGAAGTGGTGGCTTCAGGAGTTACAGGTTCTGAACCGCCAATGGTCGGATTCACAAAAACGGATAAAAATTCAGTTCCCGACGCTGCCGGCGTAATTTTCAACACCACTAAATACGTTGTCCCAAAATTTAAAACTGTATTCCCATACACAACGGTTTCGGCACTGCTCTGAACTCCCAAGCTATAACCGATTCCATTCGACGTGGGATACAGTTTTCCACGTGCATAATTTCCCACATAATCTTTGCCAAACAGCATAAAAGCATCACCGGTCTTAATGGCCGAAAAATTAATTAATGCACAGATATAAAATGATTTTCCGGTATATTCAGTCCCTGAAGTCAGACTGTAATAGGCATATCTTCTGTTTCCATCTGAAACAATTGCTTTTCCAAGTTTATTGTCGCAATAATTTAAATAACTCAACGTGCTATTTTCTACTGTTGAAGAGCCCGGGGTTATTGATCCGGCAATATTGTTCCACTGATTTGGCAAAATAGGCAAAGTATAAGTGGCATAAGTCACTTTTACCAAAGAATCAGTTCCCATTGCCGAAGAAGAAAAAAAAGACTTGTAGTTTAACGGCAAAATCTGGGGATATGCACTTACTTCTGTCCCATTTTTTAATAATATAAACTTGTTTTGGGTTTTTCCACAAGAACTTCCCTTGGTAAATGTAAATGTCAAGGTTTTGGATGAATTGGCAGCTGTTACAGTGACATTCAGTACCAAGTTGGATTGAACAGGATTTGAAGCTGATATAATCATTGAATCGCCAACAAATTTGGACATTATCAAACAAGGCTGATCCACATCAATGATAAAGTTAGGAATGGAAATATTTCCTTTTGCATAAAATGCAGCCTGAGTAATATTCAGTGCGGTTTGTCTTACTGCTTGAATGCTGTTAGTATTGGCAATTACCTGAACCGGAATGGCGGCAGCATAAGCCGAAACGCCTTGTTGATTCACACCCGGAAGAATGATATATTGATACGTGGCGTTTGTTGGTTTTGTGCCATGGTCAATCCACAAACTAAAAACACTGGCAGTAATGGCAGTTGTAGAACCCTGACCAACATCGCTCCAACTTCCGGTAACGGATTTATTGCTTACTTTGACATTCGAAGATTGAGGAAAAATATACCCAATGCTATCCTGCAAAACCCATTTTGGCGAAGTTAAACTATACTCATTTCCATTTGCCAAAGTCACATTATCGGCCACCACATTACTTTTTAGAAAACATTGATTCAGAGTTGTATTAACGGTCTTCGCCAATGTGCAAGTTATCCCTGCTCCCAATGCAACTATTTCTTTATCAAAATAAAACCATGTCTTTTTTGCCGTTGTACTAAATTTATTCACCGATAGGACCGACATGCCATAATTGCCATCAGAAACTCCACCTACAAAAGTTTCTGTTTGATTTAAATTCTGTGATGGAAAAACAGGAATGGTATCGGGACATGTTACGCCCGGTACGTGCGACCATCTCCAAAGCGGAAAGATATTGAAATATTCAGTCCCATTGCGGGTTATAAATTGTAATCCAAACGGATTCCAATAACCATTTCGGTTATCACCGCTAAAACTTTCTGTGCCAACTGTCCGGTTTGAGCACATTCTCACCGATGCATAATAAGCACTTCGTTGGTGAACCATAAAATCACCATTCCAAAAAAACTGATTCCCCAAAAAGCTATACTTGTTTCCAGTTCCAGCAATATGCTTATACAGTGCATCATAGGTCGGCTTATTGGCAGGTAAAAGGGTTGAAATCAAAGTCAACAAGGGCTGCATGTAATTTTTGGTAGTTCCTTCAATGGCAATACCTCTGCCTTCGCCATAATCGTGAAACCATGCATTGCGGTATAACTTACAGGTATTCAGTAGTAAATCCGACAAAACCCGCAATCTATTTGGAGAAACAGCGAAAGTTGTTCCACTCACCTTTATGGCATAAGGTATCTGATCCTCCAGAAATGAACGTCCATAACCGCAGTTATAAAATTGTGCTCCATGTTGAAAAAAACTATAATCTTCCTGAATACCAACACCATCTGTAGCCGTAGAAGTTTGAACGTGACCGCTATATTTTAATATATCGAGCTGCATCTGAATGCTGTCAAGTGCCGACCTCATATCAGCCGAATCTTTCAGCAAAATGCCTCTGTGCAACTTTTGCCCCAAAATCCACACTAAATTCTGACCTTCTACCCAACTTGGATCGGGTCGCTGTGTGGATAATAACGAACAGCCCTTGAGCAATAAAGTATTGGAGATGGAACCTTGCATCAAGATAAGTACCTTTTGCAAATAGTCTTGCTGGCCAATGTCAAAATCAAACCAATTGCTATAATAAAATGTAAAAACATTTGTACACCAATAATCCAAACCGTTGGTTATGGCTGTGAGCATTGCCGGAGAATGATATTCAATATGACTTGAAGTTTGATAGGAACCCGCCATAGTGTTCAATCTACTTAAATGAGTGATAGGAAAGCTATTCACATAATCCAAATCAGACCATGAACCATTTGCATTCATACTCGTTCTGGTGGCAGTTGCTGAACTATGGCTTGATGACATATAATCCGTAAAAAACCTTGACCTGATTGTTTCAATATCCGACAAAGCCTGCGCTTCTAAACCTACCAAGATATTGGATAATAGAAAGAATATAAGTATTGATTTTTTCATTTGTTTTTGAGTTCATTCATTAACATTATCTTTGTCTAAAATGCGAATTTTCGGCTTACACATTCTCCTATTTCATTCGTAAAACGGACTATATAAAGTCCTCTATCTAAATTCGTAATCAATCGACTAACATCTTTCGATTCTAGCAACTTTTTTCCCAGCAAGTTGTAAATCTGAATGGTTCCCACCTCGGAAGTATTGATGGTTTTCCCTGATAACGAGATAGATAAGTCGGTGTTAGGGATTGCTATCCCGGTATCCTTACTTTTTGCTTTCACCACGTCCGCCCATTTATTGCTAAAACGAAGTCCGGCAATTTTTCCGGTTGGGGTGGCGCGGAAAACGAGTCCCTGTATTTTTGTCAGGGCAGCGACAGGCGAAATAGTGGCTTCGGGTATTTCCGGTTCTGCACTGCCGATGCCGGGATTTATAAACACCGAAAGGGTTTCTGTACCGCTAGGTGCCGGGGTAATTTTCAATACAACCAGGTAGGTCGTGTTGAAATTCAGCACCCTCGTTCCAAATACGCCGGCTTCAGTGGCGAATTGCACGCCAAGATTGAAACCCGATCCGCTTGTTTGCGGGATTAATTTCCCTCGATTGAAGGTGCCAAAGTAATTCTGGGAAAAGAATATAAAAGCATCATTAGATCTGATGGCCGAGAAATTAATCAATGCACTGAGATAAAATGGCCTTTCGGAGTATTCCGAACCGGTACTGAGGGAATAAACGGAACTAAATCTGTTGGGGGAGCTCACAATTGCCTTTCCAGCCTTGTTATCAATATAGTTCAAGTAGCTCAAGGTGCTGTTCTCAACCGTGGGAGATACAAATGATGCCTGGATTGAATTAGACCATTCATTCTGAATAATAGGTGTGAGTACAGTACTTCCCTCATAAATATTCCTTACCAAATCTGTGGTGTTTGTATTCAAAGCCTCCGTGGCAAAAAACGAGTTGTAGTCTATGGGCAATGTTTGTGAATAATGCACGATTTCGACACCCGGAACTTTGTTGGATGAACCAGTATAATCACCGTTTGGAAAAAAATATTTTAATATTTTTGTTGGAGAGTTCGCATAGTTGAGCGTCACGTTAAGGACGGTTTTAATCTGCCCCGGATCCGAAACCGTGATCTCAATCGAGTCTTTGCTCTGGTCTATCAACAATGCACAGGGCTGATCCACACTCACCGTCAATCCGGCATCAATCACCAAGTTACCTATAACATAAAACACAGCTCCCGTTAGTTTTTGAACGCTCTGTGTAACTGCCTGTAAGCTGCTTGTGTTGCTCAGAATTTTAATAGGCAGGTTGTTGGAATAACCTGGAACATCCGCCAAAACTATGTCTGGCACGATAATATAGGAATATGAGGCATTGGCAGGTTTGATACCATGAGACATCCACACATTGAATACTGAATTCGTAACAGGAGTGGTAGGTTGCGACGTGTTTAGAATCGACCACATATTTGTACGGGCAGAATTAGACACTTTAATATTGGTGGCTTGGGGGAAAACATAACTAACATTGTCGTGAAACACCCATTTTACAGCGGTATAAGCCATATCTGTTACTGTGGAAATAGCTGTACCGTCAACAGTTACAGTTCCATGAAGCAGACTTTGTGCTAGGGTGGTGTTTACATTATTGGCATTGGTAGAAGTAATTCCAGCGCCCAAACAAACCGTTTCGTTATCGAACATAAACCACGATTTTTTGGCAGTAAGGCTCTGTTTGCTTAAATCCATTGCTGCCACACCGCACTGCCCATTGCTCACCCCGCCAACAAAAGTCGTGGTCTGGGTGGATTCACTAAACGTGGGCGTTTCTTGGGTAGCCGTAGTGCCTGGTATACGGGTCCAGTCCCACAATGGGAAAATGCTTGAAAATTCACTGGCATCCTTCATCAAACAAGTTGCCCCAAAAGGCAACCAAAAACCCTTCAGATTCTCGCCATTAATACTCTCAGTTCCTTGTGTACGGGCAGAACACATTTTGACAGATAAATGATATTTAGCTCTTCGATGAGCCATATAATCAGCTGTGTAAAACATTTTATTCCTGGTCAAAACATCATCTTTTGTGCCATTAATATGGTTTATCAAGTTTTGATAATCAACAGAAAAAGCAGGGTCAACTCCAATCATATTGGTCAAATAGGCCTTCAAGCTTGAACTTGAAATAGCAGCACTTCTACTAATGTCTCGACCGGTGACTCCAAAATCATATTGTCCTCGCCGAATCAACCACTGATTGCCGTCAAGAGCTAAATTCCGTATAATCCCTATATAGGTAGCGGAGAATCCCATACTTAATCCCCGCATTAAATACATCCAGCTTGATATATCGCCAATAAACGACTCCCCATAACCACCATTGTAAATCTGTTGACCATGAAACAAAAAAGCATTATCCGACTGTATTCCATTATTTCCTTTTGAAGAAATAATGATAGTAGACTGAATATACTTTATACCAGTGCTAATATCGTTTGGATTATTCTGTACCGTACCACGAATAAGTAAGCCGGAAGCTTCCCAAACCAAGTTGGCTCCAGTACAAGAAGATGAAGTGATGTTCACTGTCAAATACCCACAAGCAGAAGTCATAGTGGCAGGTTGAAGATAATTCTTCATCAATGCCAAAATGGGTCCAATCTCAAGTTGTTGACCAATATCCTGATACCACCAATTGACTGATGTGAATCCACCCGTAAACCATACGTTCAGTCCTTTTTCAATGCCTGCCAAAAGACTTACGGAAAGGGATGAACTCTTGTCGGTTTGTTCACAATAAGACTTTGACATAAATTTAACACGTGTCAAATGATTTACCGGATCCCAATTGGTTCCGCTCTTGTCGGCGTAATCAATATCCGACCAACGACCAGTGCTCAGTTGGGAAGTTACTAAAGTGACATCACCTTTTGTACCATCGTAATATTTTGTATAAAGCCGGCTATAAAGTTCCGCCATTTCGTCTATGGCAGAGACCTTGACAGAGCCCATTAAAAAGATAATTAAAATAAGAAGTATTTTTTTCAAAAAAAGAAATTTGGGTTTTGAGCTTTGTGTTTTCATAATACTAAATTCTATTTTGTAGTGAGCTTATCCTATTTTTTTTGAGTAGATGTTATAAATTCAGTTTTATTCGTTTTCTTCCAATCTTCCAACCAAAGTTTGTATTGTTGAAGCTGTCCTGAATATTTTTTCTCAACAGCCAAATTAATCATTTCTCCCGGATCATTTTTGATGTTGAAAAGTTGCTCGCGCTGTTCCCCTCTGTCATAAAGGATATATTTGAATTTTGGCGTTCGAAGCATCCACCCATTAGTTACTCCCCTGTCGAACATGGTTTCCGAAACAATGAAGGGATGAAGCTCAGTGCTGTCTCCGTTGTTTTCCAAAACCGAACGAAGGCTTTTACCATGGCAAAGTATGGGCAATTTGACTTCTGAATAGTCGCATATTGTAGCGAAAAAATCAATGCAGCTATTCACGAGTTGTCCCTTTACTTGTCCGGCATTTTTTGCTTTCGGGAGTCGTATAATAAGGGGTACATTTAGCACTTCTTCATACAAAACCGATTTCTGATTCCAATGGTGTGCTCCGAGTCCATCGCCATGATCACTCGAAAAAACAATGATTGTATTGTCCAGCAAATTGTTTGTTTTCAATGCTGAAATAATTTTTCCTATTTCGCCATCAACCTGCTCTACCAATCTGTAATAAGCATCGCGATAAAGCCTCCATTCGTCCGCTGTAAAATTGGTCGTGGGGTACAATAGGCTTTTGTTAGTTGTTTGTTCCAAACGAATGGCGCTGGGCTCATAAGGCGCAATTGCATAGTTAAATGGTATATTTGGACACTCGGCCAACGGCGAAGGTTTGAGTTTTGTGTTTGGCAATTTTTCACCCCTTGCATACTCGCAAATGTTATGTGGATTATTAAAAGAGGCAACCATAAAAAAAGGAGTAAGGTGTTTTTCTGCAAGAAACCCCGAACAAGCGTCAGCCAATCCACTATCGTTGAATTTGTGCAGTACCCTGAATCCCCATTCGTCTGACTCCATGCTTGCCGTCGGCAAATGCCATTTGCCAGCATAAGCGCATTCATAACCTGCATTTTTCAGAAGATTTCCGAGCGTATTTGGGCGAATCTCCTTTGCAATTTGTGACTCATTGACCATCATTTGAGTATAGCCCGAGGGTATTCCTGTAAACATACTAGCCCGTGATGGCGTACTCAAAGGGCTGGCACAGTAGGCATTTGTGAACCGAATTCCCTCTGTAGCCAATAGGTCAATATTCGGGGTATTAAGATCTGTATTTCCTGCACAACTCATGACCGAAGCCGTTTGCTGATCGGTAAATATATACACTATGTTGGGTCTTTGTGCCAAACAACTGCTCGCCAAACAACTGCCTGCAATGCCGTACAAGAGTTTTTTCATTGCAATAAATGATATTCAGATGAATAACAGAATAAACTTTAATGTTTTATTTTAAATCTAGCATTTTAGTTTGCGTTGCCCCACCGGCACTACTTGACGTAAATGTAAAAGAAATACTAGATTTTTCTGCTGCATTTTTTCGCATAATATTAACATTCAGCATTTTATTTGACCAATCGGGATTGGACGCTGAAATGGACAAACCGCTTTTTGTTTCCTTTATCATGAGCAAACAAGGCTGATCAACATCCACTGTATATAATTTGGTTGTAACTTTTCCTTTTTGATAAAATGCTATTTGCGTAATGCCCAATTCATTGTGACGAACCGCTTGTAAGTTAGAGTCATTTTGAATGAACTGAACAGGTAATTTCGACACATATTTGACCAACTCATTTTTCTCAATGTCAGGCACAATTATGTATTGATAGCTTTCGTTGGTCGGCTTCACGCCATGACTTAGCCAAAGAGAAAATACACCGGAAGTAAATTTTTTGTCAGAACCTTGCCCAATATCGCTCCAACTTCCGGTTTCTTCCATATTTCTTATGCTAATATCATATTTATCAGGAAATACATATCCAATTTTATCGTGCAATACCCATTTGATGTTCTGGAGCTTAGACTCACTGCCCGACTCCAATACTTTTCCATCCACCATCACATCTCCAACCAGGTAGCATTGGTTCAATGTGGTGTTCACTTCTTGTTTTGCAGTGGAAGCAATTCCAGTTCCCAACGCAACAATTTCTTTATCGAAGAAAAACCAGGCTTTTTTTGCTTTTGTGTTGAATTTATTCATTGTCAAAACTGACATGCCATATTTTCCATCGGACACACCACCTACAAACTTCTCGGTTTGACTTTGATTCTGGGCTGTAAACCGAGGAACTGTGTCCGGACAAGTTACGCCCGGTACATGCGACCATTTCCAAAGTGGGAAAATACTGGAATATTCGGTACCATTTCGGGTAATAAATTGAATACCAAACGGATTCCAATAACCATTTCGGTTATCGCCACTAAAGCTTTCGGTGCCAACAGTACGATCGGAGCACATTCTCACCGATGCATAATAGGCATTGCGCTGCTGAACCATAAAATCGCCATTCCAAAAATAGGTATTTCCCTGAAAACTGGAAGAGGCGCCAGTTCCGGCAAAATGATCCAATAAAGCCTGACATTCACTCTTTTTTTGTGGATTTAAGATAGAAATCATCGTTAATAATGGTACCATATAATTCTTTGTACCTCCATCAAT
>Ga0114951_10004254_pt1 | contig 14119 bp, 16 predicted proteins | sample AM7aDNAmetaG_FD_88677 | JGI IMG/M metagenome (GOLD analysis project Ga0114951, IMG submission 88677) | Freshwater microbial communities from Finland to study Microbial Dark Matter (Phase II) - AM7a DNA metaG | ecosystem: Environmental > Aquatic > Freshwater > Lake | place: Finland: Lake Alinen...
ATGATGCCGCTGATTGGTGAAAACCGGCACCTCGTGAAAGAAGGATTGCTGAAAATCAGGAATACGACCCGTCCAGGCCTGCTTGAACTGGCTCTCCAGGCAGGTCTTAAGATCGAAAAGATAGACGCCCAGGACATCTCTTTCGGCCTGGCCCCCCGCCTGAACGCCGCAGGCCGTCTTGAACATGCCATCTCGGCATACGACCTGCTGATGACAGAATCGCCCGATAAAGCCCGCTCTTTAGCCGCGGCGCTGGGGGAACAGAACAGTGAACGGCAGCGTCTCACTGCCGCCGCCATGCTGCATGCCCGCGAACAGGTCTCTGCGAAGGGCATCACCCCGGTAATCATCGCGCGGGACCCCGGTTACGCCGGAGGGATCATAGGGCTGGTGGCGGGCAGGCTTTGCGACGAATACTACCATCCTGCCGTTGTCGTGCAAACCGGCGCCGAAGTCTGTCACGGCAGCTGCCGCAGCATCGCAGAATTCAATATCACGGCAGCCCTAGCTAAATGCACGGACTTGCTCACACGTTTCGGCGGGCACGCCCAGGCGGCCGGCTTCACCCTTCCTACCGCCAACCTGGCTGCACTGGAAGAACGCCTCAACTCGCTGGCTTCGGCCGAACTGGCCTCGCTCGATCTGCGGCCGCAGATAGATATCGATGCCGAGGTGAAATTCCAGGAACTGCAGGGATCGGTTTTCCTTGACCTTGAAAGGCTTGCTCCGTTCGGCCAGCGCAATGCCGCGCCGGTTTTCATCAGCCGGGGGGCCCGGATAGCAGATGTCCGTACGATGGGCTCAACCGGCTCGCACCTCAAGTTCAAACTCAAACAGGGAACCAGCCTGTGGGACGCGGTAGCATTCGGTGCCGGCGAGCGCCCGGTAGATATGCAGGTACCGCTGGATATCGTCTATAATCTGGAGCAGGACGAATGGAACGGAGACTCCCGCCTTCGTCTTAATATCATCGATTTCGCCGCGTCCGGCGTCAATATTTAATCGAGGAGAAGGTATTATGAACCAACCTCTGGCTATCGTCATCACCCTTGCAGCGGCCTACCTTTTCGGTTCTTTCCCCAGCGCCTATATCATGGGCCGCTTGCGTAAAGGCATCGATATCCGTACTGTCGGAAGCCGCAATATGGGGGCCATGAACAGCATCTATAACATCGGTTTCATCTGGGGCGCCATCGTCCTGGCTTGCGACCTGGGCAAAGGCCTCGGCGCCGTCGCGGTGGCCCATTGGCTGGGAGGACAGGCGGGGTTAACATGGCTGCTCTATTTTGAAATGCTGGCCGGCGCGGTCTCGGTACTCGGGCACAGGTTCCCGCTGTGGCTCAAGTTCAAGGGCGGCAAGGGCGGCGCAACCGTCATCGGAGTTATCCTGTATTTTATCCCCTGGGGTTGGCCCATCGGCTTCGGCATCTTCCTGGTACTGCTGGCGATAACCCGCGTGCCCACGATCAGCTATGGTTTAGCCATGCTCAGTTTCCCCCTGATATCCTGGCTCATCTACCACAACGGGCGTTATGTCGCCTTTTCAGCGCTGTTGATGCTCATACCCTTCGTCGGATACATCCCGCGCCTGGTTGAGATGCGGCAAAAAGGCGGCAGCTGGAAACGCGTATTCTCCCGCAAGAGCGTAAAAGACCGTTTTTAAATATTTTATATCCGAAACAAAAAGGACTGAGTTTTCTCAGTCCTTTTTTATTAATTATCAAGTAACTTCCTCAAACAGGCTGTGCCTTGAAACGCTCTTGTGCTTCCTTGATGTCTTTCAGAGCTGAGTCCAGCCCCTCCCAACCTTCGATACCTGTCTTCTTTTCTTCGAGGTCTTTGTAAACCTTGAAAAAATGTTCTATCTCCTTGAGAAGATGAGGCGGCACGTCGTCCAGCGTCTTGATATAGTTCCACATCGGGTCGCCCAGGGGTATGCACAGTATCTTGGCGTCCGGCCCTTTTTCGTCACGCATGCGGAAAAGACCGACAGGCCGGGCTTCTATCATGCAACCGGGAAATGTGGGCTCCCACACCAGGACAAGTGCATCCATCGGGTCGCCGTCCTCGGCAAGGGTGTCGGTGATAAACCCATAATCGCTGGGATAATGCATGGCTGAAAACAGCATGCGGTCGAACTTGATGACCTTGCGCTTACTGTCGTATTCATACTTGTTACGGCTGCCCTTGGGGATCTCCACCATGACATTGACGGAGGGTACGGTTTCGGAATTAGACATTCTGGGGTTTGCTCTCTATCTCCGCTTTTGCGGTTTCAACGATTTCCTGCGCAGAACTTGCTTTGCGCACCCTGTAGATGATAAGGGAGAAACATATCACAGCGGCGATGATGCCGATGAACTGCGCCTGTTCCAGCGCGATATGGATGCCGAAAACATGCCAGTCGATGAAACTGGTGAGCCCTGCCCTCAGTACGCCGATACCGATACGCCAGAGCGAATACATCCCCAGGTAGAAAAAGAACTGCACGCCGGACGGCTTGAACTTGCTGCGAAAAGCAAGGATAACCCCGAGCAACAAACCTAAAAAGACAATCTCATAAACCGTGGTGGGTTGAGAGGGTATGCCGAGAGGCCCGAAAGATGTGGGATTATCGTATATGATAGCGACAGGATTGTTGTACGACACTGTACCGTAGCAGCACCCGTTGATGGTACAGCCCACGCGCCCCAGCATCTGGCCCATGATTATCCCGGGGGTAATCACGTCCGCGATATAACCGAAATTCAGCTTGTTGATGCGGCTGTATATCCAGACCCCCAGAGCAGCACCAAGAATGGCGCCGTAGATGGTGAGCCCTTCACCGCCGATTATCTTACCCGGATTCTGGCTGTAATAGGACCACAGGTCGATAACATGCAGCAGCCTGGAAAAGACGATCCCGGACGGGATGCCTACCATGGCTGCGCCCATCAGGTGGTCGTATGTGATATCGGCGCCGCGCTTGACCTGCTGGAATGCCCAGGTGATCAGCACCGCGACTCCGATAGCCATCATCACCCCATACCAGCGGACTTCGAGCCCGCCGAGGGTGAACAACACTGGATTGATAGTTATGTGTATTCCCATCTCGTTAACTCCATGAATGGATACCGCGCATAAACCTTTAATGCTAACCAATTATACAGGACAGGGTACCAACTTGCTGTGACGCCCGTCACTTAGCCGGGGCGCAGGCAAGTAATCCTTCGAGAAGCACCCGCGCGGCCTTTTTATCGAGAGGCTTGTTGTTGTTGCCGCATTTTGGTGACTGGATGCAACTCGGGCAGCCGTCCTGGCAGGGGCATTCGGTGATGGCCGCAAGCGTTGCCTGCCATAGTTCACGCACCAGTTCGAAGCCTTTTTCAGCTATCCCGACGCCGCCCGGGTAAGCGTCGTATATAAATATCTGTGCTTTGCCGGTGTCAGGGTGAAGCGGTGTCGAGAGGCCGCCTATGTCATTCCTGTCGCACATAGCGAAAAGGGGCAGCATACCGATTGCAGCATGTTCGGCCCCGTGTATGCCTCCCGCAAAATCCAGCCCTTCGGCTGCGATGCGGTTCATCCCATCCTGCGGAAGGTTGAACCACAATGCTACGGTCCGGAAACGCTGGGTGGGCAGTTCCAGCGGCACCTCGCCCAGCACCTCTTCGGTAAACTGAACTTTCTTTTTGTAGCTGATGATATCGACGCTCACTTCGACCTCTCCAAGGCATACCCGGAGCGGGCCGAAGAATTTCTCCTTCCCAGTGCTCAGTATACGTACGTCAGTGAGGTCACGGGCGACTGTGTAATACGCGGCGGCGGTCGATTCCGCCTTTATGGTCTTTGAAACCAGGTCGAATTCCGTGACAAGAAAGCCTTCGCCCTGGTGAAGGAAGATAGCGCCGAGGTGCGCCTGTGAAAAAGCGTGGGATATATCGAGCGTTTCGAGCAGTTTGCCCGTCCTGGCGTCCACCAGCGAAAAATTATCCCCGGAGGCTGAACGGATATTCACATCCCCGGAGGGATAGGCCAGTGCCGGCGAAAGGTAGAACCGACCCCTGCGTTCCCGTATCAATCCCTCTTCGATCAACCCCGCGACTTCCTGGCGCATGGTTTCTCCGAAAAAATTCTGGTCGCCCGGCGTGAGCGCCAGTTCCCATGCGGCACACAGCAGATGGCTGCGCAGTATATGGTGATTCTGCGGATTGACAAGCGCATTTTCGAACCCCCTGCCGAAAAAGAAATCCGGCTGACGCATCAGGTACTGGTCGAGCGGATTGTCCAAACCAACAAGAAACGACAGGGAACGTGTTTCACGCCTGCCGCTGCGTCCCGCCTGTTGCCAGGTGCTGGAAATAGTGCCCGGGTACCCCGTGAGGACCGTAGCGTCAAGGTCACCGATGTCCACGCCTAATTCGAGGGCATTGGTGGCAACTACCCCGGTTAGCGCCCCGCATGAAAGTTCTCGCTCCAACTGGCGTCGCTCTTCAGGCAGATAGCCGGCCCGGTAAGTCTTTACGCGCGAAACGTAAGAGGGCGCTATTTCACTCAACCTGTCCCTGGCATAGTTGGCCAGAAGTTCGGATAATCGACGAGTACGAGCGAAGCAAATCGAACGGATACCTTCACTGACAAGCTGGCTGAAGAGATTGGCGGATTCGCTGTTGGCGCTTCGCCGCGTTCCTTTAACTTCATCTATGATGGGCGGATTCCAGAAAATAAAATCCTTGCCGCCCTTGGGGGAGCCGTCATCATCCACAACCTTGAACGGCAAACCCGTCAGGTTAAGGGCGTGTTCCTGAGGGTTATCAATCGTGGCAGAACTCAAGATGAACTGGGGATTGGCCCCGTACGATTGTGCCAGGCGCCGGAGGCGCCGCAGAACCAGTGAAACGTGAGAGCCGAAAACGCCTCGGTAGGCGTGGGCTTCATCCACCACGATATAGCGCAGATTACGCCATACCCTGTCCCATGAAGCGTGGTTGGGCATCATGCTCAGGTGCAGCATGTCCGGGTTGGTGATGATGAGGCGGGCCCGCCGCCTTATCGCTGGCCGCTCCGGCCCCGGCGTGTCGCCGTCGAAAGTGTCGAATTCGTCGGCCTTGAGGATGGACGGGGAGAAAAGATGCTTGATCTTGGAGAACTGGTCCTGGGCCAGAGCTTTGGTCGGGAAAAGGTAAATAGCACAGGCACGGGGGTTTTCCAGCGCGGACTGCATGACAGGGATGTTATAACACATGCTTTTACCGCTCGCGCTTGATGTAGAAACAATCACGTTCTCGCCGCGCCGGATAAGGTCGACCGCATGTACTTGATGAGAATAAAACCTGCCCAATTTATGCAGGTCCAATTCGGCCTGGAGGCGCGGATCGAGTGGATCTTCGAGCTTGCCGAAATTCGCGGGCCGAGGAGGTATAGCCTGGCTACGGCATATCTGGCCGTCATAGAAGGTCTGCCGTTTGAGCCGCGCGATAAAGTCTGCGGTATCGAACATCAATTAAGTCTAAAGAGGGATTATCTCTATCTCGTAGTCAAGGAATTCAATCTCAAAACGCCCGCCTTCCACCAGGTTCACAGCCTTTGAAAGCACTTCATTGGTGAAGCGCTGGTCATTGCTGACTGCACAGACCGCGATTGTAGCCAGTTGCCAGAGGTCGTTCTCGGCTACTTCGGCCACGGACACGTTAAACCGGTTGTGAAGCTGGGCAATTATAGATTTTAACACCTGCCGTTTGCCCTTAAGCGAAAGGTTCTCGGGAAGGCGAAAGTGGATCTTGAGAATTCCTACATTCATGGAACAGGCACCTGCGATGGGGATATATATAATATTATAGCAGATGAGGCGCCAGGGCAGTCAAAAGACCAGGCCGCAAAGGCGCGGAGGGGGCGAGGGGCGAGAAACACCGTAACATCCCGTTGAGATCAGGAGCAACCGCCATGACCCGGAATTACTTCGTAGGGGTACCGGCTTTGATCAAGAAGTTAGACTCGTTCATCTTCTTCACGAACTCCTGCACGTCCGTCAGAAGGTAACGACGGTCTCCCCTTGACGAGATTCGATATGAAGTGATCTGCCCCGCGTCGCTCCAACGCCTGAGAGTACTGGGGTGGACGTGAAGCATTTCCGCAACCTCCACTACCGAGAGCATCGAATTGAGTTTATCTACTGCCATTTCTCACTTAGCTTTACCAGGGTGTTATTCATTTCAAGCATACATCCCCGCGCAATCATTCGAAAGTACGCCCGGGCCAGATAAATCTAAACTAAAGTACCAAAAGTTGATAAGTTAACTGAAGTAAAGTGAATTGGATGGTCTTTCCAATATAGTACTTGGGTCATATACTATGAACGCAATGAATCAATTATTGGACCAGATATATCAGGAGCATGACCGTTATCGTTCATTGCTGCAAGATTTTCTGAATGCCAGGGTAGGGGAGGGAGAAACCAATGAAGATGATTATAGGTTTCATAGCGGGGCTGCTGGTTTGTGTTTTGACGATTTTTATTATATCCACTCACGCAAAAGCCGCAACCGATCCGGGCGTCTCGTCCGATTCAACAGATTCGATAAGTTCGACCGCTTCAACGGATACCGGTCTTGAGGCCCTGCTTCCAGATATCGGAACGATTTATCGCAAGGCCTTTGCCGCCCCTTACCAGCAGGTCGAGACAGAAATAACCGACCCGTCCATCGCCGCGTTTTTCAGCAAACTGATGGCCGATACCGGCCTTGATAAAGTCCCTGCGCCGTAAATAGTCCAAGCACATCGTGAACAGATCGAAATTTGAGTTTCCAGGCCTTGACCCAAGCGGCTTCCTCAGGTAACATGGCCTATCCCCGGGGCGGTTGAATCGATTCCCTTAAATCTTTTTCCCTGAGGTAAGGCGGGTATATTTGAGCGCCAGAGTATTTCGTAAGTGGTGCGTTTTCATCTTGATAACCACAGGGATATTGTGGGCTGCAGGCGCAGCCCTTGGATATCTTGCCATTCGTTTTGATGTGATCGCACCGGTTACAGGGCAAACCATGCTTCTCGCAAAGGCGGTGCTGTTGGTCTTCGCACTGCTCGCGGTTTATCACTTCGACATCGAACAAGCGGGGAAAACAGGATTCTTCGCATTCGTTCTCGCGATGATAGGGACAATCCTCGCCGTTATCCCCGAATACCTGCTACTTTCAGTTGCCCGCGGATCAGGCAACGCCGCTACCGAGCTGGGAAATATCACCGCACTGCGAAACGCCGGGGCGTTAATCTACATCTTTGGATACCTGTGGTTCGGCATCACTATATCTTTCAGCGGTTCACTTTCCAGGTGGGGTGCACTGGCCTTCACCCTCGGGATAATACTGGGAACGATCCCGGCACTTTTACATGGCCTCCCCGATTATACCGCCTTAGTGGGCGCAATTTTCGGAGGGACGGGGCTTGTCTGGCTTGCCGTTTCACTGTCGCGAGTTACGGAGAAGGGAACGGCTGATGAAACGGGATGATGCCCGGGAGAAACATCTGGAATTTAACGGCGCGGTTCTTTCGCTGGTAATGGGAGACATCATCGCCCAGTCAGCCGACGTGATCGTTAACGCAGCCAACCCGGGGCTGATGGGCGGGGGCGGCGTCGACGGGGCCATTCACCAGGCGGGTGGGCCTGCCATCCTCGATGAATGCAAACGGATAATCGCAAAGCATGGCCCACTGCAAACCGGGGAGGCAGTGATCACCACAGCGGGTGATCTTAAAGCCAAATTCGTGATTCACACCGTGGGCCCAATATGGCTCGGCGGACGCGACGGAGAATCCGAACTCCTCGCGAGTGCTTACCGGAACAGTCTGAGTCTGGCGACCGACCGTAAATTAGAGAGCATCGCTTTCCCATCTATAAGCACCGGCGCATATAGGTATCCCGCCACCAAAGCGGCACCAATAGCGGTTAGCGAAGTAGTTAAATTCCTAAGACTAGAAACCACGACAATTCGCAGGGTTGTCTTCGTTTTGTTCAATCAAGAAATCTTCGATGTATATACAAAAGTGCTTGAGGCAATACCTTTCCAAGGATAGTTAAAGCATGCAAATCGCTTATCCAGTATCCCTTCCGTTTTGCATCACAATATCCCAAAATAACCAGCGTCCGGGCATATTATTACTCAAGTAAAATATTGTCTCGGTTCAAAATCAGCCCCACTGCATCACGGTAATCACCTAATACAAGATAATCCCTATGCCATATGGATAATTATATCTATTTGTAATCTATATCCCTACAATACCATCAGACAAATACGGACATACAAGACACTGCTGACACTGTACAATAGTCAAATTAGCCGGATCCTGCCGGGGGAAACCAGGGTGCTGTAAGCTGCGCCGCTTAACAGCTTAAATGATTAACAACCCCCTCCCGTGACCGGAGCCCCGGGGGTAATCGGGCTGGCGGCAGGGTTCGGCTAATTAGCTTGATTTAACTTGCATTGGTCCACTTTACCCGCTCAAAACGCTTCGCGGACCTCAAAATATTCCCAAGTCCGGCACGTATAAGACCGACTCTGCGATGAATGAAAGGCTCTATTTGCCTTATCTCCCCCATCCTATCCTCATTTCACGATCACAGTACCAGTCATATACGGGTGTATCGAACAGATATAATCATACCTCCCAGGCAATGCAAATGTAATGCTCGTGGTACCTAATGAGGGCAGGGGATTATCGAAAATACCCGGGCTCGTAGAGGTGACTGTGTGGTCGGCTGCATCGAGATTTATCCATACGACCTTCGTGCCTACTGGAACCTGAATAGTGTCCGGGCTAAAAGTATAGCCGCTGACAATGACGGTATTTGCATCTATTCCGGTAACGGTTGGGGTGCCGGTGGACGGCGGTTTGGTGGTTGTTGTCGGCATGGCTGTCATCGAAGTTGAAGGCGGGCTACTGGCGGTTGTAAATGAAATTGTCGTCGAAGAATGAATTGAAATGGTACCAGGGGATGTAATGGTTGGCGGAGCACTTGTTGAGACTACAGTGGTAGTGGTACCCGGCGTCGTCTGGCCGTTCGATGTGGTCGTGGCAGATGCCTTAGAACAACCAAATCCTCCCGCCAACAGAAGCATAAGAGTTATTATCCCTGTAATGACCCTGAGCGATTTTGACATTCGGAACTCCTTTCCGTAAGTCTTTGAGGGCAGTATACATTTCACCATCTTAAATAGTTATAAAATACAGGCTTCAGTCGTTGAAATCTTGTGACATTTTAATTAAACCAAATTAACCGATGTCTCCCCAGGGCGAACATCGTCTACAGGAGATACAGAAAATTAGGATTGGGTATAATATATGCGTAGAGGGGATGATAATGGGGAATCTGCGAATTATCGCTTTTTTACGCCTGTCTCCCCAGCGCGGGATCAGTTTAGATATTATGTGAGGAGAAAAATGGAAAGCACTGAAGGTGGCGCAAAGGCAATCGATGTTTACATTTATGCAGGCATTGCTGTAGGCCTGGCGATAGGCCTGCTGTTTGCACCACAATCCGGGGTTGAGACCCGAACGATGCTCAGGGAGAAAGCGCTCCAACTCCAGGCGAAGGCGGCTGAGGTGGCTGAAAAACTTAAATAGAAGGGGTTTGATACATGCCTGTTTACGAGTACGAATGTGATAAATGCGCCGTCAAGTTCGAAGTTAAGCGAGGTTTCCACGAAACCGGCGGGAATGTTTGCCCTGAATGCGGAGGCGAAGGCCGTCAGGTCTTTTTTGCCGCACCGCTGCACTTCAAAGGTTCGGGTTTTTACTGCACAGAAAACCGAAAAGGAAAAGACACTGAAGCTGAAGCCGTGAAAACGGCAAGCGAAGCGAAAGTCAACCCTCCCTCGGGAGATGCGGCGAAACCACCTGTTAAACCGGCAACTGCATCAACAGAAACCAAAATAAACCCAGTTAAAAAAGAGCCTGCCTGATGCGAAGAGACATTGAACTCATTGGAAAGACGCTCAGGCTGCGCCCTTACCGAACAGATGATTCAACCGAGATCTTCGAAGCGTCGGTGGAGTCATTCAGAGAAGTCGGGAAATTCCTGCCATGGTGCCATCCAGGTTATACCATCGAAGAGAGCGCTGCCTGGATAAAATCTTGCGGAGAATCATGGGATAACGGCACCGCCTGCGAATTCGCGATATTCGATTCCGGAAACGGCCGCTACCTGGGCGGCTGCGGTTTAAATCATATCAACGACACCGACAAAATCGCCAACTTGGGGTATTGGGTCCGAACGAGCGCCACGGGGCGGGGCAAGGCAACCGAATCCGCCTTACTGCTTGCCCGTTTCGCTTTTAACGACCTGAAACTTAATCGTGTAGAGATCGTAGCTGCTGTAGAAAATCTGAAGAGCCAGCGGGTGGCCGAAAAAACAGGCGCGAAACGTGAAGGCGTCCTCAGGAATAGAATATCGATAAACGGGACACCCCATGATGCAGTGGTGTTTTCGCTGATCCCGGCTGATCTGACGATCGTTTAAGATTTTATCATGCGGAACGAACGGTCCCGCAGTGGACGCAATACCTTTTGTGAACGCAGAGCTTTACTCCGCACGTTTTACAAATCCATCGCACGGTTTCGTCGGCGGCGAATGCCTTTAGCCCTCTGGTTTTAATATTCTGAAGATTTTCCATCATGCTCATCCCATATTTGGTCCGATAACGCTTGTCAAGCGCTTTCAAGCGCCTGCACGGATAGCCTGCGCATTCAAAACAGAAACGCGATCTGCCCGCCGCGAGAGAAGTGCAATTCTTGATGGTGCAGTGCGTGCACGAAACCATCTTTAAAGCGTCGTCTCCCCGGCACCCAGGGCACGCGTCGTTTTCCCGGAGGTAGCGGTGACACACACCACAATTCATTCCGCAGGGTGCGATAAGGTCAATTTCAACTTTCATTAATCAAATCCTCCGGCCCCAAACCTAAAATATGATACCCTCCGGCAGCCGAGGCTTCAATGTATGGACTCTCCTTTCGCGCGGAATATTTTAATATTTTATGCTAAACTCGGATTTTATTGGGAGGACGATGGGATAAATAGATATGAGCAAACTGGAATATTATATCGGTCTGGCGAAAAACGGAACTCCAAAAGACGTTGACCTGTTGATGGCTGGCCTGAAGCGGGGCATGAGTTTCGCCGATTCCAGGTTTTTGGATTATGCGCTTGGTCTGGTGACGTCGACAGAGGGCGTTGAAAGGATCAAGCAATACCTGTTCAAGGGCACCCAAATACAGAGAAATTATTCCACACTCTTCTTCAATCGAAGGTCTGAACCGGGAGATTGGGAAATCGTTAAAAAAGCTTATCAGGCAGGTTTGATAGATGAAACCCAGGCGTTTTCAAAATGAGACACCGCCTGCCTTCTCCCGGGTGTAAGGTGTCGGATAATGGTATCGTTCATCTGACGAATTCACGATAAAGTACTATAATACGAAATCACATCATTTGAAATCTTAAAGCTATGCTGTTGAAAATACTATGAAGAAATTTACTAAAGAGATATTCTCTTATTTCGGTATACCGCTGATCATCGCTCTGGTATCATATATGTTTTTCCAGTTGCACGACATACTGCTCGGCATCGTGACCCTGGTGGTCCTCAGCGCTGTTTATGCGACTATACAGCTTTATTTTACGCACCGGAAATGGTGGCTTGGCCTCGTATTGGCGGGATTGGCCCTGGGTTACCTCGCTTTCTTCCTGCTGAGGGCACCAACGATCACTCTTTCAATCAACGGACAGGAAGTAAGGGCTAACAGTGTCACCCTCTCGTCTGGTTCGATACTGGTGAGCCCTTCCCCTCAATCAAACGGGGAATATTCCAAAAACACAGTAATCACCCTCACAGCGAGCCCATCTGAAGGGTATGACTGGAAGGGATGGACAGGCACCGCCGACAATACAGCCAATCCTACCACGGTGACGATGAACAAAGACAAACACGTAACTGCCATTTTTGAACGGCGTTACTCGTTAATCATCAATAATCAGCAGGTAATAGGTTCGCTCGTAAGCTTCAATGAGGGCTCGGTGCTGGTTAACCCCGCTCCCGAAGGCGACGGAAAATATACAAGCGGGACTGTTGTCACGCTGAAAGCTGCACCAACTTCAGGTTATGACTGGAAAAGCTGGATCGGCACCGATAACGATACTTCTAACCCTGCCACTTTAACTGTCAATAACGACAAAACCCTGACGGTGAATTTCTTACAACGCTTCACTTTGACCATCGGCAACCAACTAGTTATAGGCACAAGCGTCACTCTCGATACAGGATCGGTTCTGATAGACCCCGCACCGGGAGGGGACAGCAAATATTCCAGCGGGACCGTCGTCACTATGACCGCCCTTCCGAACACTGGATACGATTGGAAAAGCTGGTCAGGGACAGCAAACGACAGTGCCAATCCTACCAAAGTGATTATCGTAAGCGATAAACACGTCACCGTGACATTTAACCCGAGGCACTCTCTGAGCATCAACAACCAGGCCGTAACTTCAACCAATGTAAGCGTCACCGGAGGCCTCGTATCCGTAGCTCCCGCTCCGGGAACAGACAACCTTTTTACAAAGGACACCGTCATAACCCTCATGGCGGCACCCTCTTCAGGATACCGGTTTGACCACTGGAGCGGAGATGCTTCCGGGGCTCTGGCGTCCGTTACCGTTACGATGAACAGCAACAAGAGTGTGACCGCCACATTCATCAAGACCTGGACGTTCGTGACATCGACAAGCCCTGTTGCGGGAGGCACGGTTTCGCCGCCAAACGCAACTTACGACGACGGCACCGCCATAGCCCTTACCGCCTCCCCGGCGGCAGGTTACCGTTTCGACCACTGGAGCGGCGACGCAACAGGCAACCTGCCCTCAATCAACGTCACGATGAGTGCTTCTAAAAATATATCCGCCAACTTCGTGAAAATCTGGAATCTCGCAACCTCGGCTGTCCCGACGACAGGAGGAACGATTTCTCCCTCCGGAGGCACCTTTGACGAGGGGATCGTCCTTTCACTCACAGCGATGCCTGCTTCTGGATACCGATTCGACCACTGGAATGGAGATGCCACCGGCACCGTACCTACCATAAGCTTGACTATGAGCGCTGCAAGAAACGTCACAGCAATCTTTATAAAAATTTGGGCACTTACTACGGCTGTTGATCCGGCTGCGGGCGGCACGATCACCCCCGCTCCAGGGACTTTCGATGACGAAACTGTCGTTTCCCTCAAGGCGATACCGGCGACCGGATACAGGTTCGATCATTGGAGCGGCGACGCCTCGGGTACGACTGCGACGATAAGCGTTACCATGACCGGAAACAAGAGTGTCATTGCCGCATTCATCAAAACCTACCTCCTTACGGAGAGTGTCAATCCTACCGCGGGCGGGACTATTACGCCGAATGGAAACACCTATGATTCCGGAGTAGTTGTCACGCTAACCGCCACCGCATCCGCTGGGTATCGCTTCGACCATTGGAGCGGAGATGTCTCCGGGACATTGCCCAATGTCGACGTCGCAATGTCTGCGAACAGGAGTGTAACCGCCACTTTCGTCAAGGTTTGGACACTCACCACTTTGAATGTTCCTGTTTCAACCGGTTCAGTTTTTCCTGCAAACGGCACATTCGACGATGGAACTGTAGTCACGCTCACAGCCACCGCCGTTACCGGGTTCAAGTTTGAACACTGGAGCGGAGATGTAAGCGGTACTCTGACCCTTCCCACAATAGATGTGACGATGAATTCAAATAAAAACATCATCGCCAACTTCATCGTGACCGTTTCTTCTCCTGCCGGCAGTCCCTTGAGTATCAAATTGGGGCTGTTCGGGAATCTTGACCCCGGGTCTTTTTCAGCTCAATACGTAGCCCTGCCTTCACAGAAAAAGGAATTCAGCTGATTTTATCGTCAACATCTTTTCTCCCAAATCAATAACGAGCCCTGATTCCGTTCAGGGCTCGTTAGAATATCAAGCCTCTCCGGCTCTAAGCCGTATCTTGAGTTTCCCGGACTGTAAACAATGCCGACCTAGACGAACGGGATGTGCAAACCTGCCATAGTTAAATTACCCACCGTGTTTAATGCGTATCACATCATTTTG
>Ga0114951_10004256_pt1 | contig 14116 bp, 12 predicted proteins | sample AM7aDNAmetaG_FD_88677 | JGI IMG/M metagenome (GOLD analysis project Ga0114951, IMG submission 88677) | Freshwater microbial communities from Finland to study Microbial Dark Matter (Phase II) - AM7a DNA metaG | ecosystem: Environmental > Aquatic > Freshwater > Lake | place: Finland: Lake Alinen...
GACTCAACAAATTCCCTGAACCGGGATTCCGCGATAAACCGGGAGACCAGTGCAAGTTCTTTTGATAATGCCGTACGGTTGTGCAATTTCAGGTCGCCAGACGTGCAGCCTTCACAATTACACACCCCTGATTCCATCCATTTCCGGTCAAACTCCCCTTCCGGCAGGAGGTAAATACCACGGGCAGCGGCGAGATCGCAGGCGATGAAATCGAACAGGTCAAACCCTGAATAGCAGAGGATATGGGCGTTCGACGGGACGGCGGCAGCCGGGGCATACCAGAGCGTGTCGGGAGGCACGTCCCCTTTCATCGCGATGAGCCAGGTGACGTAATTCCTCGGATTGGACAGGACCGTGTGCCATCCGGGTACCATCACACAATCTCCCGGACGCGGTCCTGACGTATGGTGCGGGTGGACCATCACCGGATTTTTCTGCCCTTCATTCCAATATTTTTTAACAAATTCGGTTCCTGCAGAGAGGGGGATATTTGAATACGCCTCCCGGCTGAGGTCCAAAAATAATGTTCTGGTATCAACCGCCGCGGGGAACGGGACGCTTGTCCCTTCATGGGTGTAGATACCGGACCTCGCCAGTCCGTCCCTCTTTTTTATTTCAATGCTATTCAATCGTCACCTCTGGTAATTCCATCGCCACGATAGCGGACCATTCTGATCCACAACGGACGGTAACCGTGCTACCGGGATTCGCATCGATTAATGCCCTGATCCCCTTGCACCCGGTGACCACCATCTCCTCATCCCATTCAGGGAGTTCACATTGTCCAATTGGGAATGTTTCCTTCAATTCTACGGGATAAGGGCCAAACGGCGGCCTGAACAGGAGGACCGTATCGTAGTCCGGCACACCACCCGGCGGGAGCCGGTCAAAGGTAACGAGGACACGCGTCCCGACAAGAAACCTATGTATACTCTGCTGGTACCGCAGTACCTCGGTTCGACGGCAGCTTTCGTCCCCACGGTAGAAAAAGCGGCGTTTCGAGACCCGGTCCCGCGTCTCAAGTTCTTCGGTATAGGACAGTAACGTCCGGTAACCACGGAGGAGCCTTGGGTGACTCCGGCACCGTTCGTCCACCAGTTCCCAGAGGACGCCGTCTGAAATAGCCTGGCGGATGCGGGAGATCTCAGTTAAGGTCACAATCAGGTTATGTCGTGCAAGGAGCCGGATTTTTTCCGGTGATGCCCTCATTTCATCAGCTGAATGACACCTGCATACTTCACAACTGCAGGGTAATTCTGACAGTTCGGCGAGTTTCTTACTTCCGTGCGTCGTTAAATAACGCCCTTCTTTTGCATACAGGGCATATGCTGCCGAATCGAATAGGTCACACCCCATTGCCACAGCCAGTGCAAACATCACCGGGTGGCCTGCACCAAACAGGTGGACGCATGCAGAGGAAGGAATTCCCTTCTTTGCCGCCATCACGACCCGGACAAGGTCCTCGTAACGGTATGATTCCATCAGCGGGACAACCGCACCGATTGGTGTGAAGGTAAAACCCATTTCCCCTGCCATTCGTCCTGCCTGCTCACGGAGGTCAGGGAATGATCCTCCCTGGATCGGGGCCGCAAGCGGGGCGCCGGGTCCGAGAATATCTGTCGCTTCCCGGAGCCGTTCCATGGTAATTTCCATCTCTTTTTCGGTCTGCTCCCGGCTGGTATCCGGGTGCGTCGGGATATCAAGCGGGACGATGATATCACTCCCTATCGACCGCTGGAACAGGAGCGTGTCGCGGTTGGAGACTTCCACGTCGCCGTACACCGAGAGCTGGAAAGATCCCGAATCGGTCATGATGATTCCATCAAACCCCAGGACCTCATGGAGCCCACGCAAAAGGGCAGGTTCTCGGAATTCCGCACTCCTGTAAAAGATGTACGCATTGGTAATCAGGGCCCCGACGCCCATTGATTTCATCTCGGCGGGGGTGATGAGTGGCAGGTGAGGGTTAACGACAGGAAGTAATGCAGGGGTCTTAATTATTTTTTCACCGACTTTCAACCGGCCAGAACGTCCAAAAATATCCTCTTCCAGTATTTCAAAGGAGATAGACATTACGCGACCTGCTCGTGAAAAATCTGGCCTTCAAACGTTAAGATCTCTGTTTCGGCTCTTTTCCAGCAATTTGCAGGCAGCCCTGCTTTCATACAGGTATGTGCCAGAAAATCCTCGCAGTTCCATTTATATTCTGTCGCCACCTGTGGTAGCAGGAGCCCGGTCCTCCCTGCGCCGCGGGCAATAAGCCCGTGTTTCCCTATTATCACTGCATCAGGACGCATTTGCGGTTCTACACCAAGCGGTTCCGGTGGAGTAAGGACCGTCACTTCAACGCTTATCAGGTGAAGTTCGGGTACCGTTAACGGCGGGAAACGAGTGTCTTCGAGGGCTGCACCTGCCGACGCGGAAGATATCGCCTCTCTGAGTGGAAGGACCGGGTAGGGGTACCCGATACAGCCCCGCAATTCCCCGGAACGGGTAATTGTCACAAATACCCCCCGTTTTAGAGAAAATACCGGTGGCAGACTGGTCGAAAGGACAGGGCTGCCACGAACAGCGGCCTCTATCGTTTTACGTGCCAATGTAACGGCCATTAAGCCTTCTTCAGCGGTGAGCACATCCATTAAGAGTAAATAATGCACTCACCCCATAATAATATGAGAGGGAGAGTGCGGCCGACGGTGGCTTTATGCTGCTGAGGAAAGTCCTCCCACCGAACTGAGCACGCAGCCATATGCAAGTATGGGTGGCGAGAGTCACGGCAATGGCACAGAAACGGCACGGCCTGTCATTAGCAATGATGCGACTGAGCAATGGGGTTAAACTCCCCAGTGCGAGAAGTGCGTACCGCATGAGATAACTCGCAGAGCGTAGGGACAGGATACGATGAAACGGTGAATCCCTGCGGGTGCAAGCCGGAACAGGGCATACGGGTAGCTCAGTACCTGCCCAGGTAAGGCGCGTAGCTGAATGCCGCAATGAACAGAAGGAGGCTTACTCCTCCCACTCACGTATTTTTACCGTAAACCGTGAGGTAATTTTTACGGACCGGTTTCGTTGCGGCTCCGTTGCTGCCCGCCCGACCACGTCCCTGGAAACGAAGAGTCCGGGAACTCCTGCCTCCCGAACCCAATTTTCCCTTCCCTGGTTACCGCAGGTATTCCCGTGCAAGCGTTATGTTGCGAAGATAGTTAAGGAAATATCACTATCAGTAATAATTATGCATATCCCAACTCCCGGGGAGATCAGGTCCCGGAGAGAAGTGCTGCAGATGCGGCAGGCTGAACTTGCCAGAAGAGCAGGAGTCAGCCAGTCAATGATCGCCCGTATTGAAGCCGGGAGTGTCGACCCACGTGTCAGTACCTTAACCCGTATCCTGAACGTGCTGAACAGTGCCGTCAGGCACCGGGTGACTGCATCAGATGTGATGCATACACCTGTTTTTGCAGTAAAACCTGCTGATCCCATCACCGCAGCTGTTGAAATAATGGACAAGAACAATATCTCCCAGCTCCCGGTCATAGAAAACGGTGTGCCAGTCGGATGTATTTCAGAGACCGCAATTGTCAATGCAATTGAGGAGCAGCGGCTCCATAAGAGTCATATCTATTCGGCAAATGACTTTATAGAGTCCGGGTTCCCCACCGTCCCTCCTGATACCGACGTGGAAACAGTCGTTTCAATCCTTCAGCACCACCATGCGGTACTGGTTCTCGAAAGCGGTCGGGTACAGGGCGTTATTACGAAACATGACCTGATCTCCCTTATCATCCGTCCGTAGACATCAGGTCTGGGGCAGGGTGAAAAAATGGGGGCTGGGTTTTCCCATGTACTGGTGACAGGTTCAGATTTTTGAGACCAGGTCACGCAGGACTGCCTCGGGATCTTTTGCCTTGACCACACCCGATGCGAGAAGGACCCCGTCTGTCCCAAGGTCGATCGCCGTCCGTACGCATTCCCCGGTCTGTATCCCTGCCCCTGTTAACACCATCACCTTCGAATTGACCGCCCGTACCGCTTCCACGGTATTTTTTATGATATCCGGATTTGCCTTCGCCACCGATACACCGCTCCCGATGAGTTCAGGTGGCTCGACTGCAACGTAATCGGGAGACAGGGCGGCAGCAGCAGCGCTGGCCGCTTCGTTATTCGTGCAGACAACGGATATCATGTGCATCGCACGGAGCGCAGATACCGCGGCATCAATATCAGCGAGATTTAGTCTGCGTTCCGAATGATTTATCAGCGAGCCTTTCGCACCCGCCTGTTTCAGTGCTTCTGCACTGATGGTCCCGGTATGGGCGCCGGGTTCAATACCGTCCACATGCTGGGCAAACACGGGGAGTTCATAATGTCTCGAAATCGGGTGGATGTCAAGGTACGAAGGTGCAATACCAATCAGCACACCGCTGTCGGCGCTGACGGCCTGTGCAATGGACGCAATCCGGTGCGCATGCTGTCCGATACTTTCACGGTATGTTTTTAAATTGATCAGGATAAATGGGGCTGCCATAGTAGTTCACCCCCATATATGCATCATTTGATAAAGAACTGCACGCTTCGGAAATGTCAGACAAGATTTCCACGGAATGATGCGGACGTAATACCTCCGAGCGATAACTTTTTCGCAGCAGAAAGGAGGTCCAAAAATTGCTCACTGCCGGGGGACTCAACAGAACGCCTGACGGCTTCCCGGTAGAGTGATACCATTTCCTGCGCGTAGGCGGGTGTCTTACGGCGGGCATCGATGGCCACCGACTTAACACCTGCACTAATGAGACCAGGGATACTATCGATCAGGCAGGTCTCAGATGAATTCCTGATGTGGGTCTGACAATACGGATCGATATGAATGGGAAAAGTCCTCCGGGTACTGTCCTGCAGGCCTACGAAGAGCTTTTCATTCAGCCCTTTGCAGGCACCTTTTCTGCCGGGCAACGCTGCCAAAACGCAGTCCCTGCTGATGAGGACTTCAAGGTTCCCCTGGACAATCACTTCAAACGCCGGGATTTCCCCGGGTGGAGACCCCGCCACCAGTGCGGATAGATCCCGATATGATAGTTCCGGCGACAGGGTCAGGCTGATACATCCCGCGAATGCACCGGCAGTGAGATGGTTAAAAACATTCAGGCCGGCCCCTCCGCAGATCTTCATCGCGGGAAATAACCGTGCAACTGTCGTGGCAAGACCCGCGCTGTCAACCATGATCCCGCCGATCCCCATTTCTGACAGGTCAGAAAGGGCACCCAGCGACTGATCGGTATAGGTCCTTTTAGGAATTGATGGCCATTTCCAGAATAACTGTGTGCGGCTTCCTGCCATGAGCCCCAGTAACTCCCTGGTTTTACCCAGGATTTCTGAAAACGGGTCCCGGCCAGGGGATACGATCGGCGGGCTGCCACATTGGCAGGCCCTCAAACAGGTATCAGGTTCGAAATAAACCCGGTCACATCCAGCTGCAACTGCAGCCATGGCAACCTCGATCGAATCTGCATAGACCGAAATTGTCATGGATCCGGCAGACCGCGCCGGGGGGTATGGGGTCATGTCAGGTAAGGAGGCAATATACGATTCTGCCCGGTGTTCCGCAGTCGATTGTTCACCCAGGTCAGGCCTCCAGGAAGAGGCAATGGCAGATTCTGCACCCAGGATAAGATCCCTTCTGAGCTGGTTCAAAACTGAAACCGGTGTGAAGAGGCCCCCGGGATAATGGAGAACGAGGTCCTGGATGATGAATTGGGTCCCACCGGTCCTGCAGACCTGCCGGGCGATCTGGTCACTGCTAAGAGGTATGTTTTTTGCAATTTCCATGGGCTGACCGGTTTGGCTGAACCTGACCAGCCCCCCGTCTTTGCCCGGCACCGTCCCGCTGATCACGGGTCGGTGTCCTTCGTCCCAGGTGATGACAAGGTCTAGCGGGACCAGATTTTGCGGTCCATTTTCCCCGTGCTTCCCGATTTTCCCTTTATCTGCTGTTTCCTTCCGCCGGGTAAGATAGAGGAGGTCCCCAGGCCTTACTGCCGTTGAAACCGGGACTTGTAGCCCGTCAGGAACTGTTACCGGATTCCCATGGATGATCATCCCGTTTTCCTTTCCCGTAAAGGGGTCGATGAATACGATTCCATCCCCCTTGTACGGTACAATAGTCCCTGATAAATTGATCCGGGCCGCATGCGTCCCGGAATGGTATGAGATAACAGTCCCGGCAAAAACACCCCGGTGATCGGGGTGGCCCCGGCCCATGATCTCCGCGTGGTGCGCACCTTTAAGGTAACCGCGGGTGAAGCCCCGGTTGAAAGCAAGTGCAAGGTCCTCTTCATCCTTATCCAGGGGGCCCCGGTCCCCGGCAGCGATTGCATCAATCGCCCTGCGATAGACCGATACAACGGTGGATACATAGCGGGGGGACCTCATACGACCCTCGATTTTTAAACACTCTACAGGGGAGCGGATAATCGATTCAAGGTCCCACAAGCTGCAGAGGTCCTTCGTGGAGAGGAGGTACTCCTCATCACTCCGGGTGGATGAGAGTGACAACGGACGCCCGTACGTATCCGTCTGCCCACTCACGAACGTATAGGGTTTCCGACATGGCTGGGCACACATGCCCCGGTTCCCGCTCCTTCCACCGATCATTGATGAGAAAAGGCATTGCCCGGAATAGGAATAGCACAGTGCCCCGTGTATAAATATTTCAAGCCCGATCCCCTGGCATTCCGGGGCTGATGCAATATCAGATATCTCTTCCAGGGAGAGTTCCCTTGCGAGTACCACGCGTGAAAATCCCAATTCCCGTGCCCAGGCGACCCCCTCGCGGTTATGGATCGTCATCTGGGTTGAGGCATGGATCGGCAACCCCGGCGCAATCTGCCGGGCCATCAACGCGACACCAATATCCTGCACCAGGATTGCATCGACGCCTGTCTTGTATAACAATACGATGAACCGGGCTGTATCGGGAATCTCGGAATCACGGACAAGAGTATTGACCGTGACATAGACTTTCACACCACGCAAATGGGCATACTGCACGGCACTGTCGATCGAGACCGGGTCAAAATTTTCTGCATAATTCCTGGCACCGAAGCGGTTACCACCGAGATATACCGCATCAGCTCCTGCATCGATTGCTGCGATGAGAGATTCTGTTGAACCGGCAGGGGCCAGAAGTTCCGGGACTCTGCCGGGTAACCCACGGTCCCTTAAAATGAGCGGATCGGGTATCATCTGGTCACCCATCCTACCCGTGGCTTCGCGTACCAAAAAAAAGAACCAAAGAAAATCGAATTCTTATTCCGCCGATGTGTCATGTCCATAACAATCCTGATGGCCATACCGTTCAACTCCCAATTCCCGCTATCCATTGGATTATTCCCTGGCTAACCGGGAGCAGGAAAGCGGAAGCGGCACAGAATGTGCCGATCATAACGATAAATGCAGTCTTTCGCTCCCAACCGGCGAGCCATGCAGCCGCCGGACATACATAAAACCCTACAACCAGCATTCCGGGGATGAGTGCCAGGACCCCGTATTTTTTAATCAGGGGTGAGGAAAGGAATTTCCCACGTATCCGTTCAAGAAATCGCGCCACACGGGGCGAACTGTTCCCGGCATGGTCAAAGAGTGATAACTGGAAGAAAATAATTCCCGCCGCTACCAGTGTGACAATGACCAGTGTAATGATGTTACCCATGCCAAGCGCCTGCCCAACGAACACGGCCGCGTACTCAAGGATAAAAGTGGCGGATACCAGTGCCAGGACAGGTCCGGGAGGGATTTTGATTAGAAATCCGGCAAGGAACGGTCCAAGTCCGGCAACAGACAGCACGATAACTCCATCACGGACAAATGACCTGGCAGTGACACACGGTTCTTTCATACAGATTATTAAGATATAAGAACCCCGGAAGAATATGTTATCGGGAGGTACCTGGCGATGAAGATAATCGTATCCACCAGTGAGCGTCCTGGCACAACCGATCTACTCGAGTACCATCCGGACCTGATCGAAGTCCGTCTTGACCTCCTGCAGGGGGACGTGGCTGGAATCGTCCAGGAATGGTTCGCGGCAACAGACGTCCCATTAGTACTGACTCTCCGGAGTCAGCAGGAGGGAGGGTTGTTTTCCGGCACTCCTGAAGACTGGCTCAAAACGGTTACACCTCTTCTCCCCTGTGCGTCCTATATCGATATTGAACAACGGTTCGCCTCTCATGCCCGGTACATCCGGTCCGGGGGAATCAGCATCATCGCTTCATTTCACACAAAAAGGATGCCATCCATACAGGAACTGGACGGGATCGAACACGCACTTCGTGAATATGGAGATATACCAAAAATTGTTGTCACACCATCCGATGAAGAGGATATGATTACCTTCTTTTCATTCACACTCCATGCAAAAAAGCCGGTTATCACCAGTGTGATGGGAGATCAATTCCGTTATATGCGCCCGATACTCCCCCTGTTTGGTTCTGACTGGGTATTTGGTCATGCAGGGTGCGCCACCGCCGCGGGCCAGTACCATATCCGGGACCTCAGGGAAATATATGCCCGCCTGATTGATGGAGACGGGACCGCAGATCATAACCGGTAACAAGGGATACACCGGACCCCTGGTATAAGAGATTGATATTTTTTGGTAATCCGGGAGGATTTTTTCGCAATGATACGGCAGAACGGGAGTCGTATCTTTTTTTAGTTATGTTCCAAAAGGGTCCTGATATAAAATTCAGAACCCCCACGGGCGCACTCGTTTCAGGTCATACACCGCAATAGGGTACTGGCAGGGGGTAGTGAATCAGGGTCCATTCCAGACCCCGTTGATGAGGAACAAGGGAGTTATCGGGGGTATTTTAATATATGGCGGAAAATTGGTTATTATCGTAATCCAGCGAAAATAAGAGCCATTTAAACCAATAATCAGGTCACCGGCCATGCATGGACATAACCATGGTTGAACAGGGAAAGATCCTGGCATATTGTTCGAATAATGAGGCCGGATTATGGCCGGATTTATGGAACCGCCCGGATTTACATGATGATGCAGGTCTGAAACAGGGTGATGTTGTTTTCGTCGGTTAACCGAAAGGAACGTGACAGGCAAAAATACCCGCAATTTTCGTCGTGGTTCACCCAGGCCGGCCGGACAATGCGGCTCAGTCGTGGCTGACCTGGCGTACACCAGGCGGATGCGGGAAAAGTATGGGCCAGTAATCATCCACGGGGTGGCATGACAAAATGAGGAATAATGTCAGGAATGGCTGGTTGAGGAATGATCCACCATTTTTTTTGTAACGTTTTCATATTATTACCCATTGCGAAAAAGGGGCAGTGATCATTGATATTTGTCCTTCTGGAGTTCCGAAAACCCCGAATATTTCAGCTGTTCAAGGAGGGCGTCCACAATGACCAGGGCGATCATCGCTTCTGCCACCGGGACAATCCGCGGGGCGATGCAGGGGTCATGCCTGCCTTGTACCGAGATCGTCGCTGGCATCCCGGTCATCGTCACCGTCTGTTGTTCCCTTGAAATTGAAGGTGTCGGTTTCACAGCGATACGGACGATGATATCTTCACCGGTGCTGATACCGCCAAGAATACCTCCTGCATGGTTGGTTAAAAATCCTTCGGGGTTCATCTGGTCATTATTTTCATGTCCGTACAGTGCAGCCGCATGGAACCCTTCACCAATCTCCACGCCCTTCACCGATCCAATTCCCATCATCGCATGGGCAATGGCCGCATCGAGCTTGCCAAAAACGGGGTCACCGAGACCTGGAGGAACTCCTTTCGCCACCACCCCGACAATCCCCCCAACTGAATTTCCAGCATCCCTTGCTGCCCTGATCTCCGCATCCATCTCAGGCTGGAGATTTTTGCCATGGACTTGTATCACCTGTCCCAAAACTGATATGCCGGCATAAGAAAGCAACTTCATCGCGACGGCCCCTGCTGCGACCCGGGATATCGTCTCTCTCCCTGAACTCCGTCCCCCGCCCCTGAAATCCCTGGTACCGTATTTTTGCTGGTACGTATAGTCAGCATGCCCGGGCCTGAACAGATCCCTGATAGGAAGGTAATCGTTAGTTTTCATATCCTTGTTCCTGATAACAAGGGCAATTGGTGTACCGGTAGTTATTCCTTCGAAAATTCCGGATAGGATCTCAACATGGTCTTCTTCGCTTCTCTGTGTCATCAGGTCTGACTGGCCCGGACGTCGCCGGTCAAGGAGGGGCTGGATATCCGGCTCATCAAGGGGGATACCGGCCGGACATCCATCAATTACCACACCAAGCGCTTTCCCATGGCTTTCTCCGAACGTAGTGCAGCGGAAATTATGACCAAATGTATTCATTCTGAACACTTCCTTACAGGGCTGATGAACCAGGAGCGTGAAAATGAACGGACCAGACCGTTCATAAAAGACACCCCCGGACAGTTTCAGGGGGCACTTTGATACCCGTAAAACAGCGGAACTGGGCACAGGCCTGGCGCACAAACATTTCGGTCCCTGGGATCGTGACACAGCCTGCTTTCCGGGCGGCGGTCAGGAGTGGTGTATCTGCAGGAGTGTAGACAAGGTCATAAACAGTCATACCCGGCTTCAACAGGGATACGTCAATCGGTGACCGCGTATCAGATCCCATTCCGACCGGTGTTGCATTAATAACAATATCGGGGTTCGCGCAAGAAAAGCCGGATAAAGGCGAGACTCTTACAGAGAACCTCCCGGAAAACTTCTCTGCCTTCGCCGGTGACCGGGTGATGACAACAACGTCCATATCAAGGGACTGTAATGCATATACCGCTGCAGCAGCCGCCCCTCCGGCCCCGATAACCACAGCCCGTGACCCCTTCAGGTGGCTGAGCGGTTCCCGTATCCCTGTCCAGTCGGTATTAAAACCAAAGGTTGTCCCATCAAACATCAGGACTGTATTCGCCGCACCGATTGCAGTCACATGCTCATCTGCTACATCGATACTGGCAAGGGCATCAGTTTTAAAGGGGATAGTTACAGAAAGCCCGCGGATGTCAATCTTTTTCGCCTCCCTGATGATGTTGTCAAAATCCGGAGATCCTAACCGTGTGTAAAGACAATTCATACGATATTTCGTGAACAGGCGGTTATATAGCAGAGGTGACAGGCTATGGCCAACCGGGTATCCCGCCACCGCATAGATCCGGGTGATGTGGTCCCGGCCGGGAGTACAGAGAGTACGTTCGAGTACAGCTGCTTCTTCCAGGGCAATTGCAGTACTCTTCACAAATAAAAGGAATTCTTCTGCATCCCTGCGGGTGACGGTCCCCTCTGCCAGGATATGCCGGATGACCATGGCCGTCTCATTGGCATCCCTGTGGGTTGTATTGATACAGAAATCTGCGGCTCCAATGTAAAACGGCCTCCTGGCCGCCTGTAACATGCGAATTTCGTCCCGGAGCGGAAGCCTTGTCAGGGAAGGACGTCCTGTGCTGGCAATCCTCTGTTCAATGGTACGGTCGTCCGCGGTGAGAAGGAACAGGATACTCCCCTGCCTGAGTGCGGCCACGTTCGAGGGGTCCAGGATTGCCCCGCCGCCCGTGCTGACTACTGAATCGGTCTGATCAAGGGAGGCAATGGTTTCACATTCTTTTGTCCGGAAATATTCCTCACCGTACTGCTGGAATATTTCATAGATGGTCATCCCAACACGTTTCTCGATGAGGGCATCCGTATCAAAAAACGGTACATTCAGCATGTGTGCGAGGAGTTCGCCGGCCCTTGTCTTCCCTGTCCCCCGAAACCCGGTGAGAACGATTCTTACCATACCTAATCCTCCGTATCTATTGTCTCAATCAGGATCATCCCGGTAAAATCCCAAAAATAGCCGTAAAAAAATCCGGGAAGGACTTATCCACGCATTCCGCGTTCCGGATCGTGATATCCCCCCGGGTAAGAGCTAGTACTGCAGCACTCATCGCAGTCCGGTGGTCGTCTCCCGGGTCAATGGTACCGCCATGAAGCGGTGCCGGAATGATACTGATACCGTCTTCGGTTATTGTTGCATTGCCTCCGAGTCTGTTCAGGAGGTCGACAGTTGCCCTGATCCGGTCACTTTCCTTGTATTTTAAGTGGGAAATCCCACTGATGTGGGACGGAGTGGATGCCATCGCTGCCACCATGCACAATGTTTGTACCGTGTCAGGAGATGAAGACATATCCATCGTAATCCCTGTTAAATCACCACTCCTCTCAACCCTGATACAGTTCTGCTCCCAGGTCACCTGACAACCCATCCTGCCCAGCGCCTCGACAAACATCCGGTCGCCCTGCACCGATACAGGGTTGAGACCTTCCACTTCTGCCACGCCTCCGGTAACTGCGGCAATGGCAAAAAAGTATGATGCTGACGAGTAATCTCCTTCGATCACATAGGTCCGGCCTTTGTAACATTGACCGGACCTGATCATGAACTCCTGGTACCCTTCCCGCTCCGGGACCACGCCGAACGTTGCCATGCAGTCGGCAGTGATATCCAGGTACGATCTTGATGCCACATCACCGGTAATCCGGATTTCGATATCGGATTCGGCATAGGGCGCTGATATCATCAGTGCTGAAATAAACTGGGAACTGATAGTACCGGGAATTGATACCAGGCCACCCCGCATCGTCCCTTCCACAAGGAGGGGTGGATAGTCCGTCTTCCCAAGGTACCCGATCCGGCCGCCAATAGAATTGAGGGCCTCAACAAGGTGGCCAATTGGGCGCTCCTGCATCCTTTGACTCCCGGTGAAAATTACCGGTTCGCTGCAGAGTAAGGCTGCGGCCGTCAGGAGCCGGAAGCTGGTACCCGAGTTCTCCATATCGAGGGTCATCATCTCCCCGCAGGAGAAATGACCTGAATTCCCCCTGATATGAATGAGGCCCGGTTCCTCGCGGATAGCGGTACCCAGTGCCCTGAGTGCCCTGCAGGTGACACGCGTATCGCCCGAATCAAGAGGATTTTTTATTTCTGAAACACCGTCTGCCAGGGCAGCAATGATAAGGGCCCGGTGGGTATAACTCTTTGAAGGGGGGGCCGTTACCCGGAACCCGCACGCCTCCATTTTCGGAAGGGTAATGTTCATGGAGCCAGCTCCAGGCGCCTGTAACAGCCGAACCGTTTGATATTCGTCAGTTTCTCCAGTTCAGCAAGTGACTCCTCGTACCCGGTTGATGTCGTGATGTCGATGAAAAAGACATAACTTCCCATGCCCCTTTTCGATGGACGGGACTCGATCCTGCAAAGGTTTATCCCACGCCTTTCAAATACCCCGAGCAGTTCGTGGAGAAGCCCGGGCCGATCGGTCGCCGGATCGACCACGATACTGCACTTTTCGGGAAAATCTTCCTGCCTAGGATGACCTGATACACGGAAAAACCGCGTGGTATTGTGGGGGTTATTCTCGATATGGGAGACAACGACCGGCAGATCGTAAATCTCGCAGATTTTCCTGGATACCACCGCAGCCCCGGTACGGTTCCCGAGGAGCTCAATAGCGCTTACAGCATTACTTTTTACAGGAATGATCTCGATACCCAGATGATCGAGAAATTCACTGCACTGTTCACTGGTCTGGGGATGTGCATAGATCACTGAAACCTCATCAAGGGGAAGAAACGATGCAAGAAAATGATGGACCTCAATATACAGTTCGGCCACAACAAAAACATTGTACCGCAGCAGCCCGTCAAGAGCCGGCCCGACCCCCCCGGCTTCGCTATTCTCAACAGGGATCACCCCGTCACCTGCGCCCTGCTCCACGTTTGACAGGACCATCCCGATGGCCGGGAGTAACTGTACTTCTTCTGGTGGAACCAACCTGCACGCAACTTCGTGGCTGAATGTCCCAATGGGTCCCAGGGCAAACAGGGTCATCGTTTCACCATCGCTTCGATCAGCGAATCCGTCAGGGATGACGCAGCGTTGCAATATTTACCGAAATGTTCGCTGTTCCGGGTAAAAAGTTCCTCAAAGAGGCCACTATCATCGGATAGGACGGTATCCTTCACATCCCTGACCGCATGTTCGCAGGCCTCAAGGACCGCCGGGACATAAGGGTTCATCCGGAGCATATC
>Ga0114951_10004257_pt1 | contig 14114 bp, 15 predicted proteins | sample AM7aDNAmetaG_FD_88677 | JGI IMG/M metagenome (GOLD analysis project Ga0114951, IMG submission 88677) | Freshwater microbial communities from Finland to study Microbial Dark Matter (Phase II) - AM7a DNA metaG | ecosystem: Environmental > Aquatic > Freshwater > Lake | place: Finland: Lake Alinen...
GAGGCTCTCTCATTGACAGAACGCCTATCGGAAAACTGTTCGAAAAACAGGTCGACGAAGGAGCTGAAATATGTGAAGAGTCCGGATTTCAACTTAGCTTTAATTTTTAGTAGACACTAGTGAACAAATATATTCAATTCCTTTTCCAACCGAACAGGCCGATGGTTTTTATCTTAACTCAAGAGAGGCCGTCGCTTGTGCGACGGCCTCTCTTGAGTTAAGTGGGCCTGACCAATTTGATTTAATTTGTGAAAGGATGATCTTTGGTTACTTTAAGAGATTCTCCAGAATTATAAGTAGTCACAACTTGTTTCAAATTTGCAGCAAAGACGCTAAGAGCAAATGCTCTCTCGACCGAATGAGCCAAAGTCCCATCTTTTTGTCCAATTTCTTCTTCAAAATCATTCGGGGTTAAACCAAGGTTTAACAAAGGCATCAGGGCTGGCTTTCTGATATAAAACATAGAGCCCGCTGAAAAATTGAGGTTTGTAAGTTGTGGCAACTCAATACCCATCGCCTCACTGAGTTTTTCAACCATTCTTGCATTTGCCCCATAATAAAGATTCATCGGAACAAAATGCCCTGGTGCACCGATAAGCCCTATCGAAGGATCTGTATTGAAAATCTGAATAGCCCGCTTAATGATTGATTCCTTTAATAATTTATTATAGAGATCCTTTCGCCAAAGCTCACCCGATTGCCGATGGTTTGATTTTTTAGTATGTATTTTCAAAATCACCTGATATCCATCGCTGAAAGCTTGAGGGACTATTTTTAAAAATGGCAGGATATCCCTTCCGCGATTTTCTACCGGTAAAAATTTAAAATCATAATGATCGTTTTCCAGGAAGCCGGTTATTTTTTCGGATAAGTAATCAGGGGAGGTTACGTATAATCTGAATTTTACTGCATTGATATATTTAATATAATCATTGATTTCCTGAAATATATCAAAATGAAATGCATGTATAATGATAGCGAGTGAGTTAACTGGCTCTTTGCTTACAGGTCCAGGTTGATGTTTTTTTTCCGATTCAGAATTGATTTTATTGAACAGCGTTTCCTGAACTGATCCGCGTAATATACTATCAGGGCTTTTTGCGAAAATTACAGCTTCACGCCAGTTTTGATATGCCCTGCTTTTTGTGAAGATAAATGGGAATGAACGAAAAATGATTGTTTTAATCATTTCCTTATTCTTACGTGATAAAGGAATATGCCACCAGGCATTTATAAGACAGGTTTTTATAAACTCATGAATTGATTGAAGATAACTGCTATCAAATTTCATCCTTTCAAAAAACATTAGTTTTTCTTGTTCAATGTATTTATTTTTTCCTGATTTTAATGGTCATAAACATGGATAATTGCCACGAAACTGAGGCCAAAAAAGAATCCATTGCTTTGAAAAACTTATAAGAAAAATCAGGAACGAATTGTTTATATGAAAGGCCGCCACTGAGAAGATACCTCAAAGGAGTATGAAAAGTTATTTCTTCGATTACTAATTTTGGGAATGTTTTAATAAATATATCCTTGTCCCTGATAAAAACAATCCATGGCAAGTACCCATTAGCCCCGCTTAACGGACCTGAATCCGGGTTTTGCCAGGTCCCTTTTGGATTGAACGATTCATGATGAAAAGCTGAATAAATGAAGCTCCCCCATAAACTTTTTGCAGGTTCGATCATAATAAGTTTTCCATCTTCATGTAAAACCCGGTTTGCTTCAGATAAGAACAATTGGGCATCCGGTAGATGATGAAAGGTGTCGACCATAAACAATCCACTCAAAGAACCCTCGCTAAATGGCATATTTAATGCAGAAAGAGTCATATCGTTTGTAGGTAAAGGTAAAATGTCAGAAGAGATAATGGAAGGCAATAGTTCCTTCATGAACCCTCCTCCTGAGCCCAACTCCACGACTTTACCCGGAGGAATTTTTTTGGACTCATGAATAAATGTTCCATACCAGTCAATATACAGTTTCTTTAAAAATGGCTTTGAAAGTATTATATCCTTATGTACTAAAGTCCTTTCAGGTGCGTCCAATGGTATGTTAATTTTATATTTTAACCCCATAAGAATGTACAATGCAACGGTAAAAAATATTCAAATGACTTGCAAACCCTTATTTTATTGCGCTAATAAGTAATGATCCTGAAAGTTGCCTTAATACTGGGATTTTTTCAGCAAGATCAATAAATGGTAACATATTATTAATCATTTTCTCAGGAATTCTGGGATGCAGAAAATCGAAGGGAATAACCTTAATTCTGGTAAATCCGGTTTTTTGAAGTTTTTTTCTAACCGACCATGTAAAAAACGCAGACTCATCAGGTGAATCACCAATAGTCTTCTTCAAAAACTTTATGTTTTTTTGAAATGCAATCTGCGGATTCATCATATTCGGTTCAGTAAAGACAATGTGACCTCCGGGTTTAAGTACACGGAAAATTTCGCTCAACGCTGAGTCAATATCAAGATGATGTAAAACTGAAGATCCGATCACTGCATTAAAAGTTTGGTCATTAAAGGACATTTGACATGCATTTTCAATGATAAATTCAACATTGCTATCAATAATATTTTTTTTTGCAATTTCCATCAAATCCGGCGATATATCAATGCTTGTAAGTAGAACTTTTTTCGTTACTATTTCTCGTGTCAGTAAGCCTGTGCCACACCCCAGCTCCAGTACTTTCATCCCGCTTATCAGTGAACCCATAAGTAGTCCGGATCTTCGCTGCCACCTGATTTTTCCGGCCGGCGTTGTCCAATTCCAGATTTCGTCGGCATCATGGGAAGCCAGAAATTTTCCATGTTCGATTTCGTTTTGTATTCTTTTGGGAGATATCAAGTTTTCGGCAATGCTCATATAAACTTCATTTTTCTGGCGGCAAAAAAACTCATTTTAACCAGGAGCCATCCATGTTTAAATCTTTTAATCCTCGTAGATCCATATTCTCGTTCGCGATAGCGAACCATGATTTCCGTCATTTTAAGGTTTTGTTTTGCCGCTCCAAAAAGCAGATCAAAGTCACCAAAGGGATCAAAATCGCCAAAGTATGAACGATTCTTTTTAATTGACTCATAGTCTTTTTTAAATAGCACTTTTGTTCCGCATAATGTATCCTTTAACCTTTGTCCAAGAAGGTATGAGAAAAATACACTAAAAAATTTATTGGCCAGATAGTTTAAAAACCGCATGGCATCTTTTTCCATTGGGTATACTAATCTGCAACCGTTAATAAATTCACCTTTATTTTGCTTTAACACGTTATAAAATTTAACCAGGTCCTCGGGAGGCGTTGTAAGATCAGAATCAAGAATCATTAAAATCTCACCTGAGGCAGCATCAAATCCTTCACGGACCGCATTACCTTTTCCTTTGCCTGTCTGGCTAAATACTTTGATGGTCATATTTGAGTATTTCTCCTTCACTCTCAGCATTTCCGAATAGGTGTTATCGGTAGAATGTCCATCAACAAAAATAAATTCCTGAGAAAACCCGAAACTTGGGGTTCTTTTGATAACGTTTTCAATATTTTCGACCTCATTCAGGGCCGGAACGATGATTGAAACACTATATTCTGCATTCTCACTGATTAAAGGTCTTGCAACGATCAGGTTTACAAGATCCATCGTGTTTAACAACGGTAAATTGGCAATAATCCCGTTAATCAGATAATTCAGACCCGGAAAATATTTTGGTAACAATATTTTTTTTTGGACAGTAACTACCTGAAAATCCTCAAGGTCAAGAAGTACCGTCAGATCGGTGGTCGAAAGCCAGTTCTGTTTAGGTTGTTTAAGTTTAATATGCAATACTTCGCCAAGGTTCATGATCGGTTCCCAAAGAAAGTTAAAGTTGGATATCACAACTCTGGTTTGTTTATGACATAATTTCCTGAGATTATGAAATACTCTCTGAGCATCCCACAGGCAACCTGCAAGATCAGATAAAATAATGTAATCAAAAGTCTGATTCAAATTGAAGGTCTCAGCATCAGCTAAATGAAATATCAGATCAGGGTACCGCTTAGCAGCATTTTCAATGATTGCAGGTGTGAAGTCAATTCCCACGCCATAGCAAGGTTTCACCGCATTCAATAAATCCCCCAGCCCACACCCGATTTCGATCACCCTGACTTGTTCCGGTATGATATAAGAGAAATACTTTTCAAGTGACAGGTGATAAAACCTGTTTCGTCTTTCCCATTTTTCACGCGAAAAAGCAGTTCTGTTATAAAAATCCTTTATATCCTCTCTTTTCATCAAATCAGGTTTTTTCAATTTTCGGTAAAATGGCCGGATTTATGTCCGAGAATTTCAGGCAAAGATCAGGATTGCATGCCGTATCTTTAAGAATTAAATACTTGGCAGTATTCAGGATGATCATAAGCTTCAATTTTTATATGCAATAAAATTGATGTAAAAATCATGGCTATTTGTCTTGGACAATATTTCTTCTATTGGCATAGAAGGGATGAAACGAATCAGAAATCCCGAATTAATTAATTCCCGGTAATACTCTTCCGGATCAACTTTTGTCATTAAAAGACCATAGGGCCAGAACTCACCGAATATTGTCAGCTTGCGTGATCTGTTAATTGTATCGATCATCCCCTTCAAAGCAAAATAATCGAATCCCTGAATGTCTATTTTTATGAAATCAATAATTACGTCAGGAAAATTTAATTTTAAAAAGGAATCTATGCTTACTGATTTTACTTTTACAGATTTTCTTGACTGACCATCATCATAAGTATGGTGATCAACATTCAGATCAGATGACAAATACAAATCAATCTCCAGGTCATTATTTGAAACAGCACAATTAACAAGTTGGATATTTTTTTTATCCTTTGTAAGTTTTGTCAGCCTTGAGAAATTTTCTTTTTCAGGTTCGAAAGCTATTACAAGGCCATTAGCCCCTGTGCATTTTGAAAAGAATAACGAGTAAAAACCAATATTTGCCCCAATATCCAGGATGACGGTGCCCTTGTCAATATTGTTACGCATTAAACTAATCATTTCAAAATCAGTAATTCTTTTATAAATAAAATATAATATTTTATACAATGGGAATGTATATCGAAACAGGAAATTAGAAAATTTGGCAATAGTTTTCATCTAAAACAAATAGTATTTGTTTACTATTACTAAAATTGTTACTGATAGTATATAAATACTAAATAAATAAATTAATATTTTACCCGTGGAAATTATAGCTAAGCTGGAATTCAATGTCCATCTTGCAAGGTTAATTTTTGAGGAATTCCCTTCAAATTTCTTGATGATCCAATAAATCAAGTTTCTAGCTTTATAAAAAAGTGTCCCATTATAAAATGCAAGGAAGAACAAGGGTGCAAGAGGAATAAAATATCGTCCCTGTGCGCCTTCAATTCTTTCATAACCTACCGGAGACCACGTAGTGTAAATGGCAACCTCTATTGCGACAAAACCGGTAACGAAAATTCCTAATAAAATCAATCTATCCGTTGACAGGAATGTGCGTATTTTTTTTGAATTAAATATGGTTATAAAAACAAGTGTCAAAATATAACTAACAACTAATAAAGGTGGGATGGGATTGTCCAACCATCCCAATATTCCCACAAAGCTTTCTAAATAAAACTTTCCATGCGATATAAAAACGGTTGTGAAAAAGATTTTAACAAACGTAATAAAATGTTCACAAATGAAATTGACTTGTTCAAAAGGCGGCTTCCAGGGAATCTGTATCAATGGGTTTGCGCTGGATGCTATAAGAATTCGGGTTAATGTTATAAAAAACGGTGCAATGACCATCGACATTAGTAAAAGAATGAAAGTGATTATATATTTTTTTTTAGAACCTATTTTTAAAACCGGGATCAATATGAACATAAAACCTATGCAACAATAAACTGGCCGGCAAAATGCAAGTAAAATATTCGTGGCAAATAAAATCACGAGATTTTTTCTGCTAACTTTATGAACATTGGAAGATTGCAGATGAAGAAAATATGAAATGGAAAGCAAAGCCAATCCTATTGTGAATGCATCATATGAATTCGATGCAAGTTGTGTCAGAGTCATTGGCATTAAACCAAGTAAGAATATTCCCCATTTGAAAACAGGAATGTAATGTATGGCCAGGGTAATTAAAAAAATTGAAAACAATAAATTGACTACTCTTCCCATATACATTAAATACAATACCCTGAAATCAAATAATCGACCAATGGTTATTCCAATACATTGCGGGACATAAGGGATTATGTACCAATATGACCAGATTTTAATCTGAGATTCAGGTGCAAGTTTAACCTTCATCATTTTCTGAAAATCGGAGATGTGATAATTTTTCTCCCTTACAGATAAGGAGATCATGCTTAATTTATACAATGATTTTGGTACTTCCTGACGGAGTTGGAAAAAGTCCAGGTCGGAAAGCTGATATCCCCTGAAAAAATGAACCGGCTCGTCAGGGACCTGAAAAGGTGGCGTGAGGAATACAAATATGGTTCCAAAAAACAGCGCAGTGATAAAATATATTTTTTTAACATTAAATCGTAATTCATGTATTTTATTTCTAATACTAAGAAAATAGTAAATATAGAGTAATGAGAGTATTAAGAAAAAGTAATTAAAGAACTTCCATAAGCTAAATCTGTTGTTCCCTTCATAAGTTCTCAAAATCATGCTGCCGTTAAGGTGTTTTATTAAAGGCCTGGTAAGGCCTTTTGAATCATGTTTATTTAATATCAATTTGTGTAAACTGCCAAATGTGCTGGTTGAGTCAACCCAGATTGTAATATTATTTTCATTGTCCGCATCATTAGAATAAATATATATATACAATTTGTTTCCTTTTCCTATATATTTATTATCCATTAATTTAATGGGATAGAATTGATTATCTTTGATCTTTCTGGAGAAAATTGTTTTGGAATAAATTAATTTCTTATTTTGATCAAAAATAAGAATTGTGTTTTTGTTATTATTTTTTCTGGCCCATGTTGCGAAAAAGATGTCTATTCCTTGTAAATATTCTTTTTTCATCGTCATTTCCTGGACGAACACGTGATTCTTCAAAAGAGGACCTATCGGTTTGCATGCCTTGATCGGGACCTCGTTTACAGGATTAGAATGGAAACTGGGAGGTACGAACAAAGATATCAGGCATGCAGCTGAAAGGACAAACACAAACGGGATAACATACTTTATAAATTTTAAATTGACCGTCTTCATCTTGTAAGCCTCCCTATTTTTCGGGCCATTCAAAATTAGACACTTTTACCTTAGTTTCATCCATCATTTGGCCCGGGGTTTTATCCCCCAGGGAGTCATGAGGACGATGATAGTTATAATCGATCGTATATTCGTTCACCATTTGTTTTACTTCGGATAAAGACCTAAAAACATAGGCATTTAGTAATTCCCGTCGTATACTTCCATTAAATCGTTCAACATAGCCGTTCTGCATAGGTTTTCCAGGCTGGATGAACATTAGCTGGATTGAAATGGTCCCAGTGTATCAGACAGTATTTAAGAGAACTTAAGGATATTGTTGTTGTTATTGATTACACATGTACGTATGTACATGTGTAACTTTTCTTTTTGCTTCTTTTTCTTTTGTTAATAATTTGTTCATTTGTTAATATCTATGCGGCTTCTGCGATATGCGTCATGAATTTTTTGTAGGGGACCATTCCAATAGTTTGATGCGGTCGCTCATGATTGTATTCGAAAAAGTACTTATCCAGGCCGTGATATAATTCTACCCCGTCTTTTGGTAAGTTCAGGTAAAGGTATTCATGTTTAACGCTTCTCCATAATCGTTCCACAAAAATATTATCGAGGTAGCGACCTTTGCCATCCATACTTATTTTGATCTGGTTGTCTAAAAGAACGGATGTAAAGGCATTTGAAGTAAACTGGGCTCCCTGATCAGTATTGAATATTTCGGGCCTGCCATGCATCGTAATGGCTCGTTTTACCGTATCAACGCAGAAACCGACAGTCAGGGTATTAGAAATACTCCAGGCCACCACATAACGGCTGTAAACGTCTATAATGGCAACCAGGTACATGAATCCATGTTCCATTCTCAAATAAGTGATGTCCGATTCCCAAACCATATTGGGACGATTGATATCAAGGTCTTTAAGCAGATATGGATAGATCTTGTTTTCTTCGTTAGGCTTGCTCAACCATTTTTTAGGATAGATTGCTACAAGTCCCATGAGTTTATAAAGCCGCCTGACCCTTTTGCGATCCACGTTATAGCCCAGGTTCTTCAGGAAATCACTCATTCTGCGAGTGCCGTAATATGGAGTCTTGGTGTATTGCAGATCGATCAGATTCATCAATGTCAAGGTGTATTCATCCACCGGGCAGGGAGTATAATAATAACCTGACCGGCTAATACCTAATAGCTCGCATTGCCTTGAAATAGAGAAGTCTGGATGTTTAGGTTCAATCATGGATTTTAGTTCAGCAAGAGAGTAGTCTACAGTTTTTTTTTCAACCAATCATTCTCCATTTCAAGCCTGCCGATTTTTGCAAACAGTTTCTCATTGGCTTTTTCCAGCTCTTTATCCGGTTCCCGTTTATTGAATATTTCAATGGATCTTCGTAAAAACTCATTTTTCCAGTTACTGATTTGCTGCTGGGTGACTCCAAACATTACCGATAGGTCGGCCAGCGTTTTCTGTTCTTTGATGGCTTCAATAGCTACCTTTGTTTTAAACTCGGCAGTGTGTCTTGTTCTGGTCTTTTTCATTGGACGTTAGTTTTAAGGTTTATACTGATTTTTTAACCTTAAGTTACTGTCCAGTTTTATGGGACTATATCAGATCTCATGACGCTTACACCACTGATCAAATTTATCTGAGATGAACTCCGGGCCATTGTCCACCCGGATCATTTTGGGAAGAGTTCTGTAAAGACTGATTTGTTCAAGAGTACGGATAACCCGTGAGGCAGGGAGAGAAGTATCTACCTCGATGGCCAGCACTTCTCTGTTATAGTCGTCGATAATGTTCAATAAACGGTATTTGCGGCCGTCCCAGAGGCTATCAGACATAAAGTCGACACTCCATACCTTGTTAACAGATTCAGGCTGGAACAGGGCTTGTTTTACCCTCGCCGGTAACCGTTTCTTTGCCCTGCGACGGATATTCAGTTTCATCTCTGTATACACGCGATATACCTTTTTATGGTTCCAGCTGTGTCCCTGCAGCCTTAACCGCTTAAAGCTCTTATCGAATCCGATGGAGGGGTGCTTTGTCACCATTTCATCCAGGGCATTGATAATGGCCGTATCATCTTTCGGCTTTGGTTTGTATTGGTATGAACTTCTTGGCAATTTGACGGATTGACATGCCTGACGAACGCTTAGCTTATGGTCTTCAACTAGAAAACAAGCTGCTTCTCTTCGATCATCAGGCGTTACAATTTTTTTGAGATCAGGTCTTTGAGCGCATAGTTTTCAAGGCTTATGTCAGCGAACATCTTCTTTAACCTGGCGTTTTCGGATTCAAGTTCTTTCAGCCTTTTAAGCTCTCGAACCGTCATGCCGCCGTATTTGGCCTTCCAGTTGTAGAATGTTTGTTCACTAATGCCATATTCCCGGCAGAGATCGATTGTTTTCATCCCCGCCTCGTGTTTCTTCAGAATCGACACAATCTGTGCTTCTGAAAAGCGAGACTTCTTCATAGATTTTTTTCGACATTTAAAATTAACCTTTTTCTAATTATTGCTAATTTTAAACGGCCGAAGTTCGGGGAGGCTTACAATCTTACATGCCTAATCTATTGATGCAACTTTAACTGTACGGATAAAATTTTTCATTCCCAAATGACAGTCCAGATTATAGTCAATATATGAGAACGTATTGATAAGAATGCCTCGAATTAACAAATCCGGTTTCAAAAAAGCTTCTCGGTTTTTAAACAAAGCTCTCATAATAATTAAACATAAGGTAACGGATTATAAGTTTGCAAGGCTTTCCGAAAAACCTTTTCATGGGCTTCAAACATTGCGTCAAAAGTCTCCAGTTTTTTAAAAATCTTTCGGGATTTTTTCCCCATCTTTACTCTGAGATTTTCATTGTCTGACAACTGTAAAATTTGAGCTGAAAGAGTAATCGGATCGGAATAATCAGCTTTAAATGCATTTATTCCAAATTGAACCTGTTCATTTACACCATTTATCGGTGTGGTGATTATTGGCAAACCATACGCCATGGCTTCGAGGATTGCAAGAGGATATGTATCATTGGTTGAAGTAAATACAAAAATATCTGCAGCAGCATAATATAAGTCTGTATCGGGAGTTTCAGAAACAACAGTTACTTTTTCATCCAAATTTTTCTTTTTTACCAGCGCTCTGACTTTTTTGGCATAGGGGATCTCCTCGCGTTCACCGACTATGAAAAATCTTATTTTTTTATGTTTCAACAATTCTGATGCATAAACAAGCAATTCCTGATTCTTATGTTGAACAACAATTCCTACATTCAAGACCATGATTTCATCAGGCCGGATGTTTAGTTTTTTTCTGGAATCAATTCTCTTTTCCTCATTCTTTTTAAGGGCTTCATAATATGGATCTAAACCATTATGAATAACCATGAAGTTTTTCCGAAAGTTGAATTTATTATAATATTTTCTGTAGGATGTCGTGCAAAATATAACGAATGTAGCCTGCATGAAAGCATTAATATAATTTTCTGGTTCAAAATTGGGTATAAGCTTCTGGAGATTTTCCATAGTAAACGATTCATGGATCTTCCATACCACGGGAATCTTCAGCAATCCCGCGATATTGACAATATGATAATTGAAAAGAACATTCACAAAAATAAGATCGGGTTTTTCAGCCAGGATAATTTGATAAATTTCTTGTTTGCAATTTTGAATTTCTTCATGTTGATTGTTTGCATCTTTAGCTAGATAAGCAGATTGATCGGTCGTAATAATGACTTTTATCCCCCTGGTTCTGAGAAATGCCTTTGCAGGACCATCATACTGAGATACGATGGTCACTTCGTATCCCGGTTTTTCCATTAGCCCCAAGGCAATAGAATACAGTATCTTTGGAGCGCCCTCGTAATTAAAATTATGCGAGAAAAAAAGTATTTTAAAGGAGAGTTTTTCCATATTATTAAAGCAAGGAAAGTGTGAAGCCCATCTTTTTACATTTCCTGCCCAGCTAACAAGAAAGCGCTTGAAATAACTAGCCCGATTGCAGATGCCATATTGTTTATTTAAACTCAATTCCAGACTGATTTTCTGGTATGCTTCCTGTAATAAATTCACATATTCACCCTCATGCCCGGAATTCATCGCCGGGAGCATTCGGTTCATTAAAATTCTATTAGACTTGCTATCAATAAATTTCAGCTGTTGAATCCCCTGATTTACTGATATTTTCTCATTAAAACCCGGAGCGTATGCTAGTTTTCCAAATGCTGCTTCCAGATCGGGTCTTTCAATATAAAAACATAATATCCCGATTTCAATGTTATCTGCACAAACCCGTATTTCGGGTTCGGTGTTCGATGACGGGTCATAATAAAAACCAATTATTTCAAGATAATAGACATTAATATCCGTGTTTTCAGAGTAGCTGATATAATCAAGGTTAAAAACTTCCGAAGGTTTTGGTTTCATTATTTTGCTCAATAAAAAACTAATTTATATTCAATTGAAATACCCATATAACCAGGTTAATGCAAACCGGAAATGATAATATGGGTATTCCACTGACCAATTTGTAAAAACATAAATATTAACAGATGAAATATTTCAATTAAATCGTAAATCCATAGTTTAATTCATTTAATTTTTTTTCGATTTTATACAAGTTGATAAAGTGATCTTTCCTCATGCTTAACCGATCATTGTTATATGAAGAAGGTAAATGAATCACTGATAGTGATAACCGTTTTTGAGGAAAATTAAAAAAAGTGAATATTCGATCTGTTTCAATAAAGTAATCGTTATCCATTCCAAATATTTGTTTGTATTTCTCAATTACGGCAATTAGCTTTCTTGGAAAAAACGCCCCGTGTCCAATAAGGCAGATTTTACTGTCAGCGTAAAATGCATTGTGGTGCGGTGTCATACCACATGTTAGTACTTCGCCATCATATTCTTCAAAAATCTTATCTATGTGTGGAATGCAATCATCGTCTTGAACATAAACATCTTTAAATAATGGCACATGGAGATATCGCCAATAAATCCCATCACATTCCGTATATATCAGTATTTCACCAAAACCAAAAGATTCAACATGTTTTAATACCCTTTCCGGATAGTTTTTTTCTTTTGTAATTAATATCGCGGATACTTCGTTTATCTGATTAATATTCATAGAATTATATCTGAATTTTGGTCCGCCAAAATTTCAATTATTTTTTTTGACACGCCTACTTTTCCATAATAATGACCAGATACTGACATCTTTTTATATTCTTCATCATTCGTCAGCAATTCTATTGCAGAATCTTCAATAATTTGCTTGGTTGTTCCAACGAGTTTAACTGTTCCAGCTTTAATGGATTCCTGGCGTTCTGTAAATTCTCTCAACAGCAATACTGGTTTTCCCAAATAAGATGCTTCCTCTTGGATTCCACCGGAATCAGTAATGATAAAATAACATGCATTCATCAGATAGATAAAGGTCAAATAGTCGACAGGGTCAAGTAAAAATATGTTTTGAATGTTTGAGAGGGCCTCTTCAACCAGGTTTTTTACATTCGGATTTGGATGGACCGGGAATACAATAATCACTTCGTGATGTCGGGCAATTTCCTTCAGCGCCAGGCATAAATTGGCTATTCCGGATACAATATTTTCTCGTCTGTGTGCAGTGACAAGAATAATTTTTTTTGAGGAATCTTTCAGGAAAGCCCATAATGCTTCAGGGATTTCAGGAAACACTAATTTTAGCTCACTCTCTTCCTTTTGTTTTATTTTTTCAAGTGCGAAGTACAACGCATCAATGACAGTATTCCCCACTACATGGATCATCGATTCAGGAATATTTTCGCGGAGCAGGTTTTGTTTTGCTTGTAAAGTTGGTGCAAAATGAAGGTCGGCAAGCCGGCTGATAAGCTGCCGGCTTATTTCCTCGGGATATGGTTCAACTTTCCGATTTGTTCTGAGTCCGGCTTCAATGTGGGCTATCTTTATATTTGAATAAAACCCTGCGAGTGCAGCAATAAATGCACTCATTGTATCCCCCTGAACAAGAATCAAATCGGGGGATGTATTGAAAATCACCGGCTCGATTTTTTTCAGGATGTTGACTGTGACTTTAAAAAGATTCTGATTTTGCTCCATAATTTTCAGATCATAGTCGGCTATAAACCCGAAAATATTCATAGGGCTTTGTAACATCTCACTATGCTGAGAAGTGATGCACACTTTGGTGATAAACCGTCTGTCCTTCTTTAACAATAAGATAAGAGGCGCCATTTTAATCGCTTCCGGACGTGTGCCAATGATAATCAGTAATTTCAAGTGTTTAGGATTTTGCTTATTATAGTTAAGGTAAGTAAGATAGAACGGTGCTTCTGATCATTTCAGATTCCTATGACGGGAGTATACCAAATTCATATGTTGGCGCGGATAAAATGCTTTCCTTAACCGACCAGTCTAACTTCGATAAAGACGTTGTTTGATCAGAAAGTGGCAGAACGGCTTGAGTGGAATCAGATTTTTCGATGTGCAATGCAAACGCAGGGTCGGTGTTATCAGTAACAATCCGAAGGATATCATCTTCAATACTAACACTAAATTCTACTTTCAATCGTCTTTGCCACCAGGCTGAATATTCTGTAAACGTTGTGAACCAAATTTCTTGCAAATTTTTTATACTGGAAAAAACGAAATCAATAGTTTCCGGATATCTGTCAATCTCATTTCTGGGATGCCCATAAAATAAAATAGGGTTACGTCTCTCATATTTCATGTTTATTATCTTATCGAAATCACTAGTGTCTACTAAATTTTTTGTTTAACCTTTATAAATACTTTAAATGTAATACGATACAGCAAAACGACCAACATCTACATTTGATTTCATATATTGTCCGAGGCCAATCCTCAAAGC
>Ga0114951_10004258_pt1 | contig 14111 bp, 8 predicted proteins | sample AM7aDNAmetaG_FD_88677 | JGI IMG/M metagenome (GOLD analysis project Ga0114951, IMG submission 88677) | Freshwater microbial communities from Finland to study Microbial Dark Matter (Phase II) - AM7a DNA metaG | ecosystem: Environmental > Aquatic > Freshwater > Lake | place: Finland: Lake Alinen...
AAAAAATATCTGCTTTCCTTAACCTTGATAACATTTCCGGAACAAGATATTACCGCTGGTACAATTATCCCAGTCAAAGATTTCACGTTTTGGGTGGACTTACCTATGCTTTTTAAGTAACAATTAAAAAATTACCACAGATTCACAGATTTAGTTGTAAGAAAGGTTATGGTTTCTTAAAAATACAGCAGAAAATTAACACAAATTTGATTAAATAATCATTATTTATATTCTTTAAATTGGAGGTCATAATATTCCAGTTTTTAATTTGTGAATCAATAGTTAATTTATAATCAATATAAGTAGTTTTAAATTGTGCTCCCAAAGCCTAAAAGAGACTATTTTTTTTATAAGTTATTTTAACTAAAAAATATTATTTTTTTAATAAAAAAAGTATGGTTTTATTCAATTATTTTGATTAAATTTGTACAGAATGTAAATTTTATAAATTATTGATTATGAGTGAATTAGAAAACAAAGAAACCCTTACTGAATTATACAACGCGGATAACATACAGGTATTAGAGGGTTTAGAGGCAGTGAGAAAGCGTCCGGCAATGTATATCGGTGATATAAGTTCAAGAGGATTACACCATCTGGTATATGAAGTTGTGGACAATTCAATTGATGAAGCAATGGGTGGCTTTTGCAACAAAATTGATGTTACTATACACAAAAACAATTCTGTTACAGTGATTGATAATGGTAGGGGGATTCCGACAGATTGGCACGAAAAGGAAAAAAAGTCAGCATTGGAAGTTGTTATGACGGTATTACATGCCGGTGGTAAATTCGATAAAGGTTCTTATAAAGTGTCCGGTGGATTGCATGGCGTTGGTGTTTCATGTGTTAACGGTCTTTCTCAGGAATTATCAGTAAAAGTTTACAGAGACGGTAAAATCTTTCAACAGGAATACAGCTGCGGTATCCCACTGTACAGTGTTAAAGAAATAGGTACATCAGACAGAACTGGTACTGAAACAACTTTTTTGCCCGACAAATCAATATTTACAACTACAGTTTTCGTTTACGAAATATTATCGTCTCGCCTGAGAGAACTTTCTTTTCTAAACCGTGGTGTAACACTTTCACTAACTGACGAAAGGGAAACAGAGGGAGAAACCAAACATGAAGTATTTCACTCAGAGGATGGCCTTAAAGAATTTGTTGCCTATCTGGATGCTACCCGCGAAAGAATTATTGACGAAGTTATTTATATAGAAGGTGAGAAAAATGGCATTCCCGTTGAAGTGGCTATGCAGTACAATTCTTCCTTTTCTGAAAATCTCCATACATTCTGCAACAACATCAACACACACGAAGGAGGAACACACGTATCAGGTTTCAGGAGAGCACTAACGCGCACATTAAAATCTTATGCAGACAAAACAGGAATGCTCTCCAAACTCAAATTTGAAATTAATGGCGATGACTTCCGCGAAGGTCTTACAGCTGTAATTTCAATTAAAGTTCAGGAACCTCAATTTGAAGGACAAACAAAAACTAAGCTTGGAAATTCTGAAGTGATGGGTGCTGTTGACCAGATGGTTAGCGAGACTTTAGCTTATTACCTTGAAGAACATCCCAAAGATGCCCGAAATATTGTCAATAAAGTTATTCTGGCAGCTACTGCTCGCCATGCTGCACGTAAAGCCAGAGAACTTGTGCAACGCAAGAATGTCTTGTCTGGCTCTGGATTACCAGGAAAACTTTCAGATTGTTCTGAAAGCGACGCCACTCTGTGTGAAATTTATCTCGTAGAAGGCGATTCGGCAGGTGGTACTGCCAAACAAGGAAGAGACAGAAAGTTTCAGGCTATCCTTCCTCTAAGAGGTAAGATATTAAATGTGGAAAAAGCCATGCAGCATAGAATTTATGACAACGAAGAAATAAAAAATATCTTTACTGCTTTAGGAGTGTCTATTGGAACCGAAGAAGACAGCAAAGAGCTTAACATGGAAAAACTGCGTTATCATAAAGTTATCATCATGACCGATGCTGACGTTGACGGTAGCCATATCGCCACGCTTATTCTTACTTTCTTTTTCAGATATATGAGAGAACTTATTGAACACGGTTATGTTTATATAGCCACGCCTCCTCTTTACCTTATCAAAAAGGGAAAAGAAGAAAAATATTGCTGGAATGAAGAAGAAAGGGAAGAATATGTCAAAAGACTTACGGATGATGGCATCAAAGAAACCAACATACACCTGCAACGCTATAAAGGTCTTGGTGAAATGAACGCTGAACAATTGTGGCTCACCACAATGAATCCTGAATTCAGAACCCTAAGACAGGTAACAATAGATAATGCAGTTGAAGCTGACCGTATTTTCTCAATGCTGATGGGCGACGATGTACCACCCCGTAGAGAATTTATTGAGAAAAATGCTAAATATGCTAATATTGATGCTTAGATTACGAGTGATAGTCTCAATTTAAGTGAGGCTATCACTAAAAACATATTTATTCCAATGTGCCAACACCCTTTTCTACGGCTTCCAGAATTTCACATGATTTAACAAGAGCCTTCATCTTATTGTGATCAGGATACAATGGGCGGTCAATTTCTAAAAAGTCAACATACTTTCTAATAACGTCCTTGGCTATCTGAACACCTTTTCCTGGCTTATGTTCTCTGAAATCAAGAGCCTGTGAAGCAGCCATAAATTCAATTCCCAGCACACCATATGCGTTATCCATTATCTGGTTATTTTTTAGCGCTGTATTCATACCCATCGATACAAAATCTTCCTGGTCGGCAGCAGCAGGAATAGACTGTATAGAAGCAGGTGTTGAAAGAATTCTTTGTTCTACAATCTGCATATCGGCTGTATACTGACTCAACATTAACCCCGAAAACATACCGGCACCTTTTGTTAAAAAAGCAGGTAACCCAACACTCAAAGCAGGATTGAGCAATCTGTTAAGCCTTCTTTCAGACAATACACAAACCATTGTTATTGCAACTCCTGCCATATCCATAGGCAAGCTTACTGGAGAGCCCTGGAAATTAGCACCTGTTAAGGTTAAATTTTCTTCTGGTAAAAATATTGGATTATCTCCTACACCATTTAATTCAATCTCAACTTGTTTCCTGGCATAAGCAATAGCATCATGTGCTGCACCAATCACCTGAGGAGTAGAACGCATCGAATAGGCATCCTGAACTTTGATTTTTACTTTCCCTGTCATCAAATCGCTTTCTTCAAGGCATTTCTTGATAGCTATTGAACTTCTGATAGCTCCAGCAAAACCACGCAACTTATGCAATCTTACATCATATGGTTTTGTATTTGCCAACAAAGCATCTAACGACATAGCAGCAGCTATTTCAGCTTGTTTTAAAAATCTGTTCATGTCGTACAATACTATTGCGCTCATAGCTGTAAGCACATTTGAGCCGTTTATAGTAGCCAATCCATCTCTGGCCATCAAACCAGGCACAGGAATGCCAGCTTTATCAAGAGCTTCTTTACCTGTCATAAATTCACCTTTGTAAAAAGCATGTCCCTCTCCCATCATTAATAAAGCAATCTGCGACATAGGTGCTAAATCACCACACGCCCCAACAGAACCTTTATTGCACACAAAAGGTGTTACTCCCTTATTAAGCATTGCCACAAGTGTTTGAGTAATTTCAGGACGACAACCAGAATTACCATTAGCATGCACATTAATTCTGCCAAGCATGGCTCCTCTTACTTGCTCTATAGGTACTGCTTCGCCGATACCGGCAGCATGGTTATAAACCAGATATTTTTGAAATTCCTTTACCTGCTCATCATTCAAAACTACTTCAGAAAATTCACCAATACCAGTATTAACACCATACATGATTTCTTTTGCAATTATTTTCTTTTCGAGCATAGCCCTGCAAACTTTAATACGTTCAAGAGCCTCCGGAGCTAATTTAACTTCTTCTCCAAAACGAGCTACTTTTATTACATTTTCTATAGTCAGGTTTTTTCCATTGAGAACTACTGTCATAATATATATTTTTTATGGTTAATATTTTTTTTGTGAGGTTAAAAATACAATATTTTTTAATTATTATTTAATTAATGTTACGTATTTTTGTTTTGTAATGATAATTATTATTTTTAATAGTCTTGAATAAACATTCTTTCAACTACATAAATGAATTTTTCATAATGAAACTAAATTAAACGACATATATAAAAATAGATTAATTATCTTTAATTCCATTTGAACGTTTTAATGAAAATTATTAAGCATATAAATTTTTACTAAAATGAAAATTAAAAAAAAATCGTTATTAATACTTTTAATATTATTATTTTTTGGAGCAAAAACAATAGATGCTCAGGATATAATAATTAAAAAAAGTGGTGATGAAATAAAAGTAAAAGTTATTGAAGTTGGAACTTATGAAATTAAATATAAAAAATTTGAAAACATTGAAACCAGTCCTCTTTACACTATTCTTAAAAACGATGTGTTTATGATTAAATATGCTGATGGGAGCAAAGACGTGTTCAATCCTGAAATTCAACAACAACAACAACAACAACAACAACAACAACAAGAAAATAATAATATTAATACAACCAGCTTAAGTAAATATGGTAATAAACAGACATCTTCAAATAATCAGCAAAATACAACTGGGCAATCAAAAATAATCTTAGGTACAGGATTTAGCTTGAGAAATTCTTATAATGTTGGAAATGTTAACGCCTTTCTACAACGTTTGGCAAACGATCCTACAATAATTGCTGATGCCGGTTCTCCTCCACTTATGACGTTTAACATTGGCTCAAGAACATGTATGGATACTATAGGAAAAAATTGGTTTGAGGTTGATTTGCAATTAGTAAAAACCGCGCCCCATGCTATCTGGGGTTCCTGTGTTTATTATGGTGGCGGCGTTGATATTCATTTTGATGGGTATTTTCTTAATATGCCTTTTACTTATTTGCGTGGATTAGATAAAAACAACCACATACTTCTTGCAGTTGAACCCGCACTTGATATGGCTTTAGTTAGCGGAGGAGTAATTACCGGATCTATTGTTTATAATGAAACTTCTTCTTTTGGAGCAGGCTGGCATTTTGCGGTTGGTGCTGATTGTACCCTGGGGAAGTTTATTGGATTAAATATGCGTTTAGGATACAGACATCTGAAAACTCCAGAAATACATACTGATACCGGTAGTAGTACAGGCTTCAGCTCTTTTTATGTAAATGGAGTAAGCGGCGAAACTGTAAAAGTCGATTGGAGTGGCACTTACCTTACTGTTGGTGCTTATTTTATAATCAATAAAAAAAATAAATCCAGAATTTAGTTATCTAAGATTATCAGTTTAACAGCATCTTTTAAATAATTTATTCCCCGGCTAATTTTTCTGCACATTTCTTGTACTCTTTTGTAGGTATTGTTAAAAAAATTATAATAATTGATATTTTTTTTCTAACTTGCCTAACTTTTTTATTTAAGATTTTATGAACACATACTCCAACAAATCTTCACTATATAAATTGAAAGATTGCATGAGCATGCTAAAAAAAGATACTCTGCTTTTAAAATCGAAATTACCTAAAACTTTTATTTTAGTTTTAATTATTAATTTAACTTCAAGCTTTTCTAATGCTCAGGGCGAATGGAAAACAGCTCTTGAAAAAGATGCCATAAGAGTTTATACAAGAGAGATGGCAGATTCAAAATTTAAAGAATATAAAGGCGAAACATTAGTTAAAACAACATTAAGTTGTTTGGTTTCTCTTCTTGATGATGCACCCTATCAAAAGAATTGGATGTATGATATAACAGAAGCTAAAAGGTTAAAAACTATAAACAAAACAGAAGGTTATAATTACTTTGTTCAAACAGCACCCTGGCCAGTAACCGACAGAGATGTAATTATAAAATACACCTTAACTCAAGATAAAAAGACAAAAGCTGTTACAATTGAATTAAAGGGTGTTAAAGACTATATTGCCGAAAAACAAGACAAAGTCAGAATCCCTTCTTTAAAAGGCAAATGGGAGTTTATCCCTTTAGGGAATGGCATCATTAAGGTTGTCTATCAGGTTCACAGCGAAACAGGCGGGTATGTTCCTGCATCAATTGCCAATGCAGTATGCGTTGATATACCATATAATACTTTAAAGAATTTGAAAAAAGAAATTGAAAACCCTAAATACAGAAATGCGGTTATTGATGAGCTTTTAGAACCTTAATATTTTTTTTCGAGCCTCACGCCGGACTTGAACCGGCGACCTACGCATTACGAGTGCGTTGCTCTACCAACTGAGCTAGAGAGGCATTAGCTTTTTAACGATATTTTTCAACAGGGTATAATTTAATGCTGTCATTAAATATCCTATTGAAAAGAATCGCAAATGTATTAATATTTATTCCAACATCTTCGCCTATATCTAAATAATTTTTATCTGGAAAGTAAATAGCATTAAAAATCTGATGTGTCTGTCTAAAACTTGTATTAATACCCGTTTCACTTTCTCTGGGACCATGATCTGACTGCACAACAATAATACAATTGCCGTTATGTACTTGCAGCAACTTTTCTACTAACTCCAGAACTTTATTGTTAATATAAATATACTGACCTAAGTAAAATTTATTTCCATTATACTGAACACCAACATCATTACCATCTCTGTCAAAAACAAATGGGGCATGGGGCGAGATAATGTGGGCATATACGAAAAAAGGCTGATTCACATAACTTTTATGTATTTCTGAAACCGAACTAAAAATACTATTAACAGCAGTTCGGTAAAAATTTTTATTATGCGAAATATACCTTCTTAAAATAGTTGAAAAAAGAATTTTTGAATCAAAATCTTCTAACTTTTCCCTTATCCCTATTTTTTTTGTTTTTATCAGAGTATCTGCATTTTGAATTAAAAAATAACTTTCATATCGCCAAGGTGGATACTGAACAATTTTATAACCGTAACTTTTTAAATAATCTGTAACCAAATTATTTTGTATAGCACGAAAATTCTCCCTGGCACTTGCATTCCTTTTATGATGCCCAATATTTAATACACTAGCAACTACCTCATGGGTATGATCCGAGGGTGATTGCCAATCGCTTACATAAAACCCTTTCCCTTCCAAAGCTTCAGTAAAAGAGGAATTATTATAATTAAAAAGTTCTTTTATAGTGGCTGATGATGCATATTCATCTAGAATAATAAAATATATTGGAGGTAAATCTTTTTTTGAAATAGCTTTATTATTATGAAACTTAATAAAATTTGACTCATTATTTTTATCATTAAAATGAATAATTTCATATTTCAATATAGCTAATAACGGCATCGATACTAATATGATTAAAGCTATATTTAAAACTTTATTAAGTTTCTCAAATGTGTTTTTTGAATTAATAATTTTAAATGTAATGCTGACTAAAAATATACTGATTGCCAATTCCGGAATTAAGTTAAAATTCAGAACGCTAATACGATTGTATATTAAATAGTGAATAAGTAAAAGCAGAAAAACAGCAAAAAGAACTAATGTGTATTTTTTTACTTTATTGTTTTTTACAAAGTAAATAAATACCAAAATAAAAATTAAAAAAGGACCATAATAGCACATCAATTTTCTGTGTGTTATACCACTAAAACCGCATTGATAAACAACTACATACAGCATTACCGACAATAATATAACAGTAAGAAATGACTGAAATATAAATAAAGGTTTACTTATCTGCCCTTTTTTAAAATGAAAGAGAAAATAAAATCCGGTAAATAGTAAAACAACAGCTGAAAAGAGCAAAATTAATCTGATGACAGAAAATCCCAGACTAATGAAATAGACCGTTAATATATTCATTAAAAAAAATCCAACTATTGTGAAGATATAACAGATAATCTTCTTAGTATCAACAACAGAAGGCTCTTTCAAAAGAAACTTTAAAACCCGCCACAATAAATAAACAAATGTTAATGCTAAAAAAGAAAGGAGTAAGATTTTATTATTCAAGAAATGAGCTGAAAAAACATCTTGGATGCTACCAAATAGATAGAAGCCAAAAAGTAATATTGTGGTAATTAAACCGGATTTTATATAATCTTTAGTGATTAATTTGAAAAATAGAAAAAGAAATGAAGAAACTATCAAAGAAACTATTACAGGGATCACTAGAATTTTTAGGAATACTTCATCGATATTATAAGCGTACAAAAAAAGTATCGGGTAAAATGCTATTAAAAAAGGATATATGATTATTTTCTTTTTCATAGCATTAATTTTTTAGGACTCCAACTTTTCAAAAAAATACAGACTTCTCTTTGACCCTTGAATATTTCCTTTTCTTAATTCATTAAAATACAGTTTAAATGACTTTTCAAAATTATCTACTGAATAAATCTCAAAAGAGTCTGACCTATTTAGAATCATTTTTTTTATCTGACTATCATCAAGTGGTATAAACTCAATGATAAGATACCGGCATAAACCGGCAAAAAATTCTGCTATTTGAGAAAAAGACAGATTATGGGTGATTGTCAGATGATGTATCAGAGCTAATGATAAAGCCAAATCACAGTTTAGCCTGCTTAATAAAGGTTTTCTTTCTTTATTCTCCCAACCAATAGCTGGACTTGGATTTGCTATATCCCCAACAATCGGCATCAGAAAACCATCATTTTCAAGCTTTATCTTAAGGTAGTTTTTTTCAACAGCAAATGGGTCAATATCTAAAGCAATAGTTTCTATTTTTCTTTTCGAAAATATTCTACTAAAAGTACCGTCATTAGCTCCAAAATCAACAACTTTGGATAAATTAATTCCCTGAACGAGATTACTAACTATTTCTTTTTTGTTTTCTATTGCGTTTTCAGAATAGTTGGTTTCAGAATAATAATTTCCCCACTCAGTTTCTATATTGTTTAAAGCTATACTGTTTAAGAGAGTGTTTATATTGTCAATAAAAACAAGGAGGTTTTTTTTTGAAATCGTGAAGTGTTTTACTTCTTTGTTCATTTTCTGGTAATGCTTCTGCGATTTAGCATGCCAGTGAATGTGACTTAATACCGAAAGGCTAAAATGCGTTTTTAAAGGAAGCCATTTTGAAGCCAGTTCAACAGGTATACCATCAATAAACAACTTCTGCAATTGATTTATATCAACTGATTTATGTTTCATTAAAAGCAGAGGACTCAAAAAATGTTGACAAAACTGTTTGTAAGCATTCCATGGAGCACCATCTATATATTTTTCAAACGAAGTTATATCAATTAAAACAGGTTTGCCTTGCCAAAATTGTATATTAAACGCAGAAGCATCTTTTAACACCATGCCATATTCAAGAGCTGTTTTTTGAATTTTTAAAGTGGCTATAGCAGCATCTTTTAGTTGAGAAAAACACCATTCATAAGGATAAAATATGGTCTGAATCTTTTGAGGTTTAATAATCTTAAAAACCGTTTCCGGCATGTCCTCTGTACCTGCTTCTTCATCAAAAGGAATTAACAGATTTCCCTCAATGAGTTTATCTTTCAATCCAGAGCTAATAAAAAAAATGTAATTTTCTTTGTAGCTTTCATTAATAGCTCTGTAAACTTTAGAATCTTTATAAAAAACAAATCCGGATGGGTCACGAAAAGAAGAATCTTCTTTTATATATTGATGCATTACTATCTATTGATTATTTTTTCAAAATATATTTTTTCTTATGATGGCTTTTTACAAGGGCATCAATAAATGATAAACTTCTTTGTCACAGCGATATCTGCAGAGTTAATCCTTATCAAGTATATCCCGTGTTTTAAATCATTTACATTGAATTCTATTGTTTGATACACATCAGGTGTGATATGTACAACCTGGGACTTAACATTTCTTCCGGTATTATCAAATATTTCTATAGAACAATTATCACCTGATATATCTTTTAAAGCAATGATAATCTTATCTGTAGAAGGATTAGGAAAAATAATTACATTTTTATTCTCCGGATAGTTTTCATTGACAAAATTGCCGTTATTATCATATCGGCTTTGAGCATTTACAGCGCTTTGGGTTATATCCATAACATCATCACCAACAATAATTGCAAAAGCTACTTTAACAGTATCTCCGGGATCTATAGAATAGGGGCCACTGCTTAACAGACTTGCAATGTCATTATCATTACTATAGGAACCGGCTTGAAAATTATTAGTTCGTAATGCAGTATATTTTTCATAATTAGAAAAACCATCTTTAATCTTAATGCCGTTAATATTATCAAAAGCATAAAACCTGTAATTTTCCGAATTCAATAGCTTAATTGCTGTATAATAACCTCCTTGAGTTGAATAAGAATAACCCATTTTCTGATTGATATCAAAATCTGTTTTATGGTACTTTTCCTCTTCAAGATCCCAGTCCATAAATAAACCCGCATAAAAATTAGTCAGCTGAGCTATGTTCTTATTAATAATTATGTATTCAGAAATAATATATTTTTCATCCTGGCTGTTATTCCACGCATACATATTATTAACAACCTCAACTTTTAATTTACCAGCACCAACAAGGCTATCATTAAAAGTAGATTGTACATCATAATCAGAGAAAACTGAAGGGATAACCCTATGCGCTCTCACCAAATTAAAAAACCCATTATCAATAGTGCCAGAAACACTTCCATATATATTGTCCGAAACTTGTGTGGGTGAAACTGAGACTATTAACCCACCAATATATAATTGTGAAATGGGTGAATTTTCGTAAAGCAAACCTAAGCCCTGTGTTCTGTAAATATCATTATAACCTATCCTGCTTCTGCCGGTAAAAGTAGTTGTAATTTTATTGGTATCTATAGTTAGATAATCTAAATTAAATATTTCAGAAAAATACTGTTTTTCCATATAATTAACATCATTAAAGACAAACCTGAAGTCAACTTTAGTATCAAAAGGCATATTAGGTTTAACAACTATTCTAAATGGAAAAGAATTGTTATTCGCAGTATCTAACGTATTTATAGGTGTGGAAAACACCACAACAGAATCCAGAACACTGACATATGGTGATAATGAACTTAGTTTACAGCCCAAAAAAGTTGTAGGAGCTAAATAATTAACAAACTTTCCTCTTAACAGAATGGTATCACCTGATGTAAATTTACCAAACTCTTCTTTGGTATAATTAAGAGAAATCATATTTACAGAAGGAATATTGCTTTGTGTTAAAGCCCTGTATAGATTCACCCTGCCGGATCCCAATTTATTGGCATAAGGCATATTTGCTGTTATAGTATCAATTACGTCGGCTGTTACTTTCAAACGTTGTGCTATTTGTACCGGAGAATAATTTGGAAAATGCCAAGCAACAATAGCAGCACAACCGGAAACTACTGGTGCAGCAGCAGAAGTGCCACCACTTGAAGCATAAGTACCATTTGTATAAGTAGAATATATCTGATCACCAGGTGCACTTATATCAACAGAATAATTATACGTTGACCCGGCTCCGGTTGATAAATTAACCCATTTTATATCGTTTGCATTAGTGGCTGCTACACTTAATACGTTTTCATATGAAGCAGGATAAAACAACTGCTCACTATTATTATTTCCAGCAGCAGCAACAACCAAAGCCCCTTTGTTAAAGGTTGCATAATTCACAATATCTTGTTCAAATTGTTCAGCAGGACCTCCAGTCCTACCCCACGAACAATTAATAACCTTACAGTCATGGTCAGCAGCATACACTACTCCTTGATATACTTTTGTAAGGTTACTGAATTCGTCAGTGGCTTTTATAGGTAAAAATTTACAGTTAAACCCAACACCAGCTATTCCTGTTCCATTATTAGCTTTGGCTGCTGCAATACCACTAACATGAATACCATGCGGATGGTTGTATTGGGGATTATTATCATTTTCTCCTAAATCCCACCCATGAAAATTGTCTATAAAGCCATCATTATCATTATCCACACCATCAATGGTGTCCAGATAATTGTACTTAATACTGTTTTTTAAATCAGGATGATTAAGCTCAGTTCCTGTGTCAACAATGCCAATAACGACACTGGTATCTCCTTTACTTACATCCCATGCTTCATAAGCTTTTATTTTGGACAGATAATACTGATTGCCGATAAAAGGATCATTAGGAGTGTAAAGTAACTCTGGTATATAATATGGCTCCACATACTCAAAATAACCCGTATTATGCAGTTTGTCAATTATGGCTTCTACCGAATATTCACCTTCAATAGATAGGGTGTAAATTAAAGATAAATCGACAAGTTCCTGTCCCAACTTATTTTTATGAATTTCCAACGGCTCCTTTTTAGGAAACATCTTCTCTGCATCTAATGTAACATTGTTAAGCAACCCACTGATTTCCTGAATTTTAGTATTTATAATATGTCTGTTTTCAGGTTTGAGTTTTACAATGATAACATTTGTCAAATATTCTTTTCCTTTAACCAGCTCTCTTAAATTAAATTTATCAGAATATTTTCTGTTTTGCGCCTGAGAAATAACAAAAACAAAAAGAAGTATTAAAACTAAAATATATGTCCTTTTTATTGTCATGATGTTAATAAATTAAAATATAAATTTACAAAAAAAAATTATAATTCATCATACATTGGTAAATCATTTAAAAATTCAAAATTATTACTCAAATAATTTATCTGGCAATAATAATGCATTAATCCATTGGTAACAATAAGATACTTAAGTTTTAGTGCGATGTTATAAATATTTATTTGCTCAAACACATTAGTTTCTATCTTTACATCTGGTGCTTTAAACTCAATTAATACTGTGGCTTCCATTTTTCTATTATAAATAATAGCATCTGTTCTTTTTTTTAATTCATGTACTTTTAATTGACTTTCGGTTATTATATGTGAAGCAGGAACTTTCTTTTCATTTATCAAAAACATAATATAATTCTGACGTACCCATTCTTCAGGAGTCAATGTAACAAAATTTTTTCTTACATTGTCAAAAATTTTAAGTTTATTCTTTTCTTTAATAAATTTAAAATTATATTCCGGTAAGTTTAGTTTAAGCATAGCATAACAATGTGACAGTTTCTTTTTTAGCTTAACAAAAATAGATAATTATTTATAATTAAAGGTACCTTTCACATCTTAACAGCCTGTCACGAACCAAAGAGAAGAAAACCGTTGTATTTTTGATCCAGGAGTTCACCATGACAGAGGAAGGGAACAGTTGTGCTTCGGTTGAATCAGAAGGACTGTGAAAGGTGCACTCCGCTATCGCCTGATAGCAGAGCCATCCACTAGATTATAATCAGGTAAATTTGGACTTTTTTATTTTTGTATGACCAATTTCCCTGTCTTCATTTTATTTCCTTTCGTGTCACAAATACAGTAGAAATAAAACCCATTATTAATTTCATTTATTTCTATTCTATTTAAACCGTAGTCAAGAGATACAATTTTTATTTTTACTCCACAAATATCATATAATTCAAAATCACCTTTACATTTCAAAGTATAATCAATCAATAACTCATTTGATGAAGGATTGGGATAAATGCTAAGATTTTCATTTCTGCTGTCTTCATAAATTCCGTTAAAAATGTCTAGAGAAATTGCCCATAAGTCATTAAAAAGACCGTTAGCAGAGTAACCTGTGCCAATGTATCCCGTATTATTAATTAAAAAAGCAATCCCCCTGTCCCTTGCTAAGAAACTCCCTGATCCTGCTAATAGTGTATCCCATGAGTTGGTTGATGAATGGTATGAATAAAGGTCATTATAATCATTATTTATTGCGTCCATCCCAGTTCCAACAAAAGCTCTGTTATTTAAAACAAAATTTACCATACAACCTCTTGGTGCTCCCGGCATACTTTGAATAGCAGTCCATGTGTTTGTACTCTTATTATACTTCCAAAAATCATTATTAAAAACACCGATACCAGATAACCCGGCTCCCATATATCCATATTTGCCAATGGTAAATGCAGTTGCAGCATTTCTTTTGCCTCCCGGAAAGCTGGCTAACTGTGACCATGTATTTGTTTGTGGTATGTACATCCACATATCAGAACAATAATTATTGGCATCATTGTACGAACCTGTTCCTATAAATGCAGTATCGCCAACAACAAAACAACTGGCACCA
>Ga0114951_10004262_pt1 | contig 14103 bp, 12 predicted proteins | sample AM7aDNAmetaG_FD_88677 | JGI IMG/M metagenome (GOLD analysis project Ga0114951, IMG submission 88677) | Freshwater microbial communities from Finland to study Microbial Dark Matter (Phase II) - AM7a DNA metaG | ecosystem: Environmental > Aquatic > Freshwater > Lake | place: Finland: Lake Alinen...
AATGCAACGCCAGCAACGCCTTGTCCCGCGGCCGCACCATCAGCGAGTAGGTGTATTGAATGTTGACCTCGGCGGCAACAAGCGACCGCAGCACGGCATCCAGTTTCTCCGGGCCCTGGGGCAGCTCGACCACCAGGAGCGCGGATTCCCCCGCGCGCAGATCGGCGGCATGGAGCACTTCGCGGCAGCGGCCGGGATCGTCCACCACGATGCGCACGACCGACGCGTCCGCGGTGTCCACGACGGAGATGCCGCAGATATGGACGTTGGCGTCACCGAGGGTGCGAGTGAGGGTAAGAAGCACACCTACTTTGTTCTCCAGGAATACGGAGAACTGGCGCACTGGTGGTGGGCGCAGTGTCTGGGCGATTTCCTTGACAGTTTCAGCCATGATGGGTTTATCGCGCCTGTATTGTAACGCAGTCTGGCGCGGCGGAAAAGCCCTAAATCGCCCGCGCTAGGCCCGCGGAGCGTCCAGCCGTCCGTGTGACGCGAACTTTTGCCTCCTCGACTTTCACGCCGATCCGTCGCAACCAGCCGATAGCCCGCTTGATTTCAGCGCAGTCGCCTTTCAGTTCCAGCGAGAGGATTCCCTGGTCCTCGGTCACGCTGGCTTGGAGGATGTCGGTGACGACGGCGAATTTGTGGCCTAGTTCATAGATCGCAGGACGACGGATCAGTTTCGGCGGATAAGTTAGCCAGAGTCGGATTGTTTCCTTAGGGCGTGCTGTCATATTGGGTACCTCCCTCAGATATGGTACATCGGCGATGGATGACGCGCGGCGGCGCAGATTTCTTCAAACGTGATGGCGTTGGCCGCATCCTCGGCGGCGGACTTCACGCGGCGCCAAGCCTGTTTGATCTCCTCCGGGCAATCCGGGTTCACCAGACTCGGCAGGTCCATCACCTCTCCTTGGACGGCCCGCAACACGTCGCCGACCGTGATCTGCCGGGGTGACTGCGCCAACAAGTACCCGCCCGTCTTGCCGCGCCGGCTCTGGATTAGGCCGTTACGTTTTAGTTCCAGCAGAATCTGGACAAGGTAGTTCGGCGGGATATGACGGCGTCGGGCGATTTCCTCGATGCAAAGCGGATGCAGGTTGGGATGATGCAGCGCCAATGCTTCAATGGCGCGGCAAGCATAATCACTTTTGATGCTTACTTTCATTTACCTGACTAAGTTGTACAACAGGGTTGAGATTAACAATCCCAACCGCCCTGTCAAGGGGCATTTCCTGACACTAAAACACACGGAAAAGCAATTGCTATTACAGTCTTTTGTCGGCATACTCCGAGGCGTTTCCGAGGAGGGAAACTGTTGATGTCGAAAGCCATTTCACTAGACTCATTGTCGAACAGCGCGAACGAATACACCGCCGACAAAATTCAGAAGCTCGAGGGCGTTGAGGCTGTTCGCAAGCGGCCGGCGATGTATATCGGCGACACCGGCGAACGCGGGTTGCATCACCTCGTGTATGAAGTCGTGGACAATTCGATTGACGAAGCACTCGCCGGATTTTGCAATCACATTGACGTCATCATCCACGTCGGTAATTCGATCACCGTCATTGATGATGGCCGAGGCATCCCGGTGGACATGCACAAGACGGAGAAGAAACCCGCCGTCGAAGTCGTGCTCACCGTGCTCCACGCAGGTGGCAAGTTCGACAAGAAGAGCTACACGGTCTCCGGCGGTCTTCATGGCGTTGGCGTGACCTGCGTTAACGCGCTCAGTGAAATACTCGAAGTGGAAGTGAAGCGCGATGGCAAAGTCCATCACATGCGTTTCAAGCGTGGCAAAACCGCGTCGAAGCTCGAAGTCATCGGCAAGGCCAAGGGGACCGGCACCAAGATCACGTTCATGGCGGACAACGAGATTTTTCCGGTCATCGAGTACAAGTACGACATCCTCGCCAACCGGCTCCGCGAACTCGCCTTCCTCAATCGCGGCATCGAGATCACGCTCTCCGACGAACGGACGAACAAGAAGGAGTTGTTCAAGTTCAACGGCGGCATCGAGGAATTCATCAAGCACATCAACCGCGCAAAGGAACCGCTCCACCCGAAGGTCATTTACGTCGAGAAGGAAAAAGACGGCATCACCGCCGAGGTCGCGCTCCAGTACAACGAAGGCTACAACGAGTCCGTCTATTCCTACGCCAACAACATCAATACCATCGAAGGTGGCACGCACCTCAGCGGGTTCCGGTCGGCGTTGACCAAGGCGGTCAACCAGTACGCCAAGTCCAATAATCTCCTGAAAGAAAAAGACCCGTCGCTCGGCGGCGACGATCTCCGCGAAGGTCTCACCGCCGTCGTCAGCGTTAAAGTTCCGAACCCGCAGTTCGAAGGCCAGACCAAGACCAAGCTCGGCAACGGCGAAGTCGAAGGCATCGTCAACTCCATCGTGTACGAGGGTCTCACTACCTTCATGGAGCAGAACCCGCCCGTCGCGCGCCGGATTCTAGACAAGGCACTCACCGCCGCCCGCGGTCGCGAGGCCGCGCGCAAAGCCCGCGAAGCCGTCCGAAAGGGCGCGCTTACCGGCGGCGGCTTGCCCGGCAAGCTGGCCGATTGCTCAGAGAAGAATCCGGAGATGTGCGAGTTGTACATCGTCGAGGGCGATTCCGCCGGTGGTTCGGCCAAACAGGGGCGTAACCGGGCGTTCCAAGCCGTGTTGCCGATTCGCGGCAAGCTGCTCAACGTCGAAAAGGCGCGGCTCGACCAGGTCCTCAACAACAACGAAATCCGCAACATGATCACCGCCATCGGCACCGGCTTCGGCACCGTTGATGGCGAAGACACGTTCAAAATCGACAAGCTCCGGTACCACCGCATTGTGATCATGACCGACGCCGACGTGGACGGCTCGCACATCCGGACGCTGCTGCTCACGTTTTTCTACCGCAAGATGCCGGAGTTGGTGACGCGGGGCCACATCTTCATCGCCCAGCCGCCGCTCTACAAGATCAAGCGCAAGAAGCGCGAGGAATACATCGAGAACGACGACCAGATGAGCAAGATCCTCATCGAACTCGGTTCCGGTGACGCCTCGCTGTTTCGCTTGAAGGACAAGAAGGAGTTCGGCGGCCAGCAATTAATGACCGTGCTCGAATCGTTGCAGGAATTGGAGAAGCTCGTTGACACCATCGAGCGACGGGGAATCAAGTTCGAGGGCTACCTCGATGCCCGCGATCCCAAGACCGGTGATCTACCGACCAATGCTGTGCGCATCAAGGAAGCCGGTACTGTCCGGTTTGAATTCGCCTGCAGCGACAAAGCTTGGGCCAAGATATGCGCTGAGTACGACATCAGCCCCGCAGAAGAAGCCACGCTCGAACTCAAGCCCGTCGAGAACGGCACCCCACAGCGCGACGTCAAGCCACTCGACCTGTACGAGACAGCCGGCATTCAGACCGTCATCGAAACGCTGGCGCGCAAAGGTTTTGACATCGACCACTACGCCGCACAGGAAGAGCCTCTCTTCGAACTCGTCGAGGGTGCTGCGGACGCTGTTACCGGGGAGGGCGAGGCTCCCGCCGATCCGAAGGCCGACAAGAAACCCAAAGCCAAGGCTGTCGAGAAACGAACGCCGGTTCATTCCATTCCGCAGATTCTGGAGTTGGTCAAGGAACTCGGCAAACGTGGCCTCACCATCCAACGATACAAAGGCTTGGGCGAAATGAATCCCGAGCAACTTTGGGAAACCACGATGGATCCCGATCGTCGCAAGATGCTCAAAGTCGAGTTGATGGACCCGGCCGCGACAGATACCATGTTCACCATCCTGATGGGCGATGAAGTTGCGCCGCGGCGCCAGTTCATCGAGGAAAACGCCCTCTACGTTCGCAACCTTGATGTCTAACCCCGCCGTGACACCCGAAGTCCAAGACCTGATTCACCTGCGCCTTTCCCAAGCCGACGAAAGCTTGGCGGAAGCGCGGCTGCTTGTCGAACGCGCCATGCGGTTGGGCGCGATGGATCGCATCTACTTCACGATGTTCTATTGCGCCTGCGCCTTACTAGCGACGAAGGAATTCGGCCCGTCCCGCGACGGCAACGTGGCCGGTACGTTTCAGCGCGAGTTCGTGAAGACCGGTCTGATTCCCCCAGAAGTCGGCGACCGTTTCAAGCGCGCGACGCAATTACACAACGACGCCGACATCGGCTCCAAAACGCCACCCGATGCCGACCGGCTGCGCGAGTTGCTCGCCGACGCCGACAGCTTTCTCACCACCACCAAACTTTTTCTGGGGAAACAATGAGTTCACCACAACAACTGATTGCCTTAGATGGTTTGGTTGCGCGCCCAAGCGGGAGTTGGGTGCGGCGCAAGCACCACTATCTCGACCGGTATTGCGGCATCACGGCGACCGGCATGAAGAATAAGTGGCCGCGTCGCGTATATCTCGACGTGATGGCAGGGCCGGGTCTGTGTAAGATCGAGAACACCGGTGAGGAATTACCAGGGTCACCGTTGATTGCGTTGGAACACGAGTTCACTGACTGGATGTTCATCGAGAGTGATCCAGTCTTGGCGGACGCACTGGCCAAGCGCGTGGCGAAGGTGAACCCCAAAGCACAAGTAGTCCAAGACGATTGGGCTACGTTGGTTTCTAAGGGCAAATTGGATTTCGACAACGCCTTGGTCGTGGCATTCGTTGACCCAACCGGCATCCAACAAGTTCCGTGGGATGCACTTCAACGACTACTCAAGGGCAACCGAACGATTGACGTGCTAATGACCATCCAATATGCGATGGGCATCACGCTCAACGCCAACAACTACATCGAGTCGCAGGGCGAACAAACCGCACTCGACCAGTTTCTCGGCGAGCGGCAATGGCGGGATTGGCGTTGGCGGAACTCCAGCGACTTCAAAGATCAAGTGCTGGCCCGGTTCTTCCAGAAGATGGAGGCGCTGCAATTCAAGGGCAGCCGGCAGATGACCGTCGAAGCCGGCGGCCGTCCATTGTACCGAATGGCGCTGTTCTCCCGACATCCCAAAGCCGACGAGTTTTGGCAGAAGATCATCAAGTACGACGAGAAGGGACAACCGGAGTTGCTGTGATTACCGCCATCAATCCATCTGGACTCTGGAAGAAGCGCCTTGGCGACTGGGTGTTGAATCCTTACGTCGGCTGCGAGCATGGCTGCTACCATTGCTACTGCCCGGCGATGCCGGGCGTGAAGTTCAACAACCACGGTCGCAAACAAGCCGAGTGGGGCACATACCTTTATCCAAAAGATGGCATCGTCGAAGCATTGCGACAGCAACTCCGTTTGTTCACGCCCGACAAAGCAAAACGCACCGAATGGGGCGACGGTTGGGTGTTGGTGTCGTTCCTTACCGATTGCTACACGCCAACCGAAGCAAAACTAAAACTCACCCGGCAATGCCTAGAACTACTCCTCGAAGCCGGGCACAAGGTGCGGATTCAGACGCGCTCGGCACTGGTCGAGCGCGACTTTGATCTGCTCGTAGCACATCGCCGGCAAGTCTTGCTGGGGACATCCATCAGCCATTTTGACGACAAGCTGTCGCGCGCGCTTGAACCGCGCGCCTCCTCGCCGACGCGACGGCTGCGGATGATCGAGAAGGCCGCAGAGCGCGGACTGTCAATTTACATCGCCGCCGCGCCATTTCTGCCGTTCCACGACCGGGAGGTCTTGCAGTCCGTATTAGATGCCGTGCTACCGTTGCGACCACGCGAGGTATTCTGTGAAGTCCTGAACCCGAAGGGCGACAACTTGGCGATGATGCAGACCGCGTTACGACCCGCTTATCCCGAATATGCCGACCGGTTGGCCGGTTACTCTGCGGAGTATTGGGCCAATTTCACCTATAAGGTCCTTCTCTACGGCCTCCGTCGCACCAAACGTTTCATCGCATGGCCGGACACCCAGCGTCTCTGGGCCAAACATCTTTCACCCGAACAGAACAAATACTTGGAGCAGTTCCTGCCACCGTTACCGGCAGCCGCATGAGACCATGAACCACACCCTCCAACATTGTCATTCTGAGCGAAGCGAAGAATCTCTAACTTCCATTCAGAGATTCCTCATCACGTTCGGACTGACAGATTCCATGAGGACATCCGAATGAAAACAGTGCTTGAAGATATCCGGGACAAGATAGCGAGAGGCGTTTACCGGAACGAAGAACATGTCCGGGTTTGCATCGTGTTGCGAATTCTTCAAGCGCTCGGCTGGGACATTTGGAATCCGGGAGAAATCAACCTTGAGTTCCCGGTACTTCCGAATGAAGATCAAACCAGAATTGATGTGGCGCTCTTTCTAACGCCACACGAACCAGCGGTTTTCATTGAGGTCAAAGCTCTCGGCAAACTGGAGGGCGCCTTGAGTCAGGTGGAACGCCAACTCCGAGACTACAACAGAAACAACACTGCGTTATTCTCGATTATCACGGACGGACAGATGTGGCGTTTCTATCACTCTCAAGCGGGCGGCGAGTTCGCCACCAAGTGTTTTAAGATTCTTAACCTAACCGAACAGAAGCTGGACGATTTGGAGCAGGATTTCGCTAGGTTCTTGTCGCGAGAAGCAGTGGAAACCGGCAACTCAGAACAGGAAGCGAGAGCCTATCTACAACTCAGTCGGGAACAGCGAGCAATGGAAGACGCATTACCAGAAGCTAGGCGTATTATCCTCGATCCACCCTATCCAAGCTTACCTCAAGCTCTCAAAGATGTTGTTGCTCGTGCCGGTATCGTCGTCAGCTTAGAGAAAGCAACCAAGTTCATTGGCGAGTTTGGAACAAGGCGGGAATCTCCCCCTCCACCGCCCCTGCCAGATGATGGGGTAGGACGGCGGCAAACTTCAAGTGCGTTACCTCCTGATGGGACGGAATGCCGATTCACGTACAAGGGGAAGAAGTTTTCCGGCCGTGTTGAGCGCGGCGAACTGTCCGTGTCCGAGCTTGGGCGGTTCTCATCGTTTTCGGCGGCGAGTGTTAAAGCAACCAAGACAGCTCGCAATGGTTGGAGGGATTGGGAAGTTCTTCTGCCCGGCGAAACAACTTGGGTCTTGGCCGACACTTGGCGTTCACGACGCAGTCGCGTGTAATTTTTATACTCAAAGGAAACCACCATGTACGCACAAAACGAAAAGGTCTCACCGGTCAATATCAGCGAACAGATGCAGCAGGCTTACATCGATTACTCGATGTCGGTCATCGTCGGGCGCGCGTTGCCGGATGTCCGGGATGGGTTGAAGCCGTCCAGCCGCCGCGTGCTCTACGCGATGCGCGAGATTGGGCTGTATCATAACCGGTCTTACACCAAATGCGCGAAGGTCGTCGGTGAAGTGCTCGGCAAATATCACCCGCACGGCGACGCGTCGGTGTACGACACGCTCGTGCGCATGGCGCAGGACTTTTGTCTGCGGTATCCGCTGGTGGACGGACAGGGTAACTTTGGATCGGTGGACGGCGACCCGGCGGCGGCTTACCGGTATACGGAGTGCCGACTGAAGGAGATCGCTGAGGAATTACTCAAGGATCTCGACAAGGATACCGTTGATTTCCAACCGAACTTTGATGAGAAGGAACATGAGCCAGTCGTCCTGCCGTCGGCATTCCCGAACCTGCTCGCTAACGGCTCGACCGGGATCGCAGTCGGTATGGCGACGAACATTCCGCCACACAATCTGAGCGAGATTATCGACGCTTGCTGCGCGGTGATTGACGAGCCGGACGTGGAGGTGAAGGACGTTGCCAAGATCGTCAAGGGCGCGGACTTCCCGACCGGTGGGCTGATTTGCGGCAAGCAGGGCATCAAAGACTATCTCCTTACCGGCCGCGGCAGCATCAAGATGCGCGGGCGCGTCGGCGTCGAGGAAGTCAAAGGCGGCAAGGAACGGATCATCGTCAGCGAGATTCCGTACAACGTGAACAAGGCGACATTGATCGAGAATATCGCCCGGTTGGTCAACGAGAAGAAGATCGAGGACATCTCCGACATCCGCGACGAGTCGAACAAGGAAGGCATGCGCATCGTCATCGAGTTGAAGCGCGACGCCATTCCGAAAGTCGTAATCAACAACCTCTACAAGCACACGCAACTCGAAGACACATTCGGCGTGATCATGCTAGCGATTGATCACGGACGGCCGCGCATCATGAACATCAAGCAGATGCTGGAGTGCTACATCGCGCACCGGAAGGAAGTCATCACCCGGCGGACGAAGTACGAGTTGATGAAGGCGGAGGAACGCGCCCACATCCTCGAAGGTTTCCGGATCGCCCTCGATAACATCGACGCCGTCGTCAAGATCATCCGGGGCGCCGACGACCGAGCTGACGCGCAGAAGAAATTGATGTCGAAGTTCAAGTTGAGCGAAATCCAGACCAACGCCATCCTCGACATGCGGCTTTATCAGCTTACCGGCCTTGAGCGCGACAAGATCGAGGAGGAATACCTCGAACTCATCAAGCGCATCGAATATTTGAAGAGCCTGCTCGCCTCCGAGAAGAAGCTCATGGCCGTTGTCAAAGCCGAGCTTCTTGAAGTCAAAGAAAAGTACGGCGACGCACGCCGCACCGACATCGTGGCCGACGAAGGTGAGATCAATATCGAAGACCTCATCGCCAACGAAGCCTGCATCGTCACCATTAGCCACCAAGGCTACCTCAAACGCACCGCTGTCAGCGCCTACCGGAGCCAGCGGCGCGGCGGCAAAGGCGTCATGGGCATGGAACAACGTGACGAGGATTTCATCGAACACCTCTTCGTCTGTTCCACCCACGATTTCATCATGTTCTTCACCGAGGAAGGCCGCGTGTACGTCGAGAAAGTGTACGAGTTGCCGGAAATGGGCCGCGCCGCCAAAGGCCGGTCCATCGCCAACGTTCTTCAACTCCGGCCCGACGAGAAAGTCGCCGCGTTGTTACGCATCAAAGAATTCACCGATAAAGACTACCTCCTCATGGCCACCAAAGCCGGCATTATCAAGAAGACCGTCCTCAGCGCCTACCAGAACGTCCGCAAAGGCGGCATCATCGGTATTACCATCGAGAAAGGCGACCGCCTTATCGGTGTCCGGATGACCAATGGCAATAACGAAGTCGTGTTGGTGACGAAGGACGGCATCAGCATCCGGTTCCACGAAGAAGATGCCCGCGATATGGGCCGCAGCGCTACTGGCGTTTGGGGTATCCGGCCTGAGAAAGGTGACTACGTTGTCGGCATTGAGATTGTTGATCCCAACGCCGCGCTGCTGGTTGCCGGCGACCAAGGCATCGGCAAGCGCACTCCGTTTGACGAATACCGGAAACAGTCGCGCGGTGGCAAAGGCATCATCACTATTAAAACCACCGACAAAGTCGGCAGCGTCGTCGGCGCGCTCAGCGTCACCGACATCGACGAAGTGATGCTCAGCACCTCCCAAGGCCAGACCGTCCGCACCGGCTGCAAAGACATCCGCCTCTGCGGCCGCAACACCCAAGGCGTCAAGCTCATCAACCTCAACGCAGGCGACAAGCTCGTCGCCATCGCCCGCGTCATCAGCGAGCAACAAGAAGAAGCCGCCGAAGGCGCAGAGAGTAATGAAGGCAAGACAGGGAGTGGTAAAGGATGAAAAAGTTGATTATCCCCTGTATTGTCGTTTCCATTCTTTCGGTGGGGTTGGTATCTATTCTCGGTTCAGGTGTGGCGGAATGGGTAAGTCAGTCAGAGTTCAACATGACAAAGTGGGACATTCTCTCCCGTGTTGGACAAGTCAAATAAGCGATTCCACTGATCTCCGACGCGGCGACGAAGTCCGCGCTGGCACGGGCAACCTCCACCAAAACGTTCCCCCGGTCATCGCCGCCACAGATTCTCCGCCGAAGCTTTGACGAAAGCGGGAACACAGTTCGGTCGCTTACTGTGTGTGATTTATTGAGATAGGTCTCGCTAATCGGCGGGGACAAGTCCATCCTGTGCGCTGACGAAGCTCTGTTCAGAGCGGAAAGCGGGGTGACGTGAAAATGGCAGCCAAGAAAAAAGCAGCGAAATGTGGATGCAAGTGTAAGAAAGTCGCGGTGAAAGCGAAGAAGAAGAAGTAACCCTGACCGTGATGGGTTTCACTAGCGGTGTGCTTGCGGCCAATCGAGGAAGCAATCTCATTGCGACGGGTTCCACAGAGGAACCGGCTTCGCATCAATCAAGTTCAAACTTGATGCTCCAAAACAGGTTGACCTATGCCTGTGCAAGCACACGGCTGGCGCTTACTGTGGCAGTACCCATAAGGAAGCTGTGTAGTTTGGGCTGTAAGCCACAGGTGGCATAGCTTAACATCAGTACCCCGCCATCATCTAGCTATTGTATGAGTGATGACGGGTCAGGGTACTATCGGTTGTCCTGAGGCTGCAGCGATACTGCTGTCGCGGTGGGAGCAAAATCTCACAGTTTGCGTGTCAGTAAAATGCAGTTCTGAAAACTACACGACACCTTCGCAAGCGCAGACTTGCCGGGTCAGTGTGCCGGTGTAATAACCGTCTACCATGCGGGTTTTGATCCTAACTTCCAGCACCGGTGGCTGCCATAATATGCGGGCTCGCGCTTTTACCGAGTGGGCCGACGACGGATTTATTGTCCGCACCCACCGGCCGCTGGAAGACTCACATGGAATTTATGCGTTTGGCGTCGGCCTCTACAACTGGATCCAGTCCACCGCACCGCGCCTGCACCACATCTACTTCAACTTCCTCGAAGCCGTTCCCATCGTCCGCACATCAAAGCCGCTCGGTGCCGAGCGATACCGGGCCGTGCTCGAGGAGTTCCGCCCTGATGTCATTCTCAGCGTCCACGACTCGCTCAACCACGGCTTCTTCGAGTACGCCCGCACCGTGCTCGGCGGCGACCGCGTCCACTGTGTCACCTACTGCGACGAACTGGCCGGCGGTTATGGGTTCAGCCGCCACTGGGTCAATCCAGCCGCCGACCTCTTTCTCGGCGCCGTTCCCGCCACGTGCGAAGCCGCCATTTCTTGTGGCATGCCACCGGAGAAAACGCGCGTTGCCGGGTTCCTCAATCGTCGCGTGTTTTACGAGACCGACAGTGAACCAACGGATGAGTTTACGTTGCTGCTGATGGCGTCGGGCCGGGGCGCGCAGAACCACGTGCGTTTTCTTGATGCGTTACGGCGTGCGGGCGTGGACGTGCCGGTGAACGTACTGTGCGGCATGTCCGCCATGGCGGCGAAGGCCGTTACCACGTGGGCTGTCGCCAACCCGGCTTGGCGCGTACGTGTGTGGCCATCCGACAGCAACGTCGCCCGCCTGATGCGCTCGGCGTCCGCCGTCGTCGCGCGGCCGGGCACAGGCACGACCAGTGAAGCCGTGCTGAGCCGGTGTCCGCTGCTGTTGAACGGCTTGGGCGGCGTCATGCCGCAGGAGATGTTGAGCGTGAAGTTCTGCCGGCGTCACGGTCTCGGCGAACTGCTGCGGCGTCCGGATGATCTGGCGCGCTTCGTTGCCGCGTGGCGTGTGAAGCCGTCGTTGCTGGCCGAAGTTCGCCAACGGATGCAGGCAGCCTGTCCGCCAAGCGACCCGCGCGAGTTCCTGAAGACAATCGCCGGTCTCGTTCAGAGCCGGTAGTGCCGGCGCAATACCCATTCCATCAGCCGCGACGGCAACAGTCGCGCGGCGAGCGGACCTAGGTGAGCTTGGGCGAAGTTGCCGACGACCAACACGGGCGGCGGATTAGGGTCGTGCAACGCGCGCCACACGGCGTCGGCGACACACTCGGGGCCGGGCGCGGCGGCCATCGTCTCGATTTGGACCTGCCAGACTCCGTCGGTGTGCGGTGCGTTGACGCGTTGGGTGGCGTTGTGGAAACCGGTGTTGATGTCGCCGGGCTGGATCTCGACGACGCACAACGGCAGTTCGAGGCGCAGGCAGCGGGTGTAGGAACTGAGCGCGGCCTTGGCGGCGCTGTACGCGGCCATGTACGGTACCGGGAATACGCCAGCGAGGGATGTGACGTTGATGATTGTTCCGGTTTTGTTCCGGAGCATATCGGGGAGGGCGAGTCGGATCAATTCCATTGGGGCTTCGACGAGCAATTGGAATTGTTCGCGAACCATTTCGAGCGGCACGGTATCGGTGGGGCCGAACACGGCGGCTCCGGCGTTGTTGATGAGCGCGTCGAAGCCGCCGGATTGTTCGCGGGCGGCGGCAAAGACGCGTCGGATCGAGTCGGACTGGAGCAGGTCCATCGCGACGGGATGGAAATGCGGCAATTGGGGGAGGCGGGCGATGTCGCGCGAGGTTCCCCAGACGTCGCAGCCGGCGGCGCACAACCGTTGTGCGATGGCGAGGCCGATGCCGGTGCTGGCGCCGGTGAGCAGGACTTTCTTGGGAACTTCAGCCGGCATGGTCCCAGCGGCGGAGGGCAACGCAGACGTTGGTGCCGCCAAAGCCGCTGGCGTTGTTCAACGCGACGCGCGGCGCGGCGTCAACGGGTGCGGTGACGATCGGGATGCCGGTGCATTCGGGGTCGAGTTCGGTGATGTGGGCGGAGACGGGTGTGAATTTCTCCTGCAAGGCGAGGACGCAGAAGGCTGCTTCCATCGCGCCGGCAAGGGAGAGACCATGGCCGGTGAGGCTCTTGGTGCTGCTGACGAACGGGAGCTTGCCGCCGGGGAAGACGGCGCGGATGGCGCGGCACTCGCTGGCGTCGCCGACGGGGGTGGAGGTGGCGTGGGCGTTGATGTAGTCCACGTCGTCGGGCCGGAGCCGTGCGTCGCTCAGCGCGGATTCCATGGCGCGGCGCAGGCCGTCGCCGCTGGGGTCGGGAATCATGACGTTGTAGCCGTCGGAGGCTTGTCCCCAACCGAGCACTTCGGAAAGAATCGGGACACCGCGGCGCCGGGCGTGTTCGAGTTCCTCGACGACAAGGACGGCCGCGCCGCCGGTGCCGACGAAGCCGTCGCGGTTGCGGTCGAAGGCGCACGGTGTCCGCGCGGGATCGGTCTGGACGCTGAGGGCACGGGCGGCGGCAAAGGGAAGGATGTTGAATTTGTTGCAGTCCTCGGCGCCGATGACGAAGACGATGTCCTGACGGTCGAGGCGGATGAGGTCGAGAGCGAGGCCGAGGGCGTGGGCAGAGGAGGCGCAGGCGCTGGAGCAACCGAGGGAGGCGCCTTTGAGTCCGAAGGTGGCGACGAGGTTGATGTAGAGCGAGCCTGGGATGCTGTTGACGACGGCGAGCGGTTGGCAGCGCGCGACGCCGCGGGTGATCATGGTGTGAAAGTTGTGGTAGGCCAGCCACATCGAGCCGCCGGAGGCGCACATCAGGCCAGTGCGAGGATGTGAGAGGAGGTCGGGTGTCAGGCGCGCTTCGCGGATGGCCTGCTGCATGGCGCAGAAGGCGTAAAGTGCGTTGGGGGTCATGGCGCGCAGTTGTGTGCGCGTCAGCCGTGGCTCGCCCGGGTAGGTCCAGTCTTCGGGATCGGTGCTGGGAAAAGCGAATCCCTTGACAGTGCCGGCGAGTTTGACAGGGCAGTCGGCGCCGGAGAACTCCTCGAACGGCTCGACTCCGGTGCGGCATTCGCGCAGGCTGCGCAACACGTCAGCCCGGCTGTTGCCGATGCTGGTGATGAAGCCAAGGCCTGTGACGACGGCGCGTTTCAAGCGGAGGGGGTGGGGGATGGTTCCGCCGTCGGCAGTTGCTCGCCGAAAGCGAGAACCAGACGGTCAACCTGGGCGACGCGGTCGCCGGCGGCGGTGGTGACGCGGCCTTGGAAGATCGCCAGCGGCTCGCGCAGCCGCGTGAGTTTCACTTCGAGCGAGAGCCGCTCCTGCGGCCGGGCCTTGCGATAGACGTGCGCGCCATCGAGCGAGGCGAAGAAAAGTTGGTTAGACGGGATCGGTTTGCCGAGCGCCTGCGGCCCGCGTTCGAGCACCCAGAGGCACGCAGCCTGTCCCAGCGCCTCGAACAGAATCGACGCCGGAAAAATCGGATCCCCGCGAAAATGGCCTTCAAGGAAGAACTCATCGCCCTTGATGGTGTAGGTGGCGGTGAGGATTTCGCCGTTCAACTCGGCAGTATCGAGGAACAGGAACGGCGGCTGTTGCGGCAACACCAGCGCGATGCGGTC
>Ga0114951_10004266_pt1 | contig 14089 bp, 7 predicted proteins | sample AM7aDNAmetaG_FD_88677 | JGI IMG/M metagenome (GOLD analysis project Ga0114951, IMG submission 88677) | Freshwater microbial communities from Finland to study Microbial Dark Matter (Phase II) - AM7a DNA metaG | ecosystem: Environmental > Aquatic > Freshwater > Lake | place: Finland: Lake Alinen...
CAGGCGCTCGTCCATCTTGCGTGCCGCCTGCTTGCCCCCGCTCATGGCGTTGGACATGTTGGACGCACCGGTGATGACGTCGCCGCCTGCATAAAACCCCGGCCGGCTGGTCTCGAGCGTAAAGCGATCCACCACAATGGTGCCCTCTTCCTTGAGCGCGAGACCGGAGGCACGACAGAAATCAACGTCGAAGGTTTCGCCCACGGCCAGGATCACGCTATCGCATTCGTAGCGCTGCACCTCGTCCGTTGGAATCGGCCTTCTGCGTCCGGATTTGTCGTATTCGCCAAGGCGCGTCTTGACGATCTCAATGGCCTTCACGTTGCCATCGGCATCGCCCAGAATACGGTGTGGCGCGGCCAGAAAAACAAAGCGCACGCCCTCTTCCTCAGCCGCCTGAATCTCCTCGTCAATCGCGGGCATGTCCTTGCGCTCGCGACGGTAGAGGATGGTCGCCTCCGCGCCCATCCGCAGCACGGTACGCGCCGAATCGATGGCCGCGTTACCGCCACCAATAACAGCCACCCTTGCCCCCATTGACACTTGGTCGTGCCGCGCCACCGACTCCAGGAAAGGCAGCGCCGGATGCACGTTCTTCAACTCGGTTCCGGGCAGGTAAAGCCACGACTCCTTCCACGTCCCAATCGACAGAAAGACCGCGTCGAAGGCGCTCGCCAGTTCGTTCAACGGAAGATCGAAGCCCACCCTGGTGTTAAACACCATCTTCACGCCCACGCCCTCGATCAGATCGAGTTCGCGCCGCAGCACGGACTTCGGCAGCCGGTACTCGGGAATGGCAAACCGCAGCATGCCGCCCGCCTCGCTACGCTCTTCAAAGATGGTCACGTCGTGCCCGAGCATGGCCAGATAGAAGGCGGCGGTCAGCCCGGTAGGCCCCGATCCCGCCACCGCAACCTTGCGCCCGGTCGGTGCAAGTTTGCGCGCCTTGATCCGCTCCAGCATTGGCTCAAAAAGGTCGGACTGATAAATGGAATCGGCCAAGAAGCGATGCACCTCGCGCATATTCACTACTTCGTCGAACGATTGACGGCGGCAGCGATTGTCGCAAGGGTGCTGGCATACCCGGCCTGTCGATGCGGGCAACGGATTGTCCAGAATCACCGACTCGAACGCGTCTTCCAGCCGCCCCTCCTGGTATAGCTCCAGGAAGCGCGGAATATTCATGCGCAGCGGGCAACTGTTCTCGCAGGGAGAAAGTGCCAGTTCCTGGCAAACTCCCGCTCTGCAGCGATGGGCCACGATATGGTCTTCATACTCTTCGCGGAAGTGCCGAATCGTCGTCAGCACCGGGTTCGGCGCAGATTGCCCCAGCCCGCACAGCGAGCACTCGCGCACCATGCGGCCTAGTTCATCCAAAAGCACAAGATGCTCCGAGCTGCCGTTGCCCTTCGTAATCGAGTTGAGGATGCTCAGCGCCTTGTTCAAACCCACGCGGCACGGAACGCACTTGCCGCACGACTCTGAGTGTGTGAACTCGACAAAGTAGCGCGCCACGTCGACCATGCAGTTGTCTTCGTCCAGCACCACCATGCCGCCCGAACCCATGATCGAGCCAAGCTGCGCCAGGCTCTCGTAATCCACCGGCGTATCCAGCATCTCCACCGGAATGCAGCCGCCCGAGGGCCCCCCCGTCTGTACCGCCTTTACCCGGCGACCGGCCACTGCGCCCTCCCCAATGTCGTAGATAAAGCTCTTCAGCGGCGTGCCCAGCGGCATCTCCACCAGTCCCGTGTTCTGTATCTTTCCCACCAGCGAGAACACCTTGGTGCCGGGGCTTTTCACGCTGCCCGTCTCGGCAAACCATGCCGGACCGCGCGTAATAATGGGCGCAATATTGCACCAGGTCTCAACGTTGTTGATGTTGGTCGGCTTGCCCCAAAGACCCTTCTGGGCAGGGAACGGAGGCCGGGGATGCGGCCTGCCCGCGAAACCTTCGAGCGACGCAATCAGCGCCGTCTCTTCGCCGCACACAAACGCTCCAGCGCCCTGCACCAGTTCGATATTGAAGTTAAATCCGCGGTCCAGAATATTGGTCCCCAACAGCCCGTACTCACGTGCCTGCTCAATGGCGCGATTCAGTCGGCGCACCGCCAGCGGATACTCCGCGCGTACGTAGACAATGCCTTCCGTCGCGCCCATCACGTAACCGCCGATAATCATCCCTTCCAGCAGCGAGTGGGGATCGCCCTCGATCTCGTTGCGATTCATATAGGCGCCGGGATCCCCTTCGTCGGCGTTGCAGATAATGTACTTGGCGTCGGACTTGGCCTTGGCCATAAAGTCCCACTTGTTGCCGGTCAGGAAACCCGCCCCGCCGCGGCCGCGCAGCCGCGATGCCTTGATCTGTTCGATTACACTGTCCGTCCGCCCATCGATCAGGACCTTATACAGCGCCTGGTAGCCGCCCACGGCAATGTATTCCTCAATGTCCGAGGGATTGATCAGGCCGCAGTTGCGCAGCACGATCTTCTTCTGGCCTTTGAAAAATGGAATCTGGTTCCACGGCGCAATCTCCGGATACCCCTGGCCATATTTCACAAAGCCGGTAATGTGGTCCCATTCCTCGATCTTGCAATAGATCAGATCAGGCGGCATTGCCCCCGTGGAGATCGCCTCCAGAATGCGCCCTGCGTCGTTGGCCTGCACCCGATGCAGCACCACCAGCGGGCAACCCGGCAGCCGCACGCTCACCAGCGGCTCCTGAAAGCAAGAGCCGAAGCAGCCCACGCCCGCCAGCAGCACATCCAGACCGCTGCGCTGAACGGCCTCGTTCAGAGCGTGATAAACCTCTTCCGCTCCGTTGCCGCGGCCGCAGGTTCCCATTCCAACCGTCAGGCGCGGGATGGCCGGCATAAGCTTGGCAAGCCCGGACTCGCGTACTGCGCTGAACGCGCCTATATCCTGAATTCGCGGCATTACTTCCCTCCCCCACCGTTCTTGGTCAGTGCCTTTACTTCCCGCTGCAAGGTGCGTTCGTTCACATGACTCAGAATGTGGTGGTTCACCTCCACCACCGGAGCCAGCGCGCACTGGCCAAAGCAGGCGACGGTGCGCACCGTAAATTTGTGGTCGGGCGTCGTAAGCGCCAGTTTGTCGGCCTCGCCCGTCTCGCCCGCCTCGTGCTCGCTCAGCCCCAGGTCAAGGCACAGCTTCTCCAGCAGATCGCGGGAGCCGCGCGTGTGGCAGGCCGTTCCGCGGCACACACACACCACGTTGTCGCCCTGCGGATCGAGATTGAAAAGAGCATAAAAAGTCGCAGCGCTATAGATCCTTGCAGGCGGAACCCCGGTCTCGTCCGCGATGTAGCGCAGCGACACCATGGATAGGTATTTGTGCGCATTGGCGGATTGAACCGCTTCCAGAATCCCCAGCAGCGCCCCCGGCCGGTTTCCGTGCTTCGCGATCGCCTGGTCGATCAGCAGCCTCTCATGAGCATCCAGGACTTCCTTTACGGCACCCTTCATGATTCTTCTCCACCCCATGCTTGAGACCGGTACGCGGTCTCAAGCGTCGGTCATTCTTCCCAACAGTTCAGATAGTTGGCAAAAGAACTAGTTCCCACGCGGGCAGCGCAGTTCGGCTCCCGCTTCGCAGCGACAGGCATAAACACACCAAAGTTATAGATGAACTCGAATAGACCGGGATAGAGGGTCCGCGGCTCGGGCTCCCCGGTACCATGCACACGAAATTGAGAGGGCGACATCGGCCTGACCCTCCTCACTTCCAGACAATTCTCAGGTGGGGAGGTAAATAATAAAGAAAAAGAGCATTCGCCGATTGCGATTCATATACCTGGCGAAAGAGGATCCTAGGCTTCAATTACAAGCGCTATCCGTCGAGACTTCTCCCCAGAGAACATCCGTCCGGAACTTTGATACCACAGGGTGTATTCAGGATGTGCGTCAGGTCACAGCTGTTTGTGACAATTGAATTTAACAAGCAATTTCCTCATCCCGGCCCAAATACACAAAGGCCGCTCCCCGATGAACTCCGGGGAACGGCCAATGTGCGGTAAATCGTTCAGCGCTGCAATACAGCGTCTATGCCCTGACCGGTGCGGGCTTCGCCAACAAAGCGCCAAGCGCGCAACTCGCCATCCGGGCCAACTCGCCATCGGCGCGGCTGGTCAGAACGATCGGCACCTTCGCTCCCACCACAACCCCAGCCGCCAAAGCTCCGGCCAGGTACTGCAGTTGCTTGAAGAGAATGTTTCCGGCTTCCAGGTTCGGAACCATCAGAAGGTCGGGGTCTCCGGCAACCGGCGACGTGATCTTCTTGATGCGGGCCGCATCGCTTGAGATAGCGTTATCGAACGCCAGCGGACCGTCCACAATGGCTCCCGTAATCTGTCCGCGGTCAACCATCTTGCACAGCGCGGCTGCATCCAGCGTGGATGGAATCGCGGGATTCACTGACTCTACAGCGGACAAAATCGCGACCTTCGGATTCGTCACTTCAAGCGTAACCATCATGTCGATCGCATTCTGCAAAATGCTGATCTTGGTCTCCAGATCGGGCTGGATGTTGATGGCCGCATCGGTGACATAAAGAGTCTTGTGGTATGACGGAACATCCAGCGCGAAAACGTGGCTGATGCGCCGCCCGGTGCGCATGCCGCCCTCGCGTGAAACCACCGCGCTCATCAGTTCATCGGTGTGCAGTGACCCCTTCATGAGCATCTGCACTTCATTCTTGCGCGCCAGTTCCACGCCCTTCGACGCTGCCGACCGGCTATCCGGAACATCGACAATTTCGATTGCGGAAAGGTCAAGTTTCAAGGCCTCCGCAAGGCTGCGAATCTTGGCCTCTGCACCCACCAGAATGGGAACAATCAGCTTGTCCTTGAATGCCTGCACGGCCCCGCCAAGAGATACTTCGTCGCACGGCCACACAATCGCTGTCTTAACTGCCGGCTTGGCGGTCGCGCGCGCAATCAGACCATGATAGCGGCGATAAGGATCGTTCACGATCAGCCGCGGCACTGGCAGCGTTGACCAGCGAAGCTTTGTCGCGGGAGCCAGCAATTGCGCGGTTCCTGAAAAAATCTGCGTACCGCTGCCATTCACGGCTTCGCAATCGAATGTGACCGTCTTTGTCGAATCGTCCTTGCCGGTTACGCATACCTTTACCAGAATGCGATCGCCAACGCGGATGCGATTGTAGAACGAGAGCGAGATGTTGGTCAGCGTGCATCCGGGCCCTGGCGTATTCATGCTGAAAAGGCCGGAAACAAGCGAGGCGCACCACATGTTGGGACCAGTAGGGGGCACGCCGCCCGCGCGCTCAATCAATTCCTCGGAGTTCAGCACAGAGTCAAATCCGGAGATCGAGGCAAAAGCCATCGCGTCATCTGTGGTCAGTACGTGCTCTGTTCCAGCGGTATCACCTACTGAAATCTCGTCGTAAGTCTTGCTCTCAATAAATCCCAGATTCATTCAAGCTCCTTCATTGCTAAAGCTGCGGCCACTGTTCGGCCTGAATACAATCGTATTTTCTGAGCGTGCATTCGCCAGTGACTCCAATCACCGATGCCATTGGATGGCACTTGCGATGTTCTTATCGGGCCAAGGCGATTCTGTGGAGATTAGTTGTGTCCGCCGCACAGATGGTCGTTTATGTTTTGAAAGGGCACGACTTCAGTCGTGCCGTAAAGGGCAAAGCATAAGCCGGACTTAAGCCCCTGAGGGAAGTCTTCTCTACGACATCAACTCATTTGCTTGAACCAGCAAATGACCCTATCTACGGCGGTCTACGCTAGATCCAAACTCGCATTCATGCAAAACTGTGCGTCAACTAAGGACACCTCAACCGCCGAAAAACATCCCTCATTCCCGCCGCTATTTACGTCCTCTCGAGTCGTTACCGGGCGCGGGCGGCAATTCAATCTCAGGCTCTCGCGGCCCCGCTTCTTTCGCCTCGATTTCTTCCTCAACTTCTGCCGGTTCGACCAGCACAGATTCGTCTTCCGGCGCGATAGTTTCTGGCTCCTCCAGCGCGTCGGCTGTGCCGAGCAGCGCATCGATGCGATAGCCCGCGGCTTCTGCCGTCACCAGCGCCTCCTCGACCGTCTTGCTCAACTCCTCCACTGCGGCCCGACTGGGCGCAGCCTCGCCGGCAAGCCGAAGCAGCGATGGCATCAGCAGCCACCACAGCAGCTCCTCATACCGTTCGCGAACCAGGTAAGAGTGGCCCTCCGCTTCGTGAGCGCCTGTCAGCCAGAGGACATCGGGATCGAGCCACAATGCCGCCGAGAGTGCAATCTTTTCGTCGCCAGCCGCCAACGGAGTTTGTTCTCCAGGCTCTGGAATCGCCTCTTCAGTCGCAGGTGCCTCTTCGACTGAAGCAGGCTCCGCAGCCACATCCTCCGCCCTTCCGACGCCGGCGCCTGTAAGCAATACAACCTTGATGCGGGCTGCGACGCGCCAGCCTTCCTCACCCTCAAAACCAAGCGCTTCAAACGCCTGCGCAAATGGCTCGCGCAACCGAAGCCGGTCAAACAGGTCCAGGGCCACGCGCTCCGGCTGCTCCGGGTCAATGGATTCGGCCAGCAGTTCCAGCACGCACCAGCCGAGTATCGGCCCCCACATGGCCGTAGCCGTGAGCCGCGGACTGGGGCTCGGCAGCATGCGCCGCGCGGCCACCGTCCAGGGAGCCGGGAACAGCCCCTCGATTGCGGGAATACGCATCGCCGCGCGCAGACGCTGGCGGAAGGCCGGTGCAAGCAGCGAGGGATTGGCAGGCTGCACAATTTCTGCCGCATGGTCTTCACGGGCAACGCAAGCAACATAGGCCGCCTGCGCCGCGCGCAGAAAGCTCTCGCACTGCGCCCACGCCTGTTCAGAGAATTCACCGCGCTCCCGCTCGGTCTTCATTTTCCCGGCAGTCGCTGGGCCGTGATGCTCGGCAAGGTCGGCAAACAGCCGCACCAGCGCGGGGTCCAGTTGCCGGCGTAGCGCATCGTGTACGGGCCGCAGTTCCAGGTTCACCAGCGCGTCGTTGAGGTTGGGAACGCCGCGTCCATTCAGTTGATCGCACAACCGGTCCCAGGGTTGCTGAGCAGTCGAGTGCAACTCGCGCCAGTCCAGAAACACATAACATTGATAGGCGTGAAGATCCACGGTCAGCCCGCGCTCCTGCAAGTCGCTGTTCCGGCGCAGGTATTCGAGCCCCGTCAGTGAGTCGCGCCATCCAAGAACCATGCTGAAGTCGCCGCTCAGGCCCAGCCCCTCGCTCAGACGCTGCTGGCGAAGCCGCCCGGACCCCTTGTCGGCGTACGACGCTGAGAAATCGATGGTGCCGTGCGTCGTTCCGTAGCGGTTGTTATAGACCACCAGGGCGCGCTCGCCTCCGCTGCGGTTCGAGTAGGCAAAGACGTTCTCGTCGACCGATCCGTTGCCCTGGAAAAAGTCGTACAACAAGAAGTTGCTGCTCTCGGCAAACAGCCAGCGGCGCTTCAAAAGCGGAGCGATTTCGCGCTGGTGGCGCTCAATAAGCCATTGGTCGGGCGTTTCGTCGTAGCGGGGCCAGCGGTACTCCATGCCGTACTTCTCGGTAAACCCCTCAATCTGGCCATGGCCGAACATCGGCAGCCCCGGCAGCGTGGACATCACCGCCGCAACCCCAAAGCCCTTGTCCCCAGTGCCGAACTGGTCAATGGCGGTACGTTCGTCGGGATTGCTCATGAAGTTCACGTACCGCTTCATGATGTCCGGATCGAATTCCAGGGTATTCTTGATCACCGAGCGGTACTTGGCGTTCTCCTCGTCGCGCATCATCACCATGAAGGCGCTGTTATAAACGCGGTGCATCCCCAGCGTGCGGACGAAGTAGCCCTCCATCAGCCAGAAAGCCTCCGCCAAAAGCAGCGTTCCGGGAACCTCGGCGGCCACGCGGTCCACCACCTCGCGCCAGAACTCGTGCGGCATGCAGCGGTCAAACTCGGCCTGGCTCATCCCATATTCGGCGCGGGAAGGAATGGCGCCGCTCGAGCCGGGACCGGGAAACCAGAGCCGGTGAAAATGCCGCTTGGCCAGAGTCATCGCCGCGTCAAAGCGGATCACGGGAAACAGACGCGCCACGTGCAAAATTGTCTGGATCACTTGCTCCCGGACCGCCGCATTCAGGTAGTCGAGCTGGGCCGTGTCGTTCCACGGAAAGCTGGTGCCGTCGTTGCCGTGGTAGATATAGCGGGTCTCGCCGCTGGCGCGGTCGCGGCGTCGAAACACCACAGCCGCGTCGCTCTGATCGAAGTAATGGTCTTCAATCTTGATCTCCACCCGCCCGTCGTGGGAGAGGTCGGGACCGTTGAAGCTATACGCGGGATAGGGCGTATCCTGCCGCGAGATGAACCAATCGGGATGCTCAATCACCCAGGGCGAATCGATGCCCATGTGGTTCGGCACCATGTCACTGGCCAACCGGATGCCGTGTCGATAGGCATGGTCGCGAAGGTTGATGTAAGCCGCCTCGCCGCCCAGGTCGTCGGCAATCGTGTAATCAAACAGGGAGTAGGCCGAGGCCACCGCTTCGCTGTTGCCGCAAAGCTGCTTGATGGTCTTCGACGCCCGGCTGCGCTCCCAAACGCCGATCAGCCAAAGCGAGTCCAGGCCGCGATGCGCAAGGGTTGCCAGTTCTTCGTCCGGAATCTCGTCCAGGCGGCCAATGTGCCGTCCATACTGCTTGCTGAGCTGCGCCAGCCACACATACGTGCTCTTGGCGATCAGCACGGTGTTGGGCATCCAGGCGGTGTCGGCGCTGAACTTCTCGTATTCGTGGGCCGGATCGCCAAACACCGGAACCTCCGCCGTCGCTACCGGTCCACCCCACTGCTGCCGGCCGCTGTCCCGCCGTTGGGCCTCGTTGGCCCCGGGAGGATTGAATTGCATCCAGATAGCCAGCTCTTCCTCGTGCAGAATCTCGCCGGCGATCAGCAGAAAGTGGTCCAGGCTGTCGCCGATAAGCGGCTTCCAGAGCCGGCGGATCAGGGCCAGTTGATCGGCAAGCGAGCCCGGAGCCCCCACGGCCGGTGCGCGCAACAGATCCAGCAGGTTCATCGGCTTGGCGTCAGGCACGGGGATCAAGGGCCGGGTGGCGAAGTATTCCGGCATCTGCTGCGTCACCTGCCGGTACACGGTCTTTTCGGCCAGCGTGCGATCCTCAAACAACTCATCAAATGGCCTGAATGCCTGGTTGCGATTGGCGGTCCAAAGCAGCAGCAGTTCTTCCAGTGCCGCAGCCCGGTGAGGGGTCCCGTCGGAGGAGCCTGCCAGCCATTGCTTCGGTGTCTCCTTGCCCTGGATTACGGTCGAGCCCGGAAACTGCTCCACAAACGCGAGAAGCATCGTATCCACCGCCTCAGAGCCCACCTGCGCCGCAAACCAATCGAGCGCATTCGTCATTACCTCGGGGTCGAACTGCTCGCGGTACCGCGCCATTAATACGTGGCTGGCCTCGTCGATCAGGCCCATCGCGTACAACGAGCCGGCATGGACCGCCCGGTCTGGGTGGTTTTGAACGTCGCGCACCTGGTTCATGCGGTATGCGAACTCGCGGCATGCCGCCATATTCGCGAAAACCACGTTCCCCGTGTAAGAGAAAAGAGACTCCGCGAACTGGTATCGTTCACGCGCATTCCGCGAAATGTGGAATTCCATCATTGGAAATCGAGCTCCCCTGCAGCATTTTCGATTCAGGTGTTAACAGAACATTGTGTGCCCCATCCTTGAATCGTTCTTTGATTCAAGGGTGGGAGAGCGTAAAGTTCAATCTCCGCCGTAAACAGTTAAACAGAAAATGCTCCAGTCTTCCTGTCCTGAACATCTGCCGAAACTGATTTCCCGGTCGGTCCCGTCCCCGTCACCGGTCAAGCTCATCCCGCCAGCATCCGGCATGAACGAAGCCAAAAGGTAAAGGTACATCAACGGAAACAAAGACGCTGAGACTGTGATTCTAAATCGGCCCTGCCACTGCTGGCACCATAGCCGGGCGCCCCATCCATTCCCGCGCATTTTGCGGGAATGGGTGGGAAGAAGATGACCTTGTCTTCGTGCGTATCGATAAACCCTCGCCTCTCCCAAACCCGCCGCGCCGAATTCCCTGCCCCATTTGCATATAATTACCGCCTCCCGGCGCACAATAGATCTATAGAGAAAATGCCACGAAATCACCCCGCTTCCGTCTCTCAGGGATCTGCCAGGCCCGTACCCACCCCCCTCCCTTGGTGAGGCTGAGCGGCTCGGACTCATAGCTATACCATACTTAACTTATTGATAAAAAATGATATGCAAGCATATACGCCAATCCTCCAAGCCATTACAGTATTGTCGATAAAGTAAACAGAAAGGCGAGCTTGCCTCCGAACCGGCGTTCGGAAAAAGTAATTTTTGGGGAAAGATCGGCGCTTCGTTTCACAAATCGCTCAGCGCATCGCAAGCTTGGCTGCATCTTCGCACCTGAACACCTTCCAAAACTCCACAAAGCTCTTCAGCCGCACCACATGGAAGTAGTCGTTGGCCACAAGATAGAAGATCGTGGAAGCGATCCAAACGAAATGCAACGCATCGCCGCCCAACTCGTCGCTGAACGGCAGCGGAGCGGCAGAGAACACCATCGCCAGCACAATCAGCGCAAGCTTCACGATGCCCATCACCAGGTTGATCTCCGCCAGCTTGCTGGTGAACGGCTTGCCCAGCCGCAGGCCGCGCCCCAGCGCAACCGCCGGATTGCAGCCCTCAAGAAGCATCAGCAGCGGCGCAACGGACAGCGCCCAACTCACCAGCGCCCAGGCCGTAGAAAAGGCCAGCGATAGAAAAATCGCCCATATCGAATAGCCGATCAGATCGGGCTCGGCGTCCGCGGTGATGTGCGAGGCGGCAACCCACTGCAGGCACCGGAACCAGCCCCAACAGGTCGCGGCCAGCACCGCCAGCCATGCCGCCTGCAAGGTAATCATGCCCAAAGGGCGGAAAGGCAGCCGCTCATCCATGCGCCTTAGGACCAGGTTGCGGCCCAGTCCGGAGACCACGACCCAGACCAGCGCAGCTACCGGCAGCAGCCATCGCAGCACCGCCAGCACATGGGGTTGATACATGTTCCAGGCGTTGGCAAGCTGAATCACCGCAACCCAGGGATTCTGCGCATCAATCGAGTTGAGCCCAGTGGTCTCAGGCGGAAGTTCCGCAAGAATCCGCAGCGCCTGTTTCCAGCAAACCAGAAGCAGAGGTATACCGAATAGCCAGCGCCAGGCGATCTCAATGAAAGCGATCGAGGGCCGGTTGTGAACCCAGCCCATGTAACTCACCAGCGACTGGGTTCCGCGCAACCGCTGCGCCACGTCTATTTCACCACCAAATTGACCAGCTTGCCGGGCACCACAATCACCTTGACCACGGTCTTGCCTGCCGTACGCGACTGCACCTTTTCCCCGGCCAGCGCGGCGGCTTCAATCGTCGCGGTTGTCGCGTCAGCGGCCACCGTCACCACTGTGACCAGCTTGCCGTTAACCTGCACCGGAATTTCGAGTTCGTCTTCCCTGGCCAATCCGGGATTGCTCACCGGCCACGGAGCGCGGAGCACTGCGCCTTCCTCGCCGAGTACCTCCCACAACTCCGCCGCGAGATACGGTGCGAGCGGCGCCAGCAGCAGCACCAGCGAACGCAGAAGCTCAAGCATCACCGGAGCGCTCACCTCGCCCGCATCCAGTTGTGCGTCCGCTGCCTGGAGATCGTTGACCAGTTCCATGATCGCTGCCACGCAGGTGTTGAAGTGCCAGCGGCCTTCAAAATCGAGCGTGATTTTGGCGATGGTCTGATGCAGCTTGCGCAGCAGCTTGAGAGAAACGCCGCTTGGCGCGTCTACGGTGAGGCCACGTCCTGTACGGGCCAGCGGCGCATGTTTCTCCGCCAGCCTCCAGACACGGGCCAGAAAGCGGCTCACGCCTGCCACGCCGTCTTCCTGCCAGTCCAGGTCGCGATCCGGCGGCGCGGCAAACAGCGAGTACATGCGCGTGGCGTCGGCACCGTATTTAGCGATCATATCGTCGGGCGAAACCACGTTGCCCTTGGATTTGGACATCTTGGCGCCGTCTTTGATGACCATCCCCTGCGTAAACAAACGGCGTGCCGGCTCGTCGTTGACGATCAGGCCCAGATCGCGCATCACCTTGGTCCAGAAGCGCGAATAGATCAGGTGCAGAATGGCGTGCTCAACGCCGCCGATGTACTGGTCGATGGGGAACCAGTATTGGGCCACCTTGGGATCGAAGGGCGCATGGTCATTCTTCGCGTCCGTATAGCGGTAGAAGTACCAGCTCGAATCGACAAAAGTGTCCATTGTGTCGGTCTCGCGCCGCGCCGGTCCACCGCATTTGGGGCAGGTCGTGTTTACAAACTCCGGTACGCGTCCGAGCGGCGAACCGCCCTGCTGCGTAATCTCAATTTGAGGCGGCAGCACCACCGGCAACTGGTCGTCAGGCACCGGAACCAACCCATCCTTGTCGCAGTGAATCATCGGAATCGGCGTGCCCCAATACCGCTGCCTACTCACGCCCCAGTCCTTGAGCCGGAAGATGATCTTGGCCTCACCGAAGCCCTTCCGTCCGGCAACGTCTTGAAGCGATTTTTGGGCTTCATCACAGCTCAGCCCGTCGTACTCGCCGGAGTTGACCAGCACGCCCTCATGGGCACAGAAGGGAAGCTCCGTCGCCACAGATGGATCGCTGGGCTTGATCACCTGCGTGATGGGCAAGCCGTATTTCGTCGCAAATTCGAAGTCACGCTCGTCGTGCGCCGGAACGCTCATGATGGCGCCGGTGCCATAGTCGGCCAGAATGTAATTGGCCACCCAAATGGGCACCCGCTTGCCGTTGTAGGGATTCATGGCAAAGTGGCCCGTAGGCACGCCATGCTTTTCAATAGCGCCCAGGTCGCCGGCTTCGCGAGCCTTCTTCTGCTGATCAAGCAGTTCGTCTACTTGCGCCTTGAGAGCGGGATCAGTGGCCGTGAAGGCCGCCACCAGCGCATGCTGGGGCGCGAGTTGCACGCTCGTCGCGCCGAAAATCGTGTCCACGCGTGTAGTGAATACGCGAATGGGCTTCTTTTCAGTTGCCTGTTCCAGGTTGGCGTTTCCCTCACCGGCTTCTTCGGCCAGGAAGAAGTCAACCTCCGTGCCTTCGCTGCGCCCGATCCAGTTGCGCTGCATGATGCGCACCTTCTCCGGCCAGTCGTCGAGCTTGTCCAATCCGTCCAGTAGCTCCTGGGCATAGGCGGTAATGCGGAAAAACCACTGCACCAGGTCGCGCTGCTCAACCAAAGTGGTCTCGTGCCGCCAGCAGCAGCCCTCCACGACCTGCTCGTTGGCCAGCACCGTGGCGCATTCTGGGCACCAGTTCACCTTGCTCTTCTTGCGATAGACCAAACCCCTTTCGTACATGCGCAGAAAAAACCACTGGTTCCAGCGGTAATAGTCGGGGAGGCAGGTGGTAACTTCCGTTGCCCAGTCGTAGCCAAGGCCAAGCCGTTCCATCTGCCGCTTCATGGCGGCGATGTTGCTCAGCGTCCACTCGCGGGGAGGGGTGTTGTTCTTGAGCGCGGCGTTTTCCGCGGGCAGGCCAAAGGCGTCCCAGCCCATAGGGTGCAGCACGTTGTAGCCGCGCATCCACATGTGCCGCGCCAGCGCATCCCCGATCGAGTAGTTGCGCACGTGTCCCATGTGCAACTGGCCGCTGGGATAAGGCAGCATCTCCAGTACGTAGTATTTGGGTTTGCCGCAGAAAACGGGCTCGGCCGCATACATCGTCGGGTCCGAGGCCCACCGCTCTTGCCACTTGGGCTCTATTGCCGCAGGATCGTAACGCAGTTCTCTCTCATCCGCCATGTCATATTCAGTGTAAACGGAAGAGACGCATCAGCTACCGGGCTACCGCACCAGGCTCTTCAGAACACGTACATTCCGCTCCTCGTCGCCGGGTTCGTCCACCGGGGTTTCGGCGATGAAGGCGGCATTGGCAAAATGCTCGTCGTTCAGGAGCCGTCGAAAAGGCTCCACTCCCATTGGCCCCTGGCCAATGTGC
>Ga0114951_10004268_pt1 | contig 14077 bp, 8 predicted proteins | sample AM7aDNAmetaG_FD_88677 | JGI IMG/M metagenome (GOLD analysis project Ga0114951, IMG submission 88677) | Freshwater microbial communities from Finland to study Microbial Dark Matter (Phase II) - AM7a DNA metaG | ecosystem: Environmental > Aquatic > Freshwater > Lake | place: Finland: Lake Alinen...
ACATAGACCATCCGCAGCAGGCCGGCCCGGCGGAGGAACAGGAGGGCCCGTTCGGCGGATGCGCGGCTGGTGCCCAGCCGTTCGACGAGCACTTCGGCCGACAGCGGGCGGGGCGAAACAAAGAGCAACCCGTAAATTTCCGCGAAGGACCGGGGCTGGCTAACCAGACGGCCAAGCTGGATGAAGAGGCCGATAGCCTCAGCCTCCAGGGAGCTCAACTGGCCGTCGTCAGCAACGGCGACCATTTGTTCTTCCGCTGATTTGCATTTAACCAGGATCGAGGACATCATGTCGCTAGGCTCCCATCATCTCCACCACCATCGGCAGGAACTGCCGAGTTTGTCTCCCCCAACTCTGGAGCATCGCGATCTTGCGGCTCGCCTGCCCCCGCTCTCTGGCTGGGAGCTTAGCGACCATCGCCGCAATCTGGTCGAGCCGGTTTTGGCTGTCTTCAACCTGCGGCAGGATCTGGTCCTGGAGGAAACCGGCCGCCAGGCTGCGCAGTTCGGCCACCGCCTCGTGACACGCAGCGCGGCGGCCGGGCAGGTGGTGCACCCGGATGGCGCCGGCCTTGCGGAGGAAGTTCAGGCCCTGACTGGCGGAGCCTTTGCTAATGCCCAGGCGCTGGATTATCTCCTCCATGGTAGGGGTCGCGGGGACAGGAACAGCAGCGCGTAGAGGTCGGCTTAGGAGCGTGGCACCCCAATGATCCGCGAAAGCTGCACGAACAGGCCGATCACTTCCGCTTCCAGGCGGCTCCAAGCCGGGTTGGCAGCCGCTGGGCGGATCTCTGACGTCACTTTGACTGACGCGACACTACGTGGCACAGTTTCAGTTGTAGCAAGGGCACCGCTACAGTTCAAGAACAAATGAAGAAGAGCCGAATCGTTCGGCCGTTAATTTTGACTTTGCCAAAGTAGTTACCCCTGGTAAGGTGTTGCAGCAGATGCGGCACTTTCGGAAACGAGCGCCACTTGCCATTGGTGGACAAGTGTTCCTCGCGTTACCGGGGACTCGGCGGGCTATCCCGTAACGATTGCACGGTTAAAAGCTACGGAGCACAATGGCGGGGTGCAATGGGAAAAATGAAAGTGGCGAAGCCGTAGAAAGCATTGATTTTATTGGTGGCCGATGTGGCGGAATTGGCAGACGCGCTAGACTCAAAATCTGGTACTCGGAAGAGTGTGTGGGTTCGACCCCCTCCATCGGCACCATCAACCTGCCCATTGCACGGGGGCGTTGAGCAATAATTCTGGCGAGTTCCATGCCCCGACCAGCAACCAGTGCCAAACCCGCGCCGACGAAGGCAGCCACCCCTGTCCTGGCGCAGCCGCGTTTGCGGGTGTGGCTGATGGCCGTATTGCTCGCGCTGGGAACAATCGCCATTTACTGGCCGGCGACGCGATGTGACTTCATCAACTACGATGATCCTGACTTTGTCACTTCAAACGCGCACGTGCAGGGCGGTTTGAACTGGGAGTCGGTGAAATGGGCGTTTCGACTGAATGAGGGAGATTACTGGCACCCGCTTACCTGGCTGTCGTTGATGCTGGACGCCAGCCTTCTTGGTCAGGGAGCCGGCGGGTTTCACTTCACGAATGTGGCCTTTCACGCCGCCAATAGCGTGTTGCTTTTCGGGTTGCTACGGCTGTTGACGGGGTCGTTGTGGCGGAGCATGGTGGTGGCCGCGCTGTTTGCGTTGCATCCGTTGCGCGTGGAGTCGGTCGCCTGGGTGACGGAGCGGAAGGATGTGCTCAGCGGCTGCTTCGGCCTGCTTTCCTTAATCGCTTACGCCCGATACGCGCAGGGGAGGGGGAGGCGGAAATCCGAAACCCGAAATCCGAAACCCGAAGGAAATCCGAAACCCGAAATCCGAAACCCGAAGTCGGAAGCCAGAGGCAGGAGGTCTGTGGTCCGTGGTCCTCGGTCTGTCTCCTCTCTCCCATCTCCTCTCTTCTATCTCCTATCCTTGTGCTTCCTCGCCCTCGGCCTGATGAGCAAGCCCATGCTCGTAACATTGCCGTGTGTGATGCTCCTGCTGGATTACTGGCCGCTGAAGAGAATGCAGAATGTGGAAGCCAGCGACACGCACCCCCCCTCGCGTTTCACGTTTCACGTTTCACGTTTCACGCATCACGTCCTCCCCTTGCTCTTCGAGAAAATCCCATTCTTTGTCTTGAGCGGGATCTCGTGCGTCCTGACGTATTTGACGGAGAGAGGGCCGCAGCAAACGGCTGGCTTTGTGGAGTCCCCGGCGCTGCATCGGCTTGAGAGCGCGTTTGTGGCCTACGCCCGCTATCTGGGCAAGACCTTCTGGCCGGTAGAACTGGCCGTGCCCTACGTGAATCCCGATCATTGGTCGTGGGTGGAGGTAGGGACATCGTTTCTACTGGTGGCGGGCGTTGGTCTCGCCGTCTTCTGGTTGGGGCGGCGGTGGCCATACCTGCTAGTCGGTTGGTGCTGGTTTTTGGGGACATTGGTTCCCGTGGTCGGTTTGACCCCGGGGTGGGGGACGTTCATGGCGGATCGTTTCACTTATGTGCCGTCCATTGGGGTGCTGATTCTGGCGGTCTGGGGGCTGCACGATCTGACCCGGTGCCGGCGGTATCAGGTACTGGCGTTGTCAGTGGCGGGGGGGGCAGCGATCGTCCTGTGCCTGGCGTTGACGCGGCAACAACTTGGTTATTGGAAGGACAGTGAAGCCCTGTTCCGGCATACCCTTCAGGTTACGGAGAACAACGATGTCGCCCACAACTGCCTCGGGGTCGCCCTCGGCAAGAAAGACCAAACCGAGGAGGCCATCCGCCAATACCAGGAAGCTATCCGCCTCAAACCGGATCGCCCGATGCCGCACTACAACCTCGGCGTCGCCTTTGCCAAGGCAGGCCAAACCGACGAGGCAATCCGCCAATACCGGGAAGCCATCCGCCTCAAACCGGATCACGCCAACGCCCACAACAGCCTGGGCCACGCCCTCTTCCGGAAAGGCCAAACCGAGGAGGCCATCCGACAATACCAGGAAGCCCTCCGCCTGCAACCGGATCACACCAACGCCCACTACGACCTTGGCCTTGCCCTCGACCAGAAAGGCCGAACTGACGAAGCGATCCGCCAATACCGGGAAGCCATCCGCCTCAAACCAGACCACGCAGACGCCCACGACAATCTCGGCGCCGCTCTCTACCAGAAAGGCCAACTCGACGAGGCGATCCACCAACTGCAGGAAGCCCTCCGCCTGAACCCGGATCACGCCGACGCTCACTACAACCTTGGCGTCGTCCTGGGTAATAGAGGCCAAACCGAGGAGGCCATCCTCCAATACCAGAAAGCCCTCCGCCTCAAACCGGATGACGCCCAGACCCACAACAACCTTGGCTACGCCCTCTTCCGGAAAGGCCAAACCGCGGAGGCGATCCGCCACTACCAGGAAGCCTTGAGACTCGATCCTGACTTTGCCACCGCCCGCAGAAACCTGCAACTTGCGCTTGCCGCCAGAGCCCATTCTTCGCCGCCGCCCGCGGCCACCACCAATCGCTGAGTTGAAACTCCTGTCAGAATCAATCGCTGCACATAGGCCTCGAACGATGGGCAACGGGATAATCTGTTTGCGTGAGACGTGAAACGTGGAACGTGAGACGTGATGCGGGTTGCCGGCTGCGATTTCGGATTCCCTTCACGTTTCACGTTTCACGTTTTACATCGCGCTGGGCAGACCCTATATTCAGAACACAAATGGCCCGGAGTGCCGGGCTGGTCTGTAACGTACCTGTGGGCTAAATTATATGCTGGTTCATCTCCTGAAATCGAAGATCCACCGCGCGCAGGTGACTGCGGGCGATGTGAATTATGAGGGCAGCCTGGGCATCGCGCGCGACTTGATGGACAAGATCGGCATGCTGCCGTATGAGCGAATCCTCTGCGGCAACATGGCCAACGGTGAACGCTTCGAAACCTATGCCATTCCCGCCGAACCCGGCTCCGGTCAGATCATTCTCAATGGCGCGACGGCCCGACTGGGCAAGCCGGGCGACCGGCTCACCATCATGAGCTTCGCCGAGGTGGAATCTGCAGGGGCTAAGTCCTGGAAACCGCGGGTCATCGTGCTGGGCGAAAAGAACGCGGTTGTCAATGAACGCGGCATCTGATTCGGGCGGCTGGTGGATCCTTGCTTACGGCGCTATCGGCATAGAACTCTGCCGTGGACTATCACCGCGCAGCATGCGGCCGGCCTGGTCGGCGATGCGGAGATACCAGTCGCTGGGTAACGCCTGGCCATCAATGTTCAATGGAACAAATGTCCCCTGGACGGGCAGTTCATTGGGAGTGGGGGCCAATTTGAGCATGGCGGTGCCTTCGTCCATTTCATCAAACATCGCGCCATAAAGCATCGTGCAGCCGGCGGAGATCGCGTTATAGGCCTGACGCCAGTAGAAAGCCCCGCCAATACGCGGAATCTGGTTCAGCGGCCCCGCATTGAGATTGTGCCAGGAGAACCCTGGAAAGATCACCGGCATATAATCGACATTGTGCGCGGCGGTATAGGCGAGATCTGGGATGATCAGGTTTGCTTTGAAGATATCGGCCTCATTAGTCGTGCCATAACGACCGACGGCCCACGGGCTGACAACATCGAAGGCGAGGTAAGCGGCCGCCCAGGCGGCATTGGTCTGGGAATCGTTGTTCAAGGTTCGCCAGTAGGTCGGCACTCCCCCCATCACGGTGCAGCCGGCGGACTTGAAAAAGGCGGCCACCGTCTGCGCGTCCTGGGGTGTGCCGGGGCGATCGGTGAAGCCGAAACCCCAAACAGCAACCACCGGTTTGGCGTTGTGCCGCAAATAGCGCGGGCTATTGGTGATCTGCATGAAGTTCGCCAGGTAGGCCCAATCGTTGGTCAGGGTATTGACCAGAGTAGCGGCTGGCTGGCCCGAGATGTCATACATGACGGCGAACACCCGGCCATACGTGTCCGCGCCGCGGCGCACGTTGGTAGCGACCTGGTTGCGCAGGGCAAAGAAGGCGGGATCAGCCAGCTCCGAGGTGAAGCGTTGGAGAAAGACGCCATCCAGATGATTGTCCTTCATCCATTTGAAGTGCCGCACCACGGTCTTTTGAGTAATAGCGGAATAGACCCGGGCCGGGCTGCCGTTGGTGAACGTCATGCTCGTGGCGAATAGTTCGTCCGGGTCCAATTCGGAGACGTCCGGCCAGAAATCCACCGTCGCGTTGGGGGCGGCAGGAGTGTTGTTGCGGAACCAATGGATCCACCGGTTGGGTTGCGAGCCATCATTCGGGCAGCCGAACCAGCCCTGGTAGCCCATCAACAACTTGTGGGTCATGGTGCTCGCATCTACCTCAGATCCGAGCCGGAAGTACTGCTGTGCACTGGCATTTGACACCCCCACGCTGTTTTGGCTGCTCGCAACAACGGGCGCAGTGGCGACGGCTTTCCAAGCTGGCGCAGAAAGTGAGCCGGTGGCGGCTTGCAACGTCAGCGTCGTGGCCGAAGTCGGCCAGGAGACCTGGAGATTAGTCGGATACCCGGTGATGCTCAGCGAGACCGGTTGCGGGACGACCGTGACCGATACGGCGACCGGCGCGGAAACCGTGGTGGCTCCGCCATTATCTGTCGCGACGGCAGTCAGTTGGCAGGTGTCGGATACCACATTGGCCCACACCAACGCATAGGGGCTGGGGGTTACCTGACCCAACTTCGTTGAGCCGGCATAAAACTCCACTTTGGCAATGCTGCCATCGAGGTCAGCGGCGGAGGCGGAGAGGGGAAGCACGGCGGACTCCGCCGCAAGCGATATATTCGTGCCATCGGTGGGACTGGTCATGCGGACGAGGGGGCGGAGGTTCCCGCCCGAGCCGCTGGCTTGGGGCGGGGCGAAATCCGTGGCCTTGGTAATGGCGATATTATCCCACTGAGCCGCCAGAGGATAATAGGCGGCCGCGGTGCCGTTGCCGGTGAACCCGTCATAGAAGACCCGCAGCAGCAGGCTGACGCCGGTATTGGCAGTGCTGAAGCCGCGATAGACAAAGTAACCCTGGTCGGCGTTTGGATCGGACCAATAAAGCGTGAGCTGTGGTTCCCGGGGAGCGTCATTGAAATCAACCACCACGGTGACGTAGTTGGCGGCATCGCCCATATTCCAGAGGTAGGCACTGAGCACATAGTCGGTGTTGGGCAGGAGATTGACCCTGCGGCTGTACATGCAAACCGGCGCGCTGCCATTGACCTGGGCCAGGGCGACAACCCTCTCGTCCGTCGCTACGGCATTAATGCCCGCGCCGGCAAAGATATCGGCCGCCCGTGTCCAGCCGACGGGAAAAGGATAGCCCCCATTGACTAGTGGCCCTTGAGACTGAAAGTCGCCGTTATAGTCCAACTGCGTCCGCTCGGTCCCGGGAATAACCGAGGAGAGCCTCTGCCGAGTCTGGCCCTCGACCAATCTCGTGAAGAGCAAGAGCAGGCATCCGAAGATTGTCAGCCAACGCGACAGCATGAACAGCCTTGCATCGCAGCTAAGGGCCAATTGGCACCACGCCTGGATTTACCGACCGTTGCAACTGGAGAAAGCGCTGGCCGGTGGGATCGATTGGCAGCGTCACATGGTACCAATCGCCTGCCGTGCTCGGGTCGTTGGTCACCGGTGCCCACACAATTGGCAGGGCCAGATTCGAGGCGCTGCACAGCCCGTAGTCGGTGGCCCATGTCGGCCAACTCAAGCCGAGCAGGCCCGCCCCAGGCTGCGAAACTGTGAGAATTGGCGGAGCGGCATAAACAGTAGTTGCATTCGTCGCAGTCGAGAGGCCATCTGAGACCACCAGCGTGGCAGTGTAGGTGCCGTTGGCAGCGTAAGTGTGTTGCGGGCTTTGGCTCGTGGAGGTTGCCCCATCGCCGAAGGACCACGAATACGAGTAGGGCGACGGCAGCAGCAGGAACTCCAATTCGTCCAGTTGCATGGCCACCGCCTGCGCGGGATTGGCCACCCGGTCAATCTGGAATCGGTAAGCGTTGTAAGCGGTCGTGTTAGTGGCGCTGTAGGCCAGCTTTTGGAAGTTCGCGGTGAAGACCTGGTTGGTGCGGATGTCCAAAGTCACCCATGAAGTGCCGCCGTTATTGGAACCGAGCAGCCGCCAGTCGGCTGGGTTACGCTCCGAGTGGGTGGCGGCGTCGTTGGCCGAAGTAATGGTGTACTGACTTACGACGTAGCGCTGGCCATTCGCGTACTGGTACTGAATCCAGCTCTGCCGGGTGCCCGGGTAATTAGTGGCGAAATCCAGCCATTTCGTCCCCGTGGTGTTGTCAAAGGCATTGGTGGCCACCTCCCAAAGCCTGTTGATGCCGTTGTTCTCGCCCGCAGCGGTCACGGTCCCCAAATGATCATCCGTCGTATCCACCGGGACTATGCTGCTGCGGCCGCCGCTGGCCTGGCCAGTAAACTGGACCGTAAACGGCGCCGCGCCATTGGTGGGTGTCGCTGTGGCGATCACAGTCAAAGGCGGGATCTCTATGGTCTGGGAAATCTGCTGGCCGAACCAAGCGACATTCTCCTGCACCATGCCCCAATGCGTCGTGTAGGTGCCGGGCTGAGTGGGCGCGGTCACGGTGATCTGGAAGGTCTTGGCCCGACCGCGGAAAATGCCGCCAAAGGTGGGGATGTCATCCTGGGAATCGTCCATCACGTAGCGGCCGTGGCCGAAATCAACCGCATCCGAACCGCTCTGGCTGAAGCGATACTTGGCCGCCTCGCTCCAGAGCACGTCGCCTTCATTGCGCACGACGACCGTCGCGCTCCGGATTTCACCCGGCTGCATGCGCGTGGGAATATTATGCCAGACAATTGCGGCGTCACGATCCGGCCAGTCATTGAACACCGCTGCCCCGCGTGCCGTGGTCTTGATGTATTCGTAGGGGTCGTTGGCGAGTGACCAGACGTCGGTGTTGGTGTTGCCGCTGCCGGACAGGATGTAAGGCGAGCCAGGATTCGCCGCAAACATGCCGCTGCCCTCGTCGTATTCATTCCAGCTCTCCAGGTAAACCCGTCGCAGGTTGGCCCGCGCATTCACTGCCAGGCCCCACGCATTAGTATAGGGCCGGCCGCCATTGCGCGGCAGGAAACTGCCCGGGTTGCGAATGTTCTGGTCCCAGTAACCGCCCTTGAGTTGCGCGGACAAAAGCTGCCCCCACTGGACCGGCGAATAGTAGGTGGTAATCTCGAACTGCGGCACCTTCTCATCCGCAAAGCTCAGCGTCGGATCGTTCAATGCCGTCGTCACCATGCGGATGCCGTTGGTGAAGACCGGATGGCTCTGGGCAAACGCCGCCTGCAACCGGCTCTCCACGTCCGCGCGAGTCAGCGACGTCAGATTGGTCAGGTTGAACTTCACGTGCCACGTGTCGAGCACCACCCGCCCGCCGATGCGCGCCAGGTAATCATCCGCATTCACATCCGGGTTGACGCTGTAATACTGGTTGAAGAAACGGATGTACTGGCCGACAAAGGTGTCCTTGCCGTCCGCTGTCTTAACATCCACCAGCGGCTGCTCATTCCACGTGATCATCGGGTCCAGAAACGGCGCCACCTTCGGCACATTCCACCCTTCGCCGCGAAGCTGGTTGAGCGCCTGAAACAGATTGATCCGCTGCTGCTCGGAGGACGGGATCAAATGGACGTAAAGCACGTCAATGTTCGCGGCCATGATCTGTTTGATCTGGCTGCGCCAGAAATTGGTCGTGCCGGTCCAGTTCGAGCGCCCCTCGACCGGCCGCCACGGCCCGCTAAGCTGGCCGCCACTGGAAGTGAACCATTGGAAGACACTCACACTGACCAGGCGGTTCGTGACATCAAACGACGGCCGTGGACCAAACAGCCCACCAGCCAGTTGTGCCCGAAGCCGCAGGGTGAAGCAGCCCAGCAAGAGGATGGCACAAACCAAGTGAGGAAGGCCCCCCCTGAGAAGGCAGTGCGTGAGGCCCAGTCGCACGGTTTTCACAGCACCGATAATATACCCCTGCGGGCAAAAGCAAAGGATAATGCCGAAGGATAACGCCGGACTTCCCAGGCCGAACAGTTGGGGAATTCTGCCACTTGGTTTTCTCGTCGGTGTAGTTTACGGCGAAGTAACCGTCGTCCTGAGGCTGCGGAAAGAAAGAACGGCGTCCCGCCTGCGCCGGCCCTGAATCACCGGCCCGGCATGGCGTTCTTCACTGCCTGTGCGCGAGCGAGGTTGTTTTGGGCATCGGTGTAGTCCAGTTTCAGGCGGAGTGCTTCCCGGTATTGGGCGATGGCCTCGTCAGTGCGGCCTTGCTGGAGGAAGGCAGTCCCCAGATTGTTGTGGGCTTCGGCGTGGTTCGGTCTCAAGCGGATGGATTCCCGGAGCTGGTCAATGGCCGCGTCGAGTTGACCTCGCTTGCCGAGGTTAACGCCGAGGTTGTTGTGGGCATCAGCGTGATCCGGCTGCAGGCGGATGGCTTCCTGGAACTGGCGCATCGCCTCGTCCATCTGGCCCTTCTTTTCAAGGGCGCTGCCGAGATTGCAATGGGCGTTGGCGTGATCCGGCTTGAGGCGAATGGCTTCCTGGAGTTGGTGGATTGCCTCGTCGGTTTGGCCTGTCTTTTCCAGGGCGATACCGAGGTTGCAGCGGGCGTTGGCGTGATCCGGTTTCAGTCGGACCGCTTCCCGGAATTGGCGGATCGCCTCGTCCAACTGGCCTTTCTGGCCGAGGACGGTGCCCAGGTTATCGTAGGCAACGTAATTATTCTCCGTGACTTCGACCGCATGACGGAAAAGGGTTTCACTGTCCTGCCAATGCCCGAGCTGTTGCCGCGTCAACGCCAGGCAGAGGAGAGCCGCCGCACCACCGGCCACGGACAACGCCATCACCCGATACCGCCAGCGCCGGGTAAGTTCGCACGCCCCCCAGACGGCGACGACCAGCACTCCTACCGAGGGAATATAAGTGTAGCGGTCCGCCATCGCGTGGCCCCCTGTCTGCACCAATTGAATCACTGGTACCAACGTCCCGCAGTACCAGAGCCAGCCCATCAGCAAAAGCGGATACCGCCGCCGCTGCCGAAAAAGCAGCACCGAAATGCTGACCATCACCGCCCCCGCCAGCGCCACTTTCCACACCGGCCAGTGCCCGGGATGCGGATAGAACACGGCCAGATCCGTTGGCCAGAATAACTTCCCGAGATAGCGGCAATACGAAATCAGGGCATTCTCGCCGCGCGCCCCGAGGGGGAACTCTTCTACTGTCTTCACCGTGTGTTCCAGCTTCTGCACCAAGAAGGTGGCAATACTCGCCGCCGCCGCGAGGGCAAAGAATGGGAGCTTTTCGAGAAGGAGGGAAGCGTGAAACGTGAAACGTGATGCCCGACTTCCAACTTCTGACCTCTGACCTCTGACCTCTGACCTCTGCATTCTCCCCAGCGGCCAGCAATCGAGCAGGAGCATGACGAACGGCCACGTTACCAGCATCGGCTTGCTCATCAAGCCGAGGGCGAAGAAGAACAGGGAGAGGAGGTAGAACGTGGATGAGTGAAGCGTGAAACGTGAAACGTGAAGCGTGGTGCGTGTCGGGGGCCTCGGGATTCTGCATTCTGCATTCTGCATTCTGCATTCTCCCCAGGAGGCTGCCGGTTTCTGCATTCTGCATTCTGCATTCTGCATTCGTCCTTGCGCGTAGCGGACGTAGAAGATAAGCGCAAGAAACCCAAAGCAAGCGCTCAACACGTCCTTCCTTTCCGCCACCCACGCCGCCGATTCCACATGCGCCGGGTGCCATCCAAACAGTGCCGCAACCAACACGCTCTGCCAAAACGCTCCGGTCAGGCCACGGAGGAATAGAAAGACCAGGACGGTGCTGAGCGCATGCAGCAGGACGCTGGTCAGGTGGTGTCCCCACGGGTTCAAGCCGAAGAACTGGCAGTCGGCCATGTGAGACCAGATCGTCAAGGGATGCCAATTGCTGGTTACGGGGTGGAGCAGTGCCCATTTCATGCTCGCCAATGTCAGCCCGGCTTGGACGTGAACATTGGAGGTGACGTAGAGATCGTCGTCGTAGTTAACGAAGTCATGGCGCATGGCCGGCCAGTAAATGGCCACGGTCACCAGCGCAAGCACCACGGCCATCAGCCACAACGGCAAACCAGGGCGGGCTGCCTCAGGGGCACCCCCCCTCGTCAGGGCAGTTTTTGGCTTGGTCGCTGGCTGGCGCATAGAACTTGCCAAAACTGTCGCTCAACCGCAGGACGTCGGGAACTTCAACACCGCCATTTTGTAGCTGTAACGATAGGGCATTGACAAGCACGGTTGCGTTGCCACCCGCGCGTTGAGCTTCCAGTTCCGTAGCGCATTCACCGCCTTTGTTGCGCGGCAGCCGCCAATCAAACAGCCCGGCTCGACCACATAGCCATCTGTTAGCGTGTTGAGATTAGGTCGCTAGCCAAAGGCGAAGCGGATCCAACTGGGCAACGGGCACGAGGCGGAGATTGACCTTAGGCTTGGTCGCGCGCATACCAGTCGATGTTCCGCGTGATGAAGATGACGATCCCCAGCACCACAAACAGCCCAGCCGTCCCGAACAGCAGCGAGTAATCCTGGAGCTGGAGCGAGACATAAAGAAACCCGTAAATGGCCGCCAGCAGACCCGCGATGATGAACGTCCGCCGCCCGCTCTTGAGCACCTTCGCGCTGTAGAAGCAGATCAGCAGCAGGGTGACCACTGCGGCAACGAGATACGCCAGGCCGAATGCAATGAACTCCGAGAGTGACAGCAACCCGAGATAGAAGAGGCAGAACGCCGCTCCCACGATCGCATACTGGAACGGGTGAATCCTGAGTGCAGACAACATCTCAAACAGAAAGAACGCCGTAAACACCAGCGCGAGGAACAGCACGCCGTACTTGATGGCGCGCTCGACGTTGCGGTAAGCGTCGATGCCGGAGATCAAGTTGACGCCAAAGGCCGAGCTTTGTGCTGAATCGGCTGTCAGCACGCTAGCACCGTCCTGATCCGTCCATTGCTGGGCGTAGTTACGTCCGTAGTAGGAAACCTGCCAGTTCGCCGTGAAACCTTCGTGGGTAATGTTGCGCTCGGAGGGCAAGAACGCGCCGCGGAAGCTTGGATCCGGCCATGGCGATGTGAGCTTCACGCTATTTTCAATCCCGACCGGCGCAAAGGCCAGCCCGCCGCTGCCGCGCACAGTAAGCCCGAGTTTCCAAGGGATGGTTCCGCTGCCTTCCCGCAAACCGCCGACCGGGGCAAATATGCCCGACGAGAAGCCTCTCAGCTTGCTGCCTGGCAAGAGCGGAAGACTCTGTGCGCCCCACTTCAATTGCAGCGTCTCCTTCACCCCGCGCAAATCCGGGATAGCGAAGGCGACCAGGGCTTCCTCCCAGAGAACGTCCTTGTCCTCAATTCGCTGTTCGCTGAAGTCTGGCCGCGCGAATTCGCCCTCGAGTTCCAGTTTTGCGCTATAAACCACCGCACGGTAAATCCCCCGATGCAGTTCCGTGGGGTCCACTGCCCCGTCGATCTTCATCACTGCGGGCAGGAAGTAGGCGTTGGCCACGGCGGTGCTCACTGCCTCGACGCGCTCGAACTTGCCGCCGGCTGCCGGCTGCTCCTTCCACGTCTTCACTGTGTACCGGTAGGGCACGATCAATACCGGGCCGATGATCGTCTGGTCGCTGCCCCAACTCGACGTGATGTTGGCGACCGCCTCGTTCCGCCGACCCAGCCGTTCCTGAAGCACGGAGCGGATCATCGCCAGTGGCACCAGCAGCAGCAGGATGAGCAAGGCGACGCCTGCCATCTTGAACATCGTGGTGCACCGCTTCAGGAAGGAACGCACCTCGGAGATTCCAGTAATTCGGGGCGGCACCGGGCCTGAGTTTGGTTCTGTGCTATTCATAGTTCACTCTTGCTTGTTTGGGTTCGAGTTGAGATTTGCTGGTATGCCTGGAAGACCGGCGCCGCCATCAATAGCCGCGCAATGCCGAACAACGGCCAGTTGAACCGCGCCGACAGCACGTTGCGCAAGGCTTCACCCCCCTTCCTTCATGCTGCCTGGCGATGTTGCAGTTCGACCACGGCGTGCGCCGGTTGCTCAAGGTTCCGCCGGGAGGCCAACTGGTTCAGCCATTGCTCGACTTCATCAATGGAAGCATCCGGTGTGGAGGTGCCCGCCGTGACGCCCACCGTCTGCGCTCTTTCAAACCATTCCTCGCGCAGGTCGTTTGCCGTCTGCACATAATGCACTTGCCCGCAGTAGCGGCCGCAAACCCTCACCAATTCCTGTGTATTGTTGCTGTGCGCACCGCCGATGACGACCACGACGTCCGCTTGCTGCGCTAGCTCAATGGCGGCGTGCTGGCGTTGCTTGGTGGGCCGGCAAACCGTGTCGATAAACCGCACCTCCGCATGGAGAAATCGCCGCCGAATCAGCCCCACCAGCTCGCGCACGTTTTCGATGGGCTGGGTAGTCTGCGCCACCACGCCAAAGCGCCCCCGCTCTCGAAGCCCAAAGACATCCGCCTCGGACAGCACCACATCGAAGTCCTCCAAATCCTCCGTCAGCCCGCGCACCTCGACGTGCTCGCGCTTCCCCACGATGACGGGGTGATAGCCATCGCGGGCCAGCTTCACCACCGCACGGTGCACCAGGCGCACGAGCGGGCAGGTCGCCTCCATCACGTCCAGCCCCCGTTCGCGCGCACGCCCCAAAGCCCGGTCGGAAGCGCCATGCGCTGTAATCATCACCGCCCGGGTTTCCACCGCGGCAACCTGCTGCGCGATCTTGACGCCCCGGCTGCGCAGTTCGGCGAGGACGGTTTCGTTGTGTACCAGGTCGCCCAACACGGTCAGCGGCTCGGTGGCGGCTTGTCGCACGGCCAACGCGATGGCGTCGCGCACGCCAAAACACATACCCAAATGTTCTGCTCGAATGACTCTCATATATTACTTTGCGTCACAAAGCTTATGACCATGCCAGCGGCCTTCTGTTCAAATTCAAGGCTCACTCAGGTTTGGTCTGCCGGACGATCTGCTCCAGCAGGTTGATGTA
>Ga0114951_10004269_pt1 | contig 14074 bp, 14 predicted proteins | sample AM7aDNAmetaG_FD_88677 | JGI IMG/M metagenome (GOLD analysis project Ga0114951, IMG submission 88677) | Freshwater microbial communities from Finland to study Microbial Dark Matter (Phase II) - AM7a DNA metaG | ecosystem: Environmental > Aquatic > Freshwater > Lake | place: Finland: Lake Alinen...
AGGAATGCCCCTTTAGAACCGCCGGGGTGCTGTGGTCGCCGGTCACCACTATAACATCAAAACCGAGTTTTTCCAACCGCGGGATCTCAAGGTCGACTTCTTCAATTATTTTTACTTTATTCTCAAAATTACCGTCCTCGCCGTAAGAGTCGGTTTTTTTAATATGCATATAGAAAAAATCATATTTTGCAAAATTGGCTTCCAGCGTATCAAATTCACTTTTGATAGTATCTCCTGTCTGTAACAGTTCCATACCCACAAGTGTGGCCAGGCCTTTATACATCGGATAGTTGGCTATACAGGCCGGCTTTATTTTAAATACTTCGCTCATCGAAGGAATATGCGGGCATTTTGCAATACCTCTAAGCAGGCAGGTATTCGCTTTCGGTTCATTCTTCAGAGTCTCATTTATTTTAATCATCAATTTATTCAGCACGGCGGCGGCTTTCTCTGCCTTGGGATTTAAAGCCGTGACAGGATGCGGTTTTAAGCCTTCTTTTTGCGGATCTGTTTCTCCGAGGCCGTCTTCCAGTCCGTCACCTTCAAGAATCACCACAAAACGGTGTTCTTTCCCGTTCTTAAATATTATTTTCACGCCGTCTATTTCCTGTATGGCGGCGGTAAGTTTTGCTACGATAGCAATATTGGTTTCTGTCGGAATTCTTCCGGCTCTTCTATCAAGAATGACGCCGTCTTTCATGGTGGCAAAATTAGCCCGGGCCGATATATGTCTGGCAGTCATATGAAAACCTATGCCCAGCGCTTCAAGAACGCCCCGGCCGATAACATATTCTAGCGGGTCATATCCAAAGAGCCCTAGGTGCGCCGGGCCGCTTCCCGGAGTGATACCCCGGCCTATCGGATGGGCCAGGCCAAAAACCCCGTTTTTAAGCATCTTATCCATATTCGGCTTTTTTGCCGTTTCCAGCTCGGTCTTGCCCGTGGAAGGATTTCCCAGGCCGCCGCAGCCGTCCATAACCAGCAAAAGTATTTTTGAAGTTGTCTTAATAGAAAGTGTTTTGATGGTTTCGAGCTTCATTTAGTCCTCCAATAGTTTGATTTGACTTCCGCCACAAAGCGTTGGCGGATTTCGCTACTTCGCTCAAGATTACCAATTAAGTGCATTAACAATTACTGAAAACTATTTCTTTAATTTTTCTTGCGCCGGGAAATTTAGCCGGAATCTTTCTTTAAGTTCGGGGTTTTCAGAATCTGCTATTATTTTATTCGAGAAGTTTTCGCCGGTGGCGCCCGGATAGCCTATATGCAGGAAGACTCCACGGTCCTTGGAAATATACCCGTTTTTATTGTTGTTGTCATAGAAGGAGAACTCCAGGGTAATTCTTGCGTCTTTTTTCTCCCAGACAAATAGTTCGTAAGTATATCTAATATTCGTATAGGGCTTATGCACCCGGAGTGCTTTTTTGTAATCCTCTCCATACCTGGAAATAAATATTTTCAGGTACTCATATTTTTGTTTCTCCAGTTCCTGCGCTTTAAAATGCCTGGAAAAATCAAAAGCCTTAATCCTGCCGTAAAAATCCGCGGTATAATGCGCTACCTCAAACAGGCCGCCGTCTTTTTTCTTTTCATAATAGCCTTTAACCGGCAGAAGACCCGGAGCCCGGTAGGAAATTAGATTTATTTTAAGTTTTCGAAGTTCGGCTGCGGAGATACCCAGATATGCTCCTTTGCCTTCTTCTGGAAGATATTCTGCGGTTGCCGGCCTGGTCCAAAAGACCGGAAGTTGATAAACTAAAAACGCCACTACACAGACAAGCAATGAGATAAAGAACACTTTTAGCGCAAGTAAAGCTCTTCCCTGCAATCCCTCTTTTTCTCCGGTTTCCATTGTATTGCCTCCCGCTTTTCTTATTTCTAACCGATTTTATCATATATTAACTTTTTTTCAAATAGTTATTTCCTTTAGTTCTCTTGCCAATCCTCCAACCTTCCAAGCCTCCGCTTTCCCCCCTAATTTCTGACTTTGTTTTTTTCGTGTTTTGTGATATTATCAGATATGTCAAAAAAACTGTTTGCGCTCCTAAATAAAAAGAAAAGGTTTGCAGCTAATTTTTCTGTTGTTTCAAATGCTTCTCTTGTGGTCTTAAAGCTAATTGTCGGCCTTATGTCAGGCGCCGTAAGTATCATCGCGGAAGCTATTCACTCCTGTCTGGATCTCGTAGCAGCTATAATTGCGAAATATTCTGTGGTTAAATCTACACAACCGGCCGACGAAAGCCATCACTTCGGACACGGCAAGATTGAGAATGTCTCAGCCCTTATTGAAGGCTTGCTGATATTCTTTGCGGCCTATCTAATAATTCACGAAGCCTATGACAAAATTGCGCACGGCGTAAACATAGACAACATCGGAATTGGTATCGGGGTCATGCTTCTTTCCACCCTTGTAAACTACTTTATTTCCGGGTATTTATTTAAAGTTTCCAAAGAAGCGGAGTCTGATGCCCTGGACGCGGATGCCTGGCATCTCAGAACGGATGTCTACACCTCTCTCGGGGTATTTTTCGCCCTGCTTTTGATACATTTTTTTAAAGGCATTGTGCCTCATATAGAATATCTTGACCCGATAATTGCTATCGGGGCAGCAGGCTGGATATCTTTTGCCGCCTTTCAGATAACCAAGGACTCTATACTTAACCTGGTCGATACGAAAATCTCCCTGGAAGAGGAAAAGATCGTACATAGCGCAATCAAAGAGAATTCCGAATCCTTTGTGGATTTCCATAAACTAAGAAGCCGGAAATCCGGCCCCTTCCGGTATTTAGACCTGCACCTGACGGTCTCCCGGGACCTGCATGTGGATGAGGCCCATAAACTCTCACACCATATAGAAAAAGATATCAAAAAACTTTTAAGAAATACCGAGGTATTGTTCCATCTGGAACCCTGTAACGCCGTCTGTAAGAAGTGCAGGATGAAATGCTCAAGACACTGATCGGAGTCTTTTCCGATACCCATAATAATACCGACCTGCTCATAAGAGCCGCTGAAGAAGCTAAAACCCTGGGCGCCACCGTTTTTTGCCACCTGGGTGACACTTATAAGGACGCGGAACTACTTTTTGAATATTCCGCTAAGATTTTGCGTGTCCCGGGACTTCACGAAAAGCAGTACGCCGACCCGAAAATACAAAATCATTTTTTTACGGAGCTGGCCGGCTTTAATATCTTCCTGACCCATTCTGACCGGCTGGAAGAGGAGGATCTGACCGGCAGCCTGAATCCAAAAATAATAGCAATAAACAATGAAGCTGATATCTATCTCTACGGACACACTCATCTTTACGAAGCCATGATAAAAGGTGACACGCTCTTCCTGAACCCCGGGCATTTAAAAAAAGGCGATAATAGAAGCAGTACGCTTTCTTTCGGCCTGCTTGAACTAACAGATAAAAAAGCTATCGGCAGAGTCTATGAACTCGGCGGGAAGATTTTGCAGGAGACCGTGCTACTAAAATTCTAAGATCAAAACTCGAAATTCGAAACAAAAGCGTTGAAATATATTTTACTGAGATCCGGAACAGAAACATCGGAAAATAAGCACTAAGATCTATCCGCCCAAAGGAATGGCGGACTAAACAACAGCTTCGAAATATTATTTTTGATATTCACAGCAGAAAATCCGATGTTTGTTGCTTCCGGAGCTTTATGTTATACCTGAAAATTTGAGAAGCAGTATAATCACCCACATCGTAAGATTAGTATACACGCCAGCTATAAGGTCATCCGTCATAACGCCCCAGCCGCCTTTTAATTCCTGAGCTTCCCTTGCCGGCGAAGGTTTCCAGACATCAAACAAGCGGAAAAGAAAAAATCCTGCGGCGGCAAAAAGCAGATTCTGCGGCATAAAGGCCATGGAAAAGAGGTAGCCGGCTATCTCATCTATCACTATCTTTCCGGAATCCTTTTTCCCGTATATTTTTTCGGCTTCCGTGGAAATATAGACTCCGGCCATAAAGATTACTACAGCGGTATGAAGGACATATTTAGGGGGAAGCAAAAAAAAGAGCGCGACACCCACAAGCGTACCGGTGGTGCCGCTGGCAAAAGGGGAATAACCGGTCCCAAAACCGGAAGCAAAGATTTTAATTAGTATGTTTTTCAAAAAAATGCCCTCTATTCTTTCCGATAAAATCATAAGCGGAATAGACGGAGTAGACCACGCAAATAAAACCCATGATATAAGGCAGTGCGCCGATAAAAGCCAGGATATTCTCTCCCGCGTCGCCCTGGGCCAGCAGCCGGGCATCCAGATCCCAGATATCCTGCGCCACGATTATCACAAGGATGGTAATTATAGTGGCAATGTGCCAGGCGGTTTTATGCTTACCGGACTGCTCGGCCGGCAAAACTTTATTACCGTTTGAAATTGCGAGCATCCTTAAAGAGGTTATCAAAAATTCTCTTGCCATCATTACTATTATCATCCAGGTCGGGACAAGTTCCAGTTGTATAAAGGAGATAAAGGCCGAAAAGACGAGTAGTTTATCGGCGATGGGATCCATGAACTTACCAAAATCCGTGACTTCGTTTCTCTCCCGGGCCAAAATACCGTCATACAAATCGGTGAGCGAAGCCACGACAAAAATAATAAGCGCTATAAGGGCACCGTATTTCAGCTTCGCAAAAAGAAAGACGAGAAAAAAAGGAATAAAGACTATCCGTGCAATCGTAAGCGAATTAGAATAATTAATTTTAATCTCCAAAAGCCTCTCCAATAAGGTCATAAGGAAGTGCCTTAAGTACCTTTACGGTAATTATATCTCCCGGAAGTATCCGATTATCGCCTGTAACAACGGGAAAATAGACCCGGCCGTCAACATCAGGCGCATCCCCGAGCGTTCTGCCCGCCGCCGTTCCATTTTTAAGGGTATCAACGAGCACCTCTATTTTACTCCCAATCTTTTCTTTGTTCAATTGCAAAGAGACCTTCTGCTGCCCGGTCATAAGCGCTTTTAACCTTCTTTTCTTTTCCGGTTCACTCACCCCGCCGGGCAGGGCATAAGCGGGAGTTCCTTTTTCTTTTGAGAAAGCAAAAACGCCCAGCTTATTAAATTTTACCCGGCCGATAAAGGCCAGCATCGCCTCAAACTCCTGCCTTGTTTCCCCGGGAAAACCCGTAATAAGTGTCGTTCTAATTACCGCATTCTTTACTTTGCGCTTTATTCTTTCCAGCAGTTTTTCTATATCTTCTTTTAAATAAGTCCTGCGCATTAATTTAAGTAGCCGGTCTTCCGTATGTTGAAGCGGGATGTCAAAATAAGGGGCGACTTTTTTAAGCCCGGCCATAGTTTCAAGCAATTCATCGGTCACGCGGGAAGGATACATATAAAGCACCCGGAGCCAGTCTATCCCCTTCACTTTTACAAGCTCTTTAAGAAGTTTTGCAAGAACAGGCCGGCCGTAAAGGTCTTCCCCGTAGAGGGTTGTATCCTGTGAGATAAGATTTATTTCCCGGACTCCGAGCGCAGCAAGTTTCTTCGCTTCCAGAACTATGTCTTTAAGCGGCCTGCTCCGGAAATTCCCTCTAATTGAGGGAATAAGACAATAGGAACAACAGTTGTCGCAACCGTCGCCTATTTTTATATACGCCTGATGGGGTAGCGTCGCCAGCACGCGGGGCATCCCGCTGTCATAAAGAAATGTTTTTTTCAAATAGGCAGGAAGGAGTACCCGCCCTCTCTTTTTTAGAGCCGCTAAACAGATTTGTCCGGTTTCGGGTATCCGGGCAAAAGGAATAAAGATTCTGACTCCCGGAAAAAGCTTTTGAAGTTTTTCCGGATGACTTGAGACAAAACAGCCGGTTACAGCGACTACTGCTCCTTCTTTTTTGTTTTTAACCGCTTTTCTTATTTCCTGCCGGGCTTCCTGCCTTGAAGCAGAAAGAAAGGAACAGGTATTTATAAGAATACAATCCGCGGTTTTTGATTCTACTGCCGGTTCAAAACCGCTCTTTCTTAAAGAACCAAGCATTATTTCCGCGTCCACCAGATTCTTCGCACAGCCCAAACTAACAACAAATACTGACGGCATTTATTTTCCCTTTGTCTATAATATTTTCATACAAGCGGGCGGTTTTCCCGCTTCATTATTTTGTACTTTGTACCTAGTTTTTATTGACAGTAGGTCCCGTAATATTCGCAATAATTACAGAGGCCGCTTTTTTGGGTCTTAAATTCCTGAGTCGCTTCAATTTCATTGATAACACCCATAGTCTCTGTCTTGATACCCTGCAGTTGTTCCTCATTTTTGTTTATCCTGAACTCAATGCCCGACATCAGGTAGTGCCAGATAAGTGTTATCTTTTTTCCTGAGAACTCCTCGGCAACGCCTATATGATAAAGCGGGAGTTGTCTTTCCTTTTCCATCTTCGCTTCGGAGGGCGCATTCGCTCCTGTCTTATAATCGTGGATCTCCAGGTCCCCGGCCGCAGTTTCATCCAGGCGGTCTATGATACCGTTTAAAAGATAGGTCCCGGCAGGATCCAGTTTTATCTGTATTCTTTTTTCCATCCCGAGAATTTTGTTCTGATCAAAAGGCGCATATTTTTCGAAATAACGCTCTATACATCTCTCCCCCATACTCTTATAATCCTCCGGACCCCGGCCCCGTTTTACCACCAATATAGAGCTTTTATAGCCTTCAAATTCCTTGAAATTTTTTGTCTTGCCGGAACCGTTTATCCAAAAATAATTAAAGAGCTGTTTGATCGCTTCTTTGGGATTGCCTTTTTTTAGAAGTTTATCCCGGTTCAGATAAGTATATTCCAGCGTATAATGCACAATGTTTCCGAGAAAACGTTCTATTGTGTCTTTGTCAATTTTTATCTTCTCAATATATCTTAGTTTGTATTGAAAAGGACAGTTCTCAAAGGTTGAGAGTTTTGAATAAGAATATATTTTCACTTCTGCCGGCTTAAGAATTGGTTTATCTCCGTTCTTGCGGGCAACGAGGATTGAGCGCCCATTTTTGTTACGGCCAGTGCCGCAACTGCACTTCCAAATTTTACGCATTCACAGAAATCTTTCTCCTCCGCCAAAGCGCAGGCAAAACCGCCGGTAAAAGCGTCTCCCGCCGCGGTGGTGTCCAGGGCTTTAACCTTGAAAGCCGGAAACCGCATTTCAAAACCTTTTCCGGCTGCGAATACACCTTTTTTTCCCATGGTTATGATTACATTTTTAACGCCAGAAGCCTTTAGTTTGGCTGCAGCTCTTCTGACTGAAGCGGTATCCGTAATCTTTATTCCGGTCAATATTTCCGCCTCGGTTTCATTGGGATTGAGCAGGTAAATATTTTTAAGCAGAGCCCCGGGCAGTTTTCTTGCGGGTGCGGGATTAAAGATTACCGGTACATTTAATTTAAGCGCAAGTTCAATGGAATAGGCTACCGTTTTTTCCGGCATCTCCTGCTGGAGCACAACACAGGCTGCAGCTTTTATCTCTTCTTTGGCTTTTTTAATATCCCCGGGAAAAAGTTTACTGTTTGCGCCCAGTGCCACGACTATAGAGTTCTGAGCGTTTTTATCTACGGTAATTATGGCCACACCTGAAGGCTCTTTTTTATCCCTGGAAACAAAACGCGTATCCAATCCCGCTTTTTTAAAATTGGCAAGCGCTCTATCACCAAAGATATCAGAACCCAGCTTTGAGATAAAAATAACCCTGGCCCCGGCCCTGGCTGCAGCGACGGCCTGATTAGCCCCTTTGCCTCCGGGGACCACAAGAAAACCACCGCCAAGAACCGTCTCCCCGCCTACAGGAGCCTTTTCAGTCCGGATTACCATATCCGTATTTGAACTACCGATAACAACAACCGTTTTCATTTTTTCCTTTTAATCCTTATCCGTCCATCCGTGCCATCTCTCTTTCTATCCGTCCATCTGTGTCATCTCTCTTTTATCTGTGTCATCAGCCCGCAACGAGCCGGATACCGGTTTCGTTGCGGGCTTGACAACGGCACCGACATATAATATAATCCATTCAATGATATTTTACAAGGTACTTTTAGCGATTGGCCCGGATAAGCCGGGTATTGTAAGCCGGGTTTCTTCTTTTCTTACCGAACGGGGTTGTAATATTGAAGATAGTAAAATGTCAATCCTGGGGGAAGATTTCACACTCGCCCTCTTATTTTCCGGAGCTCTCCCCTCTATCGAAAAAGTAAAAGCGGAGCTCAAAGACCTTGAAAGCGCCGCCGGACTTGCCACCCTCCTAAAAGATACAAAAGCGCCGCCCGCCCGGCCCAAAGAAGATTCGGTTCACTATACCGTCGAAGTCTTCGGGATGGATCACCAGGGAATAGTAAACGAAGTAACAGAAATTCTGCATAAAAATAAGATCAATGTTGAGAGTTTAGAAACCGCAGTGGAAAATGCCCCGGTCTCCGGTTCGCCCGTTTTTAAAATGCACATCAAGATAGCTGTTCCCGCCGCAGTCTACATCAACAGGCTCAAAGAAGAGTTTCTTGAACTCGAAAAAAAACAGAATTTAAATATCACCCTTAAAAACGCCTGAATTTGCTAATAACAAACTCAGGCAGAAAATAGACAATAGACAATGGAAAATAGATTGAAGGCTTTGCATCGTTTTTAATTTCATAAGAAAAGTGGGCGGCAAATGCCGCCCACTTTATTTTCCTTAATATTTTTACTTGGAAAGAGAGGTTCGGTACTTATCCAGAAGTTTTTTGTATTTCGACGGCACTTCGTCCCGGGTCATATTCTCGACCGTATCCTCATCTTTTCCGTAATTTTTCTTATCAAGAAACGCCCGGTTTTTCAGCTCGCCGAAAAGATTTGCCAGTTCCTGCAGTTTTTTGACAATCTGGCCCCTGTTTCTTTCTTTATTTTCTTCCTTAAGTTCTTTTTTGGCCAGTTCCAAAGCTTTCTTTAGCTCTTCCGCCTTTTTCTTGTCAACTTCTTCCATTTTTTTCAACTGCTCTTCCACCTGCTTCAAAATCTCATCAAGTTTTTTCTCTTCAGATTTATCCTGTTCCATTTTCTTGGCTTCTTCCTCTAACTTCTTCTGCAAGTCCTCCATTTCTTTCTTTTCATCTTTCTTGGCCTGATCTTCCTGCTCCTTCTTCAGTTCTTCTGCCTTTTTCTGCTGTTCTTCCATCAATTTTTTTAAAGTTTCTTCCAGTTTCTTTTCCGCTTCCATGGCTTTTTCAAGCGCTTTTTCCATCTGGGATTTCTGGAGTTCTTTCTCAACTTTTTGCTGTTCCTGCTTGGCTTCTTCGGATTTATCCTTTACATCTTTCATCTCCTCTTTCTTCTGGAGTTCTTCCAGTTTCTCCGTGAGTTCTTCCTGCTTTTTCTTCAGATTATCCTCTTCTTTCATATCTTGTGAAATCTTTTTTAATTCTTTGGCCATATCCTTGTTGGTGTCTTCAAGTTTTTTAGCCTGATCCTCAAGCTGTTTTTCCATATCTTTCCGGTCCCGGTCTTTTTGCGCATCATCTTTCTTCTCAAGATCTTTTTTCATTTCTTCAATTTTCTCGGAAAGTTCTTTTAACTTCTCGGCCGTGTCTTTTTGCTCCGTGTTTTTCTGCTGGTCCAGCTCTTTAGCCATCTCGTCTAATTTCTTTTCCTGCGGCCGGTCCTTGGCATCCGGCAGATCCTGCGTTTTCTCGTCTTTCGGCAAGATAATACCCTGTTTCTCCAGTGCATTTTCCAGGGCTTTTTGATCTTTTAACCGGTCAAAATCGGTTTTCGGGAATTGCTCATCAACCTGGCCGCTTTTTGGCGCATTAGGGTCCGCCTCCTGATAAGTATCTTCATCAGGTGCGCTCATTCCTGCGGGCATTCCCGGTGTTTTAACCGCCGGCATTTTCTTAGTCAGGTTAAAATTATAACCGTCTCTTATCCTGTCTCTTTCCACAGCAACCCCGCCCATATAGGCTTTTGGATTACTTTTTAATTTTAAATTCATTACCCAGATTTGGTAGTTGCCGTCAGTTGGCAGGTCCTGCACCACCCATTTTCCATCGCTGTCGGTCTTTGCGCCTATGCCCTGTGCCCGGGAATCGGTCGAACTCTTAACGGCCACATATATATCCACGGCCGGCTTGCCGTCCAGCGTACAAATACCCGAAAGCCCGCCCGTGTTAGGTTTGCCGGCGAGCCAGGGTTTCTTTCTTTCGTTTATTTTGTTCTTCATATCTTTATTAAGGTTTTTTTGTTCAGACAGAAGACTCTTAACCGCTTCTATATTTTCCCCCTTGGCATCCAGCTTTTCTTCTTTATTTTTTTCCTGCTTTTTAATATCCTCCTGCAAAGTATTACCTTTCAAAAGCGCCGTAAAAAATTTATTTACCAGAGGAATACCCGTCGTGCTTTTAAGCAGAAACTCCGGGGCCACAATAGATGCCGCAAAAACCGTTATCATCACGCCGACAGCAAAACCTATATATTTCCGGCCCTTGGTCAAAGCCAGGGCTTTTCTCAGATCCAATTTTAAAGCTTTTTTTACTTTATCGGTATCTACCCAGAGCGCTTTAATAAGTCCGGGTGAAAAAATCACAGCCGCTTCGGATTTGTTCATTTCGACGGAACAAATAAATCTGTCCAGAAGCTGCGGATACCGTTTCTCTATCATAAGTGCCAGCTCTTCTTCATTGGCTTTGGCAAAAAGCGGTTTTAGTACATAAAAAACTATAGCCAGAGCAAAGGAAGCCAGCAGGCTGTAAAGCATATATCTTGCAATTACCGTAGAGACCGGAAAGGCATAATTAAGCGCCATAAACAAACCAAACATCAGTAAGACCTGCAGAGCCGTCACCGAAAAACGGATTCCGACTATCAAAAGCTTTTGCATCTTAGCTACTTTGTCAATTTCGGCCTTTATACTGTTGAACTCAGCCCTGCGTTTTTCAGTTTCCGCATCTAATTTTACTTCCATAATTCCCCCTTCCCGTTTATGCCGGCGGCTTTAAAATATTTCTTTATTAAAGTTTTATATATTTCGGGGCTTTCCCCGGTAGTTTCTTTCCCAAAATCAACAAGCCCGCCAACATTTGCCGTCTCGCCAGTTTTAAGATAGGAGAGCGCGAGTTCGTAGGCGGCCAAGCGGCCGAAATTGCGGTCCTGGGAAAGAACTGCGAACAAGCCGGCGGCCTTCCTTTCTTCTCCAAGGTTTTTATAACACCAGCCGGCATTAAATTGGGACCGTTGAAGTAACGGCTCTTTGGCATCTTCAGACGCGCGGGTATAATAATGCGCCGCAGTTTTATAATCCATAATTTGGAGATAAATACCCGCAATTTTGTAAAATACAAAAGACTTTTCTTCTCCTCCCGTACTTATAAGCGCTTCTGCTTCTGCTGCAAAATATTTTTTCTTTGCCGTAAAATGCAGCAATTCGGTTGCCATAACCGCCTGAATCTTCACCGGGTATTTTTGTTGGACCAGTTTGTAATAATTACCGGCTTCTCCGTAACGGCCTAAACGCTCATTAATAAATCCGAGGCGAAAAAGAGAAGAACTGACAAGAGTGTCATCCTTTGCCTCTGTATAGACGGTTCGATAACCTTCAAGCGCCGTTTCATAATTTCCTGTTTCATAAGCCAGTGCGGCTTTTTTAAAAGCCTCAGCACCCGCAGCCTGCTGCACGGAGGGAGAACCAAAAGAAAGCTTGATCTTGAGCCCTTCTTCCAGAAGTTTTACCGTCCCATCCAGCGCCAAAAACACTATATTTCTTTCGCTGCGTTTAAATCTGATTTTCTCGGCTAAGAGCTCTTTTAGATCTCTTTTTTGGTCCGCCGCCAAAGTATTTTCGGGGACAGAAAGCAGAAGTTCGTAATTTAAAATATTTTTCTGATTAAACTGCGGGCCCGCAAGTTCTCTGACAAGACCGGAGGTAAGATAAAACTTAAAATCCTGAATATCGGTTTTTTTCTCCGGCCCGGACTTATAGATCTCTTGCAGATTAAAAATGCTTTGGTCATATACAGTGTTTTTGTAAAGGGAAACACTCCCGAGTAATAAGGCAAGACAAGCGGCCGTTCGCCAGGCATAAGAAAAGAGGCGTACGGTTTTCCTGCGGCGGGTTGTTAAATCTGCGGCCTTCCGCAGGAGCAGGGTATCAAAATCCTTTGAAAACTCCGTCTTCTCTTCCCAGCTGTTTAGAAACCTGCTAACTTTGACAAGTTTTTCAAGAGCTGCCGCGCAGGAAGGGCACCCTCTAAAATGTTCCTCAGCTTCAAGAAGCTCCGCTCCAAAAAACCGGCCTTCACTATACCCGGCTATATCAAACTTTTCGCAATTTTGCACAATAAACACCTCTATTAATTATACGTCTGACAGGCAATTTTGGAAGTCATTTTCTTCAGAAAACCCGCTATTAGAGCCGTCTTATAACGATTTATTTGACAATCCAGCTTATGGAGAACGGTCATTTTTATCTGAAATAGGGGGTGAGTTCTTTTTCCAGAATTTCATAGGCTATTTTGAGCTGCCACTTTATTTGGTTGTAGTCTTTTCCCAGTATCTCTGCAATCTCTTCATATGTTTGATTTTGATATTTATGCAATATAATCATCATTTTTTGCTCTTTTGTAAGCAGGTTTAGGGCTTTCTTTATAATGATTTCTTTCTCGGTTTTTTCCATTTCCTGATAGGGAGCATCGGCGTGACCGGCAACGGCGTTTTGATATTTTATTTCCTCATTTGAACCGGAAAATTTAAGGCGGCGTAGCTCATCAATGCAGATATTCGCGGCAATGCTATAAAGCCATCCGGAAAATTTTTTGGCAGTGTTGTAGGTTTTTTTCTTTTTGAGGATACGAAGAAATATTTCCTGGGTCGCATCCTCGGCTTTCTGCTGATTCTGGAGCAGCCTGCGAGTGAAAGAGATTATCCGGCCTTTGTACCTACCATAGAGCAGCCCAAAAGCCGGAACTTCATCCAAACAAACGGCCTGCATCAACTCTTCATCACTGCTTTCCGGGGATACAGGCTTTCTGCTCATTTCACCGGCTTTCCGGGAGTTCCGTAAGTTTTCTCCACAAATGTGGAAATACCGCCCCGAGGGGTGAACTCGCCTTTAATGTAAGCCCATTTTGGTTTTACGGCTTTAATAAAATCTGCAAGGATTTTATTGGTGGCGTTCTCATAAAAAATGCCCAGATTCCTGTAGGCGAGTATATAAAATTTAAGGGACTTAAGTTCGAGACAATGTTTTGCCGGTATATACTTCAGAATAAATTTACCGCAATCCGGCAGACCCGACTTGGGACAGATAGAAGAGTATTCCGGAATTTCGATAGTTATAGTATAATTGCTATACTGGTTAGGGAAAACCTCCAGAGGAGGCATCTTTTCTTTTATTCCCGCAACAGCATGCTTGTCGGTATATTGTTTTTTCATAAAACTCCTTTTTCAGAACGATTCCACAGATTCCAAACCTTCCGGATTCCATTAAATGGTTCTAGGTGCCGGGTACTTGGTCCCGGGATTATTTTTTTGCTTTAACTTTGTATCTTGTACTTCGTACTTTGTACTTTTCTATCCAACCACTTGCTTCAACGCCGCTATCGCCTTCGTATAATCCGGATGCGTTGAAATATCCTTTACATATTCAACATATCTTACGGTATTGTTTGCGTCAAGAATAAATATAGAACGGGAAAGCAGACGGTTCTCCTTTATTAGCACTCCGTATGCCGTTCCAAAAGAAGCTTCCCGGTGATCTGAAAGCGTCTTGAGCTTAGTGATTGCATGCGCCCCGCAGTAACGGGCCTGGGCAAACGGCAGATCCATGCTTAAAGTAAATATTCCCACATCCCCCGGCACGCTTGCAGCTTCCAGTTCAAATCTCTGCGTCTGCAGGTCGCAGACAGAAGTGTCCAGCGAAGGTACTACGCTAAAAAGTTTAATCTTAGCCTTGATATCTTTCAGCGTTACTGTTTTTTGCTCAACATCTACCACACTAAAATCAGGCGCAATGTCCCCGATTTTTATTTCCGCTCCTATCAAAGTAAGCGGATTTCCTTTTGCGGTTACAAGACCTTTTCTTTCTATCATAATTCCTCCTGTTAAGACATACAAGACTACA
>Ga0114951_10004272_pt1 | contig 14070 bp, 27 predicted proteins | sample AM7aDNAmetaG_FD_88677 | JGI IMG/M metagenome (GOLD analysis project Ga0114951, IMG submission 88677) | Freshwater microbial communities from Finland to study Microbial Dark Matter (Phase II) - AM7a DNA metaG | ecosystem: Environmental > Aquatic > Freshwater > Lake | place: Finland: Lake Alinen...
AAGCTAAAGTGTCTAAACTTGAAAAAGTCTACTCTGATGTTATTAGTGGTGATGAACCAACTAAAACAGAAGAATCTAAAGCTATCCCAACAGTTACAACTAAAGCTCAATATGACTCCTTACCTAAAGGTGCTATTTATATTGAGAATAACAAACAGTATAGGAAACCTTAGTGCCTAGCCAATTTGGTGGGATAGCGGTAGAGGGGTCTCAATTTGGTGGAGTTCCTGTAGAAGAACCTACATCTAAACTTGGAGGAACTCCTGTAGACTCCCCTAAAGAGGATGAAGATACTTGGCTACCTTCTAAAAAACAAAGAGGTGAAGAAGGTTTCTTAGGTAGAGTTGCAGTTGCTCTTGGTAAGAAAGTTGGACTTCAACCACAATATGTAGAGAGTAAACCTGAAGTATCTAAAGGACCTACTCTTGGTGTTATGGATAGTATTAAAGCTATAGGTACTGAGGCTGTTGAACATCCTGGAAAAGTTGCTAGAGCTATTACTCGTGGAGTTATAGAAGACCCTGAACTACTACTTCCAGGTCTATGGGAAGGTATGCCTGTTAAGGTTGCTGCTTCTCTTGCTAAGATGGGTCTAGCAGCTAAGGTTGCTGAGACTGGTGTACGTGGAGCACTCATTGGTGGTACTCTAGATGCAGCTGCCCAAGAGGCTCAAACTGGTAAAATAGATTGGGGTCAAGTTGAAAGTACCTCTGCTCAGTTTGGGGCTATGGGTGTTGGTGGTAAACTAGTTGGTGCTGGTTTAAAGAAAGTATCTAAAGTAGTTAAAGATAATGTAATCTTACCTACTAAAGAAGTTAAACCTACTGACTCTAAGTTTGCTGAGAGTAGAATTAAAAAAGATGAGAGTGTTGGTGAAGGTATCAAACGGAATAGAGACCGTAGAGATGCTGAGTTTGCAAGTAAAGATGCTGACTCAATTCATAAAGATGCAGTTACTATGGCTTACAATCAAGCTAAGAGTGCTGCTTGGAAATATAAACAAGACTTCATTGATAACATCCAAGGTGATGTATCTGCTATGACCCCCACTGACCTTGCTAAACACAGACTGACTTTAGGTGATGACCATTGGAAAGAAATCAAAAGGGGCTCTGATGCTGTTTACAAGAGCACCTATGAGGGTAGCTTACCTAAACATGAAGAGACCCTTATTAGTAAACAAGAGGGTATTAAACGTCGTATAGCTAATGAGAATGTAGTTGCAGAGAAACTTGGTGTAACTCCTGCTACAATACATGAACTACTTCCAACTGATGAAGCTCATGCTGCTTATGTAGAAGCTGAAGAACAGGCTAGTAAGGCTGGTATGCCAGCTGTTGAAGCACATTTAGAAGCTTTACAAAGTGTTAAGGACCATCCTAGTCTATCTGATAAACAAGTAGAACACATTGACTCTCAACTTGCCATTATGGAAGAAGAGAAGGTTAGTCCTACTACTAAAGAAGCTAATGACATATTAGGTATGTCTCCACATGAGGCTATTTTACATACTGTAAATAGTATACATGCTGATGAAAGAGGTGCTGAGAATAGGGCTAAATTTATTGTGGCTGGTGTTGAAGAGCCTGAGGTTCGTAGTCGTATTACTGCTTTCTTAGATAATCCTAATGAACGTACAAAGATTAGAACTGATGTAGAACGAGAAGCACAGAAGGTAGAATTAGAACGTTCTGTTTCTAAGTATGCTAGAGAGATTGCTGAAGCTGAATCTCCTGTTGTAGTTGAAGATAGATTTGACCCTGGAACTAATGTTTCTATTACAGAAGCTAATAGGGTTAGACATGAACATTTAAATGACATTAAACATACTTTAGAAGAGAAAAGAGTTGCTGCTTTAAAACGTTTAGAGACACTTATGAATGAGCCACCTGAGATGCATGCTCTTCCTTTTGTTGAATCTATTAAGAGTCGTTTAGAAGAGCTTAGAGACCTTGCTTTAAAACATGGTGTTCTTGAAACCTATCTTGAGAACTATGTTCCTCGTATACTAGATTGGTCTGGCTTTAAAGGTACTGAATCTGAAAGGATGTCAATACAACAACGTATTGGACATGACCCTGCTGAACCTCGTATTAAACAAGACTCTACTATTTCTCGTAAGTTTGAGACTAGAGCTGATTTAAGAGCTTATCTTGAGGGTACTGGTATTACTCTTGAAAATGATATTGCTGTAATTATGGAGAAGTATGAGAAGCAGATTTTAACTGCCATTGCTCATAAGAAATTAGTAGATTATAGTAAAGTAACTCTTGATATGAATGGAGCTCCTTTAATTAAAACAATTGGAGAGAAGATTCATGGAGATAAGTTTGAGAGTTTTGAAGCTGTAGGAACAGGTCCATTAGCAGATTTAATAGTCAATCCTAATTATAAGCGTATATTAGAACATGTCTTTAGACAAGAAGACCCAGGAATGGTTGCTAGAGGTTTAAGTGCTACCACTATGGCTGTTAAGAGTGCTAACGTGGTTGCTTCTGCATTCCACTTAACAACCCTTGGTGTTGCTCATTTAGTTTTAAGACCCTCTTCTATTTTACATCCTGTAGATACAATTAGGTCTATGAATATAGCTGTTGATATGTTTAAGAATGGTGTTAATAAAGATGTCATTGACATGCTTATTAGACATGGTGGTCTTATTGTAGGTACTGATGATGTACATTTAACTGCCATTGGTGAACTTGGTAAGGGGGTTGATAAGTACATTAGTAAGATAGGTGGTGAGGTTAAACTTGCACAGCACTTAACAGAGCCTGTTGAGAAGTACATTATACAACCCCTTAACCATGCTACTTGGGAAGTAATGCATACTGGTAGTAAATTACATGTAGCAATGACCTTACTTACAGATATGATTGCTGCTCATCCTGAGATTGACCCTCACATTCTTGCTAGAGAAATATCAGCTCATGTGAACACTGTATTTGGTGGACTAAACTGGACTGAAATTGCAGCACATACAAACAAGAGACTTCTTGAAATGGGTGACATTAAGAACCCTATGTTAAGAGTTGCAGGTAAAGTTGGTATGACTGTCTTGGACTATGCAGCTACTAAGGTAGGTAGGATACAGGGTAGAGAAAGAATGCAATGGCTTATGTTTGCTCCTGATTGGACTGTATCTGCCTTTAGGTCTGTAACTGATGCTTTACCTCATTCTTTTGATTTAAAAGAGGGTGTTAAGGGTTTCTTAAGTCCTAAGAATAGAGCTGACTTAGCTCGTAGATATGTTACTAATGCTGCGATTACCTATCTAACAGTATTGAATGGTGTTAATATGGCATTCAATAATGGTAAACCTATTTGGGAGAATGATGACCCTACTAAGATTAGTTTGGGTGATGGTCGTTCAATTCAAGTAGCTAAACATATGATGGAGTTTGTTCAATGGATTAGAGAACCTCTAACTACAGGTGGTAATAAACTAGCCTTTTGGCCTAGGGCTACCTCTACATTACTTATGGGAAGAACCAATCCTTTATCTATTAAGAGTACAGTAAGAGGTGAAGATTGGTATTCAAGACCACTAGAAGTTGCTAAGAGTGCTTTGCCTTTCCAAATAGCTAGTGCTATTAAAGCTCCTACTGGAGAGAAGGCTGTAGAGAGTCTTTCTAGTATGCTTGGAGCTCCTATTACAGGTAGTAGAGATAAAGCACATACTCCTGGAGAACTTAAGCATGAGAAGAGTGTTAAACGTAGAGAACGTAAAATAGCCAGACAACTAAAGAAAAGGGAAGAACAAGAATAATGAATGTACTCTTATTAGACTCAGCTGGTAGCTTTACTGATTTTGCTCTTAAACTTATGGAGAAAGGTCATAAGGTTAAACAATGGATTAAACCTGGACGTTATGGAGCTTCTCCTATTGGTGAGGGTCTTATCTCTCGTATTACTAATTGGGAAGCCCATATGGATTGGGCTGACATAACTGTTCTTTCAGACAATGCTCACCAAGTTCACTTACTAGAAAAGTATCACAAGAAGGGTTACCCTATTGTAGGTGCTTCTAACGTCAGTTCAGACTTAGAACTAGACCGTGGGTTTGGTATGGATATACTTGAAAAGGCTGGTTTGGATGTTATACCATCAATTACATATGAAAGTTATAATGATGCTATTGCAGCAGTTAAAGCAAAGCCTATACGCTATGTATCAAAACCTTCAGGAGATGCGGATAAGGCTCTTAGTTATGTATCTAATAGTGCTGCTGACATGGTATTCATGTTAGAGAAGTGGAAGAAGAGTGGTAACTTAAAACAACCATTTATTTTACAAGAGTTTACTCCAGGAATTGAAGTGGCTGTAGGAGGTTGGTTTGGACCTCACGGTTTTAATAAACTTATTACTGAGAACTTTGAGTTCAAGAAACTAATGCCTTCTAACTATGGTGTGAACACAGGTGAGATGGGTACTGTACTTAAGTATGTTAAGGAGAGTAAACTATATGATGATACTCTTTCTAAGGTAGCTGACTACTTAAGTTATATATCTTATGTTGGGTATGTTGACTTGGCTTTTATTGTTGATGATAGTAGTGGCTCACCTAGACCCCTAGAGTGGACTACAAGACCTGGATGGCCTTTGTTTAATATACAGACAGCCTTACACAAGGGTGACCCTGTAGAGTGGATGCTTGACTTGGTCAATGGTAAAGATACGTTGAAGGCTTCTGACAAGATTGCCGTTGGTGTGGTCGCTGCAATTCCAGACTTCCCATTTACAAAGCAAACAGGTAGAGACCCAACTAACTACCCTATCTATGGATTAGAAAAAGTAATGGACGACATTCATCTATGTGAAGTTAAGATGGGTAAAGGTCCTATAATGAGGGATGGAAAGATTGTTGAAGAAGCTATGCTTGTTACCGCTGGTGATTATGTACTTGTTACTACTGGAACCTCGGACACTGTTAAGGAAGCTGCGAAGAAAGCATACGAGGTAATGGACTGTATTAAGATACCTAACAGTCTAATTGTTCGTGATGACATTGGTGAACGTCTTGAGAAAGACTTACCTAACCTAGCAAAGCTGGGTTACTGTACTGAATTTACATACGAGTAAGATATGACAACACCTATTAGTCCTATTCCCAATAACCCTATTGGTGAAAGCCATGAGTGGAGAGACTGGTTTTTTAAACTATACACTTATACTACATCTGCAGGAAGTCAAGCCTTTAATGGTTTGTCTTTCTTAGGGAGTAACATTACTTCTATAGTTACTAGAAACCATAATGACCTTACTCTCATACAGGGTGGTGACCCTCTTAACAGATACCACTTGACAAGTGCTCAACAAGCTTCTGTAGCTTCATTACCTACCTTTGGTACTATGGCAACACAGAATGCTTCTTCGGTAGCTATTACAGGAGGAACTGTTACTGCTACTGTAGGTTTAACTAATACAACGGGTACTACAGTGGGAGCTGCTGGTACAGCAACAGTTCCTCCTTTACCTGTAGGGTATGTTGCAATTACAATTGGAGGGGTGGCATATAAGATGCCTTACTATAATGTCTAAACTAAAACAATGGATGAAGAGTTGGACTATCAACTATGGTTTACTATTAGTTATCTTAGGGTCTTTACAACAGAACTTTGACTACCTTCGTAAGATAATAGGTGAAGAGAACTACGGTTTGGCTTTTGTAGCCGTTGGGGTTGTAGTAGTTGTCTTAAGATTTAAAACTACAACTGCTGTGGAGGACAAATGAATCTAGTCTTAAAACGTATTGAGTTTGGAACAAACTATACTATTGGTAGACTCTACATTGACAACACCTTCCAATGCTTTACCTTAGAGGATAAGACTAGAGATGCAGGAGTTAAAGTAGCTGGTGAAACTTCTATACCTTATGGTACATATAAAGTAATTAAAGATATGTCAAGTAGGTTTGGTAAGATGATGCCACACATTCTTAATGTAAGTAACTTTGAGGGTGTTCGTATTCACTCTGGTAATACAGATAAAGATACTGAAGGTTGTATCTTGTTGGGTGAGACTTGGGCTGGTGGGGATTTTATTGGAAGAAGTAGGAATGCATTCGAAGCATTTGATGTAAAGTTCTCTGAAGGTCTCTCTAATGGGGTCGTAACACTCACAATTCAGCAATAACCCTCTAGGACGTACAGGGAGGTAGCCCAGCTGGGAGCTACCCCCTTTCTGATAGGTCAGCCTAGGCTAACTCTTTTTAACTCCGTGTAGAGCGATTGCAGGAGCCGTTTTCTTACCATCCTTAAGAAAAGTGATAGCTTCGTCTAAAGTAGGGGCAATATACTGCTCACCAATCTGTTGCTTAGTTAAAATGTCAAAACCTTGTAATGCAATTACATATCCGTTCTCTAACTTAGTTAATGTTGCTTGTGTAAAGTTCATATTACTCTCCAATTATAATTAAAAGTCTTACGATAAATAAATCTACTACTACAAAGTGTACTTTTTTTAGCTCACTCTCTTGTGATACAAGTTCAACACCTAACATACAACCTGGAATTAATGCTAATTCAATTGTCATATTATTCCTTAATGTAACTTAGCTAAGTACGCTGAGTCAACTTCTGTTTTATTTCCATCTGGTAGTTTAACTATAAATGTATCTGGGTAGTGCCCTCTTGTAAGAATCTCTACTTCACATCCTAGTTGAACAGCCCATTGTTTTTGTTCTACCTTTACTTTAGCTTTCTTAATTGCTACCATCCTAACTCCTTAGCTACACACTTCCTATCAACTGAAATTAAGAAGACAGCTAACTCAGCTACAAGTCTAACAGCTGTATCCTCATCACCTAAGTCCATTGATTGAACAATAGCTTTCATTAAGTGTTCAGCAATTGAAATTTTAATTACCAAAAGTTTCCAATTCCCATTTGATGATTCCATTGATTTGACTCCTCATATCATTACATATCTTATCATTAGCCAACTCATTATCTAATACCAACTTGATACCTACCCCTTCGGTAGCAACAGAGGAATCGGAGGTGGTGGTGGCTTCAGAAGTTCTACTGGTATCTGAGGGCAGTTCGCTCTTAAGTCCTTTTGATTGATTCCACAACTTGACAGCAGGAGTGGTAAGCTTACAAGTAACATTAGTAACTTTAGTTGCATTTAGTTCATCCTTTAAATTATTATAGTCTACAACTGCCTTAGCATTAACCACTTGTAGGTCAGTAACAGTCTTACGATTGATGCCTTCTTGTTTAATTACTTGGTTTTGTATATCTTTAAGTTGTTTAGCATGACCAATAGAAGTCCAAGCTACACTAGCATACACACCAACAAAGAATGAAACTAAACAAATCAAAGGTGTTGTATACTTATCAAATAAACTAATCATCTTCATCCTCCAATGTAAACTCTTGCTCTAGCCACTCAAAGTTATCATTAATAATCTCTGAGAAAGCATGAACTAAGTCAGTCATGTCAAGGTCAAGTAAATCTAAAAACTCTTGTTCACTCTTCCTATCTATTAATAGTTCTTTAAGTTCTTCCAGCGTTAGAGGCATTCTCAAACTCCTTTAGTAACTCAATGAAGTGAATGGCTTTGTCTAAGTCCTGTACCCCACCCTTCTTCTTCCAGCGACATAAGTATTTAATAGCTGTAGCTTCTAGGTAAGGAATTTCATTCACATGACAGAACTCAGCAGGTTGAATGACAAACCCCTTGTAGTGGTCACCACCTACTTGTTTATCTGTAGCCCTGTTATGTAGGATAGGTTTGATTAAGTTGGGTTCATAAGGCCAAGAGAAATCTCTTTTAATAGCCTCATGGTCCTCCCAATCCTTTTTACGTTCTTTTAATAATTGTTTCAATATGAAGTCCTCCATTAAGAATAGTTTTCAATTAAGTAACTTAAAGGTACAGCCATCTCATCGAAAGACCCATCATCAACGTTGTGGAACATATACATACCACGCCAATGTTGGTTGCCTTGTGACCCAAGATAACTCTCATCGTGAAGATAGCAACTCCCTGCAATTATAGAAGTCATCTCCTTACCATCAGCACGTCTACCATAGGCAATCTGTCTACCTTGTTGATGACCAGCTACACAAGACATATGCTTCTTATTAAGCTGCATGCTAGCAGTACCCACTGGACGACCCATGATACCAGAAGTAAAATAGTGAGAGTAAGCAATACCGTCTCTGACCACAACTTCCAAGAAGGGAAAGACTTGCCATCCGAAGTTACTATATCCTAAATCACGTATGCTAATGAGACCATCAAGCTTACGGTCAAGATTAATAGCACGATTGATTCGCTCTTCATGATTGCCTAATGTAAGTATAAGTTCTGGTTTCCACCTCTTACGTCCTCCATTAACTAACTTCTGTTGTTCTTCGAAGATGGGTTGCATCAGGAGACTCATCCCCTCATGCACACTTTCAACATCAGCTTTATATGTCCTACCTTCGAAACTCTTTTTACCCACATCATAACTAGAGAGTGATGGCATGTCTGCCACATCCCCAATTAAGATAATCTTATCAGGTTTCTTATGAGCCAAATACTTACCAATGGCTGACAGATAACTTAAGTCAACCCCTGGTTTAATTTGTAAATCTGGAATCATTGCATGAATCATTAGATAGCCTTTGAACCGTCATCTTCATGTTTGAACTCAACTAGTTTAGTAAACACCAGTTTAACAATTGAAGCACTCACACCACTCTTACCTTTAAATTCCCAAGTGTAAGGGTTGATAGTTACTTCTACCTCAGAACCATTAGATACTTTAGTAGTAGGAGATACTTCTGAACCATCTTCATAGTAGGACTGAATAGGATAGATAGATTTACAAGTGATGTAAGAACCTTTATCTTCACCAGGTTTAGTACCCTCTAAGACACGGATACCTTCCTTAGCTAGAGCTTCAACTGCACCCTTAGATAGGTTACAGAAGTCCACTTGATACTTACCAGACATTTCATTTAAGTGATTTAGGTTAGCCCACATTACATTTGCTTTAATTTTAGTCATTTGTTTTTCCTTTAAGTTTATGTTCGTTCTTATATATTAATCTTCAATTTGTTCTTGAACTATTTCTCCACAATCAGAACATATTAAATCATAAATATCATAGTACTTGAACCAGCCTCGTTTTACTTTATAAGAGTGTGTACTTCCACATTTAGGGCAGGTCATTTCTTTCTCTCCTCTTTCTCTAGCTTTGTCTTTGCTAGATGACATGGTTTACATAAGACTTGTAGATTCTCTGCTTCGCAGAATAGACGTGTGATAAATGTATCCCAGTCTACAAACCCTACCTTCGGGTCTACTACAGGTGCTATGTGGTCTACTTGCACTTCCTTAGCTGGGAACGCTTCTTTGCACGTATAGCACTCATAGTGTTCAGCCATTCTACCTGTTGCTGTATTAACTTTCTTTCCCTTCTTTGCTGCAGATAAGACGTTAAACTTGGGAGGCCAACGCCTAAACCCACCCCGAATAACACTAGTAATAAAACCCTTAACCCTTCCATCAGTCCATCCATTCATTGTTATCCTTTAAGATGTCAAACCGTTTACCCCAGTCGTCATCTAGAGAGCGTAACATCCACAAGAGCTGACCATTCAATCTCATACGTGCATCATCTTTGTAGACAATACGTACAGCATTAAACATATCAACTTCAGTAGGTAAGTGTTGCAAGTATTTAGCAGCACCTACAGGACCAATTCCTTTTACCCCAATGATGTTATCTGAAGCATCCCCAATTAGAAACTGAGAGTAGAAAGTAAGTAGACCTTGTATCTCATTAACAACTGAGAACTCTTTCTTTACAAAGTTGTAATGCTCACCAACCACTTGCTTCAAGTCTTTATCAATGGTACATATGATTGATTCATCAGTTTGATTAATAGCTAGGTAGTCATCAGCTTCCATACCAACTGCAACCTCAGCATTCCATTTAGTTAATAGATGTTCTTTTAACATAGGTAGATGTTTAGGTCTAGGCTTATCAATACGATTAGCCTTGTATTGAGGGTCTAAAGCTTTACGAAAGTTCTCACCACTTGTAATAAAGATACGATGCTCTGTACTAAAGGTTTCATCTAGACAAGATTGAATCATCTCATCAATACGAAACTTAGCGATAGCCTCATCTTCATCTTCAGTAGTGAACCCTACACGGTACATAAAGATGTCACCATCTAGAAGAGCAATAACCTTACGAGCTTTCTTCTTACCAAAAGCTAAGTCATACCCATTCTCAAAGGCTTGGTTAGTAGGTTTACTTACTAACTTATCTCCTGTTATGTCATTACGTCCGCTAGCCATTAGTAAGGTATATCATCAGGAAAGGTATCATCAAATGACACTTGGTCATCTTCAGATGGAGCTAAACCAAAGACATACTCTTCAAAAGCTTTAGCTGTATCTAGTACCACACCTAGTTTAGCACCAGAGCCTAACAGATTAACAGCATGACCTATAGAAGACTGACGTACAATGTACACTTGCTTCTTAGCACGTTCCTCAGATGTTTCATAAGTCGATGTGCTCTTCGGTGTTCCAACGCCAGAACCTATCTTTACAGGTTGTGAACCTCCTGTTACTACAGAAGCTCTAACCCACTTAGGGTAAGCACCATTCTCTACCTCTACCACATCTAGTACATCACCTGACTTGAATGAAAGGAAGCTTGGTAAGAGCTTGTCAAATTCCATAATCTTCTTAGAAGCTATTTGACCTTGTTCATTCTTGTAAGTTAGTTCAGCTGCCTTGTAGGGCTTACCACTTTGGCTTACTAAGCTCTGTAAACTAGATACATCTACAATTGTTATTTGCATACTTTCTCCTTTATAAACAATATTATACCACACATTTCTAATTTCACCTAGTGCTTTTACGCTCATACTTCACTAGATTACCCCAGTCTTTACCTACTTTTACATCAGCTTCCATCGGAATATTAAATTCAACACCAAATAATCTTTGGAAGTTTCTGGGTACTGCTTCAAACACACTAAGTAACATCTCAGCTATGACCTCTGTATGTTCATCAGGAGTGTCTATAATAATTGAGTCATGTACTGTGTTCACTAACTTAACTTCAGGTAGTTGTAAGGCCTTTAAACGAGTATACAGGGCTACTCTAGCTATTGCCATTAAGTCAGAACCGAGACCTTGTACTGGATAGTTCAAGATGGTAGTGCGAGGCCAAACGTTTTCCCCCCTTTTAACTGTTGGTTGATACTCATACTCTCTACCAGTAGGTAATATAAGTTTACCAGTAAGAGTTACATCTTGTACAATTTTAGTATGCCAAGCAGCTAACCCTTTATACTTAGAATAGAACTCATCAATTACCTTTTGCCATTGCTTCTCATTCATCTTACATTCTGCAAAGTTAGGGTCATTAGCATAGGAGTAAGCTGAACCACCATAGATAAGACGGAACACAAAGGTCTTAGCTATTAGTCTAGAAGGCAAATTGAATCGGGTTTGGTTATCCGTATGTTGGTCTACTTTGTTCCATAGCTCAGTATGTGCTGTTTTGTCTTGGCTTAAGAAGGCTGCACAACGCCATTCTAGAGCTGAAGCATCTCCTTCTATTAACATATTACTCCTTCATTAAGTTACCATTACTCTTGATGATTGCTTCTAACAAATTAAACTTTACTTCTGGTTGTAAGAAACGTACAATTACATCAGGACTATACTGGTTAATTAGAGATTGAAACTCATTAATAACAGTGTGAAAGTGAAACTCCTCTTGGTCATCTTCTTGTTGGTAGTTGTACATGTCTTCGTCCTCTTGATTCTGAATGTCTTGCTCTGAGTAATATCCCATTAAGGTAGTTCCTTATAAAAGTTAGTTATTAAGTCTAGTATTTCTAGATAAGATGGGTCATTTGTCCTATGCTGTGTTATATAACTAGCTAATAAACTATTGGTCTCATCATAATCACTTTCTAGTTCTGTATCTACTTTAAATAGTATTTTATACTTCATTTCTGTCATTAGTTAGCCCCTATGTCCTATAAAGTCATCCCCATCCATTTGTGAGTCAACTAAGTCACAAAGTCTTTTTACTTCTTTGTCAAACTCTTTACGTTCTTTAGTACCTTTTTTTGGAAGACAAGAGAAGTCATCTTTATGAGTACTATACTCATCTAATATTTCACCACCAGCCATTAGTAATACCTCGAATAAAATAAATCTTTAATTTGTCCATCAATGTTTTGTAAGTTTGGACGGGAGCTTGATAAGCGACCCGTACGTGCTACACATTGATTTAGTTGCCCATGTAGGTAGTTTACTTGCCATCCATGCTCCTCACGGAGTTTAGGGAAGCCAGCGAAGTAAGTACCCCTTCGTTTTTCTAACGTACTACGAGTTAATATAAAGTCAACAACTTTCTTTGCTTCTTTATTACATTTAAGACTCTTAAGTGTTTGCTCATCTGTAGAGAAGAACCCTTCTTTCTTTAGTTCACTACCTTTAAGTGGAGCTACTAGTTGTGGGAATGTATGATAGTAGTCTACCCACCCTTCCTTATCCTCACCTTTTCTAGTGCCAGTTTTATATACACCAATGACTTGTTTAACAGGGAAGTTAAGAACACCACCGTATAGAAGGGAACTAAGATGGTCACCGCTATTAAAATTGAAACCAACAACGCTACAAGTTCTGTTAAGATTGACATCGATTTCCTCGATTTCCTTTTCCAATATGGTTGCATTCTCTAAACACCTACCTTCATTAAATGTTAAACCATTGAACTCCATCTCTTGTAATACTAGTAGGTCAGAGTTATGTAATGATACAAGCCTTTGTAAGGCATCACTGCATGATGCTACGTGCTCTACTTGTTTTAGATAGACTTGGTGGGTTAGTTGTAAGTCTTGTTCTAGATACTCTTCTAAGATGTCTTTAGGTACGTCAGGTGTATCTATACCCTTATCCCAATACTCTTCTTTAACAACATCTAACTTAGTACCTAACTGATAGTAAGAAGCTACACTATTTAAGCTAGGGTAAGGGTGTTGTTGTTTGGTAAGAATGAAATGAACCAACTGACAATCCCATACTTTCTTTGGCATTGGTAAACCATAACGTCTACACCAATGTAAGTCAAACTTAATGTTAAACCCTACGACAAGTGGAGCCATTTGAATGTCTTCTGCTATGGACTTGAGTTGCCCTCCATAAGGAATATCATTATATTCTATAGGATATAGGCAATGCCAATCCCTCTCTAGGACTCCAACATAACTAAGACTATTTCTTTCATCGAATGGGTCTCCTTTATTACCAATGGTTGTTTCTACGTCCAAGACTAAGCAGCGCATTCACCTTGACCTCCACCATAAATACTACGTTGGTTATTAATAAAGTCTTGAAGAACCCATACGTCTACAAGACCAGAGTTGTTTACTCTAAGGTCTAGTAGGTCTTCTAGGTCACTTAATAATTCAAATACATCTACGTTGTGTGTCATAATGTTTCTCCTGTATCTTCTTTAACTCGATAGAACTTAATGTATTCCCATTCAAGGTCTTTAGCAAACCCAGTAAAGGAACATGCTGTATATGTTTCTACTTCAATTACCGACCACTCATCTTCAGGACACACCTGAGACCCATTATGCTTCTTCCAGGCTGTCGGAGCTTGCTCCTTGCGAACTGTCATAGAGCTCTCCTAATGTTTTTAATTAGTTGTAGTTGGTACTCTAGATAACCATAAGGTTTAATAATAGTAAGTAAGTCAAAAGCTATCTTTAAATTACTCATGTCTTTCCTTTCATTGGTCTTGCATCCCAATATTCAATACACTTTCCATCAACTACTTCAGGTGTTGGATAAAAGTAACTCTGTCTATACTCGCTAGGCGTCGCTAAGAAGCGATAACAGGTTTGTTTAGCTGGGCAATCTTCTCCATGACACATTGCTATATCAGGCATTATTCTTCTCCTTTAACTTAGCTTCAATAGCACGAGCAAATCCCCAAAACATTAATTCTTCCTCACTAGATAATTCTTCAAGTTCATCATCACTCAGCCCTTGCCATTCCTTTGGGTGGGTGTATAGGGCAATGTCT
>Ga0114951_10004273_pt1 | contig 14068 bp, 12 predicted proteins | sample AM7aDNAmetaG_FD_88677 | JGI IMG/M metagenome (GOLD analysis project Ga0114951, IMG submission 88677) | Freshwater microbial communities from Finland to study Microbial Dark Matter (Phase II) - AM7a DNA metaG | ecosystem: Environmental > Aquatic > Freshwater > Lake | place: Finland: Lake Alinen...
ATCAAGCCATACTGCTGGGCAAGTTTGGCCATACCTCGGGGAGGAATTAACTGGCCGTTAGACTGGGTAATAGCGGAAAAGAAGATGGCTTTTGTCTTGCCCGGTCTGATCTGTCGGCGTGCTGATTCGATGACCTCTTCAGCGGTCGCGGATTGGTGCATCGGCACACCGAACTGGCGGATGGTGACCCCGAACCGTGTCGCGACTCGCAGCATAGTAGCAACGCAATTGGGGTATTCCATGGTTGATGTCAGGAGTTCATCTCCCGGCTTCCAGTCAATGCCGCTCAAGATCATGGATACCGCATCGGTGGTATTGCGAGATATCGCGATCTCGTCGGTATCCGCTCCGTAGCAGCGGGCGATCTTCTTCCTCGTTTCCGCGGACGGTTCCAGATAGACAGGAAAGGGGTCACGGGCGATCTGATCGAGGCCTTCCTTATAGCGTTTCATAATGGGTATCGGCATAGAGCCTTTTTGAGCCGGCGTGAAATAGCGATTACGGGGATTGAGAGTGAACGTCTTGGCCAATTCGGCAAAAAAAGCCTCCTCGGTCTTAAGCGTGCCATCCGGGAGACGAACAGGCAAGCCACCTGTTTTATCTTTGGCCAGGGCTGATGAAAACGTCGGCATCATGAGGATAGTCGCTGCCACACCGGTGCTCAGCGTGCCAACAAAGCTCCTCCGTGTCATGCCCTCAGGACTATTCTTTCCTTTTTCCGCCAGAATCTTTTTTCCGTTTCCGTCGTCACTCACCTTGCCACCTCCTTAAGTCTTGTAATTCAGCCATGACCTGAATGATGATGATCTTAATTTTCTTATAACAAACCAGACCAAAAACACAAAAGCGCACAGGAAAATAAACCCGAAAATCAACGCTCCATAAGTAATGGCGTTACCTCCCTCAATTATTTTGCCAGGGTTTAGTGTTGGCTGTGCTTCATAGCGTCCTTCCGGCCCCTTGTACTTATCCGGTATGCTCGGAACGCCCCTACGATCTTTATCTGGGAAAGAACGCAAGTACTGTGTAAGAGCTTCCCATTCTTTGATCTGTTTGGGATTGGGCGAATTTTTATCTCCATAGACTATTGCCGATTTTAAATCAGTCAAACGGCGGCCATTCTTGTCTTTAGGCTTAATACTCAGAAGTCCAAAGCTGACATCACTTACATATTTAATCATTTCGGCGGCATAAATATTTGTGCATATTCGATATAGTTTGGAATAATTCAGCGGCTTGTAATCTCCTTTTTCATCCTGAATCGAAACGGATGTAACACGATCAAGAATAACTCTGTAGGGGTTGTAGGTAAATTTTATACCGGAGACTTGCAGATAAGCATCTTCTTTATCCAGCGGCGCAATAGATGTCTGCACTTCCAGAATATCTTTCATCTCTTTGCCACTTACATAAAACGCGACTAGCGGATAACCGGCTGTGCCATCAGTACCAAGGCCAAGTGAAAGAACCTGAAAAACATCCGCTACCGTTATTTTCCCTTTTTGGAATGAGTCTCGAATCAGCCCCAGCGGTTGCAAAGCCAGGCTGATATATTCATAATTTTTACCTTCGGCTTTTTGTATCGCCGCGCGATAAGCATCAGTAATCATATTTCCCAAGCCCATCTCACGTGGATTTTGATAAGCAGAAGAAATCGTTTCCATATTAAAATCGACTTTTGCGATAACCTGATCAAAGCTCAGCCGGCGAGGAGCAAGAAAGTTACGGTCAACAATTCTTTTATAATATTCTATTTCTTCGGCGACAATTTTATTTTCCGGAATACCGGAAGTTACACTTTTTAACTCGTACGATACCAGCTTTATATCCTTTCCTTTGGAATAATTAATTTTCAGCATGCCGAGATACTCTCCGTAGCATCCACTGGACACAATAATTGTTTTTCCTATTCTTATCGGTTTGGGCAAAATTGTATGGGTATGGCCACTTATTATCACATCAATCTGCTGCACTTCCCGCGCCAGAGCCTCATCTTCCGAGTTATTTTTACCCGGTATTGTGCCACCGTGAGAAAGACAAATAATCAAATCTACCTTTTCTTTGTTTTTCAGAATATCAACCAAATGCTTACTTTCATCAACCGGATCGGCAAATTTGACTGGTTTGGCATAAGGCGTGTCGTGACTGGCATCATTGCCCATAATAGCAAACAACCCGATACGGATACCGTTTTTTTCAATTATTGTGTATGCCTTCACCGGATAGTCCTCGAAAGCCTGTTTAAGCGCAGCATCCGCGGGATCGTTCTTGCTGAAAATTATATTGGAAGCAATTATAGCCGGCAATTGACCTCGCTTAGATTTTGCCGTTTGCAGCATTGTAGCCAGGCCACCGGCATGGAAATCAAAATCGTGATTGCCAAATGTAATCACATCATAACCCATTTTCCCCATGAGCTTGAGTTCAGATGCCTCTTGCAAAAAAGAGGTGTGGAAAAGCGTGCCCATGGAGAAATCTCCGGCATCAACTGTGATAGTTTTATTTCTCTGAAATAACTGCTCGCCTTTTATCAGATAAGCCAGTTTGGCATACCCACCCTGTTGAACCTGATCACCTTGCTGGGTTAAAACCTGGTGCGGCAGAAAATGAGAGTGCAAATCATGCGTGAAAACAATCATTAAATCCTTGTTATAGCCGGCAGGTGCGGCAATGCTACCCGTAACCATGGCCGTTAACGCTAAGGCACAACTAAGCAAAATAATTTTCTTGAACCGATTCATATCTCTTGTCCTCTCCCTTAAATTCCCGGAATTGATTGATGAGTTTTTTACATATCATGGCTACAATTATATTTCCTGTAATTTTTACGCTAGTAATTTTTTTGATTTTCTTTGCAAGTCGCAAAAATTATGGTAGGAAAAGCGCATAGAAACAAACATATGAACTTAAACAAAAAAACATTGCTTTCCCACTTTAAAAATGCGGCGGACAAAGATTGGCAGGACTGGCGCTGGCAATTTAAAAATCGCATTACCAGTATAAAACAATTACAGCAAATTATGGGCAAAGTATCAGCTCAAAAGTTCGGCGATGTTGCATCGGTTCTCCCTCTGGCGATAACCCCTTACTATTTATCCCTTGTTAATTTTGACACTGAAAATGATCCGATTCGCACTCAGTGTTTTCCGGATTCCCGTGAGCTATCCTCTTTTCCAGGCATCCTGGCAGATCCGCTGGAAGAAGACGCGTATATGCCCGTGGATAAACTTGTCCACCGCTATCCTGATCGCTGTCTGGCCATTGTTACCGAAATATGCGCCACCTACTGCCGGCACTGCAACCGTAAGCGTTTTTGGTCAAATGCACCCCGCATAAGCTTTAAAACAAGGCTGGCCAAAATGCTCCACTATATTTCCGCATCGCCACAAATTCGGGAAGTGATTATCTCCGGCGGCGATCCTCTAATTCTCACCGACAGTAAATTAGAGTGGATTCTGGCATCATTTAAAGCGATACCTCATATAGAAATTCTGCGAATCGGCAGCCGTATTCCTGTCGTCATGCCGATGCGTATAACAAAGGAACTCTGCCGGATGATCAAGCGCTATCGGCCATTATGGTTCAATACCCAGTTTAACCATCCGGATGAGATCACGCAAGAATCAGCACGCGCCTGTGAAATGCTACTTGCGGCAGGAATTCCTGTATCCAACCAGTCTGTCTTGCTCAAAGGAGTTAATGATACAACGGATGTTATGCGGAATTTGCTCTATGGCCTGCAAAATATTTCAGTCCGTCCTTATTATCTGTTCCATTGCGATCCGGTAAAGGGCTGCGGACACTTCCGCACGGATATTACATCAGGCATTCAACTGATGGAGAATCTCTGGCAGGCATGTTCCGGTTTGAGTCTGCCGCAATATGTTGTAGATCTGCCGGGAAGCACGGGTAAAATTCCTTTAAATGCCCTATCCCCAAAATTAAAGAATGATTTGAAAAAACATCAACATTTTTTTGACAAGTTTGAATAAATAGATTAGGAAGAACACAAGGTAATTAAAGAATGAGGAGAAATACTTTATATGTACACTGCCAGTGATTTAAAAAAAGGGTTACGTTTGAAAATTGATAACGAGCCATATATCATAACAGAATTCAATTTCGTTAAGCCGGGCAAAGGTCAGGCTCTTTACCGCTCCAAGCTCAAAAACATGGTTACCGGGAGCCAGTTTGAACGCACTTTCCGTTCCGTTGATAACTTTGAACCTGCCGATTTAAGAGAAAAGAAAATGCAGTATTTATACAAAGAAGGGGATAAATACTGCTTCATGGATAATGAATCTTATGAACAGGTTTTTTTGACAGAAATTCAGGTAGGCGATTCTGTAAACTTCCTGATTGATAACATTGAAGTGGAGATTCTACTTTTTGAAGACAAACCCATTGGCATAAGCCTGCCCAATTTTGTGGATCTGGTTGTAACTGAAGCAGAACCTTGGGCCAAAGGCGATACAGTATCCGGTGCCACCAAACCGGTAAAAGTCCAGACGGGATATACGATCTTCGTGCCGACTTTTGTCACCGAGGGAGAAAAAATCCGCATAGACACACGCACGGGAGAGTACCTGACCCGTGTCAAAGGCTGACAGCAGTTGAGCTCATTCCATCTTGATGATAATTTTAATCTGGCGCGCAAGGCGCAAGCTTTGGATATGCGCGCCAGACTAATTTCAAGCATTCGTCATTTTTTTATTCAACAAGATTTTCTGGAAGTAGAAACACCTCTGAGAATTCCCGCTCCCGCGCCGGAAGAGCATATTGAAGCCATTCCCTCGGATAACTGGTTTTTGCAGACCTCGCCGGAGCTTTGCATGAAGCGACTTTTAGCCGCGGGTTACTCTCGTATATTTCAATTCAGCAAATGTTTCCGCGCGGCCGAAAGAGGCAGCAAACACCTGCCTGAATTTACCCTGCTGGAATGGTATGTCGCGCAGTTTGATTATTGTCAGCTCATGGACCAATGCGAGGCAATGCTGATGAGCGCATTTGAGAATATGGGGTACGACCAAAACATCATCTGGCAAAATAAAAAAATGAATTTAGCATCGCCTTGGGAAAGAATAAGTGTCGCAGAAGCCTTTTCCAAATACGCGCAGGTAAGTTGTCAGGAGGCCCTGCGCCAGGACAAGTTTGATGAAATTATGGTTGAACATATTGAACCGTGCCTGGGCATCGACCAGCCAATTTTTATTTACGATTATCCGGCAAAACTTGCCGCCCTGGCAAAAATAAAAAAGAGTGATTCAACTGTGGCCGAGCGCTTTGAATTATATATCGGCGGGCTGGAGCTGGCTAACGGTTTTTCGGAACTGACCGACGCGCGTGAACAAAGACAGCGATTTGAAGAAGCGTCGAAGGCAAGAGCGCTAAAGAAATGGGCGCACTATCCAATGCCTGCAAAATTCCTGAATTCACTTGAAACTCTGCCGCCTTGCGCCGGAATCGCCCTGGGCATCGACCGCCTGGCTATGATCATGGCTAATACCGGAAAAATAGATGACGTTGTCGCCTTTACTCCAGAAACACTTTGATTTCATTAATATATTAACATCATTAAAAAGATATATTGACAAGGTTCCATTTTTCCTTTAGCTTACGTTGCAAGTTTTAATTCCACTAATGGAGATGAAAAAGTGAGTGATATTGGCTCTTTAAGTTCTGGCGGCAATTTCTCGGGTAGCCTTTTAGGAATGGTTCTGGGCGCGGGGCTGATGGTTAAGCTTGTTTTACTGACGCTGCTTATATTTTCTGTAGTTTCCTGGGCAATCATTTTTTTGAAGTATATCTATTATCGTAACATTAAAAAAGAAAATGAAGCTTTCAGCGCGGATTATCTGAAAAGCAGCAAGCTATCCGATATTCTTCCGGCAGCCAAAAAATATAAATATTCAACTACTGCGGAAGTTTTCCGTGTCGGCTATACAGAATTAATAAATCTAAACAAAACGTCCAGAGATTCAACTTCGGCAGGCGACGAAATTCATCTTTCTTCGCTGGATAACGTGGATAGATCTTTAAACAGAGCCTGCAATACAGAATTAACTAAACTGGAAAGCGCCCTGGGATTCCTGGCCACAACCGGCTCAGCCAGCCCGTTCATTGGCTTATTCGGCACGGTATGGGGCATCATGGATACTTTTAAGGGAATTGGCGCGCGCGGTTCGGCAACTCTTGCCGTTGTCGCCCCTGGTATTTCGGAAGCTCTCATTGCTACCGCTGCGGGACTTGCCGCGGCGATACCTGCGGTTATTTTCTATAATTACTTTTTGAATCAGTCTAAAAACATGGTTCAGGAAATGGACAACTTTGCCGCGGAATTTTTAAATATTGTCGAACGCTATCTCGTCCGTAAATAAGAGCTGGAGAATTGAACGACTATGCGCGGCTTAAGAAGAAGAAACAACCCGAACAAAGCTATGGCCGAAATTAACGTCACACCATTAGTTGACGTGATGCTTGTGCTTTTAATTATCTTCATGGTTACGGCACCAATGCTTTCCATGGGCATTGATGTCAATCTGCCCCGCGTTAAATCAAAAAGCGTCGATGTCACTGAAGAAAAACTTGTTCTGACGATCAGCGAAGCTAAAGAAATATACTTAAATAAAACCAAGATGCAATTGGGAGAGATCAATAGCAAACTTGAAGCAATTTTTTTAAGCAGAATTGATCGTGAAGTTTTTCTACGAGCCGATAAAAATGTTCCTTACGGATTTGTTGTCGAAGTAATGTCAGAAATACGAAAAGCCGGCGTCGATAAACTCGGAATGATAACAGAGCCACCAGAGGCTATGAAATGACGTCCCAGCTGTTTATTCACAACTCTCGCAGCGAAAACGGCAACATCTCCAAAATGATCATTCTCTCCCTGATAATCCACCTGTTTGTCATAAGTACTGTCATTATTACCGTACCTTCAGCTTCAAGACATATAACTTTTGGGCAGGCTTATTCTGTCCAACTTGTTGGCTCCGAAGTAATGATGCCCGTAAAAAACATATCGGAGCTGAATGATATTCTGCAATCAAACAAAGCTACAAACTCCATTATCGTCAAAAAGGAAGTAAGCAGGCTCTCCTCAACACCAGTGAAAAAAGAAGAAACTGATAACCTGACAATTGAAAAAGCCATCAGTGCCCTCAAACAAAAAGAGAGATCCCCCACGCAGGCGGCGTCAGCAGCGCAATCGCCTTCGGCCGCGTCTGCTCCCGCCAGAGGGAATATGCCTCAAGCGCCGTCAAGCTCACGTTTAAATGAGTATTATGGATTTATCCAATCAAGAGTTAAGGGAAATTGGATATTACCACCGTCACTGAGACCAAAAGATAATGTCGTGACAATCATTGAGGTTAAAATCTTGAGTAATGGCGCGGTTGAAAGGCTTAATTTTGAAAAACGATCCGGTAACAGCTATGTGGATGATTCTGCCATGAAAGCGGTCCAAAAATCAATACCGTTTCCTCCATTTCCGGCAGGAATGATGGATAATTACATTGAAATCGGTATACGTTTCCCTTCTTCAGACTTACGCTGAAAAACACGAAAGGTGAAATTTACATGAAGACAGTTAAGACAATCGCAGCTTTGGTCATATGCTTCTGCGCACCTCTGATGTTGTGCAGCAATGCCGTAGCCAAAGTTTATATTGATATTGATTCGCCATCATTCCAGCAATTCCCTATCGCCATTAGCGATTTCCAGAACCCAGCGGGAAACACCGACAAATCTGCAGTTTCCGGCATTGCTATGGCCGATGATATCAAAAGATATCTCTCCATGACCGGCATATTTAATATTTTAAACAAAAAAAGTTTTTTAGATGATAATAATCCCGGTCAGATTACGGCAACTGAAAACATCCGGTACTCCGATTGGGCAATGATCGGCGCCGATTATCTGCTCCGGGGTAACATAACCCAAAACGACAAAGATATTATTGTTGAGAGCCGCCTCTACGATGTTACCCGTGGGGAACTTCTCTTGAATAAAAAATATAATTCAAATATTCCTGAGCAAAAGACAGTCGCTCGAATGATTGCTTCAGATATATTGTTTGCCCTGACCGGCGATGAAGGTGAGTTTAATACTAGAATTGCTTTTATATCCAAAAAACGTTCCCAAGCTGACATTTATACCATCAACTACGACGGTTCAGAAATGAAGAATATAACCAACCATGAAAGCATTGTCGTTGGACCACGTTGGTCACCTGACGGAAGGTATCTAGCTTTTACATCCTACAGGGACGGCTCTCCGGAAGGATATATTCGTAATTTGAAAAATGGTAGTGATAAAAAAGTGGCTTCTTTTGAAGGGCTTAATTTATGCGGTTCTTTCTCACCGGATGGAAGTAAATTGTTACTGACTTTAAGCAAGGACGGTAACGAGGAAATCTATGTTCTGGAAATAGACACTATGAAGCTTACGCGCATAACCCACAATTATTCTATCGATGTTTCCCCGACCTGGTCACCGGACGGAAAAAGAATAGCTTTTGTTTCCAATCGTTCCGGATCACCACAAATATTCATTATGGATGCCGATGGAAATAATACTAAAAGAATAACCTTTGAAGGTAATTATAATACTTCACCCTCCTGGTCACCACGGGGTGGAAGGATTGCTTATGAAGGGCTGATCAATAGTAAATTTCAAATATTTTCAATAGATGAAGAAGGCAATAACCTTTTACAGCTTACTTTTGATAATGCCAAAAACGAATATCCTTCCTGGTCACCTTCCGGCAGGCAGATTGCCTATAGCTCTAAAATAAACTCTAAAAACAAAATATGTATTATGAACGCAAACGGTTTAAATGTCCGGGTTCTTATGGAAAGCACCAATAGCTCACTTATGCCTGCCTGGTCACCACGGTTTAAATAATTTTTGTTGACGGCAGCAGGTCAATTGTGTTTATGTTCCTACTTGAAGCGTGGAGTGTTTTGATCATAATAACTTTTTATTCACAAATGAGGAAAGGAGAGGTGCAATGAAAAAGAACATAACATTAATTAGTTTTTTGATTTTAGCTGCTTTTGGAATGGCAATTTTTACGGGTTGTGCGGAGAAAAAGACAGTCGTTAAGGATGAGGCAGTACAGGAGCAAAAAGCTGAAGCGGCCTCAGGAAAGGCTGTTACCGCACCGACGGCTCAAGAACAATCCACTAAAGTAGAGGCGGCAGCAACCGTTGCGGTTGATATTCGTGATATCAATTTTGACTTTGACCAATCCAACATCCGTCCGGACGCCCGGGAAATTATGAAGGCAAATGCCGATATATTTCTAAAAAAAGGCGCGGCTAAGATCACTATTGAAGGATATTGTGATGAAAGAGGGACTGCTGAATACAATCTGGCTCTTGGCGAAAGACGAGCTCAGGAAGCAAAGAAATATCTTGTCAATCTTGGTGTGAAAGCGTCACAGATTAAAACAATCAGCTATGGTGAAGAGCGCCCATTGGATGCAGGCCATGATGAAGATGCCTGGGCAAAGAACAGACGCGATCACTTTGTCGTCAATGGTAAATAATAACGAATAACTAACGAGGTGATGGAATTGAAAAATTCTTTTTATCTTCTTTTGCTGATTTTGGTGTTTTCGATTGCCGGATGCGCTACTTCTCAGGATTTGAAGTCAGCGCGATCGGAATTAAACGAAAAACTATCAGCGGTAGATGCAGAGCTTACTACATTAAAAAAGGAACAGGAGAAGAATTCTTCAACTGTAGCCTCCATGAGTAAAGGTCACGCTAATTCAGCAGCAGACTTGAGCGATTTGCGAGAAACAATTCAACAATTGCGAGGACAGCTGGAAACATTGAAAAAGGATATGGCCCGGGACGCAAAGAAGAGCGATGAGTTAAAAGACAGGATCGATAGCATTGCTCTGAAAGTAAACTATATTGAAAGTTTTCTGGAAATCGGTAAAAAAGATTCTGTAAGCGATGCTAACGATAAAGGTATCAAGCCTCCGGGTAATGGGGGAGCAGTAAAAGATCCGTCAAAAAAGCAGGATAAAGAAACTATGTACGCGGCGGCTTATCAGACATTTAAAGATAGTCATTATGATAAATCCCGTACTGAATTTAAAAACTTTTTGGCTGCTTACCCGGATGCAGAATATGCCGGTAATGCTCAATACTGGATCGGTGAATGTTACTATTTTGAAAAAAACTATGAACAAGCGATCTTAGAGTATGAAAAAGTATCCAAGAATTACCCGAAAGGAAACAAAGTTTCTTCTGCTTTGCTGAAGCAGGGGCTCTCTTTCCTGAAGCTTAATGATAAAACCAGCGCCAAGTTAATTTTACAACAAGTAATCAAAGATTTCCCTAATACCACTCAGGCACGCATTGCGCGCTCGAAGCTGCAAGAAATCAAATAATCTATAAACAGTTAAAACCAGATAAAAAGGGGGCAGTTTACCGGCCCCCTTTTTATTTCATCCTGCTAAACAAAATGCTACCCAGCCCAAACATAACTACCGCGAAAAAAGTGATGACCGCCAGATCGACATAAAAGGGAAAAATGTGAACATTGAGCAGAGCGCCTCTGACACCGTCTACGGCATAGGTTAGTGGATTGAGTTTTACCATTCCTTGCAGCCAGGCAGGAAGCTTGTCATCAACGGGAAAAAGAGCGCCGGAGAGGAAGAAAAGCGGGAAGACAAGAAAAGACGAGATGATCTGAAATCCCTCCAGACTCTCCAGCATTGAACCCAAAGCAAGACCCATCGATACCAGCGCAATCGATGTAATCAACAATAAAAGTAACGCCAGCGGAATGCCCCATGGATTAACCTGCGGAAATAAAAACGAGAAGCAAAAGAGTATCAGCACCTGAAGGATAACATCTGTGCAGCCGCCCAGAACCTTTCCCATAAATATGCTCAAACGTGATACCGGCGCCACAAGCACAGCTTTTAGCACATCGAGCTTGCGATCCCAGACAATATAAAGCCCAAAGAAGACCGACCCGAAAAGTACCGACATGGTTAATACTCCGGGATAGATGTAGTCACGGTAATTGACATCGTTGATATTGATGCTGGCGCCTACCCCGCTGCCGAAAAGAAAAAGCCACATCAGCGGTTGAACAATGCTGGAGACGATTCGGCTTTTTTCCCGCTGGAATACTTTGAACTCCCGCCACCAGACAGCGAAAATACCCATCAATTCTTTTTGGAGACGTCGCTCGTCCATTATATCAATTGCCTTTCTGACGGTATCTGGCCACGGAATCAACCCAGCTGCCGGAGTCTTCGGCAGAATCTTCCCGCATATCACGACCGGTCAGTTTGATAAAAACATCACTTAGCGTAGGCACTCTCACCTCCACGCATTCAACACTCCTAATCAGCGAGAGCAACTCTGCCAGATGCAGATGAGCCTCTTTCATCGTTATCTCCAAAGAGCCATCGGATAACTTTACTTCGCTGACATAAGGCAACCCTTTGATCCTATCCAGAGGTGGATCTTTGGCTCGAATTAAAACTATATCTCCGCCCATTGATTCTTTGAGATTATCCGGTGAGTCCAGGGCGATGATCTGGCCGTGATCGATAATCCCCACGCGATCACAGACCTGTTCGGCCTCTTCCATATAATGAGTGGTAAGCACAACCGTTGTCTGTTCCATCTTGGCCATCTTTTTGATGTATTCCCAGGTACGCGCTCGCGTCTGCGGATCAAGCCCCAGCGTCGGTTCATCCAGAAAGAGTACCGCCGGTTTATGCAAAAGGCCACGTGCCAGTTCCAATCGCCTGCGCATTCCGCCGGAATAAGTGCGGGTGATATCATTGCCGCGATCTTTTAGATCAACAAGCTCCAGCATTTCATTGATCCTGCTTTGGCGGGAAGCGGCTGAAATGCCATAGAGTCGTGCGTGAAGTTCAAGATTTTCGCGTCCGGTAAGAACCGTGTCTAATGTGGGATCCTGGAAAACAATACCCACCTTTTGTCTGACGAGGGCAGGTTCTTTGATGACGTTGTAACCGGCGATAAACGCGCTGCCGGAAGTAACATTGATGATTGTGCAAAGCATGCCGATGGTTGTGGTCTTGCCCGCTCCATTGGGGCCCAGCAAGCCGAATATTTGCCCCTTTTCTATATTAAGATCAATGCCGCACACAGCTTTTATCTTGCCATACGTTTTTGTCAGGGTTTTGGTTTCAATAATATCCATATTAGAAAGATAATTCCTTTTGTGTATTTGAGTATATGAAGCAATTTGCTTATTCGTCAAGGGAAAAAGGGGTACTGATTATAATAATTTTCTTATTTAATTTTCTTATAGCTTTTGGCAAGAAAAACTGCTAAAAATAAACAAGATCGTTTATTATGGGATAATCTATCAACCTAACAACTACATAAAGGAGGAAAGTGAACATGGCAGGAGAAATATCTTATGCGTCAAAACCGTGGTTAAAGTCCTACGACAAAGGTGTACCTGAAAAAATTAACTATGAGGAAATTTGTATGCCCGATATTCTAGAGAGATCGGCTGCAAAAAATGCCAATCGCATGGCTCTCAATTTTCAGGGATATACCATATCCTACAAAGAGTTAAAGGAAATGATTGATCGTTTTGCCACTTGCCTGACCGATTTTGGCATCAAAAAGGGCGATTCCGTCGCCATTCTTTTACCCAATATGATCCCCTGTGTTGTTGCTTATTATGCTACATTAAAAATCGGCGCGATCGTTGTTTTAAATAATCCCACCTATACCGATCGTGAACTTGAGCACCAGTTTAAAGATTCCGGATCAAAGGTCCTTATTACGCTTGATCTCCTGGGCAATAGAATGATTGATCTAAGACCCAAAACAGGCATTAAACAGATAATCTATACAACTTTGGGTGATTATCTTCCCTTCCCGAAAAGCATTTTGTTTCCCCTTGTGGCCAAAAAGAAAAAGCTTGGCGCTGACGTCAAACCGGCCAATGATGTGTACAAATGGAAGGATTTGATTGCCAAATATCAACCCAATCCACCAAAAGTAAAGTTAAGTTTTGCAGACACTGCTATGTATCAGTACACAGGCGGCACAACAGGTGTTTCCAAGGGAGTCATTTTGACTCATGCCAATTTAAGCAAGCAGATACAGCAACTAAACGCCTGGTTTCCTATGTTTGCCAGCATCGAATATGGCGTCATGCTTGGAGCATTACCGATTTTCCATGTCTTTGGCATGACTTGCGCGATGAATTTTTCTATTGTCAAAGGATGGGGAGATGTTCTGGTTCCCCGGCCGCAGCCTGAGCCGCTTCTGGAAGCTATTCGGAAATATCATCCTAAATTTGCCGCCCTGGTTCCCACTATGTACATCGGCATGCTGGGCCATCCCGATTTGAAGAAAACTGACATGAGATCCATTGAAGGTTGTTTTTCAGGGAGTGCTCCTCTGCCGGTCGAGGTTATCCATGAGTTTGAAAAAGTTACCGGGTCTGTTATCGTCGAAGGCTTCGGCATGACCGAAACAACACCGGTTACGCATACCAACCCGTTTGGCGGTGTGCGGAAAATCGGTAGCGTCGGCCTGCCTCTCTCCGATACTGAATGCCGGATTGTCGATCTGGACACCGGCGAAAAAGACATGCCCATCGGCGAGCCGGGAGAAATGATTATCCGCGGCCCGCAGGTAACCAAGGGTTATTTGAATAAACCAGAAGAAACAGCAAGTCTGCTGCGCGACGGCTGGTGCTATACGGGTGACATCGCGACTATGGATGAAGACGGATACTTCTATATTGTTGACCGCAAGAAAGATATGATTATTTCCGGCGGCTTCAACGTATATCCGCGGGATGTTGATGAGGTTTTCTATGAGCACCCGAAAGTGCTGGAAGCTTGTTCGATAGGTATTCCCGATCCCAAGCGTGGTGAAAATATCAAAGTATTCATCGTGCTGAAAGATGGTGAAACGGCAACAGCGGCAGAATTGCTGGAATATGCCAAATCAAAACTTGCCACTTATAAACTGCCATCGGAAGTTGAATTCCGCAGGGAACTGCCAAAAACCACAGTCGGCAAGATTCTGCGCAAAGA
>Ga0114951_10004276_pt1 | contig 14061 bp, 13 predicted proteins | sample AM7aDNAmetaG_FD_88677 | JGI IMG/M metagenome (GOLD analysis project Ga0114951, IMG submission 88677) | Freshwater microbial communities from Finland to study Microbial Dark Matter (Phase II) - AM7a DNA metaG | ecosystem: Environmental > Aquatic > Freshwater > Lake | place: Finland: Lake Alinen...
ACTCAAAAATCCAGAGCCTCAAATCCGCCGCCCGGGGCTTTCGCAACTTCCGCAACTACCGGATTCGTATCCTGTTCTTTTGCGGAAAGCTCAATCTCTACCCACTATGATCCGTGAAGAATCCCCAAGGCTGTGAACGGTAACCCGTTTAGCACCGTTACAGAATCGAACCGCAGCATGAGTTACATGATGCAGCGCGCTATTGCCTGCTGTAACCATGTAACTGGTGTATCTTATTTAACTTATCGGTCCACTTGCCTCGGGCGCATCCGGTATTACTCATGAAATTGACTGTTCTAGTCCTCGCCCTGATCTGCGCCGCCTCGGTCAGCGCCGCCGAGCCTCCTGAAGCACCCGCGGCGACGGCCGGCGGCGGGGAAAAACTCCCGCGCGCTTTCCCCGGCGCGGAAGGATTCGGCGCTTATACCCCCGGCGGACGAGGCGGCAAGGTCTTTCGGGTGACCACTCTCGAGGACTATCGTCACAAGGAGCCGCCGATACCGGGCAGCTTGCGATTGGCTATCCTGGCCAAGGAACCGCGGATGGTGATCTTCGCCGTCTCCGGAACGATCCACCTCAAAGAGCGGCTTAGGCTCGACTCCCCTTTTGTCACCCTCGCGGGTCAGACCGCCCCCGGGGACGGCATCTGCCTGGCAGACCAGGGCACGTCCGTCGCCACGCATGATGTGATCCTTCGGCATATGCGCTTTCGCCACGGCGACGCCAGCGGCAACGACAGCGATAGCCTCTGGTTCCGCAATGCGCAGAATGTCATCGTGGATCACTGCTCGATGTCCTGGGGACTGGACGAGAACTTCTCCTTCACCAAGTCCACTACCAATGTCACCGCCCAGTGGTGCCTCATCTCCGAAGGGCTCAACCCCAAACACCACGGCTATGGTTCATTGATTGCCCCGGATGTGGACTGCCGGATGTCCTTGGATCCATATTCATACTACACTCTGGCTGCTACAGGTGGGTTGAAAAGTTGCGGTTGGTTGTCTAAGACGCGAATCCGCAGGCCTTTGTGTTTGCCACGGCTGACAGGAACCACCGGGAGTTCGCCGCGCTTTACACGTTGCATGATTGTCTGGCGCGACACGCCGAGAATGCGCATGGCTTGGGGCATGGCTACATAATCTGGCGGCACCTCAGGCACGATCAAGTTTTTGAGTTCTTGGTTCATCCGAATGCGCCAGGGGGCGCCCGGAGTCACTTGCTCGCCTCCAACAAATCCGTCATTGAGCCATCGTAGCAGGGTGGAGGCAGCCACTCCGAGTTGATCAGCCGCGGCTTGAACCGTGAGCAACTCACCTTCGGAAGGCGTTGCCGGCGCTTGATAGCACGGGATATTCCAATGCCGACGGAGGCTAGCGACGCGGCTAGCCGTGAAGCTTTCACCGCGGGCCGTTTTCCTTCCCTGGCGGTTGAGCACCGCGGCCATAACCGTGTCGGGATGATGCACGGCCAAGCGGCGCATGAGAGCGATTGTTTCTTCATCCGTTCGGATCGGAGCCGGTCTGGGAACTTGCCAAACCACGTCGAGTTCGGACACGGCGCTGGTCTTCCAGCACAATACCAAGTGGGCCTTGCCTTCGTCGGTCAACACATTGATTTTTACTTCCTCCAGCAAACTGCGCAAGAGATCCTTTCGATCCCTAGCCGTCGTCGTGGGCGCGTCCCAAACCCGTTTCAAATCGCTCCCCAAAGCGCGGATCTGTTCCCGTTGCGGGTCAGTCAGTTGCAGCCGTTGCTCCTGCTCTTTACGCGCCCATTCGGCTTCCAGGGTTCGCTGGTCCTGGAGTTTGCTTTCCCACTCGGTTTCCAGCGTGCGAGCGACCAAGCGGTTTTCGGGCTCCACGCTGTGGAACCGGCGTTCGGCTCGCTCGGCTTCATACCGAGCCCGCTCGACTTGCAGACGATACTGTTTGAGCGCGCTCTGGTCCTGCGCTTCCCCGAGGCTCTGAGCGAGGATAGCGGCCTCGAGTCCCGCCGGAGAGATCGCCGCCAGAAACGTTTCCACCACGGCCTGATCGACCCGAACTCCCCCCACCCGCAGGCACCACGTCCCGCGGCCATTGAGTGCTTGACTGTTGGCACAGTAATAGCCCGGGGTGGAGTTCTTGCCTTGATAGTAAACCCGCATGTGCCGGCCACAGCGGCCGCAGGTCGCCAGTCCTTGGAGCAGTGCCGATCCTTCCCGCACCGCGCCGGCCGCTTGCTCCGGAGCGGGATGATAGTTGCTGGCCATACGCGCTTGATTCATTTCAAAGGTAGCCCAGTCGATAAAGCCAGGATGATGATCGCGGATTAAAACCGCCCATTGCTCCTGGGGCAGCAGCCGCACTCGTTTGCGGACGCGTCCGATTTCATCGACGTAGCGTTCACAGCGGCTTTTACCATACGCATAAGCTACTGCATAGACCGGGTTGCTCAAGACGGTATGCACGGCGATGTAAGTGGGTTTGACCCAGAGGATTTGTCCGCTCGGGCACTGATGCGGAAAGGACAGACCCTCGGAGTGGAACCAAAGCCACACCTGACGCGCCGAACCCAATTGCGCAAACTTCTCGAATACCGTGCGGATCGCGCCCGTGACCGCTTGATCGGGATGGAAAACCACTTCGCCCTCCCCTTCGCCCCAGAGCAGCCCCACGGGTAAACCGCGCCGCAGCTCGCCGCGTTTGGCTTTGTTGCGGATGGCGCCATTAAGGCGCGTACGTAGCACGTGCAACTCGGCTTCCGCCATGGTGCCTTTAAGCCCCAGCAAGAGCCGATCATTGAACAAGCCGGGATGATAGAGCCCCTCGAGGTCGCCGATGAGCGTATCGGTGACGCCACACAACTCCAGGAGGCGGTACCACTCGACATTGTTGCGGGCAAGGCGCGAGGCTTCCAGGCAGAGGATGAGGCCGACCTGGCCCAGGGCGACTTCCTGGATCATCTGCGCAAAGCCGTGGCGCGTGACCAGGCCCGAGCCGGTGTGAGCCAGGTCTTCATCGATCACTTTGATTTGCGTTTTTGACCAGCCCAGCAGGGCGGCACGTTCCGTCAACTGGTATTGGCGCTGGGTCGACTCGCGATTGACCAGCACTTGCGTGGCCGAGGACTGGCGGATGTAAACGTAAGCCGAGCGGCGCAGATGGGTGTCTTGGATCTTGAGATTATCGCTCAGGGTGTTTGCTTTCGTCCGAGGGCGGAGGGTTTGTGGGAAGACCTGGCACCAACCTCACTATGAGTTGGGCCAGGTACCGGACAAGACTGCTCCGCTGTTGGGGCGAGAGCTGTTGGTAAATGGGTGGAGTGGGATGAGGTTCCGCGCTCCACAATTCTAGTTGCGGCTTTTGCATGTTCGTTTTCCAGGATTGGCAAGTTTTGGCTTGTCGACGGACCGGATTCGATCCGGCGCAATAAACAGTCAACCCGTTGGCGCAGGCGTAACAAGTCCGATGCGGAACCGACGCTGGAACACGGCGGTGCAGAACTCTCCGGGCTGCTCGCAACGTCGGTCCAAGCCACGGGCACGTAGGAGCGGCTGCCGTCGGGCAGCACGAGCACGAAATGCGGCTTTCCTCGATGCCGCAGCTTGGCGAACACTTCGAGCACCTTGCCTTCGAGGGCATGGTGCGGACGTGTCACCCGGACTTGGGATGGAAGGTCGCGGAGGTGGGTAGTGTGTCGTAGGTTTCTTCCACCACAACCTCTACGCCGACAACTTTGGCCGCAACCCGCGGGTCGGCTCGCGCACGAAGGTTGCTTTCCTCTTCGACTACCGCAACAACGTCATCTTCAACTGGGGCACCGGCTATGACTGGGGCGTCTATGGCAACGAGGAAGTCGAGAACGTGGACCTGAACTTCATCGGCAACTACGCCATCGCCGGCCCTGATACCTCCATCGAGGCAACCCGCGCCAAGGGCTTCACGCCCAGATTCGATCTGACGACCGCCGGCTACCGCCAGGCGGCACTCTCCTCCAACCGCAAGACATCTCGCATTTACCAGTCCGGCAACAAAATTGACAGCAACGTGAACGGCAAGCTCGATGGCCGCGATAACGGCTGGAGCATGGTGAACGGCGTTTACACCCGGATGGACGCACCCTTCCCCGTCCCGACCGCGTTTGCCGTGACGACGGAGTCAGTTGATCAGGCGTATGACCGGGTGGTGTCATCAGCCGGCGCCCGCCCCTGGCGCCGTGACGCCGTGGACAACCGGGTCGTCGAGGGTGTCCGGAATCAGACCGGCAGAGTTATCAACAGCCAAAGCGAAGTCGGCGGCTGGCCGGAACTCAAGAGCACCCCGGCGCCTCTGGATACCTACGGCGACGGCATCCCTGACGAATGGGAAGAGGCACAGGGGATGAATCCCAACGACCCTCACGATGCCGCCCGCACCGCCCGGGACGGCAGCGGCTACTCGAACCTCGACCTCTACCTCGATAGCCTTATTCCGCCGGCTTTCAAGACCCCATGACCGGCCGCGTCTCGTCCGCAGGGCTAACGCTGGGGGTGGCTGTCGATCTTCTGTCTTCCCTCGGCTGACAGGAGGTCAGCGGAGTGCAACTTGCGGGTCAGGTCGATCTGGCGAGTGCCAATCTTGTCGTTCTTCGACTCGTTCATGCGCAGGGGCATGAGCGCCAGGGCAACGAAAGCCAGGCGGCGGAGCAGTTCAAGCGGGGAAGCTGTCGGCATTGGGCTGGGGGGCTTGCTCAAAGCCCGAACTCCTTCTGATGCCCCTGTTTTTTCTTCGACTCTGGCGCCTTCTTGAACGTCTCATCCAGCGCCGCCACGTTTGACGCCCGCTCGATCCCCTTGCCATCCATCAACTCCTTCACCGTCCGCAATTGCAGCCGTGGATACTGCTGCCCGTTCATCTTGTGCGCGTAGAACCCGGCGCTCGCGTGATCCATTTTCCGAAACTCGACAAGTGACGCCTGCAAGATGCCAGCATCGGGCGGCAAGGTCAGGGTGGCAAGGTGTCGCGAATTTCAGCAAGTGTCACGGCGCGGGCCTCTGTTGCTGTTGCTGGCCGGCGTTGCCGGTCGGCTTGGAATAGGGTAGCTTGTGCATAGTTCCTTGCCGGGTCTGGCGCGCCTTTTGAAAATGCGCCGGGTCCGGCCTCCTTTCTTTTCAGGCGGCAATTTGGACGCGGCGGCGGTCCAACCATTGCTCAAGGTCTTTTCGGCGATAGCGTAGGCTTTTGGCTGTGATGCGAATATGGGGCAGCGCGTTGCGGCTGCGCCACAGCCGCAAGGTTCTTGAAGTGACGGAGAGAAACTTGCAGGCGGCTGCGTCGTTGAATATCTCAGTTGCCGGGGACAAGTTCATTTCCCCGCCGTTTTGAGTAGTGGCTTTATGTGTCATCATTCAACGCGTGCGGTCAAATGACGTGCTCACTTGCGGCGGTGAATGACGCAAACAACCCTGCAAATGCAGGGTTTTGTGGGGGTCCAACTTTGTTGCTAAAGTCAAATAGCTACATTTGGCTTGGTAGCGCAACGCAGTCAGCGGCGGGTTTATCGGTGCGGCCTTTGAGGAAACGCGGCTCGCGGAATTTGCCTTTGACGGTGCGGCCTTGCGCGGCGATTTCCAGCACGTCGCCAGTTCGCAAGCTTTCGAGTGTGGAGAGACTGAAAACCGCAACTTTGCCGCAGTCCACAAGTCTGCCGTCGTCGCTGTATTGGCCGATGCTCACGCTTCGCGTTGTGGATGCCAGGGCGGTAACTACCACGTCAAAGGTTTCCAGGCGCTTGGCTTTGAGCCAGCCGACGCCATAGGGTGCGGAAAGCTGTTTCGCGCAAATTCCCTCGCAACCTCGGATCAAGACTTCAGCCAGGTATTCGCTGCCAGACTGGCCAGGGCGTGCCGTTGGGATCGGCCTTATCCAGTCAGGGAAAGCCGACTGCAACGCCTTCAAGGCGGCTCCGCGCTCGCGCAATGGCAGCCGTCGCAAGTCCTCGCCGTCCGCCTCGATCACGTCAAAGGCAAAATAGACGTTGCCGACAAGCTCGCCGTCCAGCGTGCAACCGGCCAGCGCTGCCGGCAGTTCACCGGGCAAGCGGTAGCGCAACGCACGGCCTCGCAATTCACCGTTGGCCAGTAAGCCGCGTTTGCCGTCCGCCTTCGTTTCAAAGGTCCAGTCTGGCGACGCCTTCCAGGCCAGCGCGACGGCCAGCGCAACGGGTTGCGGTGCGGGAAAGGTCGCGGCGTTCATATTGCGGCCTCCGCTTTCAGGGTAAGCACGTTTGCCGCTTGCTCGGGCGCAATGGCAAACCACGTCCGGGCGGCCTCGGGGCGGACAAGCTCGCGGTAGTGCCTGAATACCATTGCCGGGCTGTTGCCGGCCTCCAGGGCCACTTGCGCGGCGCTTTGGGTGTCGGCCAAGCGGTAGGAAATAAACGAGTGGCGCAAGCCGTTATCCTTCCAGGGTGTGCCGGACTTTTCGACGGTTACAGCGCGGACCTCGCGCAGTCCGGCCTCTGTGAGTTTGCAGACGTTCCCGCGTTGGCTTGGGCAAGTGGCGAGCCAAGCCGCAAGGTTTGGCAGGATAGGCACAAGCCTGCGGCTGCGAGTCTTGGCCTGGCCTGCGGCTACGTGAATGAAGTTGCCGGGCAGGTCGATGTCCGGCCATTCGATGCGCTGAATTTCAGCGGATCTCAAGCCAGCGAAAGCGCCAAGCGCCACGAACGGCAGAAACTCTTTCGGGGCGGCTTTGAGCAAGTCGGCAATTTCCGCTGGCGTGTAGATCTCGATGGCGCCGCCGTTGGCGCTTATGTGTTCAACATCCTCAACCGGGTTGCCGCCTTTGAATATGTAGCCGCGTGACTCGGCAAAGCCAAACAAGGTTCCCAGCACGGTGCGGAAGTTCTTTGCGGTCTGCGGTGCCACTTTCAAACCGTCAAGCCAGCGTTGCACGTCCGCCCCGGTTACGCTTGAAACGTCAACGGTCCAGTCTTTGGCGAAGCGTTTCAACCGTGCGGTTAGGTCGCCAACGTAACGGGGGGACTTGCCGCGGGCCGTTTTGCTCTCGATAACCTCGGCCACTACCTCGGCAACCGTCTTGCGTGTGATCTGGTCGGCGCGGTGCTGCTTATTGAATTTCGCGGCCTCAATAGCAAAGTCGCCGCCAAGAATTTCATGGCACTTGGCGTAAACGGTGGCGGCCAGTTCCAAGCTTGCGCCGGTTGGCCTGAGTATTTCCGTTGCGCGGCCAAAGCTGGCGGCCTGGGGGTTGGTCATTTCCGCTGCCGTCACTTGGCCGGTGCTTATCTGGCTGGCCAGCTTCTCGGCCTCTTTGACGGCTTTGGCGTGGTCGCTGAAACTACGGAAGCGCCGAGTTCCGCTTGTGTGGTCCTCTACCTCGTAAACGGTGTAGTCGTTCTCGACTACGGTGCCGTCCTTGCGCGTGCTCTTGATAGTCTTAACGCGGCGGTATATCCTCACCGCGATGTTACCGACTTTGACAGTTTCCGGTTTGCGCTGCTTAGGCTTCGTTGTCATGTCGCCAAATGTAGGCAAAGCGTCGGAAAATGTCAATAGCCTCTTTTTTAAGGCGGTCGGAAACGTGCATTAAAGTCAATGTTTGCAGGGCTTTTGCCCCCATAGCTCAAATGGATAGAGCAGCGGTTTCCTAAACCGTTGATTCAGGTTCAATTCCTGATGGGGGTACCAGCTCTTCATTCTAGTTCGCGTGCAACCTGAGACTAACTATATCCGTGAGGGATTCATCCTGCTCGCCGGCGCGCCGACGGCGTATGAGGTCGGGCAATGGTCAGGCAGAATAGTGGCGGTGCTCCTGACGCTGGCGGGCCTGATGAAGTGTTACGCCATTCTTCGGCGCCCGGGGACGAATGCCAAGTGCCTGATTTCACTGATGTGCGTGCTGGGGGCGTTGTGCATTTCGAGTGGGCTGGGCATCGCGGGGGTTCTGATAAAGAACGAAACCGTGGGCTCAGTTTTGAAGTTGGTTAACGCGGGGACCACTGTTTGCCTGCTGCTGGGAACGATCGTTCTGGGCATGCTCGGCTTGATGGAGTGCCAGGAAAGGAGGAAGTATAAGCAAGGGCCGGCGCAGGCGATGTGGGCGCTCGCAAGCGCGGGCGTGCTGATTACCGCAGTACTCACGCTGGGCACGTCGGAGTGGTTTACACCTGCCATCCCCACCGGACCGCCGGGCGCCCCGCTGGTGTTTGAGGACTTTAACTTCCGTTTTCGCACTCCCGGAACACCGTGGACGTTACTGGAAACCAATACGCCTCAACCGGGGGCGAAGTTGAGGTTTGCGCGGTCGTCGCCGGGGATGACCTTGGTGGTGAGCGCGGAGAAGTATGGGGCAGGATTCAACGGTCGCGACCTGGTGGAATACGGAAAAGCAAAGCTCCGCGGCGAGCTGAAGCCGGGGGAGATCATTGGGGAACAGCCGCTGAGCCTGGCGGGATTGAGTGGCACGCGGGTGGCAATGCGCGGCCGGACGCAAGGAGAAGAGGTGCTGGCGATCCAGTGGTCCGGATACATGAACGGTTACGGCTACCAGTTGTTGGCTCAGGGACCGTGGCAGAATGAACCTCAGGTGTCGCAAGAGGCCAGCAACCTGTTTTCGTTGTTTGCCTGCCTCGATTTAAGCCGGGTGACCGATGCGAGCGGACCGGGTTTCGAGACGAATTTCGTATCGGCGCGTTATGGTTACCGGGTGGACGTGGTTAAGACCGATTGGCGGCGTTGGCAGGCGCTGCAGCGTGAGTTTGCGTGGTTTGATTTTGCGGCTCGCCGGGAGGCCGGGTTCTACCTGGCCGTGGTGCCCGTTTGGCTGGGGCAGGAGGTAGTGGAAGACGCACTGCGCGGCGCGATGCTGAACACGATGGGAATTTCGTACCCGGACCCGGCGTTAGGGAATCGCAAGACCGTGACGCTGTCCGGGGTTGCCGGGGTGCAGTTTGATTATGAGCGCTACGTGTACGAGGTGCCGTATCACTACCGGCTCCGGATTTTGCAGGGGAGAGGCTTCGGCTACCTGGTTTGCGCCTGGGCGGAGCGGAACCGGCGCGATTACGATGCGGCGCTGGATGAAGCGCTGGAGCGGGTGAAGTTCGAAGGCTCGCCCGCAACACCTGGAGAAATTGACAAGCTGCCGAACAAAGAGCGGGCGACCCGGGCTTTAGTACTGAACCAGGCGGGGATGTACTACTACGAGGTCAGGAATTATGGCCGGGCCAAGGAATTATATGCCGCGGCCTACGCTGCCGAGCAGGAACCGGTCTATTTCGAAAATACCATCATGGCCTGGTCCTTCCTGAACGAGCCGGAAAAAGCGCTTGCCTTCATTGAGGAGCAGGCGGGCGCGCATCCGGACAGTTGGAAGCTGAAGGCCTACCGCGCGCAATTCCAGGGGCAGGCCGGCAAGACAAATGAGGCCGTGGCGAGCTACGAAAAGCTGTTTGGCGACGGCTACAATGATTTGGGGGCGCTCACCGAATACGTGCGCCTGCTGGTGAAGCTGAAGCGATACGAAGCGGCCTCGACCGCCGTGAGGCGCCAACTGGCGGCGGCGGACCAAGTCGAGTTGCGGCTGCTGGAAGCGGAGATTTACCGGGAAAAGCATGATTTCGCCGAGGCTATTCGGTTGCTGAAGGCGCAACGGGAGAAGACCCCGTTTGTGCCGGAGGTCGGAAGCGCGCTGGCCATCACGTATATCGAGGCGGGGCAGTTTGAACCGGCCCTTGGACTCTGCCAGGAACTGCTGAAGACGACCGAGCCTTCCTGGCAAACGTATGTCCTGAAAGGGCGCAGCGAGATGGGGCTGGAGAAATATGAGGGGGCCAAGGCTTCATTTGAGCAGGCCCTGCGACTCTCACCGGGCGAGGCCGATACCCGGAAGATTGTGGCCATGCTCTCCGGCATGTTGGGGGAAGGTAACAACACGGCGGCCAAGCAAGTCATTGCGCCAGTGGAGATCCCGGCATTGCTGCTGGCCGCCCCCAAGGCCGCGCCCGAGGGCTACGGCAAGGAATATGGCGCCTACTACTCGCGGCGGATCACCGCGGTCGAGTTTGACAACGAAAACGGCTGCAAACAGACCGACTACGGCCGCGTGTACGTTCTGGACAGCTCCGGCGCCTCCGCCTTCAGTTCGGTCGAGCTTCCTTTCGATCCGCTGAGCGAGGAAATCCACGTGAACAGCGTGCGGGTCGTGGACAGCGGCGGGAACGTCATTACCGGAAAAGTGTCTCAGGTTTACATCACCGATGATCAGGACTCCGAATTGGCATCGCACAAGAAGAAGCTGAACATCCCCGTGTCCGGCATTGGGCCAGGGAGCACCTTGGAGTTCATGGTGACGCGGCGGCAAACCGAGGCGGCGAAGGAGAAGCCGTTCCTGTCGTTCACCTTTTCGCGTGGCATTCCGGTTCGCCAGAGCATCGTTTACGTGACCGGCGATGCGGCGGGGTTAAACTTCAAGAGTTCGCCCGCGATGGAACCGCAGGCCTTGGGCGCGGGGCGCTACTGGCTTTGCGAAGACCCCATCGTGCTGCGGCCTGAGCCGCTGCATCCGCCCGTGGCTGAATTCGTCCCGATGCTATGGCTAGGAGACAACTCGGCCGACTGGACCGCGCTGGGGAAGAAATCCTTCGCCTCGATAAGGGAGCGGTTAACCCTCGACGCAGCTTTGCGTGAGCAGGTACGCCGGCTGACGGAGCATTTGAAAACGGACGATGAAAAGATCGCCGTCCTGGCCCGGCACGTGCAGACCAACTACCTTTACAAAGGGTTGGAGTTCGGCCGCCGGGGTCGCATGCCCGAGCTGCCCGAGGAAATGGCCCGGAACAAATTCGGCGACTGCAAAGACCATTCGGTTATGCTGCAGCAAATGCTGGAAGCGTCCGGGATTCCGGCGCGGCTCGCCCTGGTGAACACGGCGGCAGCGGTGCAGAAAGAATTGCCATCGGTGGAGCAATTCGACCATATGATCGTTTACGTCCCGGGCCGGGGAGCCGACGCGTTTATCGATTGTACTCAAAAGGGGGCGCTGCCAGGCAAAGGCCCGCCTCCCGGGCTTAGCAAACGAGAGGCTTTCATTCTCGACAAAGATAATCCGCGATGGGAACGAATCCCCGCTGGTGCGGCGGTAGCCTCGAGCCTGGCTTCCACGCGCCAGGCCCGGTTGCTGGATGGGGGAGACGTGAGGGTGGAAGAGTATCTCAGCGTTAGCGGCCTGCTGGGGGCGAGACTGAGGGAGCAGTTGATGGAAATGGCCGACACGCTCCGGAGAAGGTTCCTGCAGGCGCACTTGAAGGACAGCCAGGCCGAACTGGAGAGTTGGAGCATCGACAACCTGGATAATCCCGCAGCGCCGCTGCGGCTGAAGCTGGTTTACAAGGTCCGGAACCAATTTCACAAGGTGGACGGGCGCTGGCTGGGCGTTATCCCGGCTCCGCTTGAGCGATCTTACCTGGCGTATGAACCGGTGGACCACCGGCTCTCGCCCCTGCAACTGAAATACCCGATCGAGTTCACCAGCAAGGTGACTTTGATCGGTCCGGAAGGTTGGCAGCCGCAGCCGAGCGAGGATACTGACCAGAAGCTGGACGACCCATTCCTTTCAGCGCATTGCCACCAGGAAACGAACGGGGCCGAACTGCGCGTGGAATTCACCTGCCGCCAAAAGGCCGGCGACTTCACTGCCGACCAATACAGCGCTTTTCGCGAGTCCATGAACCGCGCCCTGGCCCTGGCGGGGCCCAGCGCAGCGTTCAAAGAGAAAAAGTGAGCCCGCGAAGCCTGCCGCAACGCAGACCGGTGAGGCCGCTGCCAACCTCGCGCCGGTCACGCGCGGGAAAAGTGCGCGGGTAATTGGGGCAACAAGTCCTGGCGTCGGCGGCTGCCCGGTTATGGAAGCTAAAGGCTAGGGCAACGACTTCTTTACCTGCTTAAGTCTCTGAAACTCGGGCTTGGCGACGTAATAGCGGTCGAGGGGATAGCAGCCGCTGATGAGCCCGTTGCGCGGGCCGGTAGTGCAATCGCTAAAGGTCCGGCAGATGGACCTGGTCGCGAGGGTCCCCTGCCCGATCGCGTCGGCCAAAATCGTCGGATACGACAACACCATGCGGCCAATCCCGATGAGGTCGGCCCAGCCGTCGCGGATAACGTGCTGCGCCACGTGGGGCAAATACTCCTGCAAGTAACTGTAAGCGGTGCCCACCAGCACGAGATTCCTGGGCGCGCGCGCTTTGAGCTGTCGCACAACATTGATCTGCCGGGCGACGCCGACCAGCGGATCCTCGGGCGGCTGGTAGCCGTCCGAGGGTGGGTAAGCCGCGGGCCGCTGGATATGCGGGTTGTAGTAAGGCGAGCCGGCGCTTAGGTTCACAATCTTGACCCCAAGCTGCGCGCAAAGCTCAAGAAACTGGCACGTCTCCGCCAGGTCATACTCGACCGGGTTGTCTTGGCTCACGCCAAAGGCATAGCGGTAAGGCAGGCAATGCGAGAAATCTTCCGGCACGCCCGGACCGGGCTTGCCTGGCTGCGATAAGGCCGGGTCCGGTTTGAAGGGCACCAAGTCAAACGCGCTCAGCCGGACGCCGAACTCAATCCTGTTCCCGCTCGCGCGGATAGCGGCAACGATGTCACGCAGCAGGCGGGTGCGGTTCTCGAAGGAGCCCCCGTATTTGCCAGGCCGCGTGAAACCGCTGAGGATTTCGTGCAGAAGATAGCCGTGGCAATGTTTGATATCTACAAAGTCGGCGCCCACGTCCCAGGCGATCTTTGCCGCCCGGACATAATCCTCCACCAGTCGCTCAAGCTCGTCATCGGTCCAGACCTGCGCGTCGCTGGTAACCTTGAAGGTGCGGTCGAGGATGGGATGCCGGTAGGCCACGCGCGGCTCCAGGCGGAACTTGTCGTTCGGTTTGCAGAACCGCCCCGAGTGCGTCAGTTGGAACCCGATGACCAGGTCGTCGGTCGTGCTATAGCGTTGCTGGTGCGCGGTCACCAATGTCTCCCGGAGCTTCGTCAGGTCCGCCTTGTTCTGCTCGACGATAATGAGCTGGTTGGGATTGGCCCGACCGTCGGGCCGCACGGCCATGGCTTCGCCGCCGAAGATCAGCTTGGCGCCGCTCTCGCCGAATCGGCGCCAGCGCCGCAGGACGTCCTCGGTAAGACCGCCGCTGGTGGTGCCGTCCCAGCCCTCCATGGGGTGGATGGCGTAGCGGTTGCCCATCCGCTTGCCATTGATGGCTACGCCCGCCAGTGGCTGCGCGAGCGGCGACGTGTTCCCGGTGGCGATGGCGTCATCACAGGGCAAGTCAATCCCCAGCGAAGTAACATGGGCGCGAAACTCGGCGACGGTCTTGAGCGCCGGGATGCGGGTCAGCTTGATCGGTTCGGCCATAGACTGACCGGTAATGTGGTTTCCAGGGGCAGGCATGACCAGCAATATTTCCTGTTTTCGATCTCGGCAGTCCGTGCTATATAACCGGTGGCAAGTGCCACTGCGTATGAACCTGCGACGCGAGGAACTCTGAAGTTATTTAACCATGGTGCCAGCGACAAATGATCACGAGGCGGTCAAGGTGCTGATTGTCAACGATGACGGGCAGTATCTGGCCGGTACCGCGACCCACTGGGAATTCACGGACAACCGCAGCCAGGCCCGGGTCTTTGACTACCTGGAAGACCGGGTGGCGGGAACGATTGAACTCATCCGCCAAGCCCACGGACGCGTGTGGACCGCCGTTAAGCTGGACCCGAATGAAGTCTATGAGTTCTGCGACCGCTGCGGGCGGCGAATGCGGGCCTTCAAGACGTTTTTTGACGGACAGCGGTTTCTCTGCGGGGTTTGCCGTGAGGCTCATCCCGCCCCCCAAGCTTAGCTCGATTCGTAACTGTTCAGGTCGGAACGTGGGGCAGACCTCCGGCCTGCCGGTTAACCGGGCCTCTGGCCCGGTGTTCAGAACTCCTGACATAGGCACGAAATCCCGTTGCGTAGTTTTCCGCAGTTTTGACCCCGAGAATGCGTTTCACGTGCGGGGATTCTGCCAGTGCGACGCTTTGCACACGCAAAGACT
>Ga0114951_10004277_pt1 | contig 14056 bp, 10 predicted proteins | sample AM7aDNAmetaG_FD_88677 | JGI IMG/M metagenome (GOLD analysis project Ga0114951, IMG submission 88677) | Freshwater microbial communities from Finland to study Microbial Dark Matter (Phase II) - AM7a DNA metaG | ecosystem: Environmental > Aquatic > Freshwater > Lake | place: Finland: Lake Alinen...
CGCCGGTATTGCGTTCCCGGCACCAGGCATGGTACACCGCCAAGTCGGTGGCGGGACAGAGCGCGACCACGCCGGCCACATCCTCCGGGTGCAGTCCGGCATAAATCAGATTGCTCGTGCCGCCCATGGAGCCACTGGCCAGGATGAACCTGCGGGCCCGATAACGGTTGCGGATTTCAGCGAGAAGCGCATGCAGGTCCGATGCGGCGGCCGGTGCCATCCAGGCATTGTCGCGCAGGTTCGGGGTGAGAATACCAAGGCCGAGGCGGCGGAACTCCGCCAACCAATTGTCCCGGATGTCGGGTCGGACATAGAGCTGATCGCCGTGGGAACCATGGCCATGGATCACCACCACCCAGACGGCAGTCGCGGCAGCGGGCGGCAAGACCAGTGCCCAGTCTTCCCGACGGTCCACCCCGCTGCGATACTCAACCCGCTCCACACCCGCCGGAAAACCCGGCTGCGTCACCGGTACCAGGCCCAAGATTTCGAATTGGTTCTTCATCTCGCACATCGTTTCTCGACTCCATCGACTTCCGCGACTTCGTGACGTCTTGCCCTCACGCCTCACGTTGTACGATTTGCAGATTACTGTAGTAACGTCGATGGTTTTAGGAAAATAGAATAAATGGTTTTAGGATTTTCGCGAGACGATTAAGCATCCAATGTTTTTGGATGCTATAGATCAGAGTGTTGCAGAGTTACTGCAATGACGGTGCAAGGAAGGTGCAGTGGGATGGTTAGAGGTAGATTTCCTCCCGGTACTCGAGGGCGGTTATTTTCCGGCGTTGGTCGCCGGATCTGGTGATACGAGTAACGCGATATGACTTGGTTACATCGGCTGATGTGCCCATGGCATAAACTTCATAAAGAACGGGGATCAAGACCCAGGATGTGCCACTCTTGAGGGTCAGTGTGGCGGTGGTCGTGGGGGAGCCAACAACGGCTATTTCCATGGTCTCGATCGTGTCGTTCTGATGACGGACCGAGACGTAATATGTGGTTCCGGGAAGCAGGGCAAAAGAGCGGTCCAATGTCACGCTTCCGGAAGTGGCGGAAACAATGCGTCCGCCGAGGATTTTGGCGGGGACCATGATCAGGTCACCGCCCTGGCAGGCAACCGCGTCGATATCGGCTTCAAAAGTCACAACCCGGCCAAGGTAGCGGTTGCAGGCCATACGCCAGGCGCCAAAGGCTTCAGCCTGTTCCCTCCATGTGCAACCATAGAGGGTTTCCTGAGCGTTGTTCGGAACGGTGGTTTCATCGTCCCAATCATGGGAGCGGGACTCGATCACCTGACGGGAATAGTCACGCTCCCGGTCGAAATAATTGAACTCGATCGCATTGCTGCGATCGGCAAAGGCCAAGAACTGTTCGCGGAAGGTGCCGGCGACGATGTTGCCAACAGTGAACATTTGCACCGGAACGGCAGGCGCATCATAGACACAGCCCCACATTGTTCCACGCTGAACCACGGAACCTCGGCCAAGCAGTCCGGCGATATCAATAGCCTCCTGATGACTGATGCCGGTGTCGAAATAGAGATCTTCGGAGATGTGATTCAGTCTGCACGTCCAAACGACCTGGTTGGCGCCGGCGTGATCGATGATGGTTTCCCCGGTGGTAGTTGGCCAGGTCGGCTCGGTAGATCCGCTGGTGCCGGCGCCGGCGACGGACGTGGCCTCATAATAGTATCCGTTGCCGCCGGCAACCGGACGGACAGTTGCGCCCATGGCGTAAGTGTGTCCGGAGAGCCACGCGGACTTCGCACGCTGATTGTCGCAGTAGGCGGCCCAGGCGGTGAATTCAGCGAGCAGGATACGGTCAGGATCCACAGCTCCGCCATAACGGGTATTGACCAACAGGTCATAGCAGATCCAGGCAGGATTGGTTGCGGACTTCGCAACCCAGGCGCTATTTTCCCAGACCAGAACGTATGGACGTTCGACCAAGGCCGAAATGCGCGGAATTGAATCATTGAGCTGTTGCGTGGCTAATGCAGACAATGACAATAATGCGGTGTAGGGATAGGTGAATGTGTCAGAAATTCCCTCTTGCAAGTACTCCCACCGGCATTGATTGGTGTGCATCTTTCCGGATAATGGAGCACTGTTAAATTTTATCTGAACATCATATTCTCCTGCAGTAATACCTGAAATTGATTGATAAAAGCGATACGGAGATGACTGATTAGCCCAAATAGAAAAGGGTGATCCAGGGAAATCAATCCATGATCCGTTCTTGATTCTGTATTGTGCTGCAATTACGACTGTCTCATCGCAAAGAACACCATCAACGTCAAGATAATAAAGACCCATCGGAAAGATCAAACCAATTGAAATTATTGTAACCGATCCCCCCGGTGTTGTTGAAAATGAAACGTAGTCAGTAGAAAGCTGCAACCCGGGATCTCTTGTGCAAAAAGTCTCTTGAAATGCAGTTGGAGCAGTTTGGTCTACAGTTCCAGGTTTAAATTCAATTTGAACAGGAGCACTGAGGTCGGAATTTGTCGGTCCAAACATCTCCATTTCCTGAATAATCAAACGTCGGTTCTGCCCTGGATTATAGATGCTGCTGACATTGAGACGATAGTATCGATAGGCAACGTCATTGGTGAACCCGGTATATTCAGTCCGGTTAAGTGGAGCTTGATTTGTCCTGGTGTCGATAACGGTCCAATTGGTTTTATCATTGCTGCCTTCAAATGTCCAGTCAGTGGGATATGCGTATACATAATTGTCAACGATTGCATAACCAGAATCAACCGAGTATTTCCTGATCATTCTGCGGCCAGACGATCCGAAGTCATATCCAAGCCATCCAGTCTCATAGGCATAGGACTGATACCACCCAGTATTTGAGTGATTGTCAAAGGCAAATGACGGGCTGATATCTTCATGCTCGGCAAACGGGGTTCCCTCGGTACATTGATCGACAGTCGACTGATCTTCTCGCTTAATATTAAAAGATGTATAATGCTGGCCGTTGATGAAAACAGCTTTATAAGTATCGTCCATGTCCCAGTCGACCAAAGATATGACATCAGTTCCTCCTGATCCACCCTCGCATAAAGCGAATAAACGCTTTAAAAGCTGATCCGCGTTGATCGTCATCTCGACTTTGTGAGACAATACCGGTGGAGTGATCAGACGACGGCCATAAAGAACAGGTATTGCACTTCCCTCAATAGTCGGATTGGCGCCAGGTTCCCATCCATAAGTAGCATCACTGAATTTGGATAACTGCGGCTGGTCATAGCGTGGCGTCGACCCGGCTGCAGACGCGATTTTACCAAGCAGGAAAGTAATGGCAACGGCGAAAGCGATATCGATATATGCATATCCCATCCATAATCCATATCCTGCAACCATCATCGGGGCAATGGCCGCCGGACCAGCCGGGACAAAGTACAAGGTGATCACGTCGCCCGTAGACGGAACATCGGCCAGTGAGTCAACCTGGATGCCGTTGCGGACTGCGCAAAGGGTGAAATCGTCCAGGGTGATGACGACATCGCCGCCGGCCATGGCAACAAGGTATTGATTGATCGTGCGCCCGGGGACGTGTGGCATCTGCCGCGTCAGGCGGCCAACGTGAGGGGTGAAAGGTTTGGGGATATAAGTAAGGGTCACCTGATCCATCGGTAAAACCCCTTGATGCGGTGGATGAAACGCGGGTCATGAAAGGAGGAGAGAATGGAGCCGGTGCGGATGGTGGTCTGGAGGAAATGCGTCGAACGGGAATTGACGGAATTAACGGAAGAAACGGAATTGGCGGAAGGAACAGCAATGCCGACGTGGTCGTGGCTGTTCTCGGTGGTGAGCAGGACAACACACCAGGGCTCGGGATCGGCCAGCGGCAGCCATGTTGCGGAGTCCGCACAGGCACGTTGCATGGCTCCGGCAACGGCCCTGCAGTCGCGGGCGTCGATGATGAATTCAGGATAATCAAGACCAGCAGCTTTGGCAATAGCTAAGACCAGCCCCCAGCAATCATACTGCTGCGGTCCACGACCATTGGCCGCATACGGTTTTCCGATCCAGTCGCGCAGGTCGAAGGTATCAGGCATAGATCCCTCCGCTGCCGACGCCGGGGAAGCCGCCGAACCGTGCACTGTTGGAGAGCGTCCGGCAGGCGGATAAGGTTTTGCTGCAGGAGGTGGCGGCACCGCTGTAGCCGCATCCGGCCGACTTGAACTGCCAGCGGCAATGGTTCTTGAGGATTCGGCCCTGCGGGAAGCGCCGGCGGGAAAGATTGTCGGCGCCGAGTTCGAAGGTGGCCCAGGCCGCATCGCAATTGGCGTCCATGATCTCCCACCACAGATCCTGGACCGGCGCTTCATTCAGGAATCCTGAATGAACCAGGAGCAGACGGACCTTGGCCCCGTTCATGACGGGGTTCGCCGTCATGTAATCACGGACCACGTCGTCAACATTGCCGAGTTGCAGTTTGATCCGCGGCTGGTTGCCTTTGCTGGTTTCCTCAATTTCATCACGCCGGAACGGACAGGCAGTGTAGAGGCTTCCTTCAGCGGCCGTGCCGGCGGTCAGGACGAAGGGACACGGAATGGCGCGGCAGATCTGGATGTCTGCGACATAGGATTCAATCTCAACCAGGCCCGCCACCATGACGAGAAAGGTCACCGCGGAAAGATCGGCAGAAGGGGTAAATTCACCCATCAGCAGACGCCAGCCGTTGGCATCCTGCGTGTCGGCGCTGTAAGCCCAGGTTACATAATATTGATTAATCCCTGAATTGCGGACAATTAAAGAGCCATCGACTATACCGGAAGGAAGTTTCATCCGCAGCGAAATGCGATATCGCAAACCGGCGCTCAATGCGGCGGCCGAAAGGGAGAAATATTGATTGCCTGACGAGACAATCTTGCTGGCCGTGAGTGTGCCATCCCAACTGGCATGTCCGTAACTCACGGTCGGCGATCCGGATGCCGTCCAATGGGTCAGATCATTCGACCAGGAGACCAGGTTCTGACCTGGATAGAATAGGGCTTCCGTATTGTTCGCCAGGCGCAGGGAGGCCGTTGTCGATCCGGGCAGATACAGTTCCGCCAGTTCCAGCCAAGAACCGGCGCCGGCGAGGGCATTCTTGGCGGCGATCTGATTGGCGGTGAGGGTTAACATCAGACCTCCTCCAGGACGATGGAGATCTGGCGCCGATCACGGCGGACGATCTGGCTCTTGAGCGAGTCATCCCGATGCCGCACACTATAGGCCACGGCCGTCAGCGGATGCGTCCAAGTGAAAGCGATGCCGGCATTGGCCACCAGGAACGCATCAAGTGTGGCGAAATTGGCAGCGGTCATGGCTTTCCAATTGAGGGTGAAAACCTTCCGGCTCCTGGTGAAGCGCGCTTTGGACTGGACATAGCCGGCATCGAACTCTGTCCGCACCTGCGGCACATACGTATCCTCACCCATCGGATAATCGGGAATCTGGATTGTCGGAAAGGCTGACATCAGGTTACCCCCAATGCGGATTTCATACCGGAGCCGAAGCCGCCACGATCGGTGCGGGCGGAATCCAGGACCAGGCCGAGGATCGTTTCGCCATCCTGTTGGGTGACGGTCGTGCGTGAGGTCACCGGAGAGCCGGTGTTGTTGGTGATGTTGACGGTGATCTTCGGCGCTCCGCCCAGGGCATTGTTGGGAACGATAGTACCAGATGACCGCGGCAGCATCAGTTCCGGTCCACGTTCGCCCACAAGCATCAGACGATTGGCCGGATAATCGCCGCCGTCCGCATAGGCTCCCAGGGCGACTGTGGAATATTGCGAAGTGGCTCCGGCAGTGGACAAAGACGATTCGGTTCCTCCACCGCCAAAGAAACTGAGCGATCCTCCTCCACCCGTTCCTCCACCTCCCATAATACTGGAGATGAACTGTTTTGTCACCTGCTGGGCCATCATCTGGGAAATGGATCTCAGGATATCGGTGCAGAACGAGCGGAAATATTCTCCGGCGCTTTTCAGGTTGCCGGTGAACGCATCGAAGAAGACATTGGAGAAGGTCGAGGACATGGCATTGGCCGTGTCTGCCGCGAGTTGCCGGGCATTCTCGAAGCCGGATTGGACGTCATCCTGCCATTTGCGCATACCGTCGGCCCAGCCGGCGGAGAAGTTGTTGGATGATTCAAGGCCGATGCGGTTGAACTCATAATCTTTCCACTGCTGCAGCTTCGCCATTTCCTCTTCAGCCTGGGCTCCGGACAGATCGCCACGATCGGCACGGCTGCTGATCGCATCCGAACGGGAAAGGTATTCCGAGGAAACATCGGCCTGGCGGGATGCGAAGCGGCCGGCGGTGGGCTGCTGCATCTTGCGGTCCAGTTCTTCCATGGCGGCGGCATGCGCCCGGGCTTGATCCCGCTCCTTGGCGAGAACTTTGCCATAGCCGTCGATCTCTGCGAACTCCGCAGCCAGGCGTTTGTCGATTTCGGCGGATTGGCTGGCGGTGCGGGCCTGATCGATCTTTGCGGACTCCGCAGACCAGGCATCGAGCGCATTGGTCGACGCGCCATAGGTTGTCAGTGTCTTTTCAAGCCATTGATCCAATTCATACTGCTGAAAGTCGTACTCGTCCAGAGTTGCTTTCTTGAGACGGTCAGCAGCGTCTTCACCGGCTTTGGCCTTCTGATCCTGATACTGTTCCCAGAGTTTGACCTGGTTGTCGAACGGAATATCCGCCTTTTCAGCATTCATCAGTTCCTGCTGAGCAGTCACCAAATCTTTAAACTTGGCGGCAGCCTGATCATTATCCTTTGGAAGTGATGCTTGTCCTTTGGCCAAACGTTCGAGAACGATATCCTGGGCGGATTTGTCTTTGGCCAGGCGCAGAACTTCAGATTGTTTTTCCTGCCAATCAAGCCGTTGGTTTATTTGCGACAGCGTTTTTTGCCAGGCCGCGTCCATGCCGGCATTTGGCCCCTGTTGAGATGAAACCAATTCCTGGAAATCGGCGGCGCTTCCTTTCCAGCCTGCAGGTGGCTGAATCTTGTTCTGGGAATTATTCTTGTAATTATACTCAAATGCCTTCCGCTCCATCTGTATCTGCGCCGCACGATCGTATTTTCCCAGGGCAGGTCCAGAACCAAGATTTCCGAGGGCTGTGCTAAGGCCAGTCAGATCATCGATGATCGTGCCGATCTTCCAGCCGGCGGCAAACCCGGCGCCGACAGCCGTCGCGGTGGTGATGGCTCCGGTCAACGCCGTGAACTTGTAGGTCATGGTGTTGATCTGTTCGGCATAGCCGCCGAGGCCGGCAAACCGCGCCACACCCGTGACGAACTGGCGGCCTTTCTCTTCGGCATCACTCGCCACCAGGCCCCAGCTTTTCAGCTTGGCCGCAGTCGATTCCAGAGCGGACGAGGCCGCAGCCTGGCCGGAAGTCGCGGCACGCGCCGTGCCTTCAACCTCGGTCCGGACCTGGCGCAGCGCTTCCTTTGCCGCCGGCGCCCCGGTCGCTTTAATCTGGAGTTCGACAAGGTTTCCCATCAGAGCAAATTCCCGACTGCAATCGCCAGTTTAATCGGACTCTTTCGGAGATCGCTGCTTTTCCGCCTGGGCCGTGAGTTCCAGGTGTTCGAGAACGCGCAGGCCGCGGAGGATGCGCGGGTGGCTGACGTCGACGCCAATCCATTTGCCGACGGCCGCGACGGCCGGCCAGTCCAGGGCGAAAAGACCATTGAACCCGAGACGCCACTGGCCCCCGGCAACCTGCCAGACCGCTGCAACGTCCCTGCACTCCGGCAGCAGAGCAGGCAACTGATGCTGGCAGTCTTTGCAGTCCGTTTGGTCAGTTTGGTCGGTTTCTTCATCGTCGTCGTCGTCCTCGTCCTCGGTTTCGCGGCAGGCCGCGCAATACTGGCGGCGGTCCGGATCGTGATAGACCCGCCACCAGCGGGTCAGTTTTTTTCCTGTTTCCTCGAACCGAACGAGAGGTTCATGATTTCCCGGACGATCTCGACGGTCAGCGAGTACGGCTCATCTTCGAGCGCGGCGACATCGCCAGAGACCACGCCCAGCTTGAGCATTTGATTGTCCTGGATCTTGCCTTCCAGGGCCGCATCACGATCCTTTTTGCTGAGTTCGCGAATCTTGAAACCGTTGCCTAAATCTTTTTCCAAGGGTTTTTTCATTGCGGGTAATTCCTCCATTTTTACGACAGCAATCGACGGCTGCCGACTGCAATCGACTGCAATCGGCAATTAAACAGATCAGTACGCGGTGGCCTGTGCGTTCACCAGGGTAATCTGAACGCTGGTCTTATCCGGTGAGGCGTCCTGATAGAACGCCTGGAAGGTCTGGTCCAGGTACAGGCCCTTCGGTCCGTCGACCGGCTTCTTGACGCGACTGAATTCAACTTCAGGCAGATCGATGATCAGCTTGTGCGTGCCATCGATCGCGAGCGTGATTTCCAGGCTTGTCTCCGTCCCGGCCGCGCCCTTCTCCGCCAGGGCCGTATCCACGAAAAAGCCCTTGATCGATCCGCTGATCGTCAGGCTGCCCTCGTCCAGCGTTGAACGCTGGCCCGTGGCATCCAGGGCAAAGCCGTCCTCGTCCAGACCGAAATCAATCGTCAGGTCCAGACTCTTCAGCGTCGTGCAAGCCACGCCGCCTTCCTTCACCGAGACGTGCTTGAACGAGTACCGCGTGCCCAGCGTCTTGACTGTCTGCGACGAGTCATACGCCGCCGAGCCCAGCGTTTCCGTGGCCCCGACCAGAGAGAGACTGGCCACCAGTTCCCCGGAACCGCCAAACGCCAGCTTAAGGCTGCCGATCTTGACCCCGTTGTACTTGTAGTACTTCGCCACCGCGAGGTCCGTGAACTGCTGTTCGCAGACCAGTGACGGCATCGTGCTGCCGACGCGGAATACATGCGCCGGTACCGCCGTCACCGTCACGCTCGTGCCGGCATCCGTCAGATCGATGGCCGCCCCGCCCGGGCTGGCAGCGAGCTTGTAACTGCTGGTCGTCTTGTCCCGCAGGAAATAGACCGTGCCGGCGACTGTGCCGCCCGGGACGGCCGTTCCGCCCAGGATCACGCCTTGGCCGTCGAGCAGGCCGTGAGTCGTATGCGTGATCACGTTCGTGCCGGCATCCGCGGTGACGGCCGCGGCCGTCACGGCTCCGGTCACCACGGAGATCGCGCTGCCGAACATGGCCCGCAGCCAGATCCCGATCAGCGTATCGTCCAGCGGGATAACCGCCGAGCCTTTGACGTCGATGTTGCCGCGATACGGTTTGGCGGCATCCCGGCGGCCCTGGAGCGTGGCGGGCGTGATCGCCTCCTCGTTGGCGTCCAAACTGAAAGAATTCACCGGCACCTGCAGGCCGGCTTTCGGAGATGGATCAGTTTTGTACGTGGTTTCGAATGCAACGACGATCTTGGTGGTACTGCCTTTTTGACGACTCATGATGCGTTTTCCTTATTTGTGTTCAGTGTTCGGTGTTCAGGTGACTGTCGGCGCCGGCGACTGGCCCATGGCGACCGCCCATCCGGTGGTCGGCGGCGTGTCGCCTCCGGCGTTGCTGTAGTACAGCGGCATCCCGTCCGGGCTGCCCCATGCGATCTGCCAATAATTGCCCCACTGTGTCCATTCCAGATAGTAGGATGTTGTGCCCAGGCGCAGCGACGGCTTGCCGTTGACCGGCGTGCCCGTGTCCGTGTAGACGCCATTGACTCCCGTTTCGCCTGCATCGGCGACGGTCATTCCTGCGGCCGGCGGCGGCGGGGGTGGAAGTGGACTTCCCTTGTTCGAGAAGTTCCAGTATACCAGATAATACGAAAGCGGAATGTACACACTGTAAACGTGCCCATGGCCGGGATCTCCATTCGGGTTACAACTGTTATCCTCCGGGGGGGCAGGTGGCCAGGGAGTGGGGAAATCAGTCGAGCCATAGGGATTAACGACGACTTCTTCCACTCCGTACGAGTATGCGGTGTTTTCCAAAAACGAGAAATAGTCTTCGTTTTGCGGAAATCCCCACGGGTTGTAAAGAATGTCTACGGTGTGGTCGAAGCTGTACGTTTGCATCTGGGACCGGATCACCAGTCGGTGACCGATGGCAACGTCGGGCAGGCCAGCGGCCTTGGCATCAGCCCATTCTCGAGTTGCGCCAGCCGCCTTGTAGACAGTCTGTCCTCCAGTCATCCCAACGCGGATTGACTCTCGGAAATTCCCGTCTCCCGGAGTGCCCAATGCCCAACTCGCTTCTGCCTCAGCCTCTGCCACGGTGTAACTGGCATTGAACATTGCACCTGGACCATCGTATTTTACTGCATTCACGTAGGTCTTCGTCGCCGGTTCAGTCGCCTGGAGTGTTCGGACCAGGGCGAGCAGTTCAGTCTCGGTGGTTGCGGAGTCCGCATAATCCGATCCCCGTTTAGTCGGCGCGGCATCCGCCGGCGGCGGCGTCACCCAGTAACTCGACGCGAAGGCGTTCACATAGGCCTTAAGTTCGGCCAGGGTATAGACGCGGGCGCCGGTGGTGCAGATCTGCTTGGCCGTGTTGGTTGGGCTGGTGCTGCTCCACAGCGCGGTGATGCCGGATGCGAGTTGCCGCTCGGAAATATTCCAGCAGAGCAGCATTTGGCAGTTGTCATTCAGCGCGATCGTTTCGCGCGGCTTCGACGCCAGCAACTCTTCCGGCGTAAGCGTGACGGTCAGACCCTGGCTCTGCAAGCCGGCGGAAACCGTGTCGCAGAGCGTCTGCAGCGCCGGCCGGCTCACCTCGATGATGTCCGCCACCGTCTGCAGCCGTTCCTGGCGGGCGTTCTCCAGGGTGCAATAGGAGTTGGCCGCATCTTCCACGTCCTGGGAGGACGGCTCGGTCTCGAACGCGAATAAATGCAGCGCGTCCGTCAGGTCGACCAACACCTGCCACGTGCCCGCCGCGTCCTGCTCGGTCCTAAGGATTTCATTGAATGACAGCATCTTCAGATCCCCACATGCGCCCAGGCCCTGGTTCCGCCGCCGCCGCCCGTGGCGGCCGGCGCATTCTGCGCCCAGGGCTGTGCGGAGTCCGCATAATCCAGCGACTGCGTCGCGACGCCGGCCGGCAGTTCCAGGTCGTCCACATACACACACGACCCGACCGTTCCGGAGATGTACCAGGCCCAGACTTCAATCGTCACCAGTCCGGCGGCCGTCGGGGTAAACGAGATCGACAATTGCTCGTAACTCGTGTCATTGGCCTTGGTCGCGATCACGTTCGCGGCGACGCCGGCGATCTGCCCGCCACGGCAGACCAGCGCGGCAGCAATCGCCGTGGCGCTGCTTTTCTTGATCCAGGCCTTGACCGTGACCGCCACATTAGCCTGGCACCAGACCTTGGCCACCGGCAGATCCAGCGGGTAGGTGACATCGCGGAAACTGTTCGTCACCTGCAGACGCCAGCAGAGTCCGGAAGAGGTGTGACGGTTGGCCGTGTCCGATTGGATCAGACCGCCGTCCGTGACGATCTGATGATTGTCGGCGGTGCGATTCAGATTGTGCAGCAGGATGCGCTGGTTGTTGTAAGCGCCGGCCGCGGTATTCTGCTGAGTGGTGAGGGCGTCCTCGGCGCAGAAATCGCCGCCCTGGGACATGATGCCGTAGGAGCCGTTGTCTTTGAGTGCGGACTTGCGCAGCCGGGTGCCGTTGCAGAAATACGAAAAGATGCCATAGGTTCCGTTGTTGTTGATTTTCCCGACTTCGGCAATGGAGGAATAGCAGTCATAGGAGAAATACAGGCCATAGGTCTGATTGCCGCTGACTTCCAGGATCGCTCCGGAGCGCAGTTTGGAGCACGAGGAAAAGACCGCGCCATACGTGCCGTTGTTGTTGATGCAGCCGAGGCCTGAAAGTGTGACTCCGCCACAGCTCGAGACCGACAATCCGTAGCCGGTGCAGTTGCCGCAGACGAGCATGTTGCCGATCGTGAGAAGATTGCTTCCGCTTAAATAAAGGCCGATGTAATAGCGGACAAAAGACAAGTGGTCGGCGGTGAAGAAGTTCATCCCCGTCAGCATCAGGCCATAGGCACATCCGGACTGGCCGTCGAAGATCGTTTCCCCGTCCTGCGTCGGCGTCTCCGCCGCCGGATTCCATCCGCCCGACAGCGTCAGCGGCAGGGTGACCGTGGAGTTGCCGTTAACCTGCATGTCGGTCGAATCATAACTGGACCGCAGTGCCGATTTCAATCCCTCGCGGAAATAGGTCGCCGCGCTCTCCGTGGTCCCGCTGTAGCCGCGGCCGGATCCGGCAATGCAGTTGACGTCATTGTCGAGCAGGACCGCTGTGCCGTTGATGCTTTGAATCCCGTACCAGCCATGCACCCCGCCTTGATCGAGACTGTTTTTACCGATCAGGCTGGTCAGGCTCAGTCCGGACGTGGTGCAGGCGATGATGTCGCTCAGGATCAGGTTGCTCGAGGCCGCCGGCGCCGCCGTCGCGGAGTACAGCGCGATCGACTTGATGGCCGTGCCGAGATTGCCGCCGCCGCTCTTGGCGATGGCGAGCGGCACCCAGAACCCGGTACTCGGAATCGGCGGGAGTGGAAACCCGTCAACAATCCCCGTTCCGTTGGTTTCCGAGCAGAGGCATAACACCCATTGACTGCCTGCCACTGCGGCGGAATTTTTAAGCCAGAGCGACAACCGCTGCCAGGACGACAGGTTGATGCCTCCCGAGGAAATCGTGCGGTACGCATATAACGTGTTGGCGGCGTTGCCGGATGCCGGCGCCGTAATCCTCTGCGCATAACTTCCGAACTTCGTGTCCGTGGTCTGCCCGATCGTTCCGGCGGCGGCCGTCCATGTGGCGGTGCAGTTGTCCACCATCAGCGTCTGCGCCGCGGCCAGCGTCACTGTCGTTGACTTGTCTGTCCACGTGGCATTGCCGATGGACACCGGCGCCGGACTTTTCGCGAGCCGGATCGTGCCGCCCTGGGCCAGGCGCGCCGCGGTCAGTCCGCTCTTCCAGGACAGCCAGGCATCCGCCCAGGAGGACCCGCCGCGCGGGGTGATCGACGTGACCGTTTTGCCGGCCGCATAGGTTGATCCGACCAGGTCAAAGGTGCTGTCGCTGATCCGCGTCACGGCCCAGGCCCCGGACACGCCGGAGGAACCGCTGATGTCGACCACGGCGCCCGTCACCAGGCCGTGCGCCGTCTTCGTGCACCGAAACAATCCGGAACCATTGTCCGCCAGCGTCACGCCGGTCATCGCCGTCCGTGCGGCGTCATTGCCGTTGATCGGGTCGAAATAGAAAACTGGCGGTGTCAGGATCATGCGGCGATCACCTCCAGGATCACAGTCAGCCGCGTGATCGCGCTGCATGAATCAATATTGAACGCCAGTACGTCGCCGGCGGAAATTGATTTCGTCCAGCCCGTCAGCGTCGCATCCTCGCTCTTGACCGCGGAACTGATTGTCGGCTTGGCTGCGGCCGTGATCGTATCGGCCACCGTAGGCGGGTAGTTTGCCCAGGAGTCCTTCCAGACATCGACCACCACGGATCCGGTCTGATCCGCCAGCAGCGTGACCTTGTTGATCGTCCCGGATGCCGGCATCCGCACAAAGCACTTGGTGCCGACCACCAACGCTTCCCCGCCGCCGTCGAAATTGGCGACGGCCACGTAGGGCGCATTCGTTCCATTCGTGCCATTTGTTCCGTTGGTCCCGTTGGTCCCGTTCGTGCCGTTGCTGCCGGCCGGACCGACGAGACTGATCGGCGAGCCCCAGGAGCCGCTGGTCTTTGGGCCGTAGATCGTGTTGGCCGTTGTGTTGATGTAAAAGTCGCCATCGACGCCCAGGCCGTTGCTCGGGGTGCCGGCGCCGTTGCGGACCGTCTTCCCGTCCGTGCCGTTGGTTCCGCTGGTCCCGTTCGTTCCGTTCGTGCCGTTGGTGCCGTTACTGCCGGCCGTGCCGACGAGACTGATCGGCGAGCCCCAGGCTCCGCCGGTCTTCGGCCCGTAGATCGTATTGGCGGCAGTGTTGATATACCAGTCGCCGTCCACGCCCAGGCCGGAGGATGGCGCGCCGCTGCCGCTGCGGACC
>Ga0114951_10004278_pt1 | contig 14054 bp, 13 predicted proteins | sample AM7aDNAmetaG_FD_88677 | JGI IMG/M metagenome (GOLD analysis project Ga0114951, IMG submission 88677) | Freshwater microbial communities from Finland to study Microbial Dark Matter (Phase II) - AM7a DNA metaG | ecosystem: Environmental > Aquatic > Freshwater > Lake | place: Finland: Lake Alinen...
AAACAACCTCGCGCATCGGAGACAACGTGGCCTCCTTCCTGGCCGGCGAACTGAAAAAGGGCCTCATCCCGAAATCCTTCCTGCCCATTCAGTCCGGCGTCGGCGACACCGCCAACGCCGTCCTCAAGTCCATGGGCGACTGCCGCGACATCCCCCCCTTTGACATGTACACCGAGGTCATCCAGGACGCGGTCGTGGCCCTGATGAAGTCCGGCAAGGTCCGGTTTGCCAGCGGTTGCTCCCTGACCGTCAGCCAGCCTGTCTTGCAAGACGTCTACAAGGACCTCGAATTTTTCCGGCCCAAATTCCTCCTGCGTCCGCAGGAAATTTCCAACAGCCCCGAAGTGATCCGCCGCCTGGGCATCATTTCCATCAACACCGCCATCGAGATTGATGTCGCCGGCAACGTCAACAGCACCCACGTGCTGGGGCGTCAAATAGTCAGCGGCATCGGCGGTTCGGGCGATTTCGCGCGCAACGCCTTTCTTTCCATCTTCACCTGCCCCTCCACCGCCAAAGGCGGCAGGATCAGCACGATTGTTCCCATGGTCTGCCACCTGGACAGCAGCGAACACTCCGTCCAAGTCGTCATCACCGAGCAGGGCATCGCGGATTTGCGCGGCAAAAGCCCGGCCCAGCGCGCGCGCGCCATCATCGAGAACTGCGCCCATCCCGATTACCGCGGACTCCTGCGCGATTACGTGGCCCTGGCGGGCAACAGCCATTCCCCGCAAACCCTCGGCGCGGCCTTTGGCATGCACCTGGCCTTCGCCAAAGACGGCGACATGCGCCCGGCAAAATTCAAGCCCTGACCAATTCTCCTGTTCCCGGGGAGAGAGCGCGCCCTCGCGTGCAGCGGGTCGCGCCCTCGCGCCCCGCATCAAGATCCTCCAATAATTGAGATGCGTTTGCCCGGCTCTGCCGGGATTGACGGTTGACAAAAGCGTCAATTTAAGGAATCCTTAAACTGTGAAAGATTTCGACACCATGACCGTTTCCAGAGTGGGCCAGGGCACCCTGCCCAAATGGTGGCGCGACGCCGCCGGCCTGTCGCGCGGAGGAATGATTGAAGTCCGGCCGATGCGCGACGGCAAAAACAGCATCATGCTGACGCCCAAACCGGCCACGCGCCGCGGAGCCGTTGGACTGCGCAAACTTTTCTCAAGATGCCCGGTTCCGATCCCGCCGCCGGAGCGGCATCATCTGCCATTCAAATGAGCTTTCTCATGGACACGGACCTGCTGTCCATGCTTGAGCGGAAGCGAGTGCCGCCCAAACTGGAACATTGGATGCGGAACAACGAAGCGGATGTTTTCCTGAGCGTGGTTTCCATCGCCGAGTTGCAATTCGGGCTGGATCGGGCGCCTGTCACACACAAGGCGAGCCTCGGCGCGTGGCTGGCCGGGGTGCGGCGGGAACTCGCTCCGGCCACCGAAGAATTGACCGAACCCGTGCTCGTTCGATGGAAGCAACTGCTCGCGCAGCTAAAGGCTAAAAACCGCACGATGACATGTGAAGATTCTTTGATAGCGGCCACGGCATTATTTCACGGCCACACCGTCGCCACCCGCAACAAACGTCATTTTGAACCGGCGGGCGTGCCAACGATGGACCCCCTGGCATAAGAACAACTCCTTTTGTCGCGCAACCATCAATAGCATCCCCAAGAGGAAGAGAAGAGAAGAGGAAGAGGAAGAGGGGTCAGTTAATGGTATTGTAATATAATTCTGTTTCAGCACGGCAAAGAAGAGAAGAGAAGAGAAGAGGGGTCAGTTAATGGTATTGTAATATAATTCTGTTTCAGCACGGCAAAAGTACTGCAGAATATGACAATACCATTAACTGACCCCTTTCCTTTCCTTTCCTTTCCTTTCTTTCTTATGACCTTTCCTTTCCCTTTTCTTTCCTTCAGGGTGTCGGCAATCTGGAGGCGGTGGAACTGGGTTTGCGCCAGGCGCTGTTGAAAGATGGACGGGCGTTGCTGGAGGAGTTGCTCCATCAGGCCGACCAGAGCTTGGGCGAGCAGGTGAGCCGACCGGGCGAAAAATGCCATCCCGGCCGCGTCAGGCGGGCGCAGACCATTTTCGGCCCGGTGCAACTGCGCCGCCGCTATTTTTATGACCCGGCCCGCCAAAGCGGACGGGCCCCTTTGAGGAAGAAGAGAAGAGAAGAGGGGTCAGTTAATGGTATTGTAATATAATTCTGTTTCAGTATGGCAAAGTACTGCAGAATATGACAACACCTTAACCGACCCCTTTCTGAACAACTGCAAGACAGCGAAAATTCCTCAAAAAGGCGGGGATTGGAGCAACTCGGTGATCCTGCCCAAAAGCAAATCCGGGGCGCAGCCAAGCACGATGACAATCGCCGCCAGCAGCAGGATGGCCGCCTGGGCGGAGCGCGCCGGGCGCGGCCATGAAACGGATGGGTCAGATTGCCCTGCGTAAATTTGCTTGACCACTTGCAGGTAGTAGTAAAGCGAAACGACGCTGGCCGCGATCCCCAGCGCCACCAGCCAGAGCAATCCCAATGCCGGCGGCGCGGCCAGCACGGCGGTGAACACGTAGAATTTGCCGAAAAATCCCGCCAGCGGCGGTATGCCCGCCAGCGATAGCATGAATACCAACATGCAAAATGACAACAACGGCGCGCGCCGGCTTAATCCGGCGAAGTCCGCCAGGGTCGCCCGCCGTCCGCTTTCCTCCACCACGCTCACGACGGCGAAGGCCCCCAGCACGGTGAACGCATAGGTGATCGTGTAAAAAAGCAGCGCCGGCAGCGCGTTCCGTTCTCCGGCCAGCAACGCCGGCAACGCGTAGCCGGCGTGGGCGATGGCCGAATACGCCAGCAATCGCTTCACGTTCGTTTGCACAATCGCGGCCGCGTTCCCCACCACCATCGAAAGGGCGGCCAGGATCGCCAGCAACGGCGCCCAACCCGGCAGATAATCGCACGGGCAAACCGCTCCGCGCGCGCCGGGAAAGGCCGTCAGGAGAATCCTGGCCAGCACAAAAAAGCCAGCCACCTTTGAGCCGGAGGCGATGAACGCCGCCACTGGCGTCGGCGCGCCCTCGTAAACGTCCGGCGCCCAAAGATGAAACGGCGCCGCCGCCAGCTTGAAGGCAAATCCAACCAGCGTCATCACCAGCGCCGCCCAGAACACCGGCTCAACCGGCTGGCCGCGCAGCCGGGCCGCGATGACATCGAGCCGGATGTCCCCGGCCACTCCGTAAATCAAACTGATCCCGAACAAAGTGAAAGCGGCGGACACGCCGCCGAACAGCAGGTATTTCAACGCCGCCTCGGACGACGCCAGGCTCCCTTTGTCGAAGGCCGCCAGCGCGTAGAGCGAAATGCTCAACAGTTCCAACGCGATAAAGATCATCAGCAAGTTGTCCGAACTGACCAGCAGCATCAGCCCCGCCGCCGCCAGCAGCAGCAGCGCGAAATACTCGCCCGCGTGCCGCGTGAACCGCGCGCGCCAGGACAGGACGATGGCAAAAAGAGCCATCAGCAGCAGCGGCATTTTGAGCCATTGCGTCACGGGATTGACCGCGAGCATGGCGCCGTGAAAAGAACAAGGCATCAGCGCCAGCCATATCAGCGCCAGAACGCAACCCAGGAATGCCAGCGCGCCGATCCACGGGACGCGCTCCGCGAAGGGTTTCTCGCGCGCGAGCGCCAGGTCCGCCAGCAACACGAGCAGAGCCGCGGCGATGACGATGATTTCCGGCGCCAGGGCCGTCAAACATTGGAAGTGCAGGCTCATCGCAGGCCCCCATTCCAGATCGGCTGCATGAGCGGGGAGTTCAACGCGGGCGTGATGAATTGCAACAGCAGTTGCGGCCACAGCCCGACCACCAGCGTGGTCCCCAACAGCAGCAGCGCGCCGGCGCGTTCCGGCAGGGTAATGGGCGGCAAAGGCGGCAGGTCGCGCGGAGGAACATCGCTCTCGGCAAAAAAAGCCTTGAGCAACACCCGCAACGTGTAGGCGATGCCCGCCAGAATCCCCGCCGCCGCCAGCGCCGCGAAGGCGGGAAAGGCTTGCCAGGCCCCCACCAAAACTTGCAATTCCGCGATAAAACCGCTGAAACCGGGCAGGCCCATCGAGGCCGCGCAGCCCGCCGTGAAAGTCACCGCCGCGAACGGCAGCGCCCGGCGCAGGTTCATCGGTTGCAATGCCGCCAGGTCCCGCGTGTGCGTCCGGTCATAGACCATCCGGCCCACGACTGCGAAGAGCAATCCGGCGATGATGCCGTGCGAAAACATTTGCAGCACCGCGCCGGCCAGGCCGATCTGCGTCAGCGTCATCAAGCCCAGCAAAACAAAACCCATGTGGCTGACGCTGGAATAGCCGATGACGAATTTGAAGTCCTGCTGCACCAGCGCCACCAGCGCCCCGTACACAATCCCCACCACCGCCAGCAACGCGATCGTATTCTGCCAGGTGTGAAGTCCGATGGGAAAAAGCGTCATGGCGACGCGCAAGGCGCCGTACGCGCCGAGTTTCATCACCACCCCGGCCAGAAGCATTGAGGCGGCGGTCGGCGCGGCGACGTGGCCCGTCGGCGCCCACGTGTGAAAAGGCCACAGGCCCGCCAAAATGGCGAAGCCGACAAAGACCATGGGAAAGGCCCAATTTTGGAAGGAGGCTGGATAAGGATACCTCGCCAAATCCACAAGATCGAAGCTCCTGGCCCCCGCCATCACGTAGGCGGCCATCAATCCGACCAGGACCATGGCGCTGCCGGCGAACGAATAGAGCGCGAGCTTCATCGCGCCGTATTCGCGGCGGGTGGACCCCCAGATGGCGATCAGAAGGTATTTGGGAATGATCGCCAGCTCGTAAAAAACAAAAAGCAGAAACACATCCACGCTCAGGAACACGCCATAAACGGCGCCGATGAGCGCCAGATACAGCGCGAAAAATTCCCGGCTCCGGTTCTCGACGTTCCATGAAAACAATACGCCCGCCACCGCCGCGATGCCTGTCAACAATACCAGCGTCAGGCTGATCCCATCCGCCGCAAGGTGATAGCGGATGCCCAACTCCGCGATCCAGGGCGCGTTGGCCGCGTCCGTCAACACGCCGGCGGCGGCGTGATGCCGGCACACCATCGCTCCCGCCGCGGCGCAGGCCAGCCCGGCCAGGGCGGCCAGCAACGCCGCCCGGCGCGCCGTCCGCGGGTTGCCCGCCGGCAGGAACATCAGGGCGGCCGCTCCGAGAAAGGAAATGTAAATGGTCCAGGCCAGCATGGTTCAAAAGAGTTTCAGCATGCGCATCACGGCCGGGTTGGCCACACCTGTCAACAATTGCGGGAAAAGGCCCAGCGCGAAAACAAGCCCGATGGCCGGCAGCGCCGCCAGCCGTTCGCCCGCCGTCAAATCCGGCCAGGCGCTCCATCGGCCGGGCAGCGGCCCGCTGAACACCCGCTGCAGGATCGTCACCATGAAAAGGGCGGTCAGCAGCAGGCCGGGGATCGAAAGCAGCGCCGTCTTGGCCGCCAGATGCAGGGCGCCCTTGAAAATGAGGAACTCGCCCGGAAAACCGTTCAGGCCCGGCAAACCCAGCGACGCGAAGAGCGCGATCCCCATCAACCCGCAGAACACCGGTGCCGCCTGGCGCAGGCCGCCGAAATCGTTCAACCCGCGCAACCCCCCGCTCCGCTGCTCGATCAGGCCCACGAAATAGAAAAGGGCGGAGGCGGTCAGGCCGTGGTTGAACATTTGCAGGATCACCCCGTTGAGCGCCGCCGCCTGATCGTTGGTCCAGCGCGCGGAGCCGTCCGTCAGCCGCGCGGCGGCGAAGATGCCCAGCATGCAATAGCCCAGATGGTTGATGGAGGAATAGGCCAGCATGCGTTTCAGGTCCTTCTGCGCGAACGCGGCCGCGGCGGGCAGAACAATGGTCGCCGCCGCCAGCGCCAGCAGGGGCGCGTGGAACGCGCGCATCTGCGCGGGGAATATCGGCCACAGAATCCGCAGGAATCCGTACACCCCCATTTTCGACATCGCGCCCGTCAACAACATTGCCGTCCCGGTTGGCGCCTCGGTGTAGGCCGCCGGCAGCCAGGTGTGAAACGGAACCACCGGCACCTTCACCGCCAGCCCGAAAAAAACGCCGAGAAAAACGGCCGTGCCCAGCGTCTTGTGGCCGGCCAGCCAGCCGGCGCGATGCGCGGCCTCCGAGAGTTGGGCAAAATCAAAAGTGCGGCTGGCGGCATTGTTGGCGGCGTACAAGGCCAGGAAAGCCGCCAGCATCGCGACGCTTCCGACCATGGTGTAAATGAAAAATTGACAGGCGGCGCCCGTCCGGTTCGGCCCGCCCCAAAGCCGGATCAGGAAAAAGGCCGGGACCAGGCTCAGTTCCCAGAAAACAAACCAATGGATGAAATTCTGCGCCGTGAACACTCCGAAAAGGCCCGACTCCAGGAAAAGCGCCAGTGAAAAATAGAGCTTGGGGTTGTTCTCGATCTTCCAGGATGCCAGCAACGCGAATGGCACGATCAAGGCCGAAAGCAACACCATCAGCAGCCCCAGTCCATCCATCCCCAGATGATACTCGATCCCCAGCGACGGCGCCCACGGAACGCGCTGGACAAATTGCATGCCGCCGGCCGCGTTGTCGAAGGCCGCCCAGAGCCAGACCGCCAGCGCGAGCGCCAGCAGACTGGCCGCGAACGCCAGATTGCGCCCCAGCTTTTGCCGGTCCGGGCCGAGCAAGGCAACCAGCGCGCCGGCGGCCAGCGGCAGAAATGTCAGCACGCTTAAAATCATGGGGACCCCCACAGCAAAAGGATGAGCAGCCCGCAAAAAGCCAGCCCAATGACCCGCAAATAGCGTTGAGCCTGTCCGTTTTGAAAACGCGACACCCATGCTCCCGAGCCGCGCACGGCTTCCGTCCCGGCGTCAAATCCGCCGTTGACCACCGATTCGTCCACGCTGCGATTGAGCCGGGCCAATGCCACCGCCAGCCAGGACACCGCCCGCACCGCGCCGTCCAGGACAACGCGATCAAGCCAGTCGCAAAACATCGCGAACGCCGCGGTCAGGCGGACGACGGTGGCGGCGTAAAACTCATCCACAAAAAACTTCCGCCGGAGGCAGGCAAAGAGCGCCGGCCGGGCCTTTTCAAACGGGTCCGTTCCCCGCCCCGCCCGCCCGTAAATCCACCCGCCCCACGTGATGCCGGCGGCGACCAGCGCCGTGGACAGGAGCATGACCGTCAGCGCCCGCCCGTCCAGTAGTCTTGACAAGTCGAACCCGGCCCTTCCGCCTTCCAGATACCTCTGGAACCACGGCCAGGCCGGCGTCCCGAAAAACCCGGCCGCCACGGCCAGGACCGCCAGAATCAGCAGGGGCGCGGTCATCACGGGCGCGCTCTCGCGGGCGCGCTCCGCCTCCCCGGTCGCGGGTTTGCCGAAAAACACCGCGCAGACCTGGCGCGTCATGTAAAACGCCGTCAAAAACGCCCCGAACAGCCCGAGGTAAAAAGGCCCCCGCGACGCGCTCCAATGATCCGCGGCGCCCAGAATCGCGTCCTTGCTCCAAAAGCCGGAAAAGAACAGCGGCACGCCGCAAAGCGCCATCATGCCCGCGGCGTAGGCGGCGAAGGTCACGGGCATCCGTTTTCGCAGCCCGCCCATCTTGCGAATGTCCTGTTCGTCGTGGCAGCCGTGGATGACCGACCCGGCGCCCAGAAAGAGCAGCGCCTTGAAAAAGGCGTGCGTCGTGAGATGAAACATCCCCACCGCGACCCCGCCCGCCCCCAGCCCCATCATCATGTAACCCAGTTGCGACACCGTCGAATAAGCCAGGATGCGCTTGATGTCATTTTGCGCGACGGCGATGGCGGCGGCAAAAACCGCCGTCAAGGCCCCCACCCACGTCACCACTTGCAGCGCCTGGGGGGTCATCAACGGATAGACGCGCGCCACCAGAAAAACGCCGGCGGCCACCATCGTCGCCGCGTGGATGAGCGCGCTCACCGGCGTCGGCCCTTCCATCGCGTCCGGCAGCCACACGTGCAACGGAAGCTGGCCGGATTTTCCAATCGCGCCGCAAAAAATCAGCAGCGCAATGGCGGTGGAGACCGCCACGCCGCCGATGACGCCCTGCTCCAGGCAGCCGCCCCCGCCGTCATAAAAAAGGAGCGTGCCCGTTTTGGAATAGAGCGCGAGCATCCCCACCAGAAACCCCAGGTCGCCGATGCGCGTGGTGATGAACGCCTTCCTGGCCGCGGCGGCGGCGGCGGGTTTTTGAAACCAGAAGCCAATCAACAGGTAGGAGGCCAGCCCGACCAGTTCCCAGCAAATGAAAAACAGCAGCAGGCTGTTGGCCAGGACCATGCCGAGCATCGCCGCCGCGAACAACGACATAAAACAAAAAAACCGCGTGAAGTTCCCGTCCCCGGCCATGTACCCCAGGCTGTAAATAAAAATCAGCAGGCTCACCAGCGCCACCATCACCGCCATGATCGCGCCCAGCGGGTCAAGCATCCAGCCCAGTTGCGCGGACGTCGCGCCAAAATCGAACCAGCGGAAATGGCTCGTCGCGCGCCCCCCGTGCAGGGTGGCCCAAAACGCGGCGCACGACAACAGGAAGGAGACGCCGACCGCCCCCACGGCCAGTCCCGCGCCTGACCGCCTCCGCCTCTTCGGCAGCAACGCCCCGGCTCCGGCCGCCAGCAGCGGCGCGGCGGGGATGAGCCAGATATGTTTGACAATGAATTCCATTCTCAGCCTTTAAGCGAATCGAACCGGTCCACCTGCGCGGTGCGGCGATGACGATGGATGGCGATCACCAGCGCCAGGCCGATGGCCGCCTCGGCGGCGCCGATGGCGATGGAAAAAAGGACGAACATCAGGCCCGTCAATTCTCCAGGGTGGGAACTGAAACGCCAGAAGGCGATGAAATTCAAATTCGCGGCGTTGAGCATCAGTTCCAACCCCAGGAGCACAAGAATCGCGTTGCGCCGCGCCAGCGCGCCGGCCAGCCCAACGCCGAAAAGCAGCGCGGCCAGAATCAGATAATGGGCAAGGGGTGTTGTCATGGGGCCGGGGGTTCGGGCTTGGGCGGCTCGCGCAGCGCGATAATGACCGCCCCCAGCAGGGCGGCCGTCAAAAGCAGGCCGATGGCTTCCAGGGGCATGACGTACTGGTTCATCAATTGTTCCCCGATCCGTTTCACCGGCGCCTGGACGGTTTGCGGGGGAGAGCCATGCAAGCCGGGGCTGGCCGCAATGGAGCCGATCAAACACGCCGTCACCAGCGCGCCCACCGTCACCCCCATCCGCCAGGAAGGCGAGGCGGCGGGTTGGATTTCCGCGCCCCGGGTGAGCAGGATCGTGAAGACAATTAAAATCGCAACGGCGCCGACATAAACCAGAAGCTGCGCGAACCCGGCGAATTCCGCGTCGAGCTGCAAGTAGATCGCCGCCAATCCGGCAAAGGCCCCGGCGGCGCACAACGCGCAATGCACCAGGTTGCGCAGCGTCATGGCCGCGACGGCCCCGGCCAGCGTCAAGGTGGCGCAGAGCAAAAATGCGATTTCATTCAGCATAACGGTACTTGCGGGGCGGCGGCAACCGTCCGCGCAACGCCCGCCCAAGCCAGTGGGCGGGAAGGGCGATGAGGGCCGCGCACAGCAGCCAGCGGACCGGCGCCGCCGCCGCGGATTCCCAGGCGCCGGTCCAGTGCCAGGCCGCCGCCACCGCCAGGTTGATCAACGAGAGCGGCGCCAGGAATCTCCACGAAAAATTCAGCAGTTGGTCCAGGCGCAATCGGGGCAGGGTCGCCCGCGCCCAGATGAAGAGAAAAATCAAGACGCTGAATTTCGCGCCAAACCAGAGCCACGACGGCGCCCATTCCAGCCATTGGAACGGCGCGTGCCATCCTCCAAGAAACAGGGTCACAGCCAGTCCGGTGACGGCGAACAAGCCCAGGTATTCGCCCAGAAAAAACAGGGCGTACTTGAACCCGGAGTATTCCGTCAGGTAGCCGGCGATGATCTCCGACTCGCCTTCCGGCAGATCGAAGGGCGAACGGTTGGATTCGGCCGTGGCGGCGATGAGAAACAACAGCAACCCCGCCAGCCCCCAGGGCGTGAACACATTCCACCGCGCCAGCCCGCCGATCGTATGGCTCCCTTGCGCCGCCACGATCCCGTTCAGCGACAGCGAGCCGGCCAGCATCAACACCGGCACGGTGGACAGCACCAGCGGCACTTCGTAACTGATCATCTGCGCGATCGCGCGCATCGCCCCCACCAGCGAATACTTGTTCTGGCTCGACCAGCCCGCCATGAACACCGCCAGTTCCGAGGCGGAGCCGATGGCGAAAAAAAACAGGACGCCGCAATCCAGGTCCAGCGCGCTCATGTTCCGTCCGAACGGCAGCACCGCGAACGCCAGCCAGACCGGGACCGTCAACACCAGCGGCGCCAGAAAATGCAGCGTCTTGTCCGCCGAAAAGGGCACGATGTCTTCCTTGGTCAGCATCTTCACCCCGTCCGCCAGCGGCTGGAACAGGCCATAGGGGCCGACCCGGTTGGGGCCGAAGCGATTTTGCATCCTGCCGAGTATCTTGCGCTCGGCCACGGTGGTCAGGGCGAAGCAGGCGCCAAAGACCGCCATGATGCCCGCGATGGCCAGAATGGCTGAAACCAGCGGTTGCGCGGGCGCGGGCGCCCATCCGGCCGCCTCGTGTCCGATCCATACAAAAATCTGGTCCGCGCCGCTCATTTCACGCCCCCCGGCAACGGCGGTTTGGCGGCGGCTTTGGCGGCGGCCTTGCGCTTTTCCTCTTCGCGGCGGGCGTCAACTTCGGACGCCTCGGTCTTGTGAAGCTGGCGGAAGTACTCGTTCGGCCTGGCCAGTTTCTCATTGTCAAACAACAATCCGGCGAACCGGTCGTCCGTGCTCAACTCGAACACCTGGTCCATTTTGATCGCGTCGAACGGGCACACTTCCACGCAGATGCCGCAACTCATGCACACGGACATGTCAATGTCGAAAACCTTCGGTTGCAGTTGCATCTTGCCCATGTAATCCGGTTTCCGGGCCTGGTCCTTGATGATGTAAATGCACTGCGGGGGGCATTCCTTTTCGCAAATCATGCAGGCGGTGCAACGCAGTCCGGCCATCGCGTCGCCGCCGTCATAAACCAGAAAAGGGAGCGTGCGCGCGTTCTCCACCGGCGGCAGTGTTTCTTCGGGATACTGCACGGTGGTCAGCCGCTCCCGGTCATGGTAGCTCCCGGCGAAATTCCTCGCCGTCTCCACCAGGCCCTTGATGATGCCGGCGCCATTCATCAGCGATCCACCTCCCCCAGCACAATATCCACGCTGCCCAGGATGACCACCGCGTCCGCGATGGTCTGGCCCAGGCACATGTCTTCCAGTACCGTCAGGTTGATCAAACTCGGCGGACGGACGCGGTAACGATACGGGTTTGGCCCGCCGTCGCTTATGAGATAAAAGCCCAGTTCGCCTTTGGGCCCTTCGATGCGGCCGTAGGCTTCGCCGGGTTTGGGCCGCAAATTGCGCAGCTTGGCGTTCAGGTTGAGGATCGGGCCGTCCGGAATGTCGCGCAAAGCCTGGTCGAGAATCTTCAACGATTCGCGCATCTCAAGGATGCGAATCATGTAACGGTCAAACACGTCCCCGCGCTCCCCCAGCGGCACGCGGAAGTCCATCCGCCCATACACCCCGTACGCGTCCACTTTCCGAATGTCATAATTCACCCCGCTGGCCCGCAGCATCGGCCCGGTGACGCCCGCGTTGACGGCCAATTCCGGCGTCAGCACCCCCACGCCCTCGGTGCGCGCCTTGAGAATTTCATTCCCCGTCAGCAACGCCTCGAATTCATCCAAAAACAACGGGAATTTCGCCGCCACGCCCCGGGCCTGCCCGATCCAGCCCGGCGGCAGGTCGCAACGGCACCCGCCAAACCGCATGTAATTGCACATCATCCGCGCCCCGGTCAGCGACTCGAACAAATCCAGGATTTTTTCCCGCTCCCGGAACGCGTACATCAACGGCGTCCCCATCGCCCCCATGTCCTGCAACAGGAAACCCACCACCGCCGAATGATTGATAAGGCGCGTCAGTTCGCCCAGGATGACCCGGATGTATTCCGCCCGTTCCGGCACGGCCAGCCCGGTCAGTTTCTCCACCGCAAGGGCGTAGCCCCAGTTGTTGGTCAGCGAGCACATGTAGTCCAGCCGGTCGGTGAAAGGCATGGAGCCAAGGTAACTGCATTTCTCGGCGATCTTTTCATGATTGCGATGCAGGTAGCCGAATACCGGCTTGAGTTTCACCACCGTCTCCCCATCCAGGGCGGCATCCATCCGGAACACCCCGTGCGTGGACGGGTGGTGCGGCCCCAGCGAAACTTCCAGCAATGGATGTTCGAAATCCGTCCCGGCCAACTCCGGCGGGCTGAAGCGCGCGCTCATGGCTGCGTCCCTCCCGGATAATGCCCGCGCGCCCTGGCCAGCACCGCGTCGTGCGGCGTCGGTTCGTACTCGTAGTCGTCCGGCTCGGCGTAATCCTTGCGCATCGGATGATCGGCGAACTCCGGCCACATCAAAATCCGCCGCAAGTCGGGATGCCCCTCAAAAACAATGCCGTACAGATCAAAAATCTCCCGCTCCTGAAATTCGCAACTCCGCCACACCGGCGTCAGCGAGGGCAGCGAAACCCGGTCCGTCCGGTTTTCGGTGCGCAGCCGCAGAATCAGCGGGCCGTCTTTGCGCGACATTGAGTAAAGGTGATAAACCGCCTCCAGATAGGCGGGCGTTTTCCTTTCGCAAACCTCCTCCACCTCCCTTTCCACGCCCCCCGCCATTCTCTTGACTTTGATTCTTTCCCGGACCGTTCTTTCCGGCCAGTCCACCCCCGTCACGTTGGACGCGTAGTCGAATGCCAGCGCCGGATCATCCCGCAGAAATGCCGCCGCCGCCCGCGCGTGCCCGCCGTCCACCAACAGCGACGCCGGATTGGCCGGGTTGCCGTTGGGAACGATCTCCACCCGGACGCCGGGCGCCGCGGCTTCGATGCGGGCTTTCAACTGTTCGAGAGTTTCCATGCCGTTTCATTCGCTGCGCGTCATCGCCGGCGGCTGCCACAAGGCCGGATTGCGGGGCGGCTCAAGATCATGTTTGCCAAATTCCGGGATGGGCCATTCCCCCGGCGCGTCCGCGTCCAGATGGCGCGCGCGCCCCTCCCCTGTCAAGCGCTGCCTGCCAATCTTCTCCTGCAACGTCATCAGCGCCTGCAACAACGCTTCCGGCCGCGGCGGGCAGCCGGGAATATGCACGTCAACCGGGATGTAACGATCAATCCCCTTGAGAACATTGTAGCCCTCCTTGAACGGCCCGCCGGAAATCGCGCAGACTCCCATCGCTATGACGTACTTGGGCTCCGGCATCTGGTTGTAGAGACGCACGATCTGCGGCGCCATCTTCTTGGTCACCGTCCCCGCCACGATCATCAAGTCCGCCTGCCGCGGCGACGGGCGGAACACTTCCGCCCCGAATCGGGCGATGTCGAATCGCGCCATCGAGGCGGCGATCATTTCAATCGCGCAGCACGCCAGTCCGAATTGCAGCGGCCAGAGCGAGTTCTTCCGCCCCCAGTTGTACAGCTCCTCCAGCGTCGTGGTCACGACGCCCTGCCGGCTCAACTCCTGGCGCAGTCCTTCCTCGATCATAAAAATGTCATCTCCGCGCCACGACACCCTTGACGCACAACCAAACCAGCCCTTCCGCCAGCAAAAGCAGGAACACCAGCATCGCCGCGCACGCCCCCGCCGAAAGCCCCTTGAACGCCGCCGCGAAAGGCAGCAAAAAAACCGTCTCCACGTCAAAAACCAGGAAAACGATCCCGTACAGGTAGTATTCCGACTGGAACTGCACCCAGCCCGTCGCTTGCGAATCCAGGCCGCACTCATAATTGGCGTTCTTGCTCGGGCCTGATTTGCGCGGCGAGAACACCCGCGCCCAAAGCCATGCGAGGGCCAGCGGAGTGATGGCAAAAACCACCCCCGCGACCGC
>Ga0114951_10004280_pt1 | contig 14049 bp, 24 predicted proteins | sample AM7aDNAmetaG_FD_88677 | JGI IMG/M metagenome (GOLD analysis project Ga0114951, IMG submission 88677) | Freshwater microbial communities from Finland to study Microbial Dark Matter (Phase II) - AM7a DNA metaG | ecosystem: Environmental > Aquatic > Freshwater > Lake | place: Finland: Lake Alinen...
GGATTTTCTTTTCTTCTTCTTAAAATTTGAATATAATAGAAATCATAATCATTTTCAAATTTCATAAGGGACTGGATTTGTTCGAAGTTATTCATATTGGTTGTTTTTAAATGATATACAAATATACAACAAAAATCCCAAATATAACTATATTTCTATAATTATATTTGGGATTTTAATCTTTTTTAACAGTTTATTTATTGAAATGTTCTGCTCGTTTATTCATACTATCTTCGTACCATTTATTATACTTTGGATTATCAATAATAGCAACAACAACTTTAAATTTGCTTGGTACTATTTCTAATTTTCCTTTATTAGCATAAAGTTTTTTGTATTGATCTTTCCAATCTTGTAATTGTTTATCTTGACCTTTTCGTAAAACGATTGAAGAATCTGGATCACTTAAACTTGGTACATTTAAACTTTCAATATGTTTATCCTTATCAATTAAATCCAAAGATAAATCTTCAATTTTAAGTTCTTCGTTTTTTGATTCATTCACGAATTCACCAAATGTTTTAAAATTTTTCATTTTTATTTTTATTTTTGTAGTGTAAGAAACGATAACATCCCTGGAACATCTTGTTCTAATGGACGTGTCCATGAAATTGCAACTAATTCAAAATCTCGTAATCTTGAATTCATATCATTAAATATTGTTTTGATTTTATTAAAATCATAAGATGCACAGTTATGAGTATCTTTAATCTTTATAAAAAACCCTGGATGAGATTCGCCTTTATAAGGAAAGTTACCAAAATCAATATCTGTATGTTTAACATCAAATACAGAATAAATTAGTTGAAATGATTTCTCGTTCATAATATCAGTATTTTTTAATGATATACAAATATACAAACTTTTACTTAATTTATACTATAAATTCTGTTAAAAAATGTAATTACATCATTATTATTTTATCAAAGCCTTCAACTAAAGATGGCTCTTGATAATTAGCCAACATATCATCAACAATATTTATTCCAACACGTTTACCAGTTTCTTTTTCTCGTTTATCTAATCGTTTAATGAGTTCAGCACGAGAGACACTAAATACAACAGCAATTTTCTCATATCCAGCTGGTGTTCTATCCAAAATAGATTTTCTTCTTTTAATAGACATATTTGTCATGTCAATGACAATATCCCTACCACTTTTTAATGTATGAGATAAATGAGATTCTAATTCCTTATCAACTCTTTTTTGTAAGTCTTTATTTCTAAATGCTTCTGAATAAGATACATGATATTCTTCACGAACATGGTCAACAATGTCATCTCTTGAAACTATAGTTGCATTCTTTGCATTCTTTTGACACCAAGTACTTTTTCCACATGCGGGTGGTCCTACTAATAATGTTATTGATTTCACTTTTGTAAATTCTTTAAAAGGTTTAAATGTATTCATTTTATTTTTAACTTAACTCAATTTCATCCATTGGGATTCCACTTTGCAATAATTCTTCAACGAAATATGAAAAATCATCTTCATCTTTAAATATATATTCTGTGCTTGAAATTTTCTTACCATTTTTTTTATGGCCATCATTAAATACACTATCAGCTTTGGTTGCATATTTTAATGAAATATTTAATGTATCATATCCATTGTCAAAAATCTTTTCTGCAAATCTGATCCATTCTGCTTTTGATGTCATTGATTCATTTATAAATTCATCAAATGATTGTAAGTGTTTCATATTATATTTTTTATTTTGTTTTTGACCAGAAGTAATTAAAACGTTCAATTCTATCTGGAAGTCCATTTTTGCCCCCATTTATCTTTATTGATAACTTAGTAATAGTATCAGTGTCACTACCTAAATCACAAATAGACCATAGACCATTTTTTTGAAAAAAGAATGCAGCAGATAATAATGCATAATCAGTTGCAACTATTGCTGGTGTTTGTGTTAAATCAATACCAATGAATTTTCCAAAATCAACATAATTAGATCTTCCTGTTAATTGAATATAACCTCTCCCACAAAATTTGTAGCCATCTCCTGATGCTTCATTACCATTACCATTTTGATTTGCATATACAAAATTAGCAATCTTTTCTGGATTATTAGCAAGTTCTTTTGCTTTTAATTTTTCGGCAACAGATAAAACTCTATCTTTATTAGCATCAAAATCATGTTTAAATATTTCTAATAATCTTTCTTCTTTATAATTAAGACTTTCTTTTGTAACTGAAAAATTACCACTTTCATGTGCACATTGCGAAAGAAAATGACATAATCTTAAAGTAGAATCAATTTTAAACTTTGATATAACAAAAGGTAGTTGCGCAAATACATTATCTGGAATTAAACCTTTAAATTTTTGTATATCAAGAGCTGCATCAACCTTATCGAGTTTTAATGATGTCCATGAACCTTCATCAATATCACCAGTTGCATTTAACTTATTTTTTATTTGCCAAGCAAGAACTGCTTTTCTTGTGCCTGGACCAAATTGTCCATCAGCAGGTATTCCTAGAAAAAATTGCAACTTTTCAACTGCAAGTCCTTTCATTCCTATCTTCAATAACATAAAATATACTTTTTGTTTTATATATCTTAAGTGAAAAAGTAAGTTACTCTAAATTCTATATCAGAATTACTCAAATTAATCAAATTTTTTTATGCTTTCTAGAGAAAATAGTTTCAGTAAATGAAAAAAGTTTTAAATTATTTTTACTTACATTAACAACCATTGTTAAAAGTGTAAATATAATACAATTTATTATACCAGACACTTCTAATGAACTATCATATCATAAATGTAATAACTATTAAAAATAACATAAGATGAATTAAATGTTCTCTATTTCAATAAGTCTATCAAGAATCAATTTAAGTTCAGCACAAACTTCATACTCTTCTCTTTGTGGCATACTAAACCAAAGAATCATATTTTGTATAATTTTAATTTTTTTAGCAACAGTATAAGGGACTTGTGCTGGGTCTATAAAATTTTCTAAACCCATTGAATTGATAAAAACAAAACTATGACGCATAGCTTCTTCAACTAATGGTGCATCTTTTTTTCTTTCTTCACTTTCTTTTAATAGTTTAGAAAAATCATCCATTTCATTTGATTGGTTTTCTTCTTTGTCGTTCCACATAATTAAATAACTTTGGTTGGTATAATTGTTAATTGGTCACATCCACATACAAATTTTGTAGTCTCTTCAGTTGGTCTCCATGTTTTACGACCAGTTTCTTCATCAACATAAGGTCTGATAAGTCTGCCTAAACGTTTATGAGAATGAAAATTGTCAAAAATAACATCTTTTTCTTTACACATATCAATCAAATCTTTTGTATTTTTATGATCTAATTCTTTATGTGAATATAAACTTTGAGCAACAGCTTGAACTGCATTTCTAACAGTATCTTGTTGTCGCCATATTAAATAATTTTCAACTTCAGTTCTTTCAGGAACTTGGAAAACTCTACAATCAAATTCAGCAAGCTTAAATGAATCAATAAAATCAGCTGCTCTATCTGTAACTTGTTTATTATTTCTATCTATCATATTAAGAGAATATCTTAACATAATGTCTAAACTTCTTTTTAATCGTAATTGATTAAACTTATTAGAAGCAATAGAAGCAGCAATTGAACAGATTTTTTGAATATTTCCACCAAAGAACATATCAGTTGAAGCATGTTCAAAATCTGTAAGGATTAAAGAAATCTCATCTGATGAACAAATTGCTAACTTAACTCCTGTAATTTTTTGACAAAGATGTATAGCAGTTTCATTCATATCTTCGATGAATTGGTCATCAAAAGGTCGTTCAAGATTTTTTGTATACTTGCTGAATGATCTACCATCTAAACGTAAAATTGTATAAGCTTTTCTTGATACATATTTTCTATGTTCATCTTCGTAAATTTTCATTCTATCACCAAGAGAATCTTTTGCGTATTTCATAATTAAAATGTTGTATAAGGTTTATTAATATTTTTAAATGTTATATATGGATTTTGTTGATGTGCATGCAACAATTTTTTATTTACTGTACCAAGTTCATTAAAAAATTTATCAGTATAAACAATATGACAACCTCTTCCATTTATATATTTTTCAATAGCTAAGTATTCATATAAAATTCCGATGTATGTACCATTACCAAAGGTTTTAATAATTCTCTTTTTTAATTTTCTTGGATGTCTCATATTATTTATTATGTCTAAAACTTGTTTTTAAGTCAAATCCTTTACTTGTTATTTTTTCTTTATTTGTCATTGGAAGAGATTGATTTTCCATTGATGACCGTTTTTCTGATAACCAATCTGATATAAGTTTATAAATAAATTCAGGACTTAATGTTGGTACAATGCCAATTTCACTTAAAATTGGAAACTTGATGATATCAGAATAACATTTTAAAATGATAGGACAGTCCTCTTTTAAATTCAATTTAGTAACATCAACTCTTAATTTTTTTATAATGAATGCACTTCTGCATGATCCTCTTGGACCAGTATCAATTTTTCGTATATCTGAAATGTCAACATTTTTCGTTTCATCTCTTAAATAAAGCAATGTATATTTTGAAGTCTCGGGTAAACTTATTAAATCAATTGCATCTCCAAAAACAAATTTTGGAATAGACTTAGGAATAACACCATCAATAACATACCCACCAATAAATAATTGGATTTTTGTATTATAAAATTGCGAAGCAGATATTCTATTAATATCAAATTCTCGTCTATCTAAAATTAAAAGAGGATCTTCTCCATAAATTCCAGTAAGATAATCATATACATCTTTATATTTGCTTATAATCTTCATTTATTGTGTTTTTTAATAGGTTATAAAGAATAGTTCTATCAATATGTTTTGATATATATTCGGAATTTTTATCAGAAAATTTAATAGAATATATTGATTTATATACTTCAGATTCCCATTGAGTAAATTCTTCATCAGTCAATTTATTTTCCCATTCTTCTGGTTTATCTGATCTAATAATAGGTCTTGCTAATAATTCAGGTATACCTATTGTATATGTATCTTTCATATTTTAAAGAAAAATTAAATAATTGTTTGTAATAATAACAGTTTCAAACGATTCGTATCTATAACCATCTTCAACATCTCGTTCTATTTCATTTGAAATATGTTCAGCTTTAGAAAGTTTTTCTAAAACGGTTGATATTGTTAATGGTATATTCTTATTAGAAAATTCAAACCAAAAAGTAGTTTGATAAGTATCATTATCAACACCACAAATTGGTTCAAACATATTGAACGTCTCAGCTTCACATAAAGCTAATGTATAATCTTTTGTAAAACATGAATTTAAACAAAATTGATTACTTAAATTAAATTCCTTTGTGAGATTAGTTAGATCTGCTATAGTTAATGCAGAAAATTCTCTTATAATTGGTTGTTTAATGTTCATAATATGTTTGTTTTTTAAATGATATACAAATATAACTATTTTATTTCAAATATTGCTATAAATATAAAACATTAACATTTATTTAACATTATAGCTTGAATAACATTCTCTAGTTTCTGGATCATAGTATTCATATTTTGTACCAAAAACAAGTTCACCATCAGCATCAAACCATTCATATTCAGTTTCATATTCACAATCCGTTGCATAATCAATAGCAGCAGTAATGTTGTTAAATGTACAAGACGATTCAATTTCATCACCATCAAAATCAATCCAAAATAATCTAGTCTTACTCATAATATGTTTGTTTTTAAATGATATACAAATATAACTATAAAACCTGAAATATAACCACATTTAAGTAATTATATTTCAGGTTTTAATTTTATTTAACTATTAAGTTATACACGAGTTATCTCACAGCTCCCTCCTGGTAATTCTTTAAATCTTTCAAATTTCCATCCTTTATAAATACCGATCTTAAATGTTGTCCCATTTGTACAATGCTTGCTGATTTCATCACCACTAATTTTTAATGTATTTGCTGCAATTTTAGTTGTATCAAATATTTGAACGGTTCCATCCAAATCAGTTACACGAACATATCCAAGCCATCTACTATTTTTTATTCCCTTTGAATTTTCACTTCTTATTAATTTTATTTCAGGTCTATTGCCAAATTCTTTAGAAGCTTTACTCATCCGTTCTTTACATTCAGGAGTGCTCATTGTAATTTTTAAATTAGTTATTATATTATTTCTGTATTGTTCATTTTTCCATAATTCTTTTGTTGCTGTTCTTAATTTTTCCATATATACAGGATCTTTTATAAGACGTTTTCCATGTTCAGATTTTTTATTATCACATATCATTTTTTGTTCATCTGTTAGTCCTGAATATGTATCACCGCCATCGCCACCAATTGTTCTATTATAGCCAGTAGTTCTATCATTAGAATTAAAATACTTAATCCAAAATTTTTCCCTATCATTTATTATGGATTCATCACATGTTTCAATTAATTCATGTATAAAATTAGAATCACCATATTTTAATATAGCTAAATACAAAACCTTTGTATGGGTTTTTTGTCTATGTGCTTCCATAAAATGATCACATATTCGTCTATCATAATTTTTAGCTTTACCTATATATGATTTATTATTAATTAAATTTGTAATTTTGTATATGTGTTGGTTCATGATATGTTTTATTTTATATATCCATGTGAATTGATATTATTAATTCACATGGATATATTTTTAAACAATTAAACTCTAACTATCTCGCAGCTTCCGCCTGGTCCAGAACATGCTTGAGCAGCAAATTCATTAGCATCTTTAAATTCAGGTTTATCTAAAATCTTACTAAAATCAACTTCTTTCATTTTTCTATTTATAACTTCCCATTTATGTAACAAGTGTATATCTTTTAAACAGTATACCATCTTTTTAACATCACCTTTGAAATAGTTCTTTGCAAATTTCTTAGCTCTACTTATCCAATACTTTTTCAAAAGTACTTCTTCTCGTGTACCGACAACAGCAACTTCTTTATCTAACACAGAATCACAAGCTAACCATAAATTATTTTTAAAATAATGTAAACCATCTACGACCATACCACTTGCAAACATTGCACCTTTTCCGTATGAGTTAATAATAGCATCCATATCATTTATTTTTGTAAATGGTGCTTGGTTATATTCTCTATCAGCAGAGTTTGATATAAATGAAACTGCTGTAAATGATTCTTTACGGTTCCATATATAATCAGTTACATCTTTCATGTTATCAATAATAACAGTACAACTTACATTGTGATGCATATTTTCATATGCACATAATTCAGTATTGGTACCAGGGTTAATCCAATTTTCTTGAACTAATTTAATAAGTTCTAAATGTTTAACACCAACAATATCATCTTTAAATAAACCATTCTTTGGGTTTTCAACAGGAATAAAAATTACATAATCAGATTTAGTTTCAGACCAAACAGACTCTTCTAATAAGAACTCCATATTTTTTTCCAACCATTGAGCGGTTGTACTTTCTTTATTAAGTTGCATTACTCTAAAATATTCTTGTGCATGTTCAGCATGAATACCACTTGCAGTACCTAAGATCACTGATGCGTTCCCACTCGGTTTTACAGCATTTAGTCTAGCAGCTTCATTAATACCTATAATTTTTGCAACATCTTGATTAGTTTTTCTAACCATATCAACACCAGCTTTTAACCACTCTTTATTGAATAACTTTTGATTATTCATCCAACCTGTAATTGAAACACCAAGTAATGCTTCTTTTTCAAAAATTAATTCTGATACTTTACCTAGATATGGAAACGATGTATAACCTGCTTGTAATGTACCTAAAATAGATGCATCTTTACATGATTTTAAGAACTGATCTAATGTTTGACATTTCTCAGCATTTATTTCAGATAAGTTACAACCTTGTACACCTAATAAATGCTTATTGTTTTTGATGAATTCTTCTACATCTTCATATTTAATATTTGGTAAATTCATAGACTTTTCCCATAACATCGGAATCTGTAGAATTTCAAAACATGGGTTTAAAAGCTCAAACCATGAATTTCCAAATGCAAATCCAATATCAGAAATGCCATTATTCATTGCGATTAGATCATTAAATTGATCTTGTGTAACTTCACTTCTTAATAATAAAACAGAATTATTTGATCTTGCTCTATGTGGATGTGTTTCAAACCAATTACCCATTTTTGCATTGATCATTTCTTGATCATTTGGGTCAACAATCATAGAAAACGCAGAACGTCTAACACCACCAGAAATTATAAAGTTACCAACATGACATAATATATCAAATGCTAAAATTGGTCTAATTTTATTTCCATCGGTATGTAACCAATTATTGATAAGTTCTTCTATTTTATTCAATGATGTTCTTAATCCCTTGGGTCCTGGTGCTTTAAATCCACCACTTATTAATGAACCTTTTTGTCTAATGTTAGTATAATCAAATTTAATTTCATATCCGGCATATTCAGGAAATGGTTGGTCATCTATAAAAAAAGAGGACATTAAAACTCCTAATGCATCGGCCCATCCTTCAATTGAATCATTAATAATAAATGTCTTAGTACCTTTTGTTCTTTTTTCAATTTTTGAAAGATTATTAACAAAAGGTATTAACATTCCTATACCAACACCACATCCAGATAAACCTAAATATGCAATTTCTTGAAATGCTCTATTTCTTGCAAGATATACTGTTGTACAGTTATATAACCGCGAATTATGTTGTGTTATTTGATTTTCTCTATATTGTAAAGTACGTTGTGATGCTAATACATTTTTAGATTTCATACTTTCCAATGCAGAATCAGCATATTGTTTGATGTTGTCTCCATACTTATTTGTATGCATCTGCATGATATTTTCACATGCATCTTCCCATGTTTCATATCTATTTTCCGATTCATTCCATTTTAAATAATCAGAGTATAATTTCAAATCTGATAAAAATTTCTTTCCTTTTTGCATTTTATTTTTTATTTTATCTTGGTGAACATTTAGAACAACCACAATATAAATAATGAAAACATGTGGTACCTAATATTGTATCTACGCCAGTGCCATGACATTTAGTACAATTATCATGCAAACAATTTGATTTTCTTTCATTTGTATTTGCAAATAGGATGTTAGCATCTATGTAATTATAAATTTTTGTATTTGATGAGTCCATATTTTTATTGTGTTTGTTTAATTATATATATCCGTTTTCCGGTCATCTTTTCGGATGAACAAGTCTATCATCGAACCATTTTGGGAATTTATTTCTCTTCAATACATCAACAAAACATGCATCGAGTAGGTATGTAATAGCCCAATCATCCTTATTTCTAACAGATCTTCCAACACCTTGAAGTATTGATAGACATGTTTTCCAATTATACCATTCAGGACTAAACTCAAGTTTTGCTTTGACTAAAGGATCTCCTAATGATGGATATGGAACTTTAAAAAATATTTGGAATCTTGATTGATCGTCTTGTAAATCCAATCCTTCTAATAACGATGGTCCTATAAGAACTTTATTTTTTGAATTATAAAATTCTTTTAAGATTTCTTTTTTATGAGCAGATGTTTCATATGTCAATATTCTATTTCTATATTTTGATCTGTTCATAATTTCAGTTGAAAATAAATAAGATCCTGAGTGAATTATACCTTTTTCGTTGATGTGTTTTTCAAGTATCTTATCTAATAATTCAACTAATTTTGGAATACTTTCATCTTTTTCTTTATATGAAAGTTTCCATTTTGTTGAGTATACAATTGGTGACTTTGAATAATCAAAATCTGAATTTAACGAAATAACTTTTGCAGATTTTAATGCAGTAATTTTTGCATATTCTTTAAAATCTCCAAATGTTGCACTCATAAAAACTTGAAATGGTGATTTCTTATGGAAATTTTCTTCAAGTAAAAATCTTTCATCAATTGTTTTAAATGAAATAGAATCTGCTGATGGCACTTTAACAATATAACGAACATCAGTTTGTTCTATATTTTCAATATAATCTTCTAATTTACAATGAACATCTTTAAAATAATCAAGTAAAAATATAGGATATTTATAACGAGCTGGTACTTTTGTTTCACTTTTAAATGGAAATTCTTTTTTAATTTTAGCTTTTATATCATCTCCATAATCTTTCAAAATAAAACAAACATTTCTTAATTCAATTAAAGCTTCTAATAGTACTTGTTTACTACCAGAATCTTTTATATTCATTAATGCAAATTTTAATTTAGATTCATCTATAACAGGATATATGTTATATGTATCAAGAAATTCAATTAAATCTTCAACTTTCTTTTTAAAATTCAAATCAATTTTAGGTGCAAAGTGAGATTGTACAATTTCATCAATCTTATGTGCTTCATCAAAAAATATAAAATCCCTTTTTAGAAAAGGTGGGTCTATTGAATTTTTAGCAACATAATTTTGTTGAATTAACCAATAACTATAATTCAATAAAGAAATACTTGATAACATGGCAGCATCTCTTGCTTGATAATATCCACATCTAGTGTAACATCCTCTATTACGAGCTTCTTTTATTGAAAGATTTCTATTTTTACATTCACCTAAAGAAAATTTCAATCCATTATCAACACATATATAATTATCAACACCTTTAACTGAACCAATTTTAAGTTTATACTTATTTATATCTGATTCATATTGTTCTTGTAATGCAATATCACTAGCAATAATGTAACCTGTTTTATGATATGATTCTAATAATAATGAAGATAACATAGCAATCACACTTTTACCTGTCCCAGTATTTGCGCTTAGTATGACAGTTGTTATAGATTCATCAAAATATGCTTCACATATCTGTATAATAGTTTCTTTTTGACCTTTTCTAAATTTAAAGTTAGGTCCAAGATATTGTAATGCAATTTGATCTAGTTTTTCTTCCATATAGTTTATATGAAAAAATCCTGTAAAGGTTTTAACTTTACAGGATTTTTAATTGTTTATTTTTACTTATTTAATACTATCAATATCAAGAGTATCTGAATAAACTGCTAATGAATCTTCTAATACTGTAAGAGTATCTCCTACTTGAATAGAATCAGATTTAACTTGTGATTCATTTGATTGTGTTGGTTTACATGCAATTGATAACATTACAATTGCACATACAAAAAGCATTTTTGTTGTCATTTTTTTATTTATTTTTAATTTTATTTATTTTTTATCCATATAAATTTCAGCATTCTGATATGTTAAAACTATTATATGAGTATTATAATCTATAGTATTCATTTTTTATTTTATATATCATGCACTTTTTCTATTGGCCATAACATTTAATACAATTTTTTAAAAGCATATCAATATTTTTAGCACCCACTGGATTTGCTGATTGAATTCCGTATACTGGTGGTAATGCATTCAAATTCAAACAATATTCAACCAACCACTTTGCACAATCATAACCAGTTTCTTCATAAGATCCTAAATCATGGTCAAAACATATTGCATCGGGTAAATCATAAATCATAATCCAATCAACAAAGTCTTGATAATTTGTTACCCAATGAACATCAACGTCTTTTCCTATAGGAGAATAACGTAACCAATTATTTGTTAATGGATCTCTTACATCATCAAGCCAAAGTAATGTTTTCATTATTACCAATTTTCTAATATGTTCATAATAATTTCATCATGTTTAAATGCCCAGTTATACAAATGAACATCAACAATAGGAATCCATTTAATGTCTGCAATTTCTTCATACTCTGAGAATGCATCAGTTGTCTGTGGTAATTTATTGACAATATTAAAATAAGAATATCTGAATGTAATATTCTGTTCTTCTTTATTAGGATTGTCATCAACATCTTGAAATACTAAATCACCTGGTTGAACTCGTATACCAGATTCTTCATATATCTCACGTGCACAACCTTCTTTTGTTGTTTCATCCCAATCTAAATATCCACATGGGCAATTCCATAATCCTTGGTGATTAGGAACACCCACACCTCTTTTATTTGCAAGAATATATGTAATACCATTATGTCTAACAAATACAAATCCTGCAACTGCAACTGATCTGCTAATCCAATGTTTATCACCTGTTGTGGTTGTTATTTCAACGTTCTTCATAATTTATTTTTTATTTTTTAAAAACCAATCTAATACAGTCCATTTACATGGCTTTCTATATGCAAATGTGTCAAGTTTAAATTCTCTATCATATTTTTCAATAAGTGCATGCACTTCAGCTTCGGTATACATTTTTTCAGTGTTCATACTTTAATATTTAGAGTTGTACCAATTAATTAAGCATTTTGATAATTTTGGATTAAATACAATATGATAATTAGTTGGTAAGATATCATCATGTTCAACTGCATATGATGCAACAAAAAGATTAGCTAATTCAATTGCTTCAAATGTAGATAAATCAACATACTTCATAATCATAAAGTATTTTGAATATGGTGAAATATCACTTGCGTAAATGATATTAACAAGACTAACTAATTCACCATGTCTTGTATCTACTGCAGCAATATCAGATGGGTTAAATCCATCTTTAGTCATATCACTTAATAATTTTGATTTAATAAATTCTTGTTTCATAATATTATTTTTTAATAGCTAAGTTACATGACCCACAACAATTATATACATTAATGCCGATGAAGTTTTCGTCTTCATATAATCTAAAATAATCTCTACCATGACCAACCATATAAACAAACTCAACCCATGAACGTTTATAAAAATCATCACCTGTTAAAAATGTCTTTTTCCATTTTGGATTTTCAACATGTTCAATACCATCAGTCATACCATTAAAATCTGATATGTTCATCACCCAAAGATTATCAGAATTTCTTTTTACAAATGATTTAAAAGTAGCAGCAGTGATTTTTGTTGTTTCTAATAGCTTTTTCATAATAGTTGTTTTTAAATGATATACAAATATAACTATTATAAATCATTTACAACTATATTATATGTTAAAGTTTTGTTAAAGTTTCACACTAAAAAAGCTCACTAAATTAATAGTGAGCTTTTTAATAAGTTAATGTTTATTTCAATAGTGATAAAAATAATGTCAATATTAAAGATACATAACATGTAACTTCTGCCCAGAATACACCATTCACAAATTTCTTTTGTAATAAATAACATCCTCCACTTACAACCATTGCGATTCCAGCAATCCAGTACTGATGAAAATCAAATATCAATGATAAATATGTACACGCAGCAGCAACACTTGCACTAATCATATGCAATCTATTTATTAATTCATCTCCTCTAAATGCAGCAGCAGCACCTACGATAGCAACACCTGATACTGCAATAATAATAAGTGGAAACTCGCAAATTAATAAAATTGGACTTGCATAAAACCAACAAAATAATGTAAACAAAAATTGTCTATTAATAGGTAAGTTATAGTATGTAGCTGACATACTTGTGGCCATTCCATATTTATTAACTACCCAAAATAAATATGCACAAAAAACCAAAACACTGAAAATTAATTCAAACATAAATTTTAATCTATTTTTATTGTTTGTTTAAATCTCAATACATCATTTTTTGCATCTTCAGGATTTCTAAAATCTTTAAAATACACAGATATAGTTTCTGTTGCTTGATCGTCTGCACCATCCTTATTTAATTTAGGTACAACCATTACATTAACAACTGCGGTGTGATTATCTTCTGATGTTGATGTAAATCCCGCAATGATTTTAATAACTTTAATGTTTCCTATAGAAATAGAATCAGTCCAGACCTCTGTCCATTGTTCTCCCATTGCTAATTGAAAACTAGCACTATCATCATTAAATTCATTTAAAAACTCAAAAAAAGTTTGCATTGATATTTTTATTTTATATATCCTTATAAAAATATCAAGCAAGATTAAATCCTTTTAAATAATTTCTTAATTCAAGTTCTTCTGTGGTTAACAAACTTTCATCCCATGTTTCTTTATCATAAATCCTATCATTTACTAAAAATACAACTGCAGTTAATTGGTCACCTAAATCTGGTTCATGAAATGTTTCCACTTTTAATTTGAATCTA